>Ga0206865_1091_pt1 | contig 28975 bp, 24 predicted proteins | sample Alteio_BWOrgCont_39_FD_152628 | JGI IMG/M metagenome (GOLD analysis project Ga0206865, IMG submission 152628) | Enriched cells from forest soil in Barre Woods Harvard Forest LTER site, Petersham, Massachusetts, United States -... | ecosystem: Environmental > Terrestrial > Soil > Temperate forest >...
ATTTTCTGCGATGTCGATCACGGTGGAACACCCTATTTTATTTGCTCGGATCCACATGGCCGCCAGCACGCCTATGTTTGTCCGCTTAGTCCGAATTATTTGATCATCGGTGACGCGGTGGCGATCAATGACATCGATGGCATCCCCGCGTGGCCTCAAGGCCAGGAGGCCGACAATATGTTTGAGCGCAATGGCGTTTACTATTATACCATGTCCAATCTGGCCGGCTGGAGTTTTTCGTCCGCATACGAAGTGAATTCCACAAACATTTTCTCCCCCACGAGCTACACCGCGGATGCCACGTATCTGGGAACCACCGCAGACTATACCCATTATTCACAGGTCAGCTTTGGGTTCCAGGTCACAGGTACGCAAGCCACGAATTATATCATGGTGGGAGACCGTTGGGCGCAATTCATTAACACTTATGAAAATGCAGGTCCTGGCGATGGCAAAGGCTTCAGCATTATGTGCCCGATCACGTTCACCAATGGCACACCGTATTTCAATTCCGAGAGGATGTTTCAGGTGGATGCGGTCACTGGAAAAATTCGTCCCGCCATCCCGGCGGACGCGCCCTCAAATTTTGTCGCCACAGCCACTCAGGGACAGGCCTCTCCCATGGTGCAGTTGAGCTGGGCTGCGATGGATGGGGCAACGGCCTACAATATCTATCGCTCCACCACCAACGGCGGCCCATATGCCCTCATCGCCAGTCCCACTGTCACCGCCTATGCCGACACTGGGGTGCAAAACGGGACCACTTACTATTACGTCGCCACCTCGACCAACAGTTTTGGTGAAAGCCCCGATTCCACCCAGGTGAATGCAACTCCTTCCATCGGTCCCTTGGTCACCGCTGCTTCCGCCAGCCCAAACCCCGTGTACCCTGCCGGCAGCCTCACCATTTTCGCCACGGTCACGGCCCAGGCCAATCCAATCGCCTCGGTCACTGTCAATGTCAGCGCGCTTGGCGGCATGACCAATCAAGCCCTGATTTCCGATGGTGTTGGCGACTATACCAACACGATTACCGTCGGAACCGCCATATTGGATGGATCCCAGCCGTTGACGATAAATGCCGTTGATAGTATGGGCAACGCCTCCTCCCCATATTTTTTTTCAGCCATCGTTGGCTCACTGCAGTTCACTTGGAATGGTTCTGGCGCTGATGAAAATTGGAGTGATGGCGCGAATTGGATCGGTGGCACAGCGCCCGGCCCCGGCTCTACTTTGGATTTTACCGGTGCAAATAACCTCGCTCCGGTCCTGGATAATTTCTTCAACGCTTATGCCGTCCTTTTTGATAATAACGCGAGTGCTTTTTCCATCGGCTCAACCGGCGGCAACATCCTGACACTTACCGGTGGTGTGACCAACAACTCAACCTACGTCCAGATGTTAAATGTGCTGGTTATTCTGGGTGCTCCAGTGACCATCAACGCGGCCTTCGCCGGATTGGCCTTGGGGCAGCCCATCAATAACAACAGCAACATGCTTACGATCATTAATAATGATTTCAATACCACCATCAATGGAGCGGTTTCCGGCACTGGTGGATTCACCTGCCTTGGTTCGGGCACCAATACCTTGCTGGGCGGCAATACCTTCAGCGGCAATCTGATTGTCAGCAATGGAACCCTGATCGTCGGTGGCGCAGGCCAATTGGGCGGATCATCTTATTCCGGGACCATTTCGGATTACGGGACTATGGTGTATGACAGCGCCGCCTCGCAGCTCTTGTCAGGAGTCATTTCTGGCACCGGTGCGCTTGATCAAAACGGCACCGGCCAGCTCACTCTTACGGCCATCAACACATTCACTGGTCCCACTACCGTCACCGCCGGCACCCTATTGATATCCAACACCCTGGCCTTGCAGGATAGCACTTTGGATTACGTTGGGGGTAGCATCATCTTTAGCGGTATTACCTCAGCCACGCTGGGCGGATTGGCCGGAACACAAAACTTGAGCCTGATCAATAATTTGTCATCCGCCGTAGCGCTGACGGTGGGTAGTAACAATGTGTCCACAACCTTCTCCGGTTCCTTGTCCGGCTCCGGCTCTGCCTTGACAAAAATCGGGGCCGGGACATTGACCTTGGCAGGCGCAAACGATTATACCGGAAGCACTACCGTGGATGCCGGTGTGTTGGAACTTCCCGGTGGAGGTATCATTAATGGCGGCGCGTTGGGCGGGGCAGGTTTTTTGGTGGACGGTGGCACCCTTGTTTCTGCCGGCACTACGAGCTTTAATCCGGCCTCGAACGCCTTTCTTGAAAGTTCAGGGACGGCCAATCTCGGTGCTGTCACTGAACCAAACAACGATGGCCTCTTGATTGAAATCACTGGAGGTGCATTTTCAACAACCTCTCTGACCCTCCAACGTACTGCCCAATTTACCACCGCGCCGACTGCCACTTCTCCCATCGCCGCCACTACGACTTCGGGCCTTTATGTGAACGGCTCCGGCGCCGTTGTGGATCTGGGCTCTTTGACTATCGGGACCGGCAATTCATCCGATTCTGTCCGCGTGGATGCCGGTGCCGTGGTGATTACCAACGAAGTGCTCGTCGGTCACACCTCAAATTCGCGCTGGGAAATTCTACAGGTCAACGGAGGCGCATTTACCTCATTGGATCCCATCTACGGCATCGTCCTAAGCCAAAACAATAGTGCCACTTCGAACAACTCTGAACTTTATTTGTCCGGCGGAACAACCACTGCGGGTAAAATTGCTTTCGGAGTCGCCACCGATACCGTCGGGGACACCGGTTTCCTCATCATCAACGGCGGCAACCTCTTTCTTGGCAGCGGCGGCCTTGTTTTGTCCAACTCTACAGGTCACTACACCAGTACGATTTCCCTGATCAGCGGCTTGATCGGGGCGGCAACCAACTGGTCAAGTACGCTCTCGATGCAATTGAACGGAACTTTCACCATTCAGGCGGCGGACTCATCAGGTGTAGCACATAACATTTCCTTGAACAGCCCGCTCTCCAACACCGGCAGTCTGATCAAAACCGGTGCTGGTATGCTCACCCTGAACGGGACCAACACTTACACCGGTACTACAACTGTCAACGCCGGTACTCTTGCCGGTATGGGTTCCATCGCTGGTGCTGTCACTGTCAATTCCGGAGGCGTGCTAACGCCTGGTAATCCATTGGGCATTCTGACCATCAGCAATAACCTTACCCTCGGCACCGGCAGTTCCACCATCATGCAGGTCCAGCATTCGCCATTCACCAATACTACGGTAAAAGTCACCGGAACTTTCATCGAAGGCGGCACATTGATCGTCACCAATTCCAATGCCACTGCCTTCGCCGGCGGCGACAGCTTCAAACTGTTCAACGCCGCCAACTATTCAGGTACCTTCACCAACTTCATCCTGCCGGTTCTGCCTACAGGACTGGAATGGAACACCTCAGCCCTGGCCACCTCCGGCACTCTTTCTGTCGTGGCCTTGAGCACGCCAACCATCGCCAATGTGAGCATCGTCAACGGCAACCTCGTCGTCAGCGGCACCAATGGCACTGCCGATTGGACCTATTACATTCTAGCCGCGACCAACCTCGCGTCCCCGCAATGGGTGCCCATTTATACCAACCAATTCGATGGCAGCGGCGATTTCTCCGCCACTAACGCCATCAATTCAACCTCGCAGCAAACGTTCTATCGGTTGCAATTGCAGTGATCGGCTTTGCTCCTGGTTTTGGACCAGAAGATTGAAGAAAAACTGCAGTCGTACGCGGTGAGAAATTCCAAGAACCGCTACTTGTTATTTTCCTCTCCGCAGGGCCGCAGGATTTTGAAAATGCACTAGAATTTGTCTTGGTCATGGGTCGGGGGAGTGAATGGTAAAATCAATGTGAACGTCGCTCCGCGCCCCGCACCATCGCTCGCGGCGGTGATCGAACCGCCCATCTCGCGAGCGCTGAATGCTCCCAGGTGAAGCCCAAAACCATGGCCATTCGGGCGCGTCGTGAATCCGTGCGAGAAAATACGCGTCAGATGCTCTGGTGCGATCCCCACGCCGTTGTCATGGACCTGGATCTTGACGCGTTCGGCTCCGTCTTTAGCAATGGTGATGGTGAGCTGCTTTTCCGCCGCTGTGCATTCGTCCAATGCGAATCTGGCATTGCGGATGAAATTTACCAGGATCTGCAGCACTTTGTGCTTGTCCACCTTTATGGGAGGAAACGCTTCAAACTGGCGGATGATTTTTATGCCGTGACGGGTCAAGTCAGTTAGATTGATCTGGATGGCGTCCTCCACCAGGTCGGCCAGCGACGTTTGCTCCACCACGTGGGCCACTTTCGCATAGCTTTGCTGCATGCTTACAACGGCCTTGATGTGGTCGACATTTTTGGCCAGTTGCTCCAGTTCCCGCGCTGCCGTTTCCTTGTCTTTCTTAAGCTGGTCCGCGACCTGTCCGATAAACCCCGGCACCATTTTCCCGCGCGGATCTGTGGTCAGGAAACTTGCCAGTTGGTCGCTCTTTTGTTGTAACAGATCGGCAACCTTTTGCAGCGTCTGTGCTTGTGATTGGTGGGTTTGTTCGCGCAGTACCGTGGTGGAGATGTTGATACTGTTTAGAACATTGCCAACATTGTGCAGGACGCCCGTGGCAACCTCCGCCATGCCCGCCTGCCGTGAAGCCAGCATCAGGTCGCGTTGCGCCCGGGCCAATTCGGTGCGGGCCTGTTCTTCGGCGGTGACACGTTCCTCAAGTTCCTGTGTGCGCCGGGCCACGCGGGTTTCGAGTTGGTCATTCGCCTCTTGTAATGCGGCCCGCGCATGGTTCAGCATCGAGTTCTTCCGCGCGATCAATACACCCCATGCCAGCGCGATCACAAAAATTGCGCAAACACCCACCAATACTCCCAGTAACCTGCTCAGATTCCACCATGGCGCGTGCTGCAACACCTGCACGTCGTTCAATGAACGCAGATGAAGCAAAAACGAACGCGGCTTTCCGTATTCGTCGCTTTGCGTTTCATAAACCCCCGTCAATGCGACTCGGCTTCCCGGCTCAAAATTCTGCATGTCCCTCCCATCTGGCGCCGCCGTCTTTAAGCTCGCTTCAAAGGTGTAATCCTTGCTCCGGATCAACAGGCGCGTCTCTCCTTCCTTTTCCATTTGGTTCAATAACACCCCTTCGGTTTTCACCAACAGCCCTTCCAAATTCGCGTTTACTGGATTGGTTGCCGACAACGCCACCGCATCGGGTTCGGGCCCCCCTGAGGTTTGACGATATACCGCCTCGCGCAGGACAAATTTCTGGCCTTCCTGGTCCGGGAAACCAACCACTTCCACCCGGTCGCCAGGGCGCAGCGCGTTGGTTTGCTGGCTCAACGCAAAAATGCTGTCCGCTCCATCTTGCACATAAAGGAATTGCCCGGGTACATTTAGCACCACTGTGCCGGAAGTATGGACCCTTTGGTTCAATGCGCTTTCCGTGTTAAAACGCCTTAAACTGGCCAGCGGCCGAAGCGGCAGTGCGAAGACATCCGGTGGCGCTGGCTCTTCGATTTGGATGTATTTCGCGTCGGGCGTCCAAATCTGGATACCTGTCAACTGATGGCGCTCGTTGACAATGACCGAGCAGACGCCGGACGCTTGAATGATTGAACCTACCTGCGTATCAAATGATTCCGTGGCCGGTACCCACATCTGGAAATCCCCGTTTAAAGTGCTCAATTCAAAGTGCGCCAGACCCCTTTCTTGTTCCACCTTCCGGACAAATCCCCGTATTTCGACCCATTGGCCCTCTTCCACTCCCGTCATCGCTTGCTGCACAGTCACGGGTTCGCCCTCTTCCATGTTCGCCCATCCATCCCGGTGTAGAATGGCGTTTGTGACCACCGGCACAAAATCTCCCTCACTCGTTATACCGTCAACGATTACAATCGTTCCCGGTTTGGCTGTGTCAGGTTCATCCCAGAGGGGGTTCACCACACGAATTCCTCCGCTGCTGTCCTGCACATACGCAAACGGAGTATTGGTATGCGACCAGGTGACGACTGCACGAAGATGGACCGGCAAATGGCGATTGGCATCCTCAGGATTTAGATCGCGGACTTCCTCAGCCAGGCACAAAGGTAAATCCTGCGGAGTCGCCATCAGGGCAAAAGCAGTTGTGTTGGTCACCGGCTCTGCCCGATACAACCCGGTCCGCAATGTCTGCTGCACACCTTCTACATAAGGATAACCAATGGCTTCGGCCCGTTCGCCGAGCTGCAACACTTGGGTTTGTTTGCTATCCACCGTCACTTGTCCCGTGGCATCCCAGATCGTCACCCATCGGCCCGGCTCATTCTTGCGCACGATGCCTTCCACCCGTACGACCGTGCCGGTAGCTGTGTCCAATTGAATGTTCTGGATCGGCGTAACGGGAATATCAAAACGCGGGTCTGTTGCCAGTGAGCCGATGACTTGAAGATCCTCCGGTCGGCCTACCCATAGGGAAAGATCGCTCATGTTTCCGTCCCGATCGAACTGCGGCTCATAAACGCATCGCATCCGGACAAAATCACCAGGCTTGAACGGCACGGATTGGTTGGCGTCTTTTAACACATACACATGGGCCATGATATTGCCGCAGAGAAACGTCATCGTACAATGCGTCTCCTCATCCAGCTTGCTGTCTATCAACCCTTCCACGGATATGAGATGGTCGCTCAATCCATTGGGGTTCTCGCTCAAGTTGGTTACCGTCTCGGCATTGAGCGGTACGTCCTTTTGTAGAATGGTCACATGCGTCTTGCTCCAGACAAACCTCTCCCGCTGGGGAACGATCACCCCGTCAATGGCAATCCGTTCCCCGGCGGCCAAAAGATAAGGCGAGTCAAAAATTGGCAACCACCGCTGTGTGCCCATGCATTCACCCGAAGCATTGCCCCATTCGGGATCAATGAAATAAATCACCATTTCGGTTTTGATGCGAAATTCGTTGGTTCGTTGGTCGGCGGGAATTCCCCAGATTTGAGCGATGTTGGTCAGGACCGGTGGTGAGGCCAGTGATGAATCCACCACTTGACCCCGGACACTCGGGGCGGTCAGCAGGAACCACGCGGCAATTGCAATTGTCACAACTGATTCCGCGCGGTGGAATGGACGAATAATCCGCGAATACATACAACAAGCTTTTCGGTGCATCTAAACGCACGATCAGCCATTAGATTATCGGGTATCTGAGGGAAACTTTAATGCATAACTTACACAATGACAAATAATAATGCCGAGGGCGAAAACAACCGCACTTTGTGGCAAAAATCTAACAGGAGTTAGGCTTTGTTTTTTATATCAAGTCATCCTGATTCGTTGTTAGAAACTATTTTTGCTTTTCTTCAAAATATACCTTGACCGTAACTAGTCATCTATGATAGACATCTAGCCGTTCGATGAAAACCTGCACATACATATCAACCCCGAGTTGGCCGATTATGAAGGTCGCGAAAGCGACACGTTATAATCGCTATAACCCGGGTGGTGTATTTTGCCTTGGTCTATCCACCGCCACCATTGAGCAGACGCTCAAGTCTAATTTGGATAGACCCGATGTAAGCAGGTAAAGAGTCGAAATAAATTTTTCATCACCCTGCTTACCGGAAGGTAGGCAGGGTTTTTTATTTCCCTGAAGAACCGCGTAACAAATTGAAATTGAACATTCTGTGACGAAAAAAGAGACGACATCCAGGTGATGTCTGCCGGTGACAAATCAAAAATGGTGCAAGAGGGCATCCGCTCTCAACCGGTGGGGTCTATCCATAGACTGCCGGAAGATGCGCCGAATGGATTTTGCCTGATTTACAATTTAAGGGCTTCGGAGGAGGTGTGCCCATAAACACCGAAACAACCGCCGTGAAACCGCGGGTTGGCAGCGAAAGCTGGCAAGAGGTGTTTGTTCTTTATTGAGATGGCATTGGCCGGAAGCGCAATAACGCTTCCGGCCCTTTAATTTCTCCGGTTGTGATTTAACAACAGATGGGCTTCTTGGGAGCGAGTCCGGGTGCGATTCCCGGCAACCGCTCCACTCATTTTCGATTTACAATTTCAACAGGCCGCGCGCCAGCTTGCGCAGTCGAGTCTCCAAAATTCAACCCGCGTGGGGCAGCACCACGGCGGCCTGCCAAACCATCAACCCACAACCAAAGGAAATAACATGAAACCTGTACTCCGTTACCAAAGCCAGCTCCTCTATCGCCGGAGCTATAAACCGCAACGCCATATCCGGGTCCGGCCGGTGCAAAAGCTGAACGTGATGTTCCGTCCCGTCCGCCGGTTTGGAATGAAACCGCGACTGGAGATTGTCCCGTAGCTCAAAAGTAGAACAAAAAGTCCGGAGCGACAGACCCGCGCCCCGCGCGGCCCAAAGATGGCCTTGTGAAAATCGCCTGGTGATTTTCCTGCTATTTGAGGGTGATCTGTCGCTCCAGACTTCATCTATACAAATAAACAAGCAGAAGAAAGGAAAACTATGAACAACTCATTGATAGTGTTGGTGCCGTTGGTGGCGGCGGGTGCCGTTACATGGTTGGTCGTCGCGTATTTCCGCCAGGTATTGTATGTGCCGGAGGGGCAGGCGGGACTGGTGTATCACCACGGTCTGTATGTGCGGCGCAACAATGCCGGCCGGCACATTATTTGGGGCCGCGGTTGGACAATGAAACTCGTTGACCTGCGCCGGACGTCATTTGTTGTGCTGGGCCAGGACGTGCTGACATCGGATAATGTGCGGCTCAAAGGGAACCTGCTTATTAGTTACCAGGTGACCGACCCGGCCCGGGCCGCGCATGAGACCCAAAATTACACAAATGATGTCCACTACCTGGCGCAACTTGCGTTGCGGGCCGTCGTCAACAATATGGCGGCTGAAGCGTTACTCGGCCAAAAACTGGAACTGGGTGCGCAACTACTGGCACGTATCCAACCGGAAGCGATCAAGATCGGTGTCAGCGTCCTTAGGTTGGAGGTGGATTTTGTGCCGCTGGACCCGCATCCAAAAGCGACGCCGCAAAGCAACGATCCCAAATAGCCATTTTGCGACGCGAACACCGGTGCCGGTCAGGACTTCACAGGCCTGGCCGCGGCGGTTCAACTCCGCCTTCGCGTCGCGTTTTTTGCATGATGGATGACAGGTGGCAGATGACAAGCTATAGCGGGGGATATCATGTCACTTGTCACATATCCCTCGTCACTTCCTCAAGGCCTGCAAGCATTAAAGTGATGCAGCGGACTTTTAATCCGCAGAACAGGGTGCGATACTCTGGCGGGCCACCATCACTTATATTGCCAGGCGGGCGGTGCTTTCAGGTTGTTCAATCACTGCGGCAATCACAGATTCTAGAGTTCCTGCCGGCAGGCGTGCAAGGTGCATGAGCACTTCCGCCAACGGCAGGTCATTTGGGAACGATGCCAGTAGTCGCCTCCATAACTCGCCACCCGATTGCAACATCCACGGTTCCAAATCAATTTGGTCCGTAACCTCTAGGACACGCCGGTACATATCATCATCAAGTTGGGTAAGCCCGTGCAGGCAGATTAATTCGGCTGTCCCTTTGACCAATTCTTTCGCCAATAATTGCCAGTTAGTTCCCTTGCCAATCACCATCAAATTATCGGCATTTTGTGTCACACACCCATAGCCCACGATGCAGGCGCGAAACACCGCGCGTTGCCGGCTTTGCGCAGGAAGCACGTCATCTTCGAGCACAATTTTATCGGTCAACTCTCCGTTGAGGCATTCACGCGGAATCCCCCAAACCATGGAGGCCGTCCCTTTGGCGAGTTCTACCAATTGTGGCCGGTAAGGTGCCTCCAACGTCCGAAGACTATTCACCTATGCAGGATTTTAAAAGTACGGGGAAATCCCTTTTCCTTCCAGCGCGCAAAGGCACGTTGTTTGCCCGTTTCGGCAAGCATACCGCCATATTTGGAGAGCAACGGATGACCGTAGAATGGATGATGTGGTTCTACTGCTGCCTGCTGCCAAAACTGGGCCGGCTGGCCGAGGGAATCACGGAATTGAGGAAGCCAATATTGAAGCAGGTTAATCAGTGCATACTGGTCATAATACTGAAGCAATCCCGGATCAAGCGCGTTCAATTCATCCCGCACTAGGTGATGAAAGGTCATACCCGCGTGCTGTGCGGCGCCCTGGATGAGCCAGTTCAGCGTATGGCGCTTTTGAATCTCGAGCTGCTCGTCACTCATACCTTGGGCGGTGGCGTTGGCCGTTTTTTTGGCCAATCTGGCTTGAATGGATCGGGTTCTGGCTTTGGCTGGGCCGGCGGCGCAACTTTTGGCCGCGGAGCCGGTGCTGGCTGATGGGGCTTGGTCGGCGGTGCTAGAGGTTCGGTTTGCGGCATAGGATTTTACTGACAATGCTTTCTGTTGAGGGTGCGATTCCTTCTCGGGCGATTGTTTTATGCTAATTGCAGTTTTGAGTCCACCCGCGTCGTCTCATCGTGGAGTTTCACGATGGGCTGGATTTCTGGATGGATGTCGCGGTTCCCGATCTGGCGGACCAGTTCGCACGTGGCCCAATTCGCGGACATCGCCTGGTACTCGCCCTGCCACTTTTGAAATTTCGTTTCCTCTTTGCTGCTCAGCCACGGCCAGCGTTCCGGTTTCCGGTGCAGGCCGCAGCGCCACGGCTTGGGCGTGAGCCGCGCGCGAAAACACTTTTGGCTGGCGCAGAGCTTGCGATAAAGTGGGTCGGCGCCGAACGCATCAAAAATGCCGTTGGCCGTGCTCGAATCGGCATCGACCAGTGCCTGCGTCGCCATCAATCGCAAACCGGCGCGGGTCCGATATGCCCGCCAGCCCCAACCGGGATTGCGTTGGCTCCACATCTCGACTCTCGCCAGCGCGTCGTTTTGCGCGTTGATCGGGGGCGGTGTTGGTTCGGGTTTTTTGCCAAAAGCAGGCTGAACAATCCCCGGCGGGGCGCTCTTGGCTCGGGAAAATCGATGTCCACGAACATCACCCGCGCCGTGTTTAGAACCAGGCATCCGTACGAATTGCGCGTTACGACCGCCGCCATAGTCCCATCGCCCGCTTTGACTTGCTGCATGATTTGCTCGCGGAAAGGACGGTTGGGATAATAACCTCCGCCTTTGGGCGGATACACGCCGGACTTGAAACGTTCCATCAACTGCTGCGCCGCCTCGTTCGCCAGCGATTGCGCTTCCGTCAGGCTGCTGGATGACCAGCGCCAGGCGAAAAAATTTCCGCTGTTGCCTCTCGCCCAGTATTGCGGGAAATTCATGCAGCAAAAATGGAACGCACACAAAACAGTTGCAAGAATAATTCAATAGAGAACAAACACCAACTTTCACCAGGACTGAGCTATGGCAAAAGTTGCCGCGCCGATTCCACGGCGTTGCGATAGATGAGAGTTTGATCAGCTCCTGTTTCCGCTTCGGTTAATGCCTGTGTGATCAAATCGTGTCGGGGGGACAGCGAGCAGGCGGGGTCGGTGGCATTGGCGTCACTGGTCAGAAAAAATGCCTGGCAGCGGCAGCCGCCAAAATCCATTTTCTTGCGCGGACAACTCTGGCACGGTTCCGGCAACCAGTCTGTGCCGCGAAACTTCTGAAAACTTTCCGAAACGAACCATATCTCCGTCAACGAACGTTGTCGCACATTCTCAAACGTCAGCCCGGTGATCTCACGCGCGGTCTGGCAGGGCAGGGCGGTGCCATCGGCGGTGACGGTGAGGAACATTCGGCCCCAGCCGTTCAGGCATGGCTTGGGGTATTGCTCAAAATAATCGGGCCGCACGTACAAAATCTCCATGCGCCCCTTGAGACGTTGTTGTGCCGCATGGGCGATTGCGGCGGCCTGTTCCACCTGTGCGCGGGTCGGGATCAGCGCCGCGCGATTCTTCAACGCCCAGCCGTTGAATTGCGTGTTCGCCAACTCAAGCCGTTCCGCTCCAAGTTCCTCGGCCATGGCAATGATCCGCTCAATGCGCCCGATATTCTGGCGATGCAGGACCACGTTCAACGTTAGTGGAAATCCAGCCGCCCGCGCCAACCGTGCTGCGCGAAGTTTCTTCTCAAACGACGGCGCACCGCCGGCCATGCGGTCGGATTCCGTTCCGTCGGCGTCCTGGATGCTGACTTGCAGGCTATCGAGTTCCGCCTCGCGCAATTCCGCTGCGAGTTTTTCCGTCAGTAACGTGCCGCCGGTGCTTAAGTTCGTGTAGAGATCCAATTCGCGCGCGTGCCGGATGATCTCCGGGATATCGGCGCGCAACAACGGTTCGCCGCCGGAGAAATGCGCCTGCACCACGCCCAGCGCTGCCGCTTCAGTGAGCACGCGTTTCCATTCGTCCGCCCCCAATTCATCGTTATGCCGCGCAAAATCAATCGGATTGCTGCAATACGGGCATTGCAACGGGCAGCGATAAGTCAGTTCGCACAGCAGAGAATATGGGCGGGTTTGTTCCATCTTCATCCATCCACTTTGACGAAATTTTTATCCGCCAGCTTTTGCAGGATCTCTTTCACATCTCCCTCAATGGTGTTGTTCTGGTAACGTTCGCCGAGCGTTTTGATGATCTCTTCGAACGTGCGATGGCCGTCGCACAATTCCAGGATTTCATGCGCGGTAGGGTTAAGGACGAGCACGCCCTCGGGAAACAGCAGCAAATGTTTGCCGCGCACTGCGTCCCATTTTAAACGCGCTTTGTCGGCAAGACGCGGGCGCGAGGTGTTGGCGATGTCGGCCATATCACTTCTTCCGGTTCACCACGTAGGCCAAATACATGGTATCGAGCATGGCCCACAGGAGTTCGCATTTGAATTTCAACGCAGCCACGGCGGCCTCCTGCGATTCGCGGGTCCGGCAGCGTTCGAGCACGAGTCTTAGGGCGAAACCCGAATCGCGCGGCGCCTGCGTCAAACGCCCACGGAAATATCGCAGCCCGTCCTTTTTTACCCACGGATAAAATTTCTCAAAAGCAGCGATGCGCCGGGACATCAATGACGGCGCGAATAATTCAGTGAGCGACGAAGCCATGGCGATGACCCATGGCTGCGCGCGGCAGAAATGGACATACGCATCCACGGCATAACGCACCCCCGGCAGAAGATGGATGTGCGAGAGCATTTCCGCGCGCGATAATCCGACGGCCTCACCCAATCCCAGCCATTTTTCTATGCCGCCAATGTCATTCACTAAGCCGTCGTGATCATGAATGCGCTGGATCCACACGCGACGGATATCGCGTTCGGGGCAGTTTGAGAGGATGGCTGCGTCCTTGATCGGGATCTGCGATTGGTAATAGAACCGGTTGGCGACCCAACCCTGGACCTGGCGGCGATCCAGCTTGCCCGCGTTCATCAATACGTGATACGGGTGCTTGTCATGATAACTGGAATCGCCAACGGCGCGAAGTTCGCTCAAGAACCGCTTTTCCGGCCACGGAAGGGCGGGTTTTTTCATAGATGGATTTCCATCCCATCGTAAGAAACTTCCACTCCGGCTTGCTCGACCAGTTTTCGCTCACGGGAGGTCTTCGACAAAATGGGATTTGAATTATTGATATGAGTATAAATTTTACGCCGAACCGTGAGCCGTCGCAACCATTCCAGACTGCCATGCGGGCCATGGATGGGAACATGACCCATGTCGCGCGCGGTGCGCCGGGAAAGGCCAAGTGAAATCATTTCCCGCTCTGACCAAAATGTGCCATCTACGATGAGGCAATCGCAATCGGCCAACCAGGCTTCCAGCTTTGGCGTAATGGCGGGCAGGCCCGGGAGATAAATACAGGAACGTTTGTGGCGAATGCTTTCCAGCCGGAGGCCGACGACTTCATCGCGCTGCGCCCTGTGCCGGGAATAGCGCGGCGCTTTTTCCGTGGCCAATCCAAAAGCGGAAATGTGAATGCCTGCGATTTGAGCCGGGAACGTCTGGTAATGGATGCGGCAATACTTTTCGAATGTCGGCAGCAGCGGGAAATCCGAAGTCAATAACCTCTTCACCGACTGCTTGCAGATGAGCCGGAGGTTTTTTTCTTCACGAAGCGAGAGCAAACCGCCGACGTGGTCCATTTCGCCATCAGTGAGCACGACCGCCGCCACGGCTGTCCCACGTAATTTTTTCTGGCGAACCGATAGGGCAGGGAACGAAGCGAATTGATAGGACAGATCGGGTGAAGCGTTCAGCAAAAGCCAATTTTTCCCGTCATCGGAGACCGCAGCAGATGATTGGGATCGAAATGTTCGTAACTTTCGTGCCGTGCGACAATTAAGACAACGACAATTCCATTGGGGCACTCCACCTCCCGCAGCCGAACCGAGGATGCGTATTTGCACAAGGAAGACTTGCCGAAAATGACAGCGTGGCAACCCGGGCTTAATTGCCGGTGTTGACGTAGGCCGTCACTTCCATGCAGAGAGCAATCTCTTCAAACTCAGGTTTAGTCCAGTTCATATTGGTTTAAATCCTTCGGTTTAAAACTACATTTTTCGTTGGATATGTCAATCATTTTCTGCGCAAGTGCCAGAAAATCAGATTTTTACAGTGAACATTTCGCCGGATTTCAAAGACCGGGCAAACGCGGCCAGCAACTCAGGAATCTTGTCCAAATCCTTCAGGTTTACCACTTCCACAGGTGAATGCATATACCGGTTGGGCAGGCTCACCAGGGCGCTGGCGATGCCTCCGCGCGTCCAGAATATGACGTCCGTGTCCGTGCCGCTGGTCCCCGAGATGGCTTCATGCTGGAGCGGTATCTTGTTCGCCCTGGCTACCGCCTCCAACCGGGCCACAACTTCTGGATGATTGCAACGGCCATGGGTGATGGCCGGGCCGCCACCCAATTTGATGTCGCCATGCTGCGGTTTGCTGACCGTCGGATAATCTGTGGCATGGGTCACGTCCACGACCAGGGCAATGTCGGGCTTGAGCGAATAAGCGATCTGCCGCGCCCCCAGCAAACCACCTTCCTCCTGCACGTTGGATACAGCGCAGATCTCCGCGCGCAACTTCGTTTTGGAGTCTTTGAGCGATCGCAACGCCTCGGCCACCGCAAACGTCCCGATCCGGTTGTCGAAGGCCCGCGCGACCGCCAAGTCGTTCCGCAACAGATCGAACTGGTCGGCCAGAGTGATCGGGTCGCCGATGCGGACCAGTTTCGCGGCCGCCTGGCGATTCGGCGCGCCAATGTCAATGAACAGGTCATGGATCTTTGGCGGTTTAGGCTCCTTGTCATCAGCCCGCGACAAATGCGGCGGCACATTGCCGACCACGCCGTTGACCGGTCCGGCCTTCGTGTGGATGACCACGCGCTGTGCCCGGGTGATGGCTGCATCTACCCCGCCCATCTTGCGGACATAAATGAATCCCTCATCGCTGATATAATTTACCGCCATTGCGATCTCGTCCGCATGCGCGGCGAGCATCAGGCGGGGGGAACCGCCCTTGTTCAGGACGGCAACGCAATTGCCGTACGCATCCGAAAAAGTTTCCTCGGCATACGGCTTGACGTAATCAAGCCAAACCCGTTGCCCGCGCATTTCAGCGCCCGTCGGGCTTGGGGTGTTGACCAAAGTCCGTAAAAAGTCCAGTGATTGTGTCCGCATACGGCACAAACTATTCAGCCGCTTCGCGCAAGTCGAGTGAGAGTTGCATTTCTAAAATATGCGACGTTGAATAAAAGGGATATGTTCGACCTAGCGGCGGGCGGCGGGCAAATAACCAGAAGCCTTGGATTGGAGCGGTTGTATAACTCGTCTCGAAAGTTTTTTCAAGGACAATGACTCGTTTTGACTCCGTTTCAGGGTATCCCCACACCCTTCCCCACACGGGGAGGGGTGGTGATCTAGAATCGTTCTTTGTTCACAATGCGATTCGAGCGTTTTGGTGTTTCCTGACACCCCCGACTTCGGTCGGTTTTTGCCGCTCACGCGGCTTCGGGCTGCGCGTGGCCTCACGGCCATGCTCGCCCCAAAACCTCCCTCATCGCTCACGCGACACACGGGTTCACCCACGGACGGGTTTATGGGTAAAGGACAGGTGTCCTTAAACGAGTTTAACACGGGTTAAACGGGTTTGGAACCCGCCGGAGCGGGAGCGGCCAAGACTTCCGGCTTCTCGCCTTCAGGCGTGCCGCCGCAAGGGCGGAAACACGCCATTCAGGACTACGAACCCGAAGACTTGTGGCCGATATGGTTTGCATTGTGACAAACAACCCCAAAATCGTCGCTTTGACGCCTGAGCAATTTGAGCTTGGAATTAAGCTTGAGGGAATTTTCATGCCTCACGCGCGACGGCAACGGGATAAACTTTACAAAATTTCTGAGGGGATTCCCTTGCCAGCAAGGTTTGTCCACTATACCTCGGCTGACGCTGCATTGAAGATCATCGAAAAGAAACGAATATGGATGCGAAATACGACCTGCATGTCTGATTATCGTGAAGTGCAGCACGGATTCAGCATCCTCAATAAATTTTTTTCAGATAAGGCAAAACAAAAACTGTTTGATGATGCGCTTGAACCGTGTGCATCAGGTGCCGCACAGGAGGCAATTGGTCTCTTTAACCAGTGGTGGCAGAATATTCAGTTCAACACGTTCGTTACTTCAATTTCCGAACACGACGATAGAGAAGATTGGAACGGTCGGCTTTCGATGTGGCGAGCCTTCGGTGGGAATGCCGCCAGAGTCGCGATTGTGTTTAAGATTCCTTGGCAATCGAACGCCGGGAACGCACTAAATCTTATGTTCAGCCCCGTAGCATATTTCACCGAGTCTGAGGTTGAACAATTGCTTTTTGAGGTCATTGAAAACATCAAAAAAGAATGTGAGTTTTTGCGCTCTGTAAACCGCCCCGTAATTGTTGGGACTTTCTTTATGATGCTTGTGGCGGGTGTTACCTGCTTGAAACATGAAGGATTTCAGGAGGAACGCGAATGGAGGGGAATTTATTCACCAACGCGCAACCCATCTCCGCTTATGGAATCGTCAACGGAAGTTTTAACAGGGGTTCCACAGGTTGTTCACAAGGTGCCACTAGATGTGGGCGTTGCGCCTGAACTAGCTGACCTAGATTTGGCCCGCATATTCGACCGGCTGATAATCGGCCCGTCTCAGTTCGCCCCCGCAATTTACGAGGCGTTTGTAGTGGCTCTGAAAAAAATCGGAGTGGCCGACGCTGAAAATCGGGTTGTTGCTTCAAATATTCCGATTCGCACCTAACGTATTTGAACCGGTATTTACTTGCACTTTACTTGCACATTGTCGTAAGTGCTTGATTTATAATGGAGCGGGTGAAGGGAATCGAACCCTCGTCTCAGGCTTGGGAAGCCCGCATTCTACCATTGGACCACACCCGCTTCCGGCGCGCCGGGGCGCGTTAACACCCTACTTTTAAATTTTGGCTCCGGCGTGTCAAGCACAACCCATTTACGGATTCGGCGCTGCGAAATGAGTTATCGCCTGGCGCAATTTCTGTTCGATCATGACCCGCCGCGCCGGCGCCTCAATCTTCCCGCCGTCCAGTTCGCGCACGTAGAAGTTGTCGATGGCGGCGCCGCGCTCGGTGACGATGCGCGCGCCGGAAATATCCACGTTTAATTCGGCGAAAGTTTGTGAAATGGCATAAAGCAATCCCAGATGGTCTTCCGTCTCGATCTCAATGACGGTCCGCGTGTCCGAGATCTCGTTGTGCAGGCGGATATGCGTGGGCATGCTCTCGCCGGCGTAGGGCAGGTAACGCGGCTGGGAATCGATCTGTTTTTTGATCAGCGCGCTCAGATTGACATTTCCAGTGGTCAGATCTTTCTCCAACAGTTCCTCGAACTTCTCGTTTTGTTCCCGCTTGGCCAGGTTGCCGGTGCTGCCGTCCGTCACAAAAAATTCGTCGAGCGCGATGCCGTCGGTGCGCGTAAAAATTTGCGCGCCGAGGATGTTCAGCCCGGAAGCGCTCAGCGAGCCGGCGATCTTGCTGAACAGGCCTGCACGGTCCCAGGTGCAAGTCTTGACGAGAGTATAACCCCGATCGGGCTCGTCCAGCCACGCGATGATCGGAGAAAGCGCGCTATCCTTCTCGAAAACGAGCTGATGCATGAAACGATGCGCCAACTCGATGTCGCTGAGGATTTCGCCGGCATTATGGATCTCGAAATACCGCGGCGGCAGCGCCTCAAAATGGACGGTGATCTCCTCGTCGCTGATCTTCGAGGAGGCGTTGTCACGGACCTCTTTGACGAGAGTCTCTCGCAATTTTTCCGAAGCGCGGACAAATTCCGTGCCGCCAGTCAGGCGCGGGAGCGAACGGGCATACAATTGCCGGAGCAGGGAATCCTTGAAACCGTTCCACAATTTGTCGCTCGTGCCCTGCGAATCCGCAAACGTGAGCAGGGTTAGGAAGTTCAAGTTCTCGGGCGTTTCGATCTGGCGCGCGAAATTTTTGATGACGGTCGGGTCGTCCAGGTCGTGCCGCTGGGAAACGGTGGCCATGAGCAAATGATTCTCGATCAGCAAGCGCAAGGTATGGGTCGCGGCGGTGTCCAGTTGCAGGCGCTTGGCGGCGCGCATGGCCATTTCCGCGCTGGCATCGGCGTGATGGGTCCTTTTGTGGGGTTCGGCCTTGCCGACGTCGTGCAACAACAAAGCCAGATAGAGGAGCTCCGGCCGTTCCAGGCTTTGGAAGTGCGAGGCATAATTTTCGTACGGCGGTTCCTTGGCGTTCCAGATCTTGTCCAGTTGTTCCAGGCAGACGAGCGTGTGCTCGTCGGCGGCGTATTGATGATAAAATTCATGCTGCACCAGGCACGTGAGCTTGCCGAATTCGGGGATATACTTGCCCAGCAGGTTCACTTCATGCATGGCCCGCAACACCCAGGCCACCTCGCCGCGGCATTCCAGAATGGTCAGAAACGATTCGCGCACATGCTCATCATTCAGGAAATTGCGGTCAACCAGTGAAATCTGGTTGCGGATCAATTGCGCCAGGTCCGGATGAAGCGTCATGTGCCGCTGTTGTGCCTGGAGAAAAACACGCATCAGGCGCCGCGGCGAATCGCGAAAAATGCGGTTGGACACGGCATGGATCTCGCCGTTGATAAATTTCAGGCCGTCCACCGTTTCCGGCTCCCGTTCGCGGATGGGAATATACCGCCGCAAGGAGAGCAGGCTTTTGGGGCGCGGCTTTGAAAGGGCCATGCGCTGCTCCAGCGTGCGCGTGATGAGGAAGATATTGCGCATGTGCGTGTACAGATCGCGCATGAATTCCTCGATGCGTTTGCTGGGCGACCGCTCCGTATAGCCCAGGTTATGCGCCACCGCCGGCTGCAGGTTCTTGCCCAGCACGTCCAGCGCCCGGTTGACGTGATAGTGTAGTTCCGTCCGGGTGCGCAGCAGAAAATCGTACGCGGCGGCGAGTTGCTTGTTTTCAGCGTCGGTCACGAATTCCCGCTCCTGCAATTCATCGAGCGAGCGCGTCCGGTATTTAAAAAAAGCCATCCAAAACAGGTTTTGAAAATCGCGCAGGCCGCCGCAGCCGTTCTTGATGTTTGGTTCCTGCATGGTCGGCGAATTGCCGTATTTGGAACGGCGGGTTTCCTGGTCTTCGAGCCGCGCGGCGATATATTTGTCTTCAAACCCCACGACACACTTGGCGATCAGCGTTTTTTCAAATTTTTTGAACAGCGCCTGGTCTCCGATGATGAGCCTCGACTCGATGAGCGACGTCTTGGACTGCATGTCGGAATTGGCCACCGTCACACAGTCGTCAATGCTGCGCACGGAATGTCCCACCTTCAGCCCGATGTCCCACAACGGATACAACACGCCGTCGATCAATTTTGACAAATGCGGCAGCGGCCGGTTGGCGGCGATCTGGCCGTCATGCAAAAACATGAAATCAATATCGCTATGCGGGTTGAGCTCCGCGCGCCCGTACCCGCCAATGGCGACCAAAGCCATGGCGGGAAATTCCGCCTGCGCCTGCGCCGACAAAGTGCCGCGCGTCGTTTCCCAGAGGTGCCGCAAAAGGACATCCAGGAGCGTGGCGCGTCCCCGGCAGATCTGGCAGCCGCCCATCCCCGCGCGATGCTGCATCTTCAATCGGTGGGTTTCGACCTTGAGAAAGGTCTTATACGCCTCAAGTTTTTCCGCAACACTGCTCTCCGGCGACACCTTCAAACGGGTTTCAGCGGCGATTGCTATCTTATCGCTCAAATCCTGCACCGGCAGATAATCCATGTTCAAATTTCAACTTTCAAGTATTCACCGCCGAAAAATTAAAAAAAGATGAACACTTTTTCGCCCGATTGGTGTTTGTTACACTTATTGCGCATGTCAATTCAACCGGACCCGGATGCGGCCCTGATGCTGCGCGTCAAGCGCGGCGACCGCGCTGCCTTCACGGAATTGGTTGAAAAATACAAGCAACCCGTCATGAATTTTGTCTTCCGCTCGTTGCGCGACGAGGCGGAAAGCGAAGACCTGGCCCAAAATGTGTTCCTGCAGGTCTATAAATCACGCTCGCGGTACAAACGCACCGCTAAATTTTCCACCTGGCTGTTCACCATCGCCCGCAACCTCTGCCTGAACGAATTGCGCCGCCGCTCGCGCCATCCCGCCGATTCGCTCGAGGAGGCGCACGCTGAACATGACGACCTGCCGCGCCAACAATTCGAAGACAAATCGCAGGTCGCTCCGCCGGAAAAATTGTTGCACAGCGAGTTGGCCAAAAAAATCGAGGAAGCGCTCGCCGAATTGCCCGAGAACCAGCGCAGTGCCATCCTGCTCTGCCGCCAGGATGAACTCAGCTACGAGGAGATCGCGGCGGTCCTGGACTGCTCGCTTTCCGCCACCAAATCACTCATCCATCGCGGGCGCGAAACGCTGAAAGAAAAACTCAAGCCCTACCTAAAAACAGGAGATTGGGATTAAAAAAACTTGGTCGTGCGTTGGTCAATCTACCAGGAACCCTTTTTTCTTCAGATTTTGATGCAAGCAACTCCATTATGGCGTTTTTTTGTATTCAGGACTCAGCAAGCGCCATTGACGTGTGGCAATGACCTGATCTTTTTGCTTTTCGGTTCCTATTACGTAAACGATGCTGCGTATTGTATCTGAATGGCTTCCAGGGTCTTCATGCATGCCGGTGTCCCGGCATACTATTGCATCTGCCGGAGTTTGGGTTGGATCTGGATCCTCCATTTGGAGTTGAGCCTCATTAGAGTACAGGGCGAATTCTTTATGAGGATGCTCAAAGGGAGAGAATGTCTTTAATATCAAAAATCCATTTGTCGGAATGATATAAATAAATCGACCATTTTGAAGAACGGTCGGGTTTCCGTTTATCGGATCTAAAATTAGTGCAAATGGACCTGTATAGTTCATGGGAATCTCAAAATAAATCGGGGGAGATATTCTAAGATTACAGCCAAGAAATAGACCGGTGCAAACCAGACAGCAAAATAGCATGGGTGCGTGACGAAGTGATATTCGGCTCATATGCTGCTAATCATTGGGTCATCTTCATTACTATCGCCAGTATAAAAAATGGCTGGACAGGGCCACGCTTCAAGTGCAGGGGCTTCGAAAGCGATGCTAAAGCATCGCAGTCCAAACACTCTGTGATTGCGGAGGCATTTGAAAAATCGCGAAGCGTCTGGGCTGCGGCGGTTCACCGCCGCTTTCTATTGCAGAGAAGGCTATCAAAACGCTGAAGTGAAATGGAGTTGAGAGAAATGCTTCGGCTACGGATTCACTTCCAGCCGCAAGAACTGATTGGTGTCCGTGGCGACGGTATTCGTGGCCGCAGTGACGGTCACATTTACGTACTGGTTCGGCGGGGTTCCATTCGTTGGAGATTCAATTACAGAAGCGCCGGGCATGTTCGTCACCCAACCCCCGGGAGCGGTGAACGTCAACAAATTACTCCAGCCATAGAGATCAAAAGACGATTGGATGATATACGTCAGGTCGCTGGCTGAGGTATTACGCGGGAATTCCAGTAGGAATTCCTGGCCGGCCAGATTCCAGGTGAATGGATTGGTATTAACGACCAAGGGATTGAGGGCATAGGCGTAAGCCAGCAAATTGACAATGCCATCGCCGGTCGGGTCCGCGAGGTTGCCACCAATCGCGGGATTGTTTGCGTTGGCGCCGAAGTAATTCAATTTCCAACTGCTGATCGGCGGCTTGATGATGGTCAGCACCGCGGTGGATTGCAGGCCCAATGCCGAGGCGGGATTAGTGGGGTTGCTCAGAGCCAGGTCGATTGTCGGATTCGGCTCGGCCAATCCATCGCTCATGATGGGAATCGTGAATGTCTTTGGCGCGGTATCGCCGTTCGTCCAGTTCAATGTGCCCGAGACGCTCGTGTAACTAACACCATTCGTGGCCGTGCCTCCCGAGACTGTCGCATAAGAAACTTGTGTCGCGCCGTTGGTGCCGCCAATCCGGTTGACCGTGATGGCCACAGAAGTGTTGCTCTCCTGAACGCTATAAGTCGGCGAACTGAACGAATACGTACCTGCCAGCAACCCGAACACGGAAACCGAATTCGAGTTGCCCACAAAAACTTCGCCATCCGCAATAGTGGGCAACGTGAATTTAACGCCACGAACCAACTGATCGCGACTCGCTACTGATGAACTCAAATACAGGTCGGACATGTTGGTCGCATTGCAGGCGACCAATACGGCAGGGTTCGCCATTTGCATCGCCCATACAATCCCGCTATTCATGCCGTTGGCCGAAATACTGGGCGTGGCGCCGGGAAATGAGTACGTCCGATTTTTGTTCGTGACGATAGTGACGTCATCGAGGAACCCGTTGGTGATCTGGATCGCCTTCAAATAATCGCCGCTGGCCGCGTAGTAGATCCGGCCATTGAAATAAGCCGGAGTATCAAATGAGGCGCCAATTTGATTGATATTGGTCTGGGCCACATAATCGTCATGAGGAGTGGCGTTGAAATGGGCGTTGTTCGTCGTGAACTGGTCGCGATTGATGACGAAAATCTCACCCGCCTTGCCCGCGCCCAGTAACTCATGGGCGTATTTACCCGACTGGTCCGGCAGCAAAACCAATCCGCCCGAACCAAGGTCCGTATCATTGTCCTGCCATGAGAGCTGGTCCCAGGGCGCGAAATAATCAACCACTTTTAAGCCATTCGTTGTGGAAAGTTTGAGAAAACAGTCCCCATAATCCACACCACCGGAACCGTTCGTGGCGCTGAAGCTGCCGTTGGCGAGCATCAGGTAAAGATTGGTCTGGTTGTCCACTCCCAGTCCTCCTCCGGCCATCCAAATGCCGCATTCCGCTGCGTTCGTGCCAAATACATTGGTCGTGGCGTTCGGACATGTGTTGAAGGTGTAATTGGCGAGTTGCTGCAGGTTGGTTTCGTTGTATCCGATGATCCAGCCGTGATACGGATCACTATCAGCATAGCCGGCGTAACAGACATAAATCATGCCGCCCGCCAGTGTCAGCGCCGCGCGCTGATTTTCCTGTTGGGGGTTGAAGATCACAAATCCGCCGGAACTGTCCACGCCCGTGCCAGCGACCTTGGCCGTGATCACCACCGGGCTGTACGATTCCTCGTGACCGTTCGTGATATTCAACGCATGAAGCGTATGAGTGTAATTGGTCTTGCCGCCGCTGACAGTTGCCGTGAATGCGACCACGTATAGCGTGCCCGTATTGGTATCGATCACCGGTGTGCCGGTGATTCCCACCTCCGGTTCAATGTCCGTATAAGCACCACCGTTGTAGCGGATTCCAAAGTTTTTATTTGTAAAGGCGCTCGTGGTGGTAACGGCAGCCGTTCCCAGGTTGGTCTGCCACAGCAATCCGCCGGAAGCGCCCGCACTGTTGGCATCAAAGGCATAGACTGTGTTGTTTTTCCGTGGCGATAAAAACGGCGTTGTGCGTCTGGCCTCCAATGTTCAGGTTTGGGATGTATAACGGCTCCGTATACACACATCCGTCCACCGGATAAGAAAAAAGTTTGCCGAACGTGGTCGAGTTAACATTGGTGAGATTGAGGATTGTTTCGTTGGTATTCGCCCCGCCGCGCGCGTTGTCAAAATGGTAAGTCCAAATGCTGACCTGGGCAGAGGCGGGCATGGAACCAGACGCCAGGCAGACTGCGGCTAACATTGCGAAAAAAAACCTCACGACTGTGCTCATTATAACTTCTTTTTCACGCCCTTCAATCGAAATCTGGTATGTGCCGTCGCTAAACCGCCTGAAATCAAAGAGATTGCGGAGAATTCGTCTTTACCGGTCCCGCTTCAACAGATATTCCGCCAGCGTTTCGAGCGCCGCGGCGCGGCCTTTGAAGGTCTTCAACGCGGCGAACGCCTTGTCCGTCAACTGCTCCGCGATCTTACGCGACCGCTTAAGGCCGACGATCGCCGGGTAAGTCGCCTTTTGTTCGGCGACGTCCTTGCCCGCCGTCTTGCCGAGTTGCTCGCTGGTTTGGGTGACATCCAGAATATCGTCGATGACCTGGAACGCGAGCCCCACGTGGTAGCCAAAGTTTGTCAGCGCAGTCAGTTGCGCCGGGGAACAATTGGCGCTCATTCCCCCAAGCCGCACCGAGCAGCAGAGCAGGGCGGAGGTCTTGCGCTCGTGGATGAATTTCAATTCCATCTCGGAGATCTTTTTGCCTTCACCTTCCAGGTCGGCCACCTGTCCGGCGATCAATTGCAGCGAGCCGGAAGCCCGGGCGATCTCCAGAATGATTTTCTCATGCGGATAACGCGGAAATTTTTTGCACTGCGCGGCGATCTCGAATGCCTGCGTGAGCAACGCATCGCCCGCCAATACGGCGATGCCCTCACCAAAGACCTTATGGTTGGTCGGTTTGCCGCGGCGAAAATCATCATTGTCCATGGCCGGCAAATCGTCATGGATCAGCGAATAGGTATGGATGCACTCGACAGCGCAGGCGAGCGGCATCGCGTCCTTTTCGGAACCGCCGCAGGCCTGAACGGCTGCCAGGCAAAGGGCGGGACGCATCCGTTTGCCGCCGGCAAAGAGTGAATACCGCATGGCTTTGTGGATGGTCGCCGGCTTGGTCTTTTCCGCGGGCAGAAATTTATCAAGCGCGCGATTGACGGCCTCGGTGCGCGTGGCCAGAAAAGCTTGCAGGTCAAAAATTGTTTTGGTCGCTGGCATAGTCCGGTTGAAAAATGCCCGAAAACCGCCTCGGTTTGAAGGGAATTTTTATTGTTGCGTTAAGAATCCGTATGATTATAATTTCCAGCTATTTTTTAATGAATGCTGAATTAGCTAAAAAAGCCGCCGAAAAAGTTGGGAATCCAAACGTACTGGTCAATCTGGTGTCGCGCCGCGTCCGCCAACTCAATTCGGGTGGCGGCGGCCTGAACCGCCCGCTGATCAGCGACGTCGGGAATCTCGGCGCGGCGGATATCGCCTTGCGCGAAATCATCGAGGAAAAGATCGGCTGGGAAATGCCCGAAGTGACCGAGTTGGTCCGTCCGCAGGCCAAAAAGCGCAAGAAACGCTAGCCGCCCGTCGCGCCATCTAAAATTTCAAGCCGGAACGATTTCCGGCTTTTCTTTTTCAGGCGCCTTTTAATCAGTGAAATCCGCGCCCTTCGCGGTTAATCTTTTCCCATGGCCGACATCGTGACCAATCATAAAGCGCGGCGCGATTACCACATCCTCGAAACTTTTGAGGCGGGCATCGTGCTGCATGGCACGGAGGTCAAGTCCCTGCGCGCGGGCAAAGGGCAGATCACCGACGCCTTTGCGCGCGTGGATAAGGAGGAGGCCTGGCTCTACAACGCTCACATCGACGAATACTCTCACGGCAATCTTTCGAATCACCAGCCCAAGGCGCCGCGCAAATTGCTGCTGCACAAGTCCGAGATCCGCAAACTGTTCGGCCTGGCCGCCGTCAAGGGAAACGCCCTCATCCCGCTGGCGTTCTTCTGGAAGAACGGAAAAGTGAAAGTCTCGCTCGCCGTCGCCAAAGGCAAACAACAGTTCGACAAGCGCGATGACCTGAAACGCCGCGAATCCGACCGCGAAATGAAACGCGCGACGATGAAAAATATCAAAGGGAAATAGTCTTCTACTCCGTCGGCACAAAAGTGACGCAAACCGGCTCCCCGATCTGCAAAACTTCCCCGGTCGCGATCAACCTGCCGTTCTTCGGATTGATGCGGAAAACGACAACATTGTCGGAGTCCTGGCCGGCGGCTATCAAAAATTGCCCCGTCGGGTCTATGGCAAAACTGCGGATTGTTTTGCCGGGGACAGGTTCGATTTGGATCCGGATCAACTTCCCTGTCTTTTCATCGATTGTGAACACGGTGATGCTGTTGTATCCACGGTTTGAAGCGTAAAGAAACTTCCCCGATGGAGGGATGGCCACTTCCGCACTGGCATTGTTGCCGTGAAAATCTTCGGGCAGGGTTGAAAGTGTTTGGAGCTCGGTCAATTCACCATTCGTCGGATTGCAGGCAAATGCGGTCATTGTGCTGGCCAATTCGCTGATGACGTATGCATATTTGCCGTCCGCACGAAAAGCAATATGGCGTGGGCCTGAACCGGGTTTTATTTCCGCCCAGGGGACGTCATTGGTCGTGAGTTGTCCGCTCTTTTCATCCAGGTGATAGATCATGACTTTATCGGCTCCCAGGTCGCAGACATAAACACGGTTGCTGGCGTCCATCGCCAGGCAATGCGCATGCGGGCCGTCCTGCCGTTCTGCATTGATGCTGGAGCCATGATCCTGGACCAGGCACACCGGCGCGCCGAGGGAGCCATCCGCCTGAATCGGCAAAACCTCCACGTTGCCGCTGAGATAATTCGCCGCCACCACAAATTTGTCATCCCGGTCAACGATGAGATGGCATGGACGGATGCCTCCGGAAGTTTGCTGGTTCAATTGGGTCAACTTTCCCGTCTTCGCGTCGATCTGAAATGCCGTTACCGACCCGTTGTCGCCGTTGATCTCATTCACCGCATAGAGAAACCGGTGATCGGGTGTGACCGCCAGAAAAGACGCTTCATCTGACTCGGCAGCCAACTGGGGTGCGGTTAATTTTCCCGTGGCCGAATCGAAGCGGGAAACGTAAATGCCCGTGCTCGTGGTGTCGGTGAAAGTCCCGAAATAGACGAGGAAACTTTCCGCGCGCAACGCGGGTGCAAGCAAGGTGAGCGCCAAACCCAGGCTTGCGGAGGTGAACCATCTGAATGATTGCATAGGCTGTGCGCCCATTGAAATCGGCTCCCGCAGTATTAGCAACCCGGAAATCCGGGATTAAGCCTTGGCAGCGTCTTTCTTCCAGGTCCGCTTGGGTGCTTTGACAATCATGCCCTTTTTGATGGCGGTGGTGGCCACGCGCACGTAGCGGACCTCGCCGTTGGGCATGAGCGCCTTCACCCGCTGCAGGTTCGGAAAGAACCGGCGCTTGGTGATGGCGGTGATGTGCGTGCCGATACCGCCAAGTTTCTTGGCTTTACCAGAGCGCCATATGATGCTGCCCTTCATCGGGCGTTTGCCGGTCAATTCACAAATGCGTGCCATAAATTTTATTAAAGAGTCGGAGAGAATAGCTGCCAGCAGGGTTATTGCAAGCAGAATTTGATGATATTCGGCCATGTGCGGCTGGCTGGGGTTCTCTTGACAGAAGCATTAAACGCCGAAAGAATTGAGTCAAACAGGAAGAATCTATGAGCGATGATACTTTGACCCACCAGGATCCTCCTTCTGATTTTGGTATCAGGCTTATGGACGGCGAAGAAGTCATCTTGTCGTTAAGACCATACCGGTTTGTCCGGTTTGCGGTTGTACAGGCGGCAATTACGATTGCGGGAATTCCTTTTGTTCCCTTGGCCCTCCTCTGGGCAGTGATCGCCGAACATCGCTACCATTATTGGCTGACCAATCGGCGGGTCATCTGGTGTCATGGCTTTATCGGTTATCAGGTTCGAAGTGTTCCTTTGGAACGCATTGCGGACGTGGTGATCAGTCGTACCTTTCCAGAGATGTGCGCGGGAATCAGTTCAATCGATATTAGAGATATGACCGGGCAAATACAGATGCGAAATGCTTTCGGTTCTGGATTAAGTGCAAAATGGATTGGTGTAAAAGATGCGCCCGAGGTTCAAAAACGCATTTTGGAGCAAATAAGATTGGTGAACGAGAATTCAAAAAGGTTGTGACATCGTTCATATTCTTAAATTGACAATTGCTTGATACCCGTCGCTCAAAACAAGCATCGGTGGAAAAGCCTCTTGTGCAGCCCTGATTGGCTCCTCGCCCTGGCCCTCACCGCGTTCGTCGTCTGGCTCCATGTCTATTTTCTATTGCACGCCGGCGGGTTCTGGCGCGATGAAGTCAACCTCATCAACCTCGCCGGCACCCATTCATTCTCGCAGATGGAACGGGATTCGTTCCCGATTTTGATGCCCCTGCTCGTGAGCGTCTGGTCGGCATTCGTCCCGGCCCACAGCGATCTCGGTCTGCGCCTTTTGGGGACGCTCATCGGCTTGGGCATTCCCGCCGCGCTTTGGCTTGTGGCCTTGCGCGCCCGCCGCTCCCCGCCGGTGATTGGCCTGGCGCTGCTCGCGCTCAATTTCACATTCATTCTGTATGGCGATTCCCTGCGTGCTTACGGCCTCGGCAGCTTGATGATCATGCTCGCGATTTACGCCGCCTGCGCGTTCCTGAAAAATCCTGACTGGAGACGAACGGCGCTCTTCACTGCGCTGGCCACGTTGAGCGCGCAGGCATTGTATCAAAACGCCGCGTTTGTCGCCGCCATCTGCTTTGGCGCGTGGGCGGTTTGCCTGCGCGAAAAAAATTGGAAGGCGGCGGCGAAGATCTTCATCGTGGCGATCGTTTCCGCGGCGTCATTGCTGCCGTATTACGCGCAGATCGTTTCGCTGCCGAACGCGTCCGTGAGTTTGCGCAGTGGGTTCGACCCGCAACTCGTCCGGATCAACCTCGACA
>Ga0206865_1092_pt1 | contig 28961 bp, 9 predicted proteins | sample Alteio_BWOrgCont_39_FD_152628 | JGI IMG/M metagenome (GOLD analysis project Ga0206865, IMG submission 152628) | Enriched cells from forest soil in Barre Woods Harvard Forest LTER site, Petersham, Massachusetts, United States -... | ecosystem: Environmental > Terrestrial > Soil > Temperate forest > O...
CGAGTACCCGCTTAATTTTTTCATTGGTCCGCAGCAAAAACTATCGTTTTATACCAATAAAATACATTTATGGGAGTTCTCGCGGGATTCCATGCTCCAAAAAATTAAAAATAACCAGGGGATTAAAAGTTGGATCGACAAAACCCCGATCAACAATTTCCGGATGGATGATGACGGCTCGCTGTATGTTTTTTATAAAGATCAAATCGCAAAAATTAAAAATGGACAGCTGTATTTTAGTCCGGATACCGCTGTTGAGGTGCATGGCGACAAAAAGATAAAATTCATCTTCGAACGGGATGTACTGGTCACCTCCAAATACCTGTTTGCAAAATATTCAAACGGATTTGCTATTTATGATAAGAAAAAATTTAAAAAAGTATATGAGTACCGGGGAAACGGGGTTTCGCTGGCATTGGTATTAAACGACGGATTTGTGATTTTGAAAAACGGCGACGACCAGCTGCAACCCAATACCCGGTATTTCAGCATACAACCGAACCCCTTTACCGGTTTGGTAAATGTGGTTAGGACCTATTTGCCTGAGGCCGGCACCAACAGTTGCTTTGTGGCTACGGACAAAGGATTATTTGAACTCACTCCTAACCTCACCAATAATAGCAACGGTGGCGAAAATGATTTTGCCCTGAATTTTTTGAAGAACAAAAGTATACGGAGTATTTACCGGCTGCAAAATGGCAAGTTGTACGTGGGTGCATACAGCGGGTTTTATGCTATCACCAACAATTCGGCGCAGTTGGTTAACAACCTGGTGATCTATTCTATAAAACAGGTGGATGACCATACCCTTTTATTGGGGATTGAAGGAGGGGCCGGTTTTGCTACGCTTGATTTAGCCACCAATAAATTGCGCTTAATGAATGACGTAGGGTTATATCACAATAATATTTATGGCTTTTGTTTTGCCCGGGACGGCGATAGTTATATAGCAGGAGCAGGGTACGGCCTGTACAGGTTAAAAAAGCAAGCGGACGGGCAGTGGCACTTCAAACAGCCCGGTGGTGCTGGCAACGTACCACGAATTATTAATTTTTGATACCTGCTTTACATCGCCAAGGCTATCAGCATGAAAAAACTGTTTGAATGGAAACCAGGCAATACCGTTAAAAGAATATTCCCCCTGCATGATAAATATACCATTTACGCCATGCAACCCGATGGCAATGGCATTTGGCTGGGTACTGCCGCAAACGGATTAATTAAAATAGACACCCGCGGCCGCATACTAAACCGGATACGATTTAGCAATGGCCTGGCCGGCGAATTTGTATACTCGCTTTTTGAAACAAACGGGCTGCTTTTTGCGGGGACCAATGTGGGGCTGAGTGTTTTTGACACCAACGCAGGTATGCAAGCCATTACCCCGCCCGATGACCCGCAATACAGCGAAGAATTAAATCACTCGGCTATTTTTTATGATGAAAACCGCAAACAGTTAATATTAGGCGGTGTGCAGGGGCTGTTGCTTCCGGATATGGCGCACTATTCGTCGGCCAAAATACAGGATGCCGATGTGGTTAAATTATCCTACGTTAAAAAGGGTTCAAACGGGGTGGACCTGCCGGAAACCAATTTGTTTGCATACACGCAAAAGGAGATTTTACTTGATCCGGGGTATGTTTTTATGGGCTTTAAATTCTCGGTAAGTAACATCTGGCGGCAGGGTGGTTTTTTATTCAGGGTGCCCGAACTGGATACTTTATGGCACAAAAGTAACCTCGGTAACGAGATCAGTTTTTATGGTTTGGCGCCCGGAAAATACACTTTGCAGGCGCGGTTCCCTTCAGTTTCAAACCCCCGCTATTGGCTCAGTAAAACCATCATTGTGGTGCCGCATTTTTACCAGACCGTACTTTTTAAACTGCTGATAGGTTTGGTAATTGCCCTGATGATATACGTTGCCTGGCTTTACCGCGCGCGCAAGATCAGGAGCGAACATATGTTGCGTACTACCATCGCCAGCGATTTGCACGACGAAATTGGCAGCGCGTTAACCCGGATATCGATGACCAGCGAACTGATGAATATTAAACAGCAACTGGATACCAGGGTGGTGGAACGGATCTCCATCGACAGTAAAAATGCTATTGCTTCTATTTCAGATATTATATGGTCGGTTGATGCGCGGAACGATACTACAGATGACCTGTTGCTGCGGATGAAAGAGCACGCCTATAATATGCTGGATGAGGTGGCCGAAGTGCATTTTGAAACCGACGGGCTGGATAAAGTGGTGGTACTGCCCCAGCTGGTGCGGCAAAACCTTTATTTAATATTTAAAGAAGCTATTAACAACATTGCCAGGCATAACAACAATCCCAAAGTTTGGATCCAGCTGAACAACCAGTTATCAGGCTTAACCATAGTGATTAAAAACACCATCGACCTGAAGAAAAACCGCACAGCCTTTGCCGGCCAGGGCCTTAAAAACATACGGATGCGCGCAAAACGCATGAAAGCCGAGGTGCAGATAAGCAATACAGATGATTTGTTTACCGTAATGATTAAAATGAAGAGGTGGTGAGGGAGTCCGGAAGTCGGGAAAGACCGAAAGTCCGAAAGACAGGAAGGATTTTGCAGAAAGAAGCTTTTACCTTTCGCCTTTAACCTTTCGCCTTTCCCCTCTTATACCCCAATCATGTTATTGCCCGGTGTTTTAATTATGATGAATTTGGTGCCATGATAAATGTTGCAATAGTTGAGGATGATGTGTACATACGTAACAGTATTGTGCAGTTTTTGCAGATGCAGCCGGAGTTTGGCGCCGTGTATTGTTATGGCAGCGTTGAATCTTTCCTGGAGGGCCGCGTTGCGCCCGATGTATTGTTGCTGGATATTGAACTCCCGGGGATTACGGGGCTAGAGGGCGCTTTTCGCATTAAACAAAAAAACCCTGCGGTAAACATTTTGATGCTGACTGTTTATGAGAATAAAGAACGGATATTTAAGGCGCTGCAAGCCGGCGCCACGGGTTACCTGCTAAAAAACACCCCTCTGCTCAAAATAAAGGCTGCTATACTGGATGCTGTTGAAGGCGGCGTACCCATGAGCCCCTTGATTGCCAAAAAGGTAATTGCCTATTTTTCGGGGAAGACCGACGTGTCCGAAAATACCACCAACGACCACCTGACCGTCCGCGAACGGGAAGTGGCGCAATTGCTCATCAACGGCGATACCTATAAACAGATAGCCTGGCATCTTAATATTGCGCCCGACACCGTTAGGCAACATATTAAAAATATATACCGCAAGCTGCAAATAAAAAGCCGGGTGCAGCTGATCAATGAGTTCAGATAGTGTTGGCCCAAAACACGCAGCTTTTCAGGAAATTACAATGTTCCAGTGTTCCACTTTTCACACACCACTATTTTTGGAACACCTTATTATGAGCTATTTACGAAGTTGATTTTGCCAAAAACCGGTACCTGTACTGACAAAATAGCGCCACCAAAATATTCGGGAATATTATTTAGGGGCATCGCCGCGAATACGCCAACAACATAACAGGCAAAAAGCTATCACAAAAAATACAAACTAATTGGTATTTTTTGCACCATCTTTATTTAAGTAGCTTTACTCAGTAATCAACCTGGTGGCATTGCCGGCAAAACCCTTATTCAATTCGACATGAAAAATTTATCCTTTAGACAAAACGTCTGTGAATTTTCTATCGGTTTTAACCGGACAGTGTTACGCGTATTTCAACTCGTTACGCTGCTCGTGTTTTGTGTGCTTTCAGGTTCATACGCCCAGGCGCCACATATAAGTTACGCCGGCCCGCAAATGTATAACCCGTTTGTGCCCATAACGCCGTTAAAGCCGGTTAATACCGGCGGCGCAATACCCGGCGCGGCTTCAATTACCTTAGGCAACCTGAATATTGACATTACCGGTATGGCTGTTGATACATCGGGAAACGTTTATATTGTAGGCAATAATAGCAGCGTGGTGACCGAATTAACAGGAAATACTTTTGTAACATTCGGGTCCAATCTGTCAACCCCCCAAGCCATAGCCGTAGATGCCGCCGGTAATATATTTATAGCAGATGCGGGACACGGCAACGTTAAGGAAATACCTGCAGCCGCCAGAAACACCGTGAAGATTCTATTTAATGTAAGCAGACCAACAGGTATAGCGGTAGATGCTGCGGATAATGTTTATGTAGCGACGAATAATGGGATTTATAAAGAATTAGCCGGAAGCAACACCGCAAATTTTTTCGGTGGCGAGGATACCATCGGCATTGCAATTGATGCAGCGGGCGATGTGTTTACAATTGACCCAGAGAGACTGCAAATAATAGAAATACAGGCAACGACGCGAAAAAGCGTTGTATTAGATAACGAAAATCTTATATCGCCTAACGCTATTACCTCGGACGCAAACGGAGACGTTTATTTTGCGGATAACATAACAGCAGATAATGGACAGCAGTATTATCAAATTGGTTATATAACCGAGATCCCAGCCGGCGGGGGCGCGCCATTTAAGGTAGCTACCGGGTTAGATGGTGTAAACAGCGTTGCTGTGGATAAAAAAGGCAATGTTTTTGCCGCAAAAGCGGGTAACAGCGTTAATGAAACACTCTTTGGCCTTTATAGTGTTATGCCTGCTTTACCGGCAGGCCTTGCGTTAGATCGTAAAACAGGTATTATTTCCGGTATACCCTTATCATTAAAAGCTGCTACCAATTACACTATCACCGGCGCAAATGTCGCCGGCAGCAGTACCACAACGGTAAATATTGCCGTTAATGCAACGGCGAGCCCCAATATTAGTTATAGCAGCCCCCAAACGTTCTACCTGAATAAACCCGGCTCGGTAAGCCCGGTTAATACGGGCGGAGCTGTGCCTACCCAGCAGGCCTTGATGTTAACACCGCCGCCGTTGCCGGCTTATATCAAGATCCATGGACTTGCGGTGGATGGATCAGGTAATATTTACACAGAATGGAATTATGACGATGCTAACGAAAATCTCGACTTTATACAAATGCTTCCCCCTGGCGGCGGCATCGCGTCACGCATCACTTCAGGTTTTAACGGACCTTCGTACATAGCTGTCGACGCAGCCGGCAATGTGTTTGTTAGTGATAATTCGCAAAAAAGTGTACGGGAAATACTGGCCTCCAACGGAAGCATAGTTACGTACGCTTCGGGATTTAAGGGGCCCGGCGGGCTTGTGCTTGATGCTGCCGGTAATTTATATGTAAGCGATAATGTAAAAGGCGCTATCTTTAAGGTTCCCCCGGGCGGTGGCACCCCTGTACAGATTGTTGGCGGCCTTAATGCGCCCAATGGTATTGCCATTGACGCTTCAGGCAATATTTACATTGCCAACACCAATGGCAATAATGTAAAAAAACTGCTTGCCGGCACAACCACCCTGGTTACATTAGCCAGCAACTTTAGCGGGCCAACCGATGTTGCCGTTGACGCGGCCGGCAATGTATTTGTAGCCGATGAGGGCGAGGGCCTGGTAAAAAGAATCCCTGTGGGCAGCGCTACTGCGCAAACCATATTAACAGGTATCCAGTTTAAACAGCCCGGCAACATCAAGCTTGATGCAAGCGGAAACATTTATGTGGCAGATTGGTCGGCATTAAAAGTTTACGAAATAAACCCCGGCTATTTTATTAGCCCGGTGCTGCCTGCAGGTTTAAATATTGATGAAAGCACCGGCATCATCAGCGGCACGCCGCAGGTAAAAAATACAGCGCCCAGCTATACCGTAACCGCCTATAATTCGGGCGGTACCGGTACGGCCACGCTAAACCTTAAAATTGTAAACGGCACCAATACCAGTTTATCCGGTTTAAGCATCAGCAGCGGCTCTTTTATACCCGCTTTTACAACAGCTACCACCAATTACAATGTTTATGTGGGCAACGCAACAGCTTCCGTTAGTTTTACACCCACCACAGCCGATGGTACCGCAACGGTAACCGTAAACGGCACAACCGTAGCCTCCGGTACGGCTTCGCCTGCGGTGGCACTGTCGCCCGGCGACAATACCGTACATATAGCCGTAGATGACAACAGCGGCACAACCGAAACCAATTACACCGTTACCGTTCACCGGGGCACGGCCACCAATGCCAACCTGCAAACCTTAAAGTTAAGCCGGGGGACGCTTTCGCCGGCTTTCAATATTAACACCACCGGCTACACCGCAGGTGTGGCAAATGGCGTATCGTCCCTTACGGTAACGCCAACCACCGCCGTTACAGGCGCTACCGTAACGGTAAACGGTACAGCGGTAACATCCGGAAGCCCATCGGGCGCCATAGCTTTAAGCGTAGGCGCTAATACTATTAACATAACCGTAACCGCAACAGATGGTACCACCACCAAAACCTATACAGTAACGGTAACCGAGGCTGCAGCAACGAATGATAACCTGTCCGCATTAAAATCCAGCAGGGGGGTATTGTCGCCTGCATTTAACACCAATACCACCAGCTACACCGCCAGCGTAGTAAACGGCGTAGGGTCAACCATTATAACCCCCACCAGCGCGGTAGGCACCTCAAGCATCACCGTAAACGGCGCAGCGGTAGCATCAGGAACACCCTCAAACCCCATCGCCTTAGGTGTAGGCGCCAACACCATCACCACGGTAGTAACGGCACAGGACGGCGTTACCACCAAAACCTATACGCTTACCATCAACCGGGCATCCCTCGGCTCAATAGCTATCCCGGATGATGAGTCGATCAGCGTTAACAAACCCATTGAGGATATGTCCGCAGCAAATGACGGCATTACCGTTCACCAGGGCATATCGCCCAACGGCGATGGTATAAATGATTACCTGGTTATTGAGGGCATAGGCAATTACCCGGACAATAAACTGCAGATCATGAACCGCAATGGCGCATTGGTTTACGAGGCTAAAGGCTACGATAATGTCTCCAAAACATTTGACGGGCACAGCAACAAAAACGGGCAGATGCAATTACCGGGGACTTACTTTTACCAGTTGGAGTATACGGTTAAGGGCATCATCAAACACAAAACGGGGTATATCGTACTTAAATACTGATTTTAAAAATTTTACCACTAAGTACACGAGGAAAAAACCACAAAGGGCACTAATTTTTTAATAGTGTACTTTGTGAAACCTTGGTGTACCTGGTGGTTAATTTTTTTAGCACAAAGCCGTTCGCGTTAAGGATTGGAGCGGAAAGCCCACAGCCCCGACGGATAATGCCGGGTTAAAACCCATCAGGCCAGCATCGGGGCGAGGACTTGCAGCGTAAAGCCTGACCCGGCTTCTATCAGCCGGGGAACGCCCAATTTTGAGTCTTGTCCAAAGTACTCCTTCGGAGAGTCGGGAGCCTTCAATCTTGAGTTGGTGGGTGCCTTGGTTTCAGCTACGACTGTGATTGCCTGTCGCTTTAGAAACATAATGTTTCAACAGGCTTTTGTTTGGTAATTTAAAATTTTCGTAAATTTGAACTATGAGTGTACAGATTGTAACAAATGCCAAAGGCGAAAAGACCGGCGTGCTGGTACCGTACAAAGAATGGGATGCGCTCAACAAAGAGCGCGAAGAACTAAAACACAAATTGCAGGAGGCCGAATTGATGCTGCGCTACAAAAATGCATTCAACGAAGCCAAATTATTTGAGCAAGGCAAACTTGAAACGCATCCCATAGCCGAATTATTGGATGAGCTTTGAGATCCGATACAGCGATACTTTTAAACGCGGAGCAAAGGCGCTGTCAAAAAAATACCCTTCACTTAAACAAGACCTCGCCAATTTTGTAATTGAACTGGCTAAAAACCCGGAAATGGGAACTCCCTTAGGCGGTAATATGTACAAGGTGCGGATGAGCATAACCAGTAAAGGACGTGGAAAATCGGGCGGAGCCAGAATCATCACCTGCGTTGTTTACAAGCATGAACAAATTTTATTGGCAGAAATATATGACAAAGCCGACTATGCCACCGTGGATGAGCAGACGATTTTGAAAAACCTGAAATCAGACGGGTTTGATTTATAATCATATCCATGTTGCAAACATCCTAATAAAAACCCCTCCCCCTCATCCAGTCACTTAAACCACATCACCTGAACAATTTTACCTCCCTTACAAACTCACTCATTCAATAAATCAATAACTCACTCCTTCAATAACTCAATAACTCAAAAAATTGGTGACAGTGTTTTGTCAGTACTTTTCGTGTTTTTTGCAGTGATGCTTGGGCATAAAACCGCCATTGCAGCGCGTAAACGCACTTTTTAACGGAATTTAGTTGCGGCCAACTGTTCCACCCTGTTCCACTTCAATTTAGTGGAACAGCGGCACTTTTTGCTTTATGACAACAGATGATCGGGTAAACGTTACCTCAACGAAAATATATATGAAAGACAAACGTTTGTTTTTACACCGGCTAATTGCATATAAAACGGCAAGAAAGCAGGGATTTGGCTATTATTGTTAAAACCGCGGAGTGAGACTTCAAAACGAACCGGCTAAAAGACAAATCATACTAAATAGATTTTATGAAATATTTGCTTGCAGCCTTGCTTTTGGTACAGTCGGTTTCGGTGTTTGGTCAATATCAAATAAAAAAAGCGTGGTTGTTTTCGGAGGTACGCAACCCGGGGATGATACCGAAAACGCGACCCGGAATGCCACAGGTGGGTCCCACCACTATATACCTGTTTTTCGTGGAGGTCGCCAAAGATGCGCGCACGGCAGATTGGCAATCGGTTTCCATCAAAGGGAATAAATACGCGGTAAGCGTTGTTGCCGTAAAGGAAGATTCGGTTTTTGTTGGGACAGAAAAAACAACCAAAGCCCCTATTTGGCTTAAACCGGCCCCAGGAAACAAGCTGATTAAACTTGAACCCACACCTGCAAGCGAGCCGGTCGCTGCGGATAGCGGTGTTTTCCTGGAGGGGGTTGCAGATAAAAAACGGGTGACCTTTAAGTATGATCAACCCATTGTACAGCTTTCGCCGGTTTTAATGCCCTGAAAATAAGGGATCTGCCCAAGCATAGAGGCTAAATGAGGACTCTGATCGAAAGTGAATACAGTCCCGCGAAATTTTAATTTACAGCGCGAAAACAATTTAAAGATAATATAGGTACATTGCCTTAGTACAGCGTATCTGCCGCCAAATTCACAGCGGCCGTTTATATGGTCTTCTCTGTTTTTTCAGATCATCGGCGCCTTTTCAGTTAAAGAGCCATACCCAATATCTCCATTAAAAATAATTATCATGAGCAAAGACAAAGGAATGAAAAATGTAAAAAAGCAACCTAACCCCATGGGAAAGGGTGCACCATCGGATTACCAGGCGGGCAAAAAATCTGTATCAAAATTGGATATGCCAGCAGCAAAAAAGAAATAGGCGAAAAATCAATCGCCACCCTCCCCGGCGCTATTTGTGCGCAGGCGTAAAATCGAGTGGAATTACCATTTTAATACTCAGGTTTCGGCCCATATTGAATACGCCCACCCTGCCGGTAGCATAATTTACAGGGTCGTACTTAAAGCGGCTCATGTAATCGATGTACGAAGTGTTGAACAGGTTATTGCAGATGAGATATACCTGGCAAACGGTTTTTCCTTTTGAAACGATATCGCCACCTGCGCCGGCATTAAATAAAGTATATCCTTTGGTTGCAGATGTTGCTGCAGCATATTCAAAAGGCGTTAAGGCGGTACTGAGGCCGTTATAAATAGCATACTGGCGGTAAATGTCGTTCTGCTGGAAACAGCTGAGCATGCCGGCTTTAAAATAAACGTTTTTAAACGTACTGCCAAGGCTTTTTATCGGGAATTTCAAATCGGCGGTAACGCGGGTTGGCGGAACAAAAGGCAGATACTTTGCGGAATCCGGCGCATTTGTTAAACTGCCGTACACATAACTGAAAGATGTATTTAGTTCGACCCACGGTGCGGCCGACGGATGGATATTCAGTACAACCTCTCCGCCATATAGGCGTGCGGGGCCCTGGGTATATTTGTAAACCGGTGCTGCACCCAAACCAACTGCGTTAAGCGAGTTGTTGATAGAATCCTGCCCCATGGCGTTTTTAAGGCCCTGCGCATAAATGAAATCATTGATGTTGTTGTTAAAGAGGTCTACCTCAAAATTCACCTCTTTTGAATTTACACCGAAAGCCACATCTTCTTCCAGGCTGGTTTCGGGCTTAAGGGATGGGTCGCCAATTTCATAAACTACGGTACCATCGTGTACTCCGTTTGCTGCGCATTCGGCCACATTAGGTGCGCGCCATCCGCGGGCCAGGTTGGCCTTAACGAATACGCTTTTGCTGATATCATAGGTGCCACCAAAACTAAAGGACATACCGCTGAACTTAGAGGTAAATCCCGGAAATTCATGAAAGCCGTTAACGGCGTTCGGCGCAACCGGGGCCTGTGTGGTCGAATCAACCCAGTGGTCGATCCCGTTAAAGGTACGGGTATCATAGCGTATACCGCCGCTTAAGTTAAGATTGCCTATTTTTTCATTGGCGATGAAAAAAGCGCCTGCTTCAAAAAAGTTATAATTGGGTATCAGCATCAGTGTGCCCAGGCTTTGCGATGATTGGTATTCGCCGTTTACACCTGTTGAAAAATTGAAGTTGCCAATTTGTGGTGAGATATAACGCGTATCATAAGTGGCGCCATTTGATGAATAATAAATATCGGGGGTATTCGGGATGGTTGGATCGTTGGTTTCCTGCCTTTGGTTTTTCTGCCAGGAGAATGTTCCCTTTATACGGCCATCGCCCACCGCCACACTGTTATCCCACACAATTTTGGTATGGCGTATCCTTTGGTTAATTACCAGCGGCGTGTACGATGTTTGCTGCTGATGGGTGGGTATTTCATAAGTAGGCGCGCCGCCATTAAGGTCGGGGTAAGCTACTATCTGTGCCAGTTTACCACTTAACGAATCGCGGGTGCCGTCAACAATACCTGTTTCGAGGTTAAAATAGCTGGCATGTAACTGGGTGTACCCCCATTTACGGTGCAGGCCGATGGTGCCATCAGTATTAAAATTACTGAACTGCGAATTAAGCACATAGCCGTCCTGTGGGTTTTGGTAGGCATGGGCCATGGTTTTATCAACCCGCGCACTCCACGAAATGCCATTGTTGGTACCTGCAATGTTGAACATGCTGCTGATTAAGCCGTTGTTGGTTTGGTAATTGAAACGAACTTCGCCTTTTACTTGTCCCTCTGGCAGTGGTGGCGCCGCAATAAGGTTAACCACGCCCGCGATAGCATCCGAGCCATAGGCGAGCGACCCCGGGCCTTTTAAAATTTCATATTTGTAAACAGCGTCAGGATCGGCCTCGATGCCGAATTCATCGAACCAAACCTGGTCTATTTGTTCCACGCCATCGTTAATGGTAAGCACACGGTTATAGCCCAGGCCACGGATCGTTGGTTTCGATATACTCTGCCCGTCGGTCATGGCAGATACACCGGGCGTAGTGGCAATAGCATCGATGACATTGGTTGCCGAATTTTGCAATAAATAGTCGTGACTTACTGTGGTAACTGACACGGGTGTTTTTTGCTTGTCGGTAGCCGAAGAAACACCGGTAACAATAACCTCTTTCAACTCGAAAGGGGATGCATCAAGCGCGAAGTCTTTTCGGGTATCGCCTTTGATAACTATGGTTTCAATTTTGGTTTCATAGCCTATCGTTTTAACCTCTATTAAATAATCGCCTGCCGGAATATTCTCAGCGAATCGGTGCTTGTTGACAGATCGAGATCGGGAATGGATAGCGTTACCCCCCTTAACGAGTGTTTTGCGTTGTGATCTGTCACCGTACCCAAAAGGCGATTTTGCGCGAGGGAAGACAGCGGCCGGATTAAAAATAAAGAAACCAGGATAAGTGTAAACGTTAATTTCATGTAAATCGGTTACTAATGGTGATAAAAAAGGTTGTTAAAAATTGCAACCGGCATTACAATTGGCAAGGGGGAATTTAATTGCAAAGCGGGGTAAAGTCGTTATTATAGTTGAAGATAAAAAATAAAAAATATAAAGTACATATCCCGGGGGAATATGCAAAATCGAAAAATATTTCTTTTTGTCAGAATAATAGCTATATCTTTAAATAATAATACCCCTAAAGCCTGAAAAGGCAAGTTTTCCTGATAATATTTAAGCAAGCCGAAACTTTGTTAACCGAAACACGTGTTGTCGGTTTTTGTCGTCCATATCACGTTAAAAAAACACAATCCAGCTAAAAAAACACACATATAGCCCCATTATGAAAACACTTTACTCCAAGGTATTTTGCAAGTGTATTTTAATTGTACTACTTGCCTTATTTGGCCAGTCGGCTTTAGCTGCCGGCACAACGGCTGCGCCGAAAGCTTCGGCGTTTGTTTACAGCAATGTAAGCAAAGCTGATACACCAAAAGCAGCTGCGCCAGCAGCAAAAATAAGAAAGCCCAAAAAGGCTACGAAAGAAATTGAAGACGGCATAGACGAGAACGTGATCATGCGCGAAAAGCAGGAATTTGCACGGATGCGCGACCCTGCATTAAACGTGGTACCAGTTGAAAGACTTATTGAAGCACGGCGGACCAGGGACCAGATCGCTTTGCGCCAGCGCAGTGCTCCTGTGCCGTTAGATGGAAGCTCAGGCAAAGTGTTAAAGGGCTCGGCGCCATCTTTAAGCACTATTAGCTGGAATGAGCGGGGGCCAACAAATGTTGGCGGCCGTACCAGGGCGCTGATATTTGATTTAAACGATGCGGCGCATGGCTATAAAAAAGTATGGGCCGGCGGCGTTGGCGGAGGTTTGTGGTATACCAATGATATTACTGCAACACCGGTACAGTGGAATAAAGTAAACGATTTTTTTCAAAATATTGCCATCAGCTGTATCGTGCAGAACCCGGTTAATCCACAGGAAATTTATGCCGGTACCGGCGAAGGCTGGTATAATGGCGACGCTATAGCGGGTCTGGGTATCTGGAAAACCAGCGATGGCGGTGCTACCTGGAATATGTTGGCCAACACCGTTAATTTCAGGTATGTGAACAGCGTTGCCGTTGATAAAAACGGCCATATTTACGCTGCAGTACTGGGATTCGGTATCCAAAAATCATCCGATGGCGGAACAACCTGGAACCAGGTGATCTCATCGCCGGCAGATGGCGCCGACCTGGCCACAGCTGCCAATGGTGATATATACGCCAGTACCGGCGTGTTTTCCACTGGTAATATTTTTATCTCGTCGTTTGCAGCACACGGTGCTACAACCGGAGACGCAGGAAACTGGACAAATATTACGCCGGCAACAACGGGAGTAATAACACCGTCGACCACATCGTGGTGGCGTATTAAACTTGCAACCGCACCCAACAACGGCAATATTGTGTATGCCTTGTTCCAGGGTTATAACAGTTACGACCTTACTTCGTTTCAGCAATACAACCGGGCAAAAAACGCCTGGACCGTAAAAACGGTACCTGTTGGCAGCTCTTTTAACAACGGGCAGGCCTGGTATTCCATTGCCGCAGCGGTTGACCCCAATAACTTTAACATCGTTCATGCGGGAAGCCTCGACGAGGCAGTTTCCGTTGACGGCGGCACCAGCTGGGCTGTAAAAACCCAATGGTATGTTGGCGAGGTTTCGGGCCTAACACCCAGCGAATATGTACACGCCGACCACCACGCTTATACCTATGCACCGGGTTCGTCGGCCCGGTTCTTGATAGGTTGCGATGGCGGTATATTTTACTCGGCCAATGTTAACTCAGCATCAGGAGCTTCCTTTATTGCCCAGAATAACGGGTACGATGTTACCCAGTTTTATTCGGTTGCACTGCACCCTACTAATAATAACTATGCATTGGCCGGCGCACAAGATAACGCAACGCAGCAATTTACAACAGCCGGCTTAAACGCAACTACCTCGGAGATCGGTGGCGACGGCGCTTTCTCGTTTATCGATCAAAGCAATGGAAATATCCAGATAGGCTCATATGTGTATGATAACTATTATCTTTCAACAGATAACGGCGCTACATTTAATCCTCTTGAATCTGACAATTACGGGCAATTTATTAATCCTGCGGATTATGATAGCCGGACAAAAAACCTGTACGCAGGGGGGTACCAGGGATATTACTTCCGCGTAGTAAATGTATTAAGCCCATCATATGCCGAAGTACAGGTACCGGCTTTTAGCGGTGCTAGTATCACCGCAGTAACGCTGGCCCCAAAAACACCAAACCGCGTATATTTTGGCCTTGATAATGCCACAATTGTGCGGGTTGATCGTGCAGACACCAGCAGCACCCGGGGAACGGCTGTAACAAAAGTGCTTACAACCCCGGCCCCTGCGGGCGCTTCGGTTTCGTGCGTTGCCATTGACCCGAGTACCGAAAATCATATCCTGGTAACTTACTTTAACTACGGTATTGTTAGTATATACGAAACCAAGAATGCTAACGCAGCCACTCCAACATGGACAGCTGTTGAAGGAAACCTGCCTGATATGCCGGTACGTTGGGGCTTGTTTTTCCCTGGCGACTCTACCAGGGCGCTCATTGCAACAGAACTGGGTGTTTGGTCAACCGACGCTTTAAACGGAACATCTACAACCTGGACTCCCTCCAATTCGGGACTGGCAAATGTGCGGGTTGATATGCTGAAATTCCGTGCATCAGACCGTACCCTGGCTGCCGCAACCCATGGTCGCGGTTTATTTACCACTACATTGCCATCGGCTGTGGCCGCTCCTACATTATCAAAACTGGTAATTAATTACGGTACGCTAACCCCAACGTTTTCACCAACGGCTATTAATTATACGGCTTCGGTGGTGCATAGCGTTTCCGCCATCCGGATAACGCCTACGGCCAGCGTGGGTACGTCAACCATAACGGTTAACGGTGTTGCTAATGCATCAGGTGTTCAGTCGGCGCCGGTTCAGTTGGCGGTGGGCGCAAATGCCATCCCGGTAGTGGTTACCGCTGCGGGTGGTACGGCCAGTCAAACATATACCATCAATGTTACCAGGCTTTCAAACGATGCCGCGCTAACCAAAATAACCACAGCGCCTACTACTACGTTTACAGCAGTATCAGGCCCGGGGTATAAAAATTTTACAACCAATGTGCAAAATATCACCACAGGAATAAAGATTACACCTGTTGCAGATAATGCCGGGGCAACCATAACCATAAACGGCACGGCGGTTGCATCGGGCACAGCTTCGGCGTCAATACCGCTATCGGTTGGGCCAAATACCATCACCATTTCCGTCACTTCACAGGATGGGACCGTTACACAAAACACCATTATTACCGTAACACGGGCGCCTTCGAGCATTGCAACGCTTTCGCTGCTTTCGACCCCGGCGGGCGCTATTTCGCCGGCCTTTTCCAGCACGACATTAGCTTATACCTTAACTGTAAAAAATGGGGTTACCTCAACAACGGTAAAACCAATAACATCCAATAGCGGGGCGACAGTAACCGTAAACGGAACGGCGGTAACGTCGGGTAGCGCTTCGGGGCCGATAACCTTAAACGTTGGAAGCAACCCAATTGCAGTTAAAGTGACTGCACAGGATGGAAGCACAACCAAAACCTATACGCTTACGATAACCCGCTCACTATCCACCAATACATATTTAACCGGATTAAAGCTTAGCAGCGGCACCCTTACACCAACCTTTTTATACACTACTAACAGCTATACAGCAACGGTAACCAATACAACGTCGTCTGTTACGGTAACACCAACACTTTCGGATGCTAACGCAACCATTAAAGTGAACGGTACAACGGTAGCAAACAAGGCAGCATCCGCCCCTATTGCGCTTGCCGTTGGTTCCAACACCATTATCACCACCGTTACAGCACAGGACGGAAACACAGCCAACAGCTATGTGATAACAGTTACCCGGTCGGGCCCTGTTAACATCGTGGTTGATCCGAATGATGCGGCGCGCTCATTAATTGCTGAAGACGGTATAATGGTTCACCAGGGCTTGTCACCAAATGGTGACGGCGTTAACGACTTCCTGGCTATTGATAATATCAGTAAGTATCCGGACAACAAACTAACGATCATCAACCGCAATGGCGCTTTGGTATATGAGGCCAAAGGGTATGATAATGCAACGCACGTTTTCGACGGACACAGCAATAAAAACGGCAAAATGCAATTACCGGGTACTTATTATTACTCGTTGGAGTACACGATTAATGGTGTTGCCAAACATAAAACAGGCTACGTAGTGCTGAAATATTGATTTAACCGGCATTTTGCAAAAGCTGTTATGGTTTCTGCTGTCGGTTTTAAATTTCTTTATGCTGATACAAAACAAACGGACTTCCGGTTAACCCGGAAGTCCGTTTGTTTTTTGGGGATGACGAAGCTGGAGCGAACGCGCTACGATTCAAACACAACGAAAAATCCATCACGTTTAAAGTCGCTGAAAACCATGTGATTGCGCGCGTTTTCCTTTCAGTTAATTGTAATAAAGTCTTTACGTGGCAAAGACAAGCCCGATGGGATAAAAAGTGCCCTAAAGCTTTAATAAATGGCGGTCATCTAAAAAATACAAACCAGTTGGTATTTTTTAGGTGTATCTTTAATAGTACTTTACTGCCGGTTGACTAAAAAAACAAAACTTTCGGGCTATTCATTTTACTATTATGGAGAAATTTTACGCTACACAAAAGTTAAAAACAGTGTTTTGGGCTTTTATTGACATTGATTTGAAAGGTGTTTCGAGGAAGAAAAATATCTTTTTTGTATTATTGATGTTGACGGCCTCTTTTGTGCGGGCGCAGGCGCCTACGATAAGTTATGCGAGCCCGCAGGTTTATCGGCAAAGTGTGACTATAACGCCTTTGGCGCCAACAGCCAACGGTGTTGGAACGCAAATTTTTGGTAGCCGTGTGGCAATTAGAGCCGGTTTGAACCACCCGATTAGTATTGTTGTTGATGCCGCACATAATGTGTATGTAGCCGATTATTTAAATAGTAATATCAAGGAGTTTCCGGCAGATGGTAGCACTTTCGTGGTCATCGGCACAGGCTTTAAACATCCCCTTGGGCTAGCTATTAATGCCGCCGGTGATTTATTTGTTACCGACCAGGGAAATAATGTGGTGAAAAAGATTCCGGCTGGCGGCGGTGCGCCTGTGATTATAGGTACGGGCTTTAATAATCCCTACGGGGTTGCAGTTGATGCCTCAGGAAATGTGTATGTGTCCGACAATTATAATGAAGTGAAAAAAATCCCGGTGGACGGCGGCGCCCCGGTGATATTTGCCTCCGGGTTTAATGACCCTCAGGGGCTGGCGGTTGATGCGGCGGGTAACGTTTATGTGGCCGACTGGAGTAACGGGGCGGTAAAAAAAATTCCTGCCGGGGGTGGTACGCCTGTAATATTTAGGTCTGGTTTTGGCGCACCTCAGGGCGTGGCTGTAGATGCCGCCGGCAACGTTTTTGTTGCCGATGGACTCAATAATGAAATAGCCAAGGTCCCCGCCAACGGGGGGCCAACGGTTAATTTTGGTTCGGCTGTTGTTACTCAAGAACCATTAGCTGTTGCCGTGGATGCACAAGGAAATGTATATGAAAGTGATCGCGATAATACGCTTACTAAAATATCTGCTGATGGCAAAACCAGCACAAACCTAAATCCTGGGATAACCAGGCCGGTCGCGCTCGTTTTCGATAGACATGATAATTTATTTGTTGCCAATAATTTTTATGTTCCCCTGATTGAGATACCCGCCGGCCATGGGCAAATTATAAATAAAAATACTGGCGGAACTATTAGCGCAAGAGTGATGGCTCTTGATAATGCTGGCAATATCTATGTAATTAATTCAAACTACACCCTGTTAAAAAAGATACCGGCCGACGGGGGGGCACCCATTGAATTAGCTTCGGGTTATGCGATAGTAGCAGTGGCAGTGGATGCCTCCGGAAATGTTTATTATTCAAATGGCAGCAAACGATTCGTAAAAGAAATACCGGCAAATGGTGGCCCGGTAATTACATTGGCGAGTTCTTTGCAGGACCCGCCCAACGGGATCAATATCGACAGTTCAGGAAACATTTGGATTTTGGAGACCGGTAATGGCGCTATTAGCCGGATAATAAAAATACCACCGGGAGGAGGTCCACCGGTGACTGTGCTAAACGGAACTAATATATACAATACGTTTTTAGATGCCAGCAACAACTTGTATTACACAGATTTAACTAGTATCAAAAAGCTGTCCGCAGGCACTTCCACGCCCGCTACGATTGCGCCGGTTTTCAGCGGCATGGGTGGAATAGCGCTGGATACTTTTGGTAATATTTACGTAGCCGATAATATCGGAGATAAAATCGATGAAATTAAACGGATTGGCGGATACGATATTGCTCCAGCTCTGCCGGCTGGACTGGTGTTCGATAGTACAACCGGCATTATCAGTGGTACGCCAACACAAATAAGCGCTGCCACCGATTATAAAATTACCGCCTATAATAACACAGGGAAAACGTCAGCAATAGTGACCATAAAGGTAAATGCCGCACCGCCAACAATTATACCCGGCACGGTTTCGGGCAATATTTCTGCTTGTGTCGGTGATGCCTCCGTAAGCCCAAACATTCAGCAGTTTACCGTTTCAGGCAGCAATTTAACCGGCAATATTATCGCAACAGCGCCAACCAATTTCCAGGTATCGCTATCGCCGGGGAGTGGTTATGCCCATGCCGTAACGCTGTTGCAAACAGGCGGCGTTATCAGCAACGAGGTAGTTTATGTCCGCTCAGCGGCAACGGCCCCGATGGGAGGCATTTCAGGTAACGTTGTCCTAACTTCGGCAGGGGCAACCAGCTTGAATGAAGCCGTAAACGGCACGGTGAATGCATTGTCGGTTATAAACCCAGTGCCCAATCAAACGGTATTTAACGGTGCAAAAACAGCGGCAGTAAACTTTTCCGGAACAGCGACAGTTTTCAACTGGACTAATGATAAGCCAGGCATAGGCCTTGCAGCAAGCGGATCGGGTAATATTGCGCCATTTACAGCTGTAAATGCCGGCATTACACCTATTACTGCAACCGTTACGGTAACAAATCCACCAGGGTTCGGGAACCGGGGCTACATAACCAACCAGACAGATAAAAGCGTTTCGGTAATCGACCTGGAGACCAACACCGTTATCGCCACAATTCCCGTAGGCGCATACACGTATGAACTGGTAATAAGCCCCAATGGCCGGTGGGTGTATGTAGCTAAACAGGACGGGACCCTTTCGGTAATAGATGCATCAACCAATACCGTTGTGAGTACGGTAACGATTGGCACTTTTGCTTATGGATTATGTATCAGTCCCGATGGCAGTAAGCTTTATATAGCAAATGAATTTTTGAACGTCATAAAAATACTTGACACATCTACCAACACCATCATCGGGACCATTAATCCCGGAACGCTACCGGGAGGTTTAGCGATTAGCCCGGACGGCAGCCATTTATACGCGTGTGTTTCAAATAACGGCATGGCTGTTATCAACACCGCCACAAATTCGGTTATAAAAACTATTCCGACCGGACAAAGCCCAAATGGTATAGAAGTTAGTCCGGATGGCAGCAGGATTTATGTTGAAAATACCAATTCAGGCGATATTACGGTGATAGACGGTATACAGAATTCCCGTTTAGCAACGATTACAATAGGTGGAAATCCGGGCATTTTTGCAATAAGCCCGGATGGTAGCAGACTTTACATTGACAGCGACGGTGAAAAAGCCATCAGCGTAGTTAATACCGCAACCAATACGGTAATCTCAACATTTTCGGTACCTCCTCCGTCAACCGGGTTATCAGTGAGTGCCGATGGCAGTAAGCTATATATAGAAAATTTGAATTTAAACGCAGTGTTGGTTATAAATACGGCAACAAACGCGACCCTGGCCACCATTCCGGTCGGGAAGGGTCCTATTTCAACTTCACCTGTTAATTTTTTAAGCTACAGGTCAACCTGCCCCGGCGCACCCGTTAAATTCACTATTACGGTAAACCCGGTCATCAGCACCCTATCCAACCTGAAGCTGAGCGCAGGCACCCTAAGCCCGGCATTTTCAAAAGATTCAACCACATACCTGGTAACGGAGCCAGCCGGGCAAAACAGCATAACCGTAACCCCAACGGCTACGGATGCCAGAGCCACCATAACGGTAAACGGTGTAAGCGTAATTTCAGGACATCCATCAGCAAGCATACCGCTATCGGCGGGATTGAACACGATTAATGTGGTAGTAACCGCCGAAGACGGCATCACCACCAAAACGTACACGATAAAGGTGGGCAAAGGATCGGCCAACGACAATCTAGCGGCCCTGAGACTCAGTGCGGGGACTTTAAGCCCCGTATTTGCGACGGCAACCAATAATTATACGGCTACGGTAAATAGTACCACCAGTTCCATCACGGTAACGGCTCGTACGGCAACGGCAACATCAACCATAACGGTAAACGGCAACCCGGTAACCTCAGGAACCGCTTCGGCCCCTATTCCGTTGAATCTTGGGACAAATACCATAAATGTTACGGTAACCGCCCAGGACGGTATTAGTAAACAAACCTACACGATAACTGTAACACGCCCGGCATCGACAAATGCCAACCTGGCCTCTTTAAAGTTTACCCCCGGCGTACTTACACCTGTATTTACCGCAGCCAATACCAGCTACACCATTCATGTAGTTAATGGTGTAGACGCAGTTACCGTAACACCAACGGTGGCCGATGCAACAGCCGAGGTAACCGTAATCGGTACGGCACAGGCATCGGGAACGGCCACTAACCCCATACACATTAATGTAGGTATAAATACCTTTACCATACAGGTGACGGCCCAGGATTTAACCACCACAAAAACCTACACGGTGGTAGTTACCCGTGCGGCATCATCAAACGATAACCTGGCGGGTTTATCGCTGAGTGCCGGTACGCTAAGCCCCGCATTTGCACCGGCAACCACAGGCTATACGGCTAAAATAAACAACGGCGTCGATTCCGTAAGAGTAAAACCAACGTTAGCTGATGAAACAGCAACCGTAACGGTAAACGGCGTAACAACACCATCGGGACAATTATCAAATAAATTTGCGGTAAATGTTGGCGATAACATCTTCCACGTAACCGTAACGGCACAAGACGGTGTAACCAGCCAAACCTATACAGTAACCATTACCAAATTACCCGAATTTTCGCATAATGCGTATCTCTCGTACCTGCAGTTAAACCGCAACGTGGATATACCAATATCTCCGGCATTTGGCTACCTCACCAATAACTACACCGCAACGGTATCAAACAGCACCGACTCTATAAAAGTGACGGAAGTAACCGCCGACGGCGGCGCCACCGCCACCATAAATGGCATACCGGCAACACAAAGAACGCCTACGGACCCCATCAGCCTGAATGTAGGCCCCAATACCATTACCACGATAGTAACGGCATTTGACGGTATTACAACGGATACCTACACCATTGTAGTAACCAGGGAGGCGGCAGCAGGTGAGCAATCCTTATCGGCAGCAGACGGTATAATAGTTCATCAGGGCTTGTCGCCTAATGGCGATGGTGTAAATGATGTACTAAACATAGACGGCATTAAACAATACCCGGATAATAAACTAACCATTATCAATACAAACGGCAACCTAATATTTGAGGCACAAGGTTATGATAACAGCAATAAGGTGTTCGACGGACACGACAGCAAAACCGGTAAAATGCAATTGCCCGGCACCTATTATTACTCGCTGGAGTACACGGTGAATGGGGTAATTAAACACCGGACGGGATATATTGTGATGAAATATTGATCAACTGATATAACAGAGGATTCTGCCGTTGATTTCCGGATCACGGGGAGGGATTAAAATAGCCGGGAAAGCATCATCAATAAAACTATGAGTCAAAGCAATTTATATATAACAAGGCGGGGGAACGCACTTGTACGCAAAATAAAAGCGAACCCTTTTAATAAGCTATCCGCATTGCGATATGTTTTAGTCGCCATGTTGGTTTCAGGAGCGAGCAGCGGCCATGCCCAGGCGCCGGCGATAAGTTACGCCAGCCCCCAAACGTACGAACAAGGGCTCCCCATCGCGCCCCTGGCCCCAACCAGCAGCGGCGTAGGCCCTGTAGGTTATAGTACGAATGTTTTGTACGCGGGCTTTGTTTCGCCAAGTGGAGTGGCTGTTGATAATGCACACAACGTGTATATCACCGATTCGGGCCATAATTTGGTTTATAAATATCCCGCAAACGGCAGTGCCCCGGTTAATTTGGGTTCCGGTTTCAATTTCCCATGCGGCATAGCTGTGGATGCAGCCGGCAACGTGTTTATAACGGATCAGGGCAACAATGCGGTGAAGAAGATTCCTGTTGGCGGCGGCGCACCGGTAACATTGGCTACAGGGTTTAATGTGCCCGGCGGTTTAACTGTTGATGCGGCGGGAAACATATATGTAGCCGATTCCGGTAATCAAGTCATAAAAAAGATACCAGCCGGCGGTAGGGCGCCTGTATCACTTGGCACCGGTTTTTATAAACCTGCAAGTGTAGCCCTGGATGCAGCGGGCAATATTTATGTAGCGGATAATAATAGAGCATGGAAAATATCCGCCAGTGATGGTTCTACAACCCCAATAGTGGCCCAATTGAATAACATATCCGGGGTTGTAATAGATAAGTCGGGCAATATTTACCTTGCTGGATATGGCGGGAACACAAATGAGATACTTGAGCTGAACATTGGAGGGGGCACCACGACCATACCACTACCCGGCCAGGGTAGCTCAATAGCCCTGGCGATAGATGAGGGTGGTAACCTGTACACTGCTGAAACACAATTTGATTTAGTAAGAAAGATTCGCGCAGGCGGCTCCGCCTGGACAACAATAGGCTCGGATATTAGCATGCCATGGGACGTCGTGCGTGATGCCGCCGGTAATTTATACGTAACCGCGATGTCGAAAGGCACAATTGAAAAAATACCAATGGACGGCAGTGCGGTTGTAACCGTAGCATCAAACATAGACGAGCCGGTTGGTCTTGCGGTAGACGCCGCCGGCAATGTGTACTTCGGCAATACGGCAAACGGAATAGTAAAAAAGGTGCCGGCAGGCGGCGGAACGCCGGTAACCATCGGGACGGGCTTCCTTGGGCCGAGGGGGTTGGCGGTAGATGCTGCCGGAAATGTATATGTTGCTGATTCATTTTTAAATAAAGTGTCAAAAATACCTGCAGGAGGAGGACAGCCTATAACCCTGGCTAGTATTGGAGCGTTTGCAATAGCCGTGGATCGGTCCGGTAATGTTTACTTTACCAGTGACGCCAACAATGGTACATCTACCTTATATAAGCTACCTGTGGGCGGCGGGCCAGCGATTATTATAGCGACGGGCCTTTCGGAGGACAGCGGTATAACAACCGACGCCGCCGGGAATGTTTTTTTAGCCGATGCGGCTAACCATGTGATCAAAGAAATGCCAGAAGGAAGCGGAACTCCGGTGGTCATAGCTTCAGGGTTTAATTATCCTACGGGCATTGCCATCGACAGCACCCGCAATTTTTTCGTTTGCGACTATAATGCGAATAGTATAAAAAAGATCAGGCTTACAGGAGGGTATTACGTAAGCCCATCTTTACCCAATGGCTTAATGCTCAACAACGCAACCGGTGTAATAAGCGGGGTATCAATTGCAACCAGCCCGGCAACTAATTATAAAATTACAGCATACAATAGCGCCGGCAGTGCTTCGGCGATATTAAACATCAAGGTAAACACGCCGCTGCCACCAACTATCAGTTATGGCGGCCCGTATGTTTATGCCAAAAACAAGCCGGTAACGCCATTAACACCTGTAAGCAATAACGTTGCAGTTTACGCATATCATGGTGCCGCGAAAGTGGTGCCAGGCGGCTTGAACGCGGGTGTTACAGTGGACATGGCCGGAAATGTCTTCCTTGATTTCGGGAACAGTGTAAGTAAACTCCCGGTTGGAGGGGGGACGGCTGTTGTGGTTGCTTCAGGCTTTACCCAGTCCGAAGCTTTTGCGGTAGACAAGGACGATAACGTTTATGTTTTAGACGGGGGTACTAAATCAGTAAAGAAATTTGCTGCGAATGGAGGAAGTCCCGTAACCGTTGGCTCAGGTTTCCTGACACCCAGGGCTGTTGCTGTGGATAATGCTGGGAATGTTTATATTGCTGACGGGAACGCTGTCTATAAGATTCCGATTAATGGTGGCGCCAAACTTAAGATAGCGTCGGGCTTCAATTTACCGGGGGGGATTGCTGTTGATGCGACAGGCAACGTGTTCATGGCCGACCTAAATAACAGGCTTATAAAAGAATTGACGGCGGGGGGAAGTCTAATTACTTTAGTTAAGGGCATCGCCGCGAACGGTTTGGGCGTGGATGCGCAGGGGAACTTATTTTTTTCAATGTGGGATAAGGCAACCGGCATCCAAATGATTCCTGCCGGTACCGCCACCATTATCCCGTTATTCAATGACGCGTCGATCATCAACAACGTTTCGATTGATGGGAAAGGGAATATTTATACAATCAGAGAGGAAAGTCCTCAAGGCCCGTTCGATGTTGTCGAGATCTCACCTTCAGGCGGCTACTTTATTGCAAACACCTTGCCTGCCGGCCTTAGTTTCAACAATGCAACCGGTGTTATCAGCGGCACGCCAACGGCAGTAAGCGCCCCGGCCAATTATGCCGTTACAGCCGTTAATGGTGCAGGTACTATTACTACCATGGTAAATATTGCTGTGGAAAACACATCGATAAACCTGGCAAATCTTGCCGTTAGTGCAGGTATTTTGAGCCCTGCTTTTTCAAAGGATTCCGTCAATTATAAGGTTACAGAAGGTGCCGGGTTAAATACGTTATATATTACACCAACCGCAGTGGATACCACCTCAACCATAAAAGTGAACGGAGTAACGGTAAAATCGGGCAAATCGGCAGCAGTAACCTTAGCTTTTGGCGTTAACACAATCAGCATCGTAATTACCACCAAAGACAAGAGCGCAAGCCGCACCTATACCATTGTAGCGGGTAAAGGATCGCAAAATGATGGACTGGCAGGTTTGTCGCTCAGCAATGGTTCCTTATCGCCCGCATTTGCTCCGGGCACAATTAACTATACAGCATCCGTTAGTAAGTTAACTCCGTCCATTACCGTAACACCGCGTACCACACAAAGCACTGCAACGGTGAAAGTAAACGGCACGGCGGTAGCCTCCGGCACGGCATCGGCGCCCATACCGTTAAATGTTGGCGCAAATACTATTACCGTTTCCGTTACAGCCCAGGATGGCATAGATATCCAAACATACACCGTTACGGTAACCCGGCCCGTGCCTCCAACAATTACACCCGGCGCGGTATCGGGCAATATCACCGCTTGTGCAGGCGATGCCTCGGCAAGCCCCAATATCCAGCAGTTTACTGTATCGGGCAGTTCTTTGGATGGGAACATTATTGCTACCGCACCAACCAATTTCCAGGTATCGCTATCGCCGGGGAGTGGTTATGCCCATGCCGTAACGCTGTTGGAAACAGGCGGCGTTATCAGCAGCCAGGTGGTTTATGTGCGTTCGGCCGCAACAGCGCCGGCGGGAAGTATTTCAGGCAACGTTGTGCTTACTTCAAATAGTGCAACCACCGAAAACATAGCTGTAAGCGGATCAATTAACCCTCTTCTAACGGTAAATCCTGTGGCAAATCAAACCGTTTTAAATGGTGTAAAAACTGCGGCTATAAATTTTACCGGTACCGCAGGTGTTTTCAGCTTTGTTAATGATAAACCGGGTATTGGTTTGCCTGCCAGTGGCATAGGCAATATTGTGCCATTCTCAACCATAAATACCGGCAGGAGCCCTATAACGGCTACGGTTACGGTAACCCCCGAGCCTAAACAACTGGCATATATCACAAACTATGAGTCAGAGAGCGTTTCAGTTATTGACCTCGGCACCAATATGGTAACAGCCACCATTCCGGTTGGGGGCACACCACCAAGTTGCATCGCTATAAGTCCCGATGGAAGCCGGGCATACGTCGCGCTGATCCTGGAAAACGCTGTTGCTGTGATTAATGCTTCAACTAATACCGTTATAGCAAGGGTAGGCATTGGCGAGACCCCCTTTGGTATTACAATTACTCCTGATGGCAGCAAGGTTTATGTCGCCAATACCCGGGGTAATAGTATTTCAGTGATCCAAACATCAACCAACACCGTAAGCGCCACCATTACGGCAAGTGGTTCGCCATATTCGTTGGCTGTAAGTCCGGACGGAAGCCTGTTGTACGAAACTAATTATAACGCCAACAACCTGACGGTTATAAATACAACAACCAACGCAATAGTAGCAACCATCCCGACAACTCAATATCCGTCGGATATAGCAGTGAGCCCGGATGGCAGTCGGGTTTATGTGACATGTCAAAACAATATATCGGTTATTAACACAGCTGCTAATGCCATTGTCGGCACTATTCCATCCGGCGGGGTTATGGCCTTAAGCCGCGACGGCAGGGTATTATACGCTGGCCGGCAAGAGGGAATTGACGTCATCAACACTACAACCAATTCCGTAACAGCGTCAATTTATCTCCTTCAGCATAATATATTGGGGCTCTCGATGAATGCTGATGGCACCCAGCTATATGCAGAAGATGGTTTAAACTCGGTTTTGGTTTTCAACACAAGCAACAATTCCCTGGTAGCCACCATTCCGGTCGGGAGTTTTCCTGTCTCGTACGGAGGGGCTAACTTTATTGGCCCCAGTATTGGTTGCACAGGAGCACCAACCAAATTTACCATCACCGTAAATCCTTCGCCACCAACAATTATTGCAGGTACAGTAGTAGGTAATATTACGACCTGCGTGGGCGATGCGTCGGCGGCGCCTAATGTTGAACGGTTTACTGTTTCGGGCGTTGGTTTGGCCGCAAACATTGTGGCAACCGCACCGGCTAATTTCCAGATATCACTTTCGGAAAACAGCGGTTACGTACATGCAGTAACGTTGGTGCAAACAGCAGGTGCGGTAAACAGCATAGTGGTTTATGTACGTTCTGCCGCTACAGCACCATCAGGAAATATTTCGGGCAATGTGGTGCTAACATCGACCGGCGCAACTACCCAAAACGTGGTTGTAAGCGGAACGATTAACCCTCGACTTACGGTAAGCCCTGTAACAAATCAAGCAGTTTTAACTGGTGCAAAAACTACGGCTATAAATTTCACCGGTACCGCAGGTGTTTATACCTGGGTTAATGATAAACCCGCCATAAACCTTCCGGCAAGCGGCACGGGAAATATTGCGCCCTTTACTACTGCGAATACAGGGACGAGCCCGGTGATTGCTACGGTAACCGTAACACCCCGGGAAAGGCCGCCGCGTGCATATATTGCAAACGCAGGTGGCAGTAACGTTTCGGTAATTGATATCGCCAGTCAGACGGTAATAGCGAAGATTCAGGTAGGTCAGGACCCTATCGGAGTATCTGTTAGCCGTGATGGGCAATTGGTTTATGTTGCCAACTCTTCTTCAAAAAGTATGTCGGTAATTAATACAGGCACTAATACTGTAGTTTCCACTATATCATTGTCTGTGGAACCTAATCTGATTGCAGTAAGCCCTGATGGGAGCCACCTTTATGTGACAACTGAGGGGACTAACAACCTACAGGTAATTAATACCGGAACAGGTGCCGTAGTAGCTACTATACCCGTTGGCCTATCCCCGACAGGCGTAACTATAAGTGCCGACGGCAGTAAGGTTTATGTTGCCAACAGGAATTCGAGTACAGTTTCGGTCATCAATGCTGCGATCAATACCGTCGTGTCAACCATTGCGGTAGGCACCAGTCCGGACTGCGTAGCGGTTAGCCTCGATGGCAGCCGCGCTTACGTGACAAACTTTTTGTCTAAAAATGTCTCGGTAATTAACACTTTCACCAATACAGTAATTAGTACCATCCCTGTAGGAAACAGTCCCAATGTTGTCACCGTCAGTCCTGACGGAACAAGGATTTATGCAGGGAACCAGGCTGACGGTAGTGTATCAGTCATTAATACGGCAACCAATACAGTGATTACTACAATAACCGGCATTCCCTATCCTTATGCGAGCTCAATAACTTCAGACGGAAGCCTGTTGTACGTGGTATGCAACCGTGGCAATGTTGTCGCAATCAACACATCAACTAATTCAATCGTTGCAACAATCCCGGTTGGGACAACTCTTACCGGAACAGGTAATTTCATTTCAGGGAGCTCCGGTTGTCCCGGCCCTCCCACCAAGTTCACCATCACTGTAAACCCTATAGTGAGCACGTTATCCAACCTGACACTTAGCGCCGGCACACTCAACCCGGTATTTTCAAAAGATTCAACCACATACCTGGTAACCGAGCCAGCCGGGCAAAACAGCATAACCGTAACCCCAACGGCTACGGATGCCAAAGCTACCATAACGATAAACGGCGTAGCAATAGTTTCAGGACATTCATCGGCAGGCATACCCCTTTCCGCAGGGTTGAACACGATTAATGTAGTAGTAACCGCCGAAGACGGCATCACCACCAAAACGTACACCATAACAGTAGGCAAAGGATCGGCCAACGACAATTTATCAGCCCTGAGACTCAGTGCGGGCACTTTAAGCCCGGTATTTGCAACGGCAACCAATAACTATACAACAACGGTGACCAATACCACCAGTTCAGTGACGGTGACAGCCCACACGGTACAACCCACATCAACCATTACAGTAAACGGCAACCCGGTAACATCAGGAACCGCCTCGGTCCCTGTTCCGCTGAATATTGGCGCCAATACAATAAATATAACGGTAACCGCGCAGGATGG
>Ga0206865_1093_pt1 | contig 28836 bp, 26 predicted proteins | sample Alteio_BWOrgCont_39_FD_152628 | JGI IMG/M metagenome (GOLD analysis project Ga0206865, IMG submission 152628) | Enriched cells from forest soil in Barre Woods Harvard Forest LTER site, Petersham, Massachusetts, United States -... | ecosystem: Environmental > Terrestrial > Soil > Temperate forest >...
CAAGCTGTGTACCGTACTCAATCATCTGCGATGCGTGGTAAGTACCTTCGTTACCTGTAAAACCCTGAACTATAACTTTGGAATCTTTATTTACGAGTACACTCATTGTGTTTTTGAATTTGTAGCGCAAATCTAAGTTTTTTGGTGGAATGTCAAGCCCCCTTGCCTCTTAAAGGGAGATTATTTTTACAAAGCGGTTAAGCACAATTGACTGCGGTAGGAATTACGAAATCCTTTTTATGACTGGTTGATCAATGGTTATGATATCGATAATATGGTTTTGACAGTTGAAAGCATAATGCTTTAATGTATTATCATAGTCATAAGTATAATTTACCGGTGTCGTATCTCGAATATAATCCAGATAATTTGACTTTGAGTAAAGACAAAACAGTCGGCCAATTCTTTCATCATTTTCATTCAATGCCGTAAAACTTTCATTTGTTATGGTATAACGGCAATAGCTTTTAAAAAAGCACTCGTATTTGGTTCCTGGCCCGTCAAAAGAAAGTGATTTTACAGGCCCCAAATTTTTACCTGCGACAAATAAATCCGTTTCGTCATCGGAAATCGTTGATGATTTAACTGTTATTAGTAGTTGATTATCAAAAGGCTCAATAATGTTGGATAGATACAAATATTCAAGTTTGTTTATTTCGTCGAAAAAATCCATAACATCGATTGTCAATAATATTAAGTTTCAGCCGTTCCAAAAACTCCCCCTTTAGGGGGCCGGGGGGCTAAACTCCCCCTCACTCTTCGCTATCACTATGGTTGCAATCCCATTTCCTATCATGTTGGTAATTGCCCGGGCTTCGGACATAAACCTGTCCACACCAATTAAAATAGCAAGGCCCTCGATGGGGATTATTTTTAAGGCGGTAAGCGTTGACGTGAGGACAATAAAACCGCCGCCGGTTACGGCAGCTGCACCTTTGGAAGTAATCATCAATATCCCGATGAGCATCAACTGTTGCGCGAGTGTAAGCGGCACCTTGAAAACCTGGGCCAAAAATATCACCGCCATGGATAAATAAATGGTGGTGCCATCAAGATTAAATGAATACCCCGTAGGTATAACCAATCCGACTACCGACTTGGAACAGCCGAATTTTTCCATCTTGTCTATCATGCCCGGCAAGGCTGTTTCGGACGAGGAGGTGCCCAGCACAATAAGTATTTCTTCTTTGATAAATACGAGGTATTTCCACAGACTGAATTTATACAGGTAGCAAATGATGTGCAGCACAACAAAAATAAACAGGAACATGGTGAGATAAACCGAGCCCATCAGCGCGGCCAAAGGTTTTAGCGTTTTAACGCCATAGGTACTAATGGTATAAGCCATCCCGGCAAAGGCGCCAATTGGGGCGGCCCGCATAACCATCCGCATAATATTGAAAAACACTTTTGACAGCTTTTCAAAAAAACCGGTTAACTGGTGCCCGGCTTCACCCATAAAACTCAAACCAAATCCAAAAAGAATAGCGAAGAATAAAACCTGCAAAATATCGCCTTTGGCAAAAGCATCAAATATGTTTGAGGGGATGATATGAGTTATAAAATCAATCCAATGCATTTCGGCAGCGGCTTTTTGGTAACCGGCAACTTTTGATGGATCGGTAACAATATGCGTTGGGAAATTGTCGCCGGGCCTTACCAGATTCGCTACGATTATCCCGATGATGAGGGCACAGGTTGAAACAATCTCGAAATACAGCAAAGCCTTCCCCCCTACACGGCCTACTTTTTTCATGTCGTTCATGCCAGCTATCCCAAGCACTATCGTTAAAAAAATGATCGGCACTATCAGTATCGTTATCAGGTCGATAAATTTTTTGCTGATGATAAGCGCGGTCGGCCCGAAAGATTTAAAATAATAGCCAACAAGCACACCTAATAATATGCCCACTATTACCTGGAAATTGAGATTGGTAAGGGTTTTCTTCATGCAAAACAAGTATACAATTAAATATAAATACTTTGCACCGTGCACCTCATTTATTTAGCTGGCTTAATGCGGCGTTATCACCCCGGTATGAAGGTTAACCCTATAATTTTTTCCACCGGTGTTATTACAATAATTTATCGCCTAAAGTATACAAAGAAGCCTTTCCCGTATTACAGAAAAGGCTCTTTTATATATTATAATGTTTAGGGTGCTAGCTTACGGCGCCGGTTTGCAGGTTTACATGGTAAACTTTACCGTTAATAGTTACGGTTGCCAAATGGTTTCCCTGGAAAACCATAGTACCCGAATAGTTCCAAACACCTTTTGGCCCGGTGCCCGAAGTATTAAATGTTGCCGATCCGCTAACCACATCGCCCAAAGTAGGGCTGATAATGAGTTGTGTTAGCGTGTAATCAAAAATTTCGCTCCCGCTTCGTTTGGTACCGGTATTAAATTTATAACTGCCGTTTGATGTTAATGATCCGTTTAAGGATAAATTAGCATTATCATCAGCCGGGTTTAAGCTCAACAAAGTCAGGTTTTCGCCTACTTTGTACGAGAAATTTAAACTTGGGCTTGCCAATACAATGGTCAGGTTATCATTGGTGGTGAAGCCCGAAACTACATTATTTGTGCAGATATAATTAAACTTAACACTGCCGGTTATGGTTGCACTGCCGCCATTTGAAGCCCCACTTACGCTAAGGGTGGTATCGATAGATTGTCCGCAGGTAGGGTCAGTGGCGAAATTATGTGTAGTAACTTTGGGTTTGGGCAATGTGCCATAAGCCGCAAAAGGCGTAGTTAAACCACGCGAAATATCATTTGCATGTACGCCAAGTGTAGACGGTGCGCCCAGGCCTCCCGATACGTCGAATGCGCCCAGTCCGCCAAATAACGATTGATACACATTTACAGCTACCTGGCCGGCAACCACGTCAGGCGTAATGGTTGGATCGCTGGTTGTTGTGCTTGATTTTTTACACGCCGTGTAGGTAATAGCTATTACTGCCGCCAGCAAAAAGGAAAGTCTAAATTTTAATTTCATACAATAGTCTTGTTTTTTATAGTCAAATATACTTATTATGATTAAAGCTAATACGTTGAAATTGCTTTGTTTGTTATGCTGATTTGGCCACAAAAAGACCTTTTTAGCTGCGCTGATGCAAAAGTCCTGCCAACAAAAACGTGCAGGTATTGTAAATAAAAAAAGAGCTTTCCCTGGTTATCCCAGGGAAAGCCCTCTATCAATAATAATTGTTATAAGGTACTAAAGTATTTTACCGGTTATCAGGTCAACAGTAAAGCTGATGCCGTTAATAGTAACTTTCGCTTTATGATCGCCAATAAAAGTTACCGTACCAACAGCACTCCACGAGGTTGGCCCGTAATGCCCGTTTGCAACAAAACTGGCACTACCGCCAATAATATCGTGCTTGGCTAAATCGAGTACTATATCATTTAAGGTAACATGTATGTCATTTGAAACGGTTAAAGCAGACGGCTTGGTGTAAACAAGATCAACCAGGGATTTAATGGAACCATCAACCACAAATTTGTTAAAATCGTTACCCAATAAACCCACTTTAAAATGCTGGGTAACATCGTAACTAAAAGTATTACCAGGTGCAAAACCGGTAGTCAGTAACGAATCTGCGACGTTAAATCCGGCACTGTTGCCATGCTTATCACACAAAAAGTAAAAATACAAACTCCCTGTGGTGTTTGATTTTATGGTATCGCCGCTGTTGAATGAATAGGTGATTGCCGAATCGATTAAAAACCCGCAGCCAGTGGTATTTTTTCCATGGTGGTTTTTGCTGCTGTTATCGTTAGGATAATTAAGCCCGTTATATACGTTTACGCCCCCGTAGGTGCCGCTTAATGATTGATAGATGTTTGTGGCAACCTGGCTGCTCGCAATCTGTGTGTTGCTGGCCGGTGTAGTTGGTTGAGTGGATGCAGGTTTATTATCTACTTTATTACATGCAGAATAAAATAATGCCATTGCCGATAGCAATATGGCTGCGCCCGCTCCTTTGAAATTGATTTTCATTGTGCTCAGTTTTTTATGGGTAATAATTTATCGATATAAATATAGTATTTGAAAATAGGCTTTTTTTAAATTAATATGAAAAAAAATCATTTTGTTCATAATAATTAGGAGATTTAACCGTTGGGCAAGTCTGAATTCCTTATCCTTAAAAATAAATCAAAAAAACGCTTCAGGTGTGAAATCAGTTGCCATAATTTCCTCTAAATGAGGAGTTACCTCCACGCATGTATAAATGTAATTCATAATTTTACAGCATGAGACCGATCTACAATTTCCATAAAGTATCCGATCTGCTGGCTTGTTCGGGTCAGCCCACAGAAGACCAAATGACCGTTGTTGCTACCGATGACTTTAAGACGGTGATTAACCTTGGCCTTGCCGATGGCAAATACGCATTAAATGATGAAGCCGGCCTGGTAAAAAACCTGGGGATGCAATATCATCATATCCCGGTGCAGTTTGATAACCCGCAGCTAAGCGAGCTGGAAGAATTTATCAGGCTGATGAACAATAGCGACACAGAGAAAACGCTGGTACATTGCGCTGCTAACTACCGTGCCTCGGTTTTTACAGGGCTGTTTCTTTTTTCGGCGGATAAACTCGACGAGGATGGTTTGGAAGACTTCATTGGCAACATCTGGCAACCAGACCCGGTTTGGCAGCAGTTTTTGGAGGACGGGATAGAATTGGTGAAAGAACGCCGCTGACCTGCCTTTGTTCTGATTCTGATCACCTTAGCGCGAGTCAAGCAAACTAATAGACTAATAAACTACCAAACTAATAGAGATTTTCTTAATTTCGCGGCTTATTACGCGGAATTAAGAAAATGGACTATCAATTTAAGGATATAGAGAAAAAGTGGCAAAAGTTTTGGGCTGATCATCAAACGTTTAAAGCCGAAGACCACACAACAAAACCCAAGTACTATGTGCTGGATATGTTCCCCTACCCTTCGGGTGCGGGACTGCATGTGGGGCACCCGCTGGGCTATATCGCCTCTGATATTTTTGCGCGTTATAAAAGGCTTAAGGGCTTTAACGTATTGCACCCTATGGGCTACGATAGTTTTGGACTGCCGGCCGAGCAATATGCCATACAAACCGGGCAACACCCGGCTATTACTACCGAAACTAATATTGCCACCTACCGCCGCCAGCTGGACCAGATAGGCTTTTCGTTCGACTGGAGCCGCGAAGTGCGCACCAGCTCGCCCGATTATTATAAGTGGACGCAGTGGATCTTTATGCAGCTTTTTAACAGCTGGTATAATAAAAATGCCGACAAAGCGGAAGCTATTGACAAATTGGTTGCGCATTTTGAGCAAAACGGATCGGCCGGCATAAACGCAGTTTGTGATGATGAGGTTTCAACCTTCAACGCCACTGAATGGAGGGCCATGAGCGAAGAGGCACAGCAATCCGAGTTGTTAAAATACCGCCTTACCTACCTGCGCGAAAGCACTGTAAACTGGTGCCCGGCATTAGGTACCGTTTTGGCTAATGACGAGGTGAAAGATGGCTTTAGCGAGCGTGGTGGTTTCCCCGTTGAACAAAAAAAGATGATGCAATGGAGCATGCGCATCACCGCTTATGCCGATAGGTTACTTAAAGGCCTGGATACCATCGACTGGCCTGAGCCCCTGAAAGAAATGCAGCGGAACTGGATAGGCAAGAGCGTAGGCGCTAGTGTTAGATTTACGATTTCAGATTTACAGCTTACGAATGGCGATTCTAATCTCCAATCGCTAACCTCTAATCACTATATCGAAGTATTTACTACACGCGCTGACACTATTTTTGGAACTACTTTCCTGGTGCTGGCACCCGAGCATGAATTAGTTGCATCATTAACTACGCCCGAACAAAAAGGAGCCATTGATGCTTATATCGCGCAAGCAAAAAAGAAATCGGAGCTGGAGCGGATGGCGGATGCCAAAACGGTATCGGGTGCGTTTACTGGGAGCTATGCTTTAAACCCTGTAAATGGCGAAAAGGTGCAGATATGGATTGCCGATTATGTTTTGGCAGGATACGGAACTGGTGCCGTAATGGCGGTGCCATCAGGCGATCAGCGTGATTATTTGTTTGCCAAACATTATAATTTGCCCATCATCCCCATCATCGATATACAAAACATTGAAACCGAGGCCGACCCAACTAAAGAGGGCCGGTATATTAATTCGGGCTTTATTAATGGCTTAACGTACAAGGAAGCAACTGCAACCGTTATAGCCAAACTGGAAGAATTAGGCGCAGGGAAAGCAAAGGTAAACTTCAGGATGCGCGATGCCATATTTGGCCGTCAGCGTTACTGGGGCGAGCCGGTGCCTGTTTATTTTGACGGCGATCTGCCTTATTTGATAGATGAAGAAGATTTGCCACTGGTATTGCCCGAGGTGGATAAATATTTACCTACCGAAAGCGGCGAACCGCCTTTGGCAAGGGCAACCGGGTGGACGTATCACGACTTTGAATATGAGTTGAGCACTATGCCGGGCTGGGCAGGTTCAAGCTGGTATTGGTACCGTTATATGGATGCGCACAACGATGCCGCGTTTGCATCAAAAGAAGCTATTAAATACTGGCAGGATGTTGACTTGTACATTGGCGGCAGCGAGCATGCTACCGGGCATTTGCTATACAGCCGTTTTTGGAATAAATTTTTAAAAGATATTGGGCTTGCCCCGGTTGAAGAGCCCTTTAAAAAGCTGATTAACCAGGGTATGATACAGGGGCGCAGCAATTTTGTTTACCGCCTGGTTGATGAAATTGGCCGCGGCACCAACACATTTGTATCCCATGGACTTATTAAACAATACCGTACTGTGCCAATGCACGTGGATGTCAACATCGTTGATAATGATATTTTGAACATTGAGAAGTTTAAAAAGTCCAGATCTGAATTTGCCAATGCCGAGTTTTTATTGGAGAATGGCAAATATGTGTGCGGCGTTGAGGTGGAGAAGATGTCCAAATCGAAATTTAACGTTGTTAACCCGGATGACCTGATTGAACGTTACGGCGCCGACACCCTACGTATGTACGAAATGTTTTTGGGCCCTCTGGAGCAAAGCAAACCCTGGAATACCAATGGCATTGAAGGCGTATTTAAGTTTTTGCGTAAATTTTGGAGGTTGTTTCACGATGAGGCCTGGAACTTTAATGTTTCGGCAGGAGAGCCGAGCAAAGCCGAATTAAAATCGCTGCATAAAATTATCCGCAAGGTTGAGGAAGATGTTGAACGTTTTTCGTTCAATACCTCGGTCTCCAGCTTTATGATAGCCGTTAATGAACTTACCGATCTTAAGTGCAACAAAAAATCAATTTTGCAGGATATGGTGATCATCCTGTCGCCGTATGCACCGCATATTTGCGAGGAGTTGTGGACCATGCTGGGCAACGAGGCGGGTACACTGTCGTATACCCCCTACCCTAAATTTAACCCGGCTTATTTGGTTGAGGATGAGTTTGCTTACCCAATTTCCATCAATGGAAAAACCAAAATGAACCTTAATATTTCGCTGAGTCTTGACCAGGCTGCAGTTGAGGGTTTTGTTTTAGCCAATGCTGATGTGCAAAAATATTTAGACCATAAAGCGCCTAAAAAGGTAATTGTGGTTAAGGGAAGGATAGTCAATATTGTACTTTAAACACTAAGCATAGTAACTAATTAATTACAATTGCTTTTAAATGACAAATAATGCCGGTTAGCGTGTAACATTTCAAGTATTTTCGCCTCCAATTAGAAAAAGCACAAGAAATGAAACGTTTTTACATATTATTTGCAATTATATTTTCGGTTATTACGGCCAAAGCCCAATTTGGTGTGGGCGGCGGTTCAACTATAGTTGGAAAGATATCCGGTACGCTGATTGATTCGGTGACCAAGCAACCACTCGACTACGCGTCGGTAGGCCTTTACCGCGTTGGCGGCAAAAGCCCCCTTTCAGGTTCAATTACCGATCCAAAAGGAAATTTCAGGATAGACAACGTACATCCCGGAAGTTACAACCTGGTAATCAGTTTTATTGGTTATCCAACCAAAACTGTAGGGCCATTTGTCACCACGGATGCAAAACCCGACAAAAACGCGGGCCAGATTTACGTTTCGCCAGGCGCCAAAACGCTGAAAGAAGTAACTGTTACCGGCCAAAAGGCCCTTATTGAAAACCATATTGACAAATTGGTTTACAATGTGGAAAAAGACCTTACAGCAGCCGGCGGCAATGCAAGCGACGTTTTGCAGAAAGTACCTATGGTATCGGTGGATCTTAACGGCAACGTGGCCATCCGCGGCGATCAGAATGTTAAGGTATTAATAAATGGCAAGCCTTCGGGCGCCACAGCCGCAAGCCTTTCGGATGTGTTAAAAACCATCCCTGCTGATCAGATTAAATCAATTGAAGTGATCACCTCGCCATCAGCAAAATATGATGCTGAAGGTTCAGCAGGTATATTAAACATCATTACCAAACAATCCAACATTTCGGGCATAAGCGGTTCGGTTAGCGGTGGTTTCGGAACCCGTCAAAACAACGGCAACTTTAACCTTAACTATAACAAAAACCGTTTCAGCTTATCTATCAATGCTGGTGGTAACCTCACCTGGCCGCAAACTTCGATCAGCGATTTTAGCCAGCATTTTCAAACAGGCAGCACCAATATCGCCCAAACTTCGGACGGTACCAGCCTGGTAAAACGTTATGGAACTATAAGCTCTGTAACAGCCAATTATTCGTTCAATGCGTTTAACGATATATCGTCTACCTTCAGGTATAACAAAGGCGGTTTTAATACTACCAGCATAACACAGTCTTCAAAAACAAATTACAATTTTGAAACCGACCCCGATTCCACTTACCAATATATGGCTAACGGCAGCAGTCATAATTCATTTGGCGGATTTGACTGGACGTTGGATTATACCCATAAGTTTAAAAAGGAAGGACACAACATCATATTCTCGGGCGAGTGGAGTCACAGTTCAATTGTAACTGACTTTACCAATACTTTTACCCCCGAAAAACTCACTAACGTAAAGGAAAATATATTTGGCACCAATGATGAGTACACCATGCAGGCCGACTATACTTTGCCGGTGAACAAGTTATTGAAGGTTGAAGCAGGTGGTAAAGAAATCATCAGAAGGTTAGGCGCCAACAACCAGGTTTACGATCCGTCAAGTAATGATTTTGTTTTCGATCCGTTAAACTCAAGCATTTACAACTATAATCAGAATGTAACTGCCGGTTATACCGTGTTAACTTTTACCTTGCCAAAAGGCTGGTCGATATTGGCAGGCAGCAGGTTTGAAAATACTGACATTCATGCTGTTCCTTCGAGCGCCGGCGAACAGGATCTGCAGCCCGTTAACCTGGATTATAATATTTTTATCCCAAGTTTAACATTGCAAAAACAACTGTCATCAACCCAAACACTAAAGTTAAGTTACAGCAAGCGTATAACCCGGCCAAGCTATATCTTCCTGAATCCATATTTATCGAAAACAAACGTATTGGCCGAAACGGAAGGTAATCCTACTTTGTCGCCGGAAGTTTCACAAACAATCGAACTAAACTACAATACTTTCATCAAATCATCGCTTATCAATGCGTCTGTTTATTACAGGCATATTACCGGTGTGATAGAAAATGTTGCCAACTTCATACACGTTGACAGTTTGGTGGGTACACTATCGCAATATCATAATGCCGATGTAAATAATTCGTTCGGTTTTAACTTTTTTACCTCGATAAACCCGATCAAGATATTGACTTTGCGCACCAACGTAAACGTTTATACGTACAACCCAACACCTTATGCTGATTATGCTGTTTATTTTAGTAATACAGCAACAAAGGTTCAGTATAACATATTTTTAAGTGCGTCGGTTAACTTTAACAGTGGTTTAATTGCCGAATTGTTTGCACTGGAGAACTCACCACGTTATACCATACAGGGACAAAGTCCCTCATTCAGCTTATTGGGTTTAGGTGTACGTAAACAGTTTATGAATAAAAAAGCTTCGATTGGTATCAACACATTGGAGCCATTTAACAAATACAAAAACTTCGACTCAAGCACCAATAGCCCTGGTTTGTCACAAACCAGCCATTTTGCATTCCCATTCCGTTCGGTGGGTGTAACATTTAGCTACAGCTTTGGTAAGTTAACCTTCAGCAACCCTAAGCAAAAGAAAGGCGATGCTGATGAAGAAAAACAAGGCGACCAGGGCATTGGCGGCGGCGCAGGCGGCGGCAGATAATTTAGAGCCAGGAACCAAGATTCAAGGGCCAGGACAAAATCTATGTCCTGGCTTTTTTGTACTTTTTATTTTGATCCTCGGTTCTTGGTTCTTGATTATGGGTTCTTGATTATGGGTTCTTAACTCTTGGTTCTTGACTCTTGGTTCTTGACTCTTGGTTCCTGGCTCTTGGTTCCTGGCTCTTGGTTTCTGGCTCTTGGTTCCTGGCTCTATCATTCCCCTACATCAATGCCAATCTGTTTAAGTAACAGCGATGCATTAAATGTCTTACACTCTCCGTGTTTCATTTTGTAATCGAAGATCATTTCGCCTTTTAGCACCTGAATATCAAAATAAAAATTGCGGATATAGGCAGGGTATTTAGCCTCGAGTTCGGCAATTTGCAGGTCGTGTGTAGCCACCAGCCCCACGCCTTTTTTACTGATCAGCCTTTCGATAACCGCTTTTGAACCCAGGTATTTATCAACCGAGTTGGTTCCACGCAGCATCTCATCAATTAAAAAGAATACCTTTTGATCGCTTTCAACAGCTTTTATTAGCATTTGCAGCCTGTCCAATTCGGCTTTAAAGGTAGATGTGCTTTCATTTAGCGAATCCTTTATACGCATATAGGTAATCACCGTCATTACAGAAACTTTCATCTCCTGTGCACACACCGGGGCGCCGCAAAGCGCCAGCACAGTATTTATGCCGATGGTACGCAAAAAAGTGCTTTTTCCGGCCATGTTTGATCCGGTGATGATATCGATGTTAAAGCTACCATCAAGGGTATAGTCATTTTCAATTCGTTTTTTTGGGCTGATAAGCGGATGCGCAATACCCTTGGCAACAAGGGTGTAGGAGCTGCCACCGGCTATTTGGGGCACAGCCCAGTCCGGGTAGTTTATCCGTAACCCGGCCAGGCTCATGAGCGCTTCAAACTCCGCGATGGCATCAAAGGCAGTTTCGAACCCTTGCTGATTATCGCGTTTCCAGTTTTCAATGGCGATGATCTGACGGATATCCCAAACAAAAAATGCATTTAAAACCACCTGTACCACCATGTTCAGCCGGTAGTTGAGCTTATTAATGAGCTGCGAAAGCTCCTTTATTTTTTCGGATACCTTTTTGCCTTCGTTCCGTTTTATTTTTGCAGCCAGATCGTTTAAGGCTGGCGACGACCATTGCTCATTTTCCACACTTTGAAAGGCCATCACAAAATGCGCCAGGGTGGCCCCTATTTTACCGGCCAGCAAATCGGTTTTATCAATAATTTTTTTTGCGCGAGGTAACCAAACGATAATTAAATAAAGCAACCACCGGTATAAAATAGCGCGCAGGCATATAAAATATACTGACAACAATTACGGCGAGTAACAGCCAAGGTGCAACTTTACAATAGGTGTGCAGCCATTTTTTATCCTCCAGTTCAACGGGCATTTTTAGGTAGCTCAGCAGGTGTTTTATCTGCTCCCGCTGTTGCTTCATCGAAAACAAAAGAAAAGCCTGCATCTGCAGCTTCCAGTCGTTTTTAACGGCAATCTCCTCAACGGCTTGCTGGCGCAATAAAATGGTTGCCCTGTCGGCGGGTGCGTTTAGCCATCCGGTTAATTTGCCTATTCCCGGCGCAGTAGCTGAACGGTTAATGAGCTGAAACAGCGAATTACTGCCGAATATGTCAAGGTCGGAGTCGTAATAGTGTTTATCGTTGTAAAATATGGCGCCGTTATCGTACATATTGGTGTTGCTTTGGATACTGCTGATCTCGTTTTCGCTAACCTTTTGCATATCCAGCCAATAGTTCTTCTGTTCGTCAAAATGGCTTTGCTTTTTTATCAACCAGCTAAACCAAACCACCATTATGGCCAGGGCAATGCCTATAATAACAATTTCATCAACACTGATAGCCAGGCATACACACAAAATAAACAGCCCAAAAACGCCCAAACGATACAAAGAATAGGTTTCGGCTAATTTTTTAAACTTCTGCGCTTCTTCGCAGGCGTAAGCGGCCCGTTGCCGGTAATCTTCAATTATATTTTCTTCCACTGTATTTATTTTGTTGGTTGGTTTGTTGTAAGGTTGAAATGTTGTAATGTTGAAAGGTTTTTACGCTTTCATCATGACGCCTTAACAGGTTGCAACATTACAACATTTCGGTAACTTTAGATAGCTGATTTTGCTGAAACGTTGAAATGCTGTAAGTAGGGGAGCACATTAACAAGTATTTTACACAACATTGCAGCTTTACAACTTTACAACATTTCAACGTCCACTATGAAGATCACCTTTTTAACTGTTGGCAAAACCGAAGACGCTTATCTTAAGGATGGGATTAACAAGTACCTTACCCGGCTAAAACATTATACCAGGTTAACACTAGTTGAAATAGATGAACTGAAAAACGCCAAATCGTTAACCCGCGAGCAGCAAAAAGCCAAAGAAGCCGAACTTATCCTGAAAAAAATAACCCAGCTGGATCATGTTATCCTGCTCGACGAAAACGGGATGGAATTATCATCCACGCAGTTTGCGGCATATATTGATAAAAAAGCTCTGGCTTCGGTTGCTAACCTGGTTTTTGTGGTTGGCGGGCCCTATGGCTTTGACCCCTCGGTTTATGCCAGGGCAAATGATAAAATATCGCTTTCGGCCATGACGTTCTCCCATCAAATGGTACGGCTTTTTTTTGTTGAGCAACTGTATCGGGCATTCACCATTATAAAAGGCGAGCCTTATCATCATCAATAGTACCGTGACGCGGATGATAGTAGCAGTAGCAGGTTTTAGTGGCAGGTTGCAGGCCGGCAAATCACACATACTATTATTCACCATTCACCGCTAATTATTCACAACAAAAGTCGTAGGTTTGCAAAATATGTCAGCACACGATCATTCGCATCATCATCACCACCATGATCATACCCCTAAGCTCGACCATTTAAACGCGGCTTTTATAATCGGTATAATATTAAACTCGGCCTTCGTTGTTATCGAAGTTATTGCCGGGTTAATTACACATTCATTATCCTTACTAACCGATGCCGGCCATAACCTGGGCGACGTTGCCGGTTTGGCCCTGGCGTTACTGGCATTTAAGCTCTCGAAAGTAAACTCAACCAGCCAATATACCTACGGCTATAAGCGCTCTACAATTATTGTATCGTTTTTTAATGCGCTGGTATTGTTTGTAGCGGTAGGATTTATTGCCTATGAAGCCATTATGCGCTTTATGCACCCCGAAAACGTCGACGGCAGCACAATGGCCTGGGTGTCTCTCATCGGCATTGCTATAAACGCTATTACCGCATACCTTTTTGTGAAAGATAAAGACAAGGACCTGAATGTAAAAGGCGCTTACCTGCACATGGCTATGGATGCTATTGTATCATTCGGCGTGGTGATATCAGGCTTAATTATATACTTTACCAAAATATACTGGATTGACAGTGCCGTGAGTTTAATTATTGCCATTGTGATATTGCGCGGCACCTGGAGCTTGTTGAAAGACAGTCTGCGGCTTGAAATGGACGGCGTTCCGAAAGAAATGGACCTCGGCAAAATTAAGGCTGAGTTATTGAAAGGAAAAGGCGTCCTCAACGTTCACCATATGCATGTGTGGGCATTAAGCACCACCGAAAACGCATTGACGGCACACCTGGTTATTGACCCTGAATTTTTCAGCACCTTCGATGCCATTAAAAAGGACCTCAGGCACCGCCTGGAACACCTGGATATCAGCCACAGCACCTTTGAACCGGAGTTTACCGAAGATGAGTGCAGGCATTTGGATTGTTAAGGATTGCATTTTTTGACGTAGAGACGCATTACTTTGCGTCTCAGAAACGATTTGAAACAGGTGATAACGGAATTCATCCGTCATTGCAGACGTAAACGCGTCTATACAAACGCGGGAGACGCAAAGTATTGCGTCTCTACGGGCTTCGGTTATCAAAAGTAAACGGGCGAAGTTTCTCAAAACTTCGCCCGTTTTTATGGACCGTAAATCTTTAAGCCTTTTTAGCAGCGGGCTTTTTTGCTTTTGGTTTAGCCGGGGCAGTTTCAGCCACCGGCGCAGCCTCAACGGGCTTTGCAGGTTCTTCTGCTGCCGCTGGTATTTCAGCTACCGGTGCAATGGGCTCTTCTTCGCTAAATAAGGGAAGATCTTTAAGCAGCGTATACCAGGTGATCACCTTTTTCATATCCGAGGCATAAACTTTTTCCTCATCATGATCCGGGGCTACTTCCCTGAAGAAGTTCCGCAGTTTATTACCGTCCGCCTTAACATCCGGAACAGCAGCAGCGTTTTTCATGCGCTCAAATACGTCCAGCAACTTTATATCCTCATCTAAGCCAAAAAGCGTTATTTCATTCAGCGCCGCTAACTTAGCGGTTGATAAATTGGCAACCATTTTGGTTTTTTGTGCATCAAGGCTTTCCAAAATATAACCGGTTTTATTTTGCGCCAGCGCTTTCCATAATCCCGGCTTTCCCGATACCGCTACAATTCCCTGTAAATTCATATTTATGTTGTAAGGGTTGTAAGGAGTTGTAAATGGTTGTAAGGGTTGTAAAGATTGCAAGCGTTATAAAAGTTATATAATCAACCTTTACAACCTATTTCGACCTTTACAAGCTATTTCAACTTATTTCAACTTTTACAACTAGTCTTCTATTACCTCTATCCCTAAAATTTTATCGCCGCGTTGTATGGCATCTACCACGTCAACATTTTCAATCACCTTACCAAATACGGTGTGATTCCTGTCTAAATGGGCAGTGTTGGTACGGTTATGGCAGATAAAAAACTGCGAGCTGCCGGTATTGCGGCCGGCATGTGCCATTGATAACACACCACGATCGTGGTATTGGTTATCGCCGGTTAATTCGCAATCAATTTTATAACCTGCGCCACCTGCGCCTGTACCGGTCGGATCGCCGCCCTGAACCATAAAGTTGGGGATCACGCGGTGAAAAATCACGTTGTTATAGAATCCTGAACTGGCTAATTTTTTAAAATTAGCTACAGTATTTGGGGCGTCCTTGTCGAAAAACTCGACGGTCATGTCGCCTCTTTCAGTTTTAATGATCGCTTTGCTCATTTCTTTTTTTTAATGGACAGCAAAGGTAATAAAAAAGGTAAAATGTGAAAGGGAAATCCACCGCCGCTGAAGCTTTGGCAGACGAAGAAGGCGAAAGGTAGAAGCCCCATCCGGTAAGAGATTTAATGCCGAACAATGAATAGCCAATATCGAATGACAAAGTAAAAAATTCAGATTAACTTTTTTGGGTGATTGCGCTATTTTACGCAGAATTTCTGTTCGCGTGTTCGCGTTTTTTGCGCGCACGCTTTTTTGAAAAAATTGATTATTAGATTTTTACAGCATTTTGTTCGCGAACAAAATCTCATTTACTGACAAAACAGCGTCACCATTTTCGTTATTTCCGGTTATTACCTTTGCGCAACCTTTTTTTGGGTTGATAGTGGTTTTCCGGGTTGGAAAATCTGTCAACGGGCTACAAGCGGGTCTTGCGGCAACAGGAAAAAGCTAAAAGGTTAAAGCTGAAAGCGAAAAGTTATAATTCCAAATCCTTAGTTATTTCAAGCAAATATTTGACTTTCTCCATTATATTATCTTTCATTCGTTTATCGACAATCGCTTTCCACGCAGGTAGTAAATGCCAATTGTCATACGGATCTTCAACTTTCCTGCACCATGGCCAATGAGAAAATTCTTTCGACATATTTTGAGGGATAGTGCTAATTTTATTTACAATATCTGAATGAAGCGAAATATCTTTAAGTTGCCCTTTTTTCACAATACCATAAACCAAATTTTTGTCCCAGTTTCTAAATTGAAAACCGATATTAAAATATTTCCATTCTGGTCGACATATCCATATACCGCTGAAATTCTCCTTAAAGGAAACCTTATAACTACACGATAAGCCAATATCCTGACACGCATTTTCCAAATTTATTCCAAACCCCTTTGAAATTTTATCGCAAGCATTATTAAGATTGTTTGCGATTGCGAATGATGCTTCGATATTGTTGCTCATTAAATCACTAAGTTCTTCTTTCATATTTCTATTTAATGTTTGGTTTGTTAAATACTTAATCAGATTGATATAATGAGTTATCGCTTCCCGGACGACTGGATAAATTGCCACTTCCTTTCGGCATAATTCTAACCAACTTAAAATATGTTCCTCGTAAGAATAGGATTTGTAGTGTATGCCATCTTTCATTTCCCCTTTACTTTCATTTGAAGGTGGTTTACCGTACAAGGTCAAATAAATTATATCCGCATTCTCTGAATAATTGTAATAACGAGTAAGTTGATGATCTTGGTCACCTGCATATATTTTATTTTCAATAATAATTTGATGGTTATTTCGGGTGTCGGTAACAACAATATCGATCCGGCCTCCCTGGGTTCTATCTTCGCTTATTGTGCCAATGCTTTCTTCAACCTTTACCCGGCAAAATTCCGTCTCAATTAAATTGCCCTTAAAGCAAAAGGATTGCACAAATAATTTAAGAAAACTGTCTTTTTGCCCATGGCTACCATGTCGGTTTAAAAGTTCTGCAATGAATGCAGAATGCATTCTTACTTCTGATGATTCAAGTTTAAGTATGCGAAACACATTAAAGTTCTCTCCGGTTATCTCATTTATTTTTTTATATCGGGTAGTAATTGCATTTACTTGATTAAGTAAATTTTCGATTTGGTGCATCTCCATTTTTAATGATAAGGCTGTTTCACAATGTAGCGTTTTTTATAGGAATATCGTCGGATTTGTCAAATTTAAAAAGTTGACAAATCTGCCCGTGTAATACCCTATCCAATTATTCGTTATATTTGAACATGGCAACAAGCGAAATTATGAAATACAAAAAACACCTTTCACCTTTCCCCTTTCAGCTTTCGCCTTTCGCCAAATACCTTTTAGCTTTTCTTATTTTCCTTCTACCGGTACTTAGCCGCGCTGCTTCCATTCTTATCCCCATGGACGAGGATCAAAAGGATCATCTGAAATCATACGGCATTGCTTTTTGGACGTTAAAAAACGGGCAGGAAGTGGACTGGCTCCTCAATTACCGCGGCGGCAGTTTCATGATGCAATACGACCAAAAACTGGAGCAGGAATGCAAAATCCGCGGGGTAAGTTACGAGGTGCTGGCCGATGCAAAGGTTAACCAGATCATCACCGAAGTAAGCGACCCATCAGTTAACATGGATGTGGTAAAACTGGAAAAAGCACCCAAAATTGCCGTGTATTCGCCCAAAAACAAACTGCCGTGGGACGATGCCGTTACATTGGTTTTAAAATATGCCGAAATACCATACGATGTTTTATATGATGAGGAAGTAGTACGCGGCGACTTGCCCAAGTACGACTGGCTGCACCTGCACCACGAGGATTTTACCGGGCAATACAGCAAATTTTACGGCGCCTTCAGGTATGCCGAGTGGTATAACGACGATGTTAAAATTCAGGAAGCCATGGCGCACAAACTGGGCTTTAAAAAGGTATCGCAAATGAAACTGGCTGTTGCCCAAAACATACGCACCTTTTGCGCCGGCGGCGGTTTCCTGTTTGCCATGTGCTCAGGTACCGATACGTTTGATATAGCACTGGCCTCCGCCAATACAGATATATGCGGACCGATGTTTGACGGTGATGCTGCCGACCCTGATGCACAATCGAAACTGGATTATACGCAGACGTTCGCATTTCAGAATTTTACATTGGATATGAACCCCATGTCGCACCAGTTTAGCAATATCGATGTGACCTCAACCCGCCAGGTGGACCGTACCCGCGATTTTTTTACCCTGTTTGATTTTTCGGCCAAATGGGATGTGGTGCCCAGCATGCTTACCCAAAGCCATGATAAAGTTATCAAAGGCTTTATGGGCCTCACCACCGCTTTTAATGAGAAAATGCTGAAGCCCGGCGTAACCATTATGGGCGAAATGAAGAGCAATAACGAAGCCCGCTACATTCACGGCGAATACGGAAAGGGCCAATGGACATTTTACGGCGGCCACGACCCCGAAGATTACCAGCACATTGTAGGCGACCCTCCTACCGATTTAAAACTACATCCCAATTCACCGGGTTACAGGCTCATCCTGAACAATGTGTTGTTCCCTGCTGCAAGGAAGAAGAAGCAGAAGACCTGATTTCAGTGGGCAGTTAGCAGTGGGCAGTTGGCGGTAACAATTTCGGACATGCGGTATTTGATAAACCCAATAAACCACTGCAAACTGCAAACCGCCCACTGCAAACTACAACCTAATTATAAAACGCCCACGATACGCCAAACTTAAGCAGGTGATCCATTTGCGGATAGCGGTTTACGGTGTAAAATCCTGGACTAAACGCGCCCTGGTTGGCATAATCATACATCACAAAGAAATTGGTGTGCTGCAGGGTAGCTTTTAAAAATACAGTTGCAATGGGGTACGATGAAAAAGTAACATTGGCGCCATTGTAAAACTGGCCCAGGCCAACGGCGTATGATGGCGCTACGTATTCGCTATTGTACCGTACATCAATTCCGATATCGGCATTTAATACACTAAATAGCAGGGTTTTGTAATACAGGCTGCTGTAGTTATAAAACTCGGGCGTGCGCAGGGTTGACTGAAAATCGGTTTTTTGGTACACCAGGTAATCATCAAAATGCCAGCGGCGCCATGATAGGCTTTTGCCCAGGCTCACCTTCAGCAAATTAATATCGCTACCTAATTGTACCGGGTGTGCATCAATCCCGCCCGGTTGCGCTTCGAAATATAAATAATCGGAAATGAGGTAATATTGCGCTTTCAAATCAACCTGTAAAGCCTCATTGATATAGTTAAAGGATACACTATTTGTTTTTTGATTGTTGAAGGTATTGTGAAAAATATAATGATCGGATACCCAATTGGTATAAACCAATGGCGGGGCCGAACTTTGCGAATAGCCTTCCAAAATTATTTTACCGGTTTTTTTACCACCTGCAAGGGTTACTTTGGCGTCGTATAAAAAGTTGCCAAAATCGCGCCCGGCGGCAACTTGCTGCACATCACCTTCAAGCAATATCCTGTCGCTGAATTTGTAACTTACTTTACCTTTGGCTGTGATGTCCTGGAACGTGCCCCCCTCCTGTTTTGCAGGCAGGTTAACCTTGTTACCATACTGGTTAAGCGAGGTATCGCTCACAAACTGGCTGTACTGGTAATAATCCTGTGTTATCCCAACATCCAGCTTCACCTCGTTTTTGGCCGCTTTTACGTCTTTCGATCGCAGGTAAAAACTATAACTAAACGTATTTTGCAAGTGCTTTACCGTTAAGGAGTCGCGTGCGTAGTTGGAGCTAAAATAATAATCGGGAAAGACGTGGTAGGTGTCCTGGTCATTCTGCAAAAAGTTATACACCCGCGAGTTGTAGGCAAATGTATAAGCCACGCGCTGCGTAGGTAATACTGCCGCATTACCCCCCTTTTTTTTCACACTATCAATCCTGCCAATATAATAAAACTGCTTCAGGTAAATCCCTCCCCCCCTTCCAGTTTTCCCAGGTGTTGGGTAACCGTACCAGTTCGGATGTTTTATCAATAGATCCGGTTTTGTAGATGGAATCGTTTAAAATCGAGCCCGTTTCCGGGGCTTTTAAATTATTGTAAATAACGTTGCCCAATAGGTTATAACGCTTATTCTTCGACTCGTACCAGGCAAAGCCACCCACATTTACATCGCTAACGTTTTGCCCTAAAATGCCGTTGTTGCTGTAAAACCCCTGCGAACCGTTAAAGTTTACGTTAAAACCTACATTGAGCTGCGGGTTTACGTTTTGGGTATGTATTATTTTCAGCATCTGCTCCGTACGGCCCCCCAGCACGAAATTCGCCTGGGTATAGGGTACGCGCGCCCGGTAATAGTTTATATCCTGCGGGTTTAACACATAAGGATCAAGCGCATGCAGGCCAACATCAAAACCTATGGTTTGCGAAGGCTCATATAGCAGATCCCTTGCGGATAAGCCCAAATTGCCAAGGCTTATTTTAGGGTTGCGGATCTGGTTCAGCGGGCTGTAGTTTTCAAAATTAACCAGGCTGGTATCCAGGCGGAATAACTGGGTGCTATCTTTTAAAAGCCGCTCATTGGTAACCCGAATAAATTTGGCACTAAAAATTACACTGTCCTTCCTCTTTTCCAGTTTCTTACGAAGCGAATCGAGTTGCTGATCAGGCGTTTCGTTTTTAGCAGTTGTGGTATCATTAAAATTAGGTTTTCGCTGTTGCTGCCCCGGATTTGGCGGATAATTTGGGTTAATAGGCGATTGCGCCAAGGCCGTTTGTGCCCAGATACAAACCAGTAGTAATACAATATATTTTAACTTATCAGGCATCAGTCTCCGGCTATCAGTTTTTTTAGTATCAATGTCATTTTAGGTTCGGCTGTATAAGCTACTTCCAATATTTCTTCAAGCGACACAGGATTCAGCACATCTGTAAAACCTTCATCCGTTAATACCGATATGGCAAATACTGGCAAGCCCATGTGGTTGGCCACTATTACCTCGGGCACGGTGCTCATCCCCACGGCGTCGCCGCCTATTATACGTAAGTATTTATATTCGGCTTTTGTTTCCAGGTTTGGGCCGGTTACCGCAACATAAACTCCTTTATGGCATGTTATATTGTTGGCTGCTGCAATATCTAAGGCCTTACCAATCAAATCGCGCCGGTAGGGCTGGCTCATATCCGGAAAACGGGGGCCAAGTTCGGTATCGTTCCGTCCCAATAAGGGATTTGCAGGCTGCAGGTTAATATGGTCTTCAATCACCATCAGTCCGCCCTTTTTAAAATCGGGATTAAGCGATCCGCTTGCGTTGGATACATACAGGGTTTTAATCCCCAGCATTTTCATTACCCTAACAGGAAAGGTGATCTGCTGCATAGTATAACCCTCGTAATAATGCAACCGGCCCTGCATGGCAACTACCTTTACCCCGCCGAGTGTGCCGAATATCAGTTTGCCGGAATGAAACTCGAGCGTAGAGATTGGAAAATCAGGAATATTGGAATACATCAGCTGTTTTTCAACCTCAATTTCGTTCACCAGGCCACCCAGGCCTGTGCCCAGGATGATACCGGCCTCGGGTTCAAAATCACCGATGCGGCTTTTAATGTATGCTGTTGTATGTTGTATGCTCTCTAACATAATCTGTAATTAACTGGTCAAACTGCAGGCCCGTGCCGTTCAAAAATTCAACCTTAATGGGTATCACAAAAACCGGCAGTTCATAGGCAACAGACTGAGGCGATTGGAACCACGAATCATCTAAACGCTGCGCATCCTTTTCTGTTGTGATAATCATTTTTTTTTGTGCAGGGTAGGCCGCAAATTCATCGGCAAGTTTAGCAATATTTTTTAAGGTAAACTGGTGATGATCGGGATAATTGTGATGTATCACGTGAGGCGTAATGCCGCCTATATATTGCAACAAAGGCCCTGCATTGGCAATACCGGTCAGTAAAAAAACCGTGGTGTCCGCATCGATGCTTACGTTCGCAGGATCACCGTTTTGTGCCTGGGGTAACAGGTAGGCAATCGAAGTAAAAAACAGGCTTTGGTACTGCATGGGCTTAACCCTTTGTACGGCAGCAATTTTTTCATCATCATTAAGTGTTAAAGGACATTTGCTTATTACAATAGCCTGCGCGCGCCACCTCCCACTGAAAGGTTCGCGAAGATTGCCTGCGGGTAGCAGCAAATGTGGTTCGTTCAGCCGGTTATAATCAAACAATAAAATACTGAGGCCCGGTTCAACCGCCCTATGCTGGTAGGCATCATCCATCAAAATAACATCATGATGGGATATTAGTTTTTTGATACCCTGCACCCTTTTCTCGCAAACCGCAACTGTAACGTCGGGGAATTTATGTTTGAACTGTGATGGTTCGTCGCCCAAGTGTTCGGCAGTAGTAAGCGATGGATTTTCGGCTACTATATACCCTTTTGTTTTACGGCCGTATCCCCGGCTAAGTGTGGCCAGCTTAAAGTCGTCTTTTAATAAACGGATGAGGTATTCGGTCATGGGGCTTTTACCGGCGCCGCCAACATCAAGGTTACCAACCGATATTACCGGCTTTGTAAATTTATAGCTTTTATATAGTCCTGCATCGTAGCACCAGTTACGGATAATAACCACCAGGCCATAAATCAGCGAAAACGGGAATAAAAGCCAGCGCAGGTATTTCATATATTAGCGCAAAGATATGAAAAGGGTTGCACAGGTTACGTTCATTAACGGAACCTAAAAACGCTGTTTTTAATTAAAAAGCCTGCGCAAATAAACTGCACAGGCTTTCAATTTTCCTGGATCAAGGCTAAAAGCCGTAAGCTATACGCAGGGCAACCACGCCATAAGGGTCGTTTTGCCCGGCATAGTTATCGTAACGGATCCCAACGTCCCATTTGCTGCTGCCCCAGCCTGCAGCTGTTGATAGCAGGAATTTTTTATGCCCGGTGCCGCTGTCGGTTTCTTCTATAGCGATACCCGGCTCTTCGCCGAAGTAGATATGCGGAACAAAAAAGTACTTGATACCGGCTTTGATAGGTATCACACCAAAGCTGTCAAATTTTTTGCCTGTCGCCGGGTTAATCTTGCTGATAAAATGATCGGCGCCCGATGTAAGGGTAATGGCAAAATCGTTACTAAGCCCATACTGTAAACGGGCTGTACCGCCAATTACAAATTCCGACCCGATAGACAAGTTGCCTGTTGGCAACCCGGTATCGAAACCCAGGTTAAAACGGAGCGCACCGGAAGGCGTTGTTTGTGCGTTTGCATTAGTGGTAACAAGAAGAGCGCCTGCTGTAAAAAAAGCAGTTATTAATTTTAATAGCGTTTTCATAGATAGTGATTTTGATGAATATTTATGTTTTGTATAGATGGTTTGGCGTTTTGCCTCACCCTGCCCTCTCCAAAGAAGAGAGTTCTAAAAGAGCGAAGTTAGGCCCCTCTCCCTTGGAGAGGGGTTGGGGTGAGGCGACCCCTCACCCAGCCACCGGAACGCTCAGCGAAATAGTAAGTTCCGCTGGTGTACCGCTATGGGTGATGTTATATTCCTTTGGTATTACTTTAAAGCCACCGTTAAAAACGCCGGACTTGCCTTTGTCCTCGAATGTAAAATGGATGGTAATTGATTTGGTAACCCCCTTCATGGTGAGTTTCCCTTCGGCATTGTAGGCATCGCCGCTCTTTGTTATTGATGTGGATTCAAAACGGATAATGGGATATTTATCGGCATCCAGCGCATTCTGGACGTGGGTGTTTTTCAGAAAAAACCCGGTAGCAACGGTTGTAACGTCGATAGACGCGCTTATTTTTGATGTTTCAGGATGCGACCTGTCAAAAAGTATATGGGCCTTTAGTCCTTTAAATTCGCCATGGATTTTACCGCCGGAAAATTTAACTTCGTAAGGCTCTTTTACCTGCCAGTTGGTAACTGCAGCAAATGCCGAAAGGCACGTTATAACGGCCAGTAGCAAGGGATAAATGATCTTCTTCATAGGTGTGTTTTTTGTAGATAATAAATTTTAACTTGAAATTAAATAGATGTTGATACAGGAAAATACGGCCAATAATTGAGATAGGTTGCCCCCTAATGAATTATAAATGAAGGGGAATAGCTTTTACGATGCCCGCGTTACTGCACGGTATTACAGCGCCGAACTATTTTAGGGCTTATAATACGCTGCAAGGCAATTCGTAATTCGGGGATTATTTGTAACATTTGTATAAACGTAACATCTAAATAATACTAAATAAAAAAAAGAAAAAGCCAGGCAAAACATATCAGTAAAATCCGACGATATGGTATCCTGCAAAATCTTAAATCCATTAAAAAAATCATGAAAAGAATACTAATAACGCTTTGTGCTGTAATGGTGCTTGCGTATGGCTGCCAACAAAATCCACCAGCACAAAATGCTGTAACTATTGAAAATACGGCGCCTGCCGGTTTTGATGTAAACAAACTGGCCGGCTATGTAAAAACAAGCACCGATCCCGAAAAGCTCGAAAAAGCTATTAACGACCCGAGCACCCACATCAATAACCTTGATTTGGATAAGGACGGTAATGTTGACTACCTGAAAGTACAGGAAACCGAGCCAAACCATTTAAACATAGTGGACGACGTGAGCGCCTCGGACTCGGTAACGGTAGCCCGCATTAAAATTCAGCCGGATAGCACGCGTCAAACGGCCGACCTGAACATACAGGGCAATCCGAATTATGTGGGTTACGATAACTATTACCACTCCTCATTTGGCTTTACAGACTTTTTGTTGCTGAGCTACATGATGCGCCCCCATATGTACTATATGCCGATGTACCACTATGGTTACTACCCGCATTATTATACCAGGGTGCGTACTGTAACTAATTTCAGGCCTACTACATCGTCGCACATGTCATCAAGGATGAACACCAGCACCCGGAGCAGTTTAGGCAGCCCCGGCAGGTCACAACGTTCATTCGGTACGCGTAATTCATCAACCGTACGCAGCGGCGGCTTTGGACGTCATAGCAGCAGCGGCAGCAGCCGAAGCTTTGGCAGATCGGGCTTTGGACGCGGCCGCAGGAGATAATAAACCACACCTGCAAACGAATTAGCAGGCATTAAAACAAAACACTACTATAAACATTTTAAATAAAAAACACAATGAGCATATTCGATAGATTATTCCGCATCAGCAAGGCTGAAGCTAACGCAGCAGTTGATAAATTAGAAGATCCTGAAAAAATGGCAGCCCAAATTCTGCGCGAATTAAGGGAGAATTACCAGCAGGCTATACAGGGCGAAGCCGAAATTAAAGCCCTGGCGTTGCAGCACCGTGCAAGCGAATTACAATACCGCAACAGCGCAGCCGATTGGGAGAAAAAGGCCAATGACCTGCTCGACCGTATAGAGACTAAACAACTGGATGAAGCCAAAGGCACCGAGCTTGCCAACAAAGCAGCCGAAGCCCACGTGACAGCAAATGCGGAAGCCGATCAGTTTGCAAAAATGGCGGAGAAAGAGGAAAGCGCGGTTGCCGTAATGGACCTTAAGATAAAACAAATAAAAGATCAGATTGCAGAAACCGAAAGCAGGGCGCAATTGATCAGCTCCCGTGCAAAAACTGCCGAAGTATCGGAACGCATCAATAAAACATTGTCAAGTGTTGACACCGATGGCCTGATGGCTACCTTAAACCGGATGGATCAAAAAGCATCGGCCCAGGAATTCCGTGCTGCAGCTTATGCACAGATTGAGGATTCCACAATGTCAACTGAACAGGAGATCAACAAAGCTTTAGGACAAGGCTCTTCATCAAACGCCCTGGAAGCCATTAAAGCTAAGAGGACCAAGTTGTTAAACTAATATCTATTAAAACGCAGTCTGTCATTGCGAGGAGTGAAACGGCAAAGCAACCTCGTCGCTATGCATTGGCGCCAATGCAAAAAGTCCATGCATAGCGACGAGGTTGCTTGCTATGTTCGCAATGACACAGGGTTAATTATGTAAATCTACCATGTATATTACCAACGATAATAAAAAAACATTTAAATCAATCATCCTGATGGATGAGATGATTAATGGCGATCATAAATTCCAAACGGTTGCCAATGGCGACGATAGCGTACTGGAGCCGCTGTTTATTGAGTTGATGTCGAAAGGTTATGTTGAAACCTCAGGCATGAATTACCAGATAACGGCGAAAGGCCGCGAGGTGTTCGATACCTTTATGAAGCGCTATACCGAGTACCTTAAGGTGTACGACATCTATTCATACGTCGACCTGGAAAAAGGCGAATTTGCATTTTCACGTTATTTTGATTTTGAAACCGATGAGGCCTGGGCCGATTTTATTGATGACGAACGCTTTGATGACTTGCGGATAGCAGTTGCCCTGTTTAAAAAGCTGGATCCCGCTGAAATCGTATTCATGTCCTTTGTGAACGAAAACCGGTTTGATACCAGTGTTAACGGCTGGCAGATGGACCTGGTATCGGACAATAGCTGGAAAGAGATTGAGGAAATTTGCAAAACAGCCATTAAGCCCGAAGAAGTTGGAGAAGATGCCATGGTTGACATGATTGGCCAGGGATCGGAACTGATGATGAAGCTGCTGGAACAAGAGCAGGAGCAGCAACAACAAAACAACAATAGCGGCGACTACGAAGAGACCATAGTTGAAGAAGAAACCATAGAATATTACGAACCCTACTACGATCCGTATTATGTTTCGCCGATATGGTTTGTGCCGCTGTTTTTGTGGTAAAATCTGTCTGAACCGGAATTTATAGAATTTACAGAATTTTGGAATTTCCAGAAAAGCGAGCTCGTAAACGCTGATTTAAAATTCTGTTAATTCTAAAATTCTATAAATTCCGGTTCAGACCTACTTCAATATCTCGCTAACCGGTAAAAGCTTTTCATCAACCTTACCATCAATAACGGAAACAAACCAGGTATTGCTTTTATCATCAACAGCAACGGAGCGGATGTACTTTTCGTTTTCAAAAACTATCCCCGCAAGGTCGTCGATGGCGTAGCCCGGGGGTAGGTTTCCTTTTAAGATATTCTCAAAATAAAGCGGTTTGCGTAAAGGCTCGCTGTGGTAATGCGGGCAATGGCTGGTGGGTATAAAACCCAGACCATGTACAATGGACAACTCCTTGGGCCGCGAATCGGTGGTACCGCCCAGGAACCAGCACAGCGAACCGGCGCTACCGCCGCTTAACACAATGCCTTTATCGTAGGCTTTTCTCAGCACCGTATCAATCCCCTGGGCTTTCCAAATGGCCATCATATTTAAGGTATTACCGCCGCTCACAACTATAGCATCCATGCTCAGCAGGTTTTCTTCGAAAGTTTTAGGCGATGTGTAGGAGGCTACGAAAGCTTTTTGTACATAGGGCCTCATGGGCAGATCTTCGCTGGCGGCATACCAGGCAGCGATAGTGTTGGCATCATCGGCCGATGCGGTGGGCAAAAAGCATATTTTAGGGTTTTGCTTTTTTGTAAGCGCAATAACATAGCGCATAAAAGGCTTGTTAAAACTGCCGCCATAAGCAAAAATAGTGCGGGTGATGTTTGTATTTTCCTGTGCGTTACTCATGCAAAAAATTGATAGTAACAGCAAAATAGCACAAATTCTTTTCATAAAAGCAAATTAACAAATCTACCTGGTTAACTGCTATCAATAGTAGCAAAAAGGCGGGCCTGGTTTGATCCGGCCCGCAGTGTACCTCCCAAATTTATCCTGCACACAGGGATGGAAACGTTTATTCTGTCTTTAAACTTTTAACCGGGTTCAGCAATGCCGCTTTTATGGCCTGCGAACTTACGGTGATTAATGCTATCACCACCGCAAGTATCCCGGCAAGGGCAAACATCCACCAGCTAAGCGGCACCCGGTATGCAAAAATTCGCAGCCACTTATTCATGGCATATATGACAATGGGTGTAGCTATGGCGAATGAGATACCAACCAATATTAAAAAGTCCCTTGATAACAAAACAACGACACCACTAATGCTTGACCCCAAAACTTTGCGGATACCTATCTCTTTCCGGCGTTGCTCGGCGCTAAAGGCAGCCAGGCCAAATAAACCCAGGCACGAAATTATAATGGCAATTATTGTAAAAGAATTTATGATCTGCGACAGGACGATTTCGCCCTCGTATTGTTTTTGTACTTCGGCATCCATGAACGCATATTCAAACGGCACTGCCGGAAGGTTTTTTGCCCAAATGGCGCCTATCTGGCCAAGGAGTTTTTGGTAATTATTGCTTCCTACGGATACAATCATACTCGAAAAATCGCCGGCGTTACCGTCATATACCAGCATAAAAGGCCTTACATCTCCCTTAAGCGAATTGTAATTAAAATCCTTCATTACACCAACAACGGTGACGAAGGTTGCCGGATTGTCGTTGTACTTTTGATACAACTTAGCACCCTGTGCGGTTTGTGGATTCAGGTTGAGCCGTTTTGCCAGGGTTTGATTAATGAGCACTTTGTTCGAATCACCTTTTATAAAATCGCGGCCACTTACCATTTTAATACCATTGGTTTTAACAAAGTATTCATCACAAGCAATATTCTGTGCATCAATTGCTGTGGCCATATCGCCACCTTCGGGATACACCCCATGGTCATGCAGCACAAACTGGCTTAGGTAGTTATCTGCACTGGTCACAGACTTAACATCCGAAAGCTGTTTCAGATCTTTGGCCAATGCGGGCATTTTATTTTGTGCATCGTTGGTGTAAAAGTTAAACACCAGCTTCTGGTTCTTATCAAAACCAATATCCTTTGATTTTATATAGTTAAGCTGTGCGTAGATGACAATGATGCCGGTTATCATGGCAATTGACAATACAAACTGACCAACCACAAGCCCTTTTCGTATAACGGTTGCTGATATACGATTGCCAAAGTTACCTTTAATCACTTTTATCGCCTCGAAATTCGACAGGTAAAAAGCCGGGTAACTGCCGGCCAGCAGCCCGGTTACCAAAAC
>Ga0206865_1094_pt1 | contig 28671 bp, 21 predicted proteins | sample Alteio_BWOrgCont_39_FD_152628 | JGI IMG/M metagenome (GOLD analysis project Ga0206865, IMG submission 152628) | Enriched cells from forest soil in Barre Woods Harvard Forest LTER site, Petersham, Massachusetts, United States -... | ecosystem: Environmental > Terrestrial > Soil > Temperate forest >...
CAGCCGTAGATTCCGGGCTTTTTGTCGGGACGTCGGCATCGACAACCGTCACCTCCGCGATGAAGCGATAGCCACGTTTCGGAAGAGTTTCGATATATCGCGGATTCTCAGCAGAGTCCCCTAAAGCACCGCGGAGCTTCGCGATCGCAATATTGACTGCTTGGTCGAAGTCGCCAAAACTCTCGTTGGCCCAGATTCGACCGCGCAATTCCTCCCTGGTGACGACTTCTCCGGGACGCTCCAGCAAGGTTTCCAGCAGTTTCATTGGCTGCTGCTGGACTCTAATTTTCACACCCGCTTTGCGTAATTCGCCCGAATGCAGAGCAACCTCATAAGTTCCGAATCGCACGATGGGCGGGTGATGCAATGGTTCCATACGGCACTTGGGCTTCGCACGGAAGTCTAGCACCTTGCCCGGGCAAAGTCTCAGAGCTTACGGGAGGAGAAGTCTTCATCGCGATACCCACGCCAGAGAACCCTCACAGACGCCAAGCCTGGAATATGTTCAGAGCTAACTCGTGAGTCATAAGCCATTTGGCAGGCAATGAAAGGGTTATGAGGAGAAAAGCCTTCGTGAATTGATGCCGACGACCTGCCGTGTCAGATTGTGACGCGACATGCGGCTCTAGCGGTTCGGGACCTGGCCGCACGATTCGGGAGAGGTCAAAAATGAGGTGTCTTGGACTTGGCCCACAGGGGAGGGTTCGATTCGGGACCTCATCCTCGCAGAACGATAGAGCGCTGGCCGGCTTCGAAGAGTTGGCTATGCCCCTGTTCGATTCCGCATACAACTTCGCACACTGGCTTGTGCAGAATCAGAACGATGCCGAGGATCTCGTACAAGAAACTTATCTAAAGGCTTTACGCAATTTTACATCCTTTCAGCCTGGCACCAATTTTCGGGCATGGATATTTCAAATCCTGAAGAACACCTTCCTAAGCTCGTGCTCGAAACTCGAGCGGCGCATGACCGTCGCTATGGACTCGGAAGAAGATTCCCCTATGTTGCCGGTAACTTCCCGCACTCCCGAGTCCGTGCTGATCGATCGTTCCGGCATCGATGCCATTCGGTGCGCAATCGAACAATTGCCACTCATCTTTCGCGAAGTCATTTTACTTCGTGACGTGGAAGATGCGTCCTATCAGGAGATTGCAGAAATATTGTCGATCCCGATCGGTACCGTCATGTCACGCCTTGCGAGAGCCCGGAAAGTAGTTGGCGAATCACTCCGCAGCACTTCCACTGCACCACTACCGCGAGACTTGTCTCGTCATACCGAGACCCGCGAGAAGCGGTACCGGAGCGCACCGCGTGAACGTACAACGAGGGCTGCCCGGTTCATCCAATTCCGTGGACTCCCAACAGACCTCGGAGACCCTCAAACTGGTGCAACGGTATGCAGAGACGATCCATATTGGGGTTGCCCATGACAGCAAAGAACTCATCGCGAAGCTTTCATATGAAGACCGGCTGAAGACCGGCCGCAGGTCTTCAAGAAGTGGAAATGCGGTTGAATCATCTCTCGAATTCCAGGGACCCAAAGGAGTGCACACCGAAGCTGGAAAGGGCTCGTCTCTCTGAACTTCGGCCCATTTAGACGGGAGGGTTGCCAATGCTGACGCAAGCTGTGTGCAGGGAGCAGCGATTGCTGGTTAGAACTATGCAGAGCATACAAGGAAACTCTCCAATGTCGGAGCCGCTCCCCGCCGTCAGTACGATGGTCGCCCTCATTTGCCACGATCTCCGCCTTCCGTTGACCGCCATCCTGGCGAATGCGGAATTTCTCACCCAGTCAAATATCAACGAGATAGAAAGGGCCGGATTCTACGAGGAAATCCGCTGGTCCATCGACCGAATGAACGAGTTGGTCTCTTCATTGCTGGAGTGCTCCAGGGATCGCGACACCTGTCGGGCCGCCACCCGAAACATCGTTGATACGGTCGAGAGCGCGATCCGGATGATAGGTGTAAGACAGAAGTTCCGACACATCAGCATCAAGCATCATCATAAAGGCCTGGCCGTAGGGTGGTTCGATTCCCACCGCCTCGAACGAGTGGTCGCCAACCTCGTCTTGAATGCTTGCGAGGCGGTTTCTCCCGACTCGGGGAGGGTCGTGATAACCACGACCGGAAATCGATCCTGCCTGCAAATCGGCATCTGGGATAACGGCCCTGGTATCCCGTCGACGATTCATAGCTCCGTTTTTCAGCCATTTGTGAGCTACGGAAAGGCCGGGGGCAGCGGCTTGGGCCTGGCGATAGCAAAAAAGATTGTCGAGGATCACGGCGGCGAGATTTACCTCGATGGAAGAAATGGAACCGGAACTTTATTCCAAATTACGATTCCCTTCGCCACTCCCCAGCGAGCAATCCCGCTCACGGCCATAGGTCCAGTCCGCTCGGCCAGCATCTCAAGAGGTATGGCGCGCAGTCTGGACAGACCCTAGCAAGTAACTTTCTTCGAATGCAGAACCCATCGGCTGTGTTTTGGCTCGCGGGGAACCAAGATTAAGCCGCTACGACAACCGTTCCTTTGACCCGGCTAACACAAGGCAGCACATATCCAGCATTTTTCTGCTCAGCCGTCAGCCCGGCTTCGACGTCCATTTGAACGGTGCCGCTCACGAGTCGCGTAGAGCAAGTACCGCATAGGCCCTGCCGGCAGCCATATGGTATCTGCACCCCGCTTTTCTCTGCCAGTTCCAGCAGAGTGGTTCCGGCGGAAGCTTGACAGACTTTCTGCGAATGGATGAAGACGACGGTCTCGACTGTTCGGGCTTCCCCTGAACGAGACTCCGTGGACTGTTTGCTTTCCCCAAAACTCTCCTGAAGGATCCGGCCCTCGTCGACGCCGAGAGTCGACAGCATCTGGTGCGCGCTGTCCATGAATCCCTTGGGACCGCAGAGAAAGAACGTGGGTGAATCCAGATCGGTCACGTGCTGAGAGAGAAATTCCTGAGTAAGGCGCCCGCTGCGCCCCTTCCAGGTTGGGTCCGGGCGCGACAAGCACAGCTCATACTTAAAGTTGAGAAGAGACTTTCTAAGTCGCACCAGTTCATTTTGGAAAATGATGTCCGCACGGGTGCGCACACAATATAGGAGCGTGACGGGATTGGTCAGTTTAAGATCGTCGATATAGGACAGCATCGAAATCATGGGCGTGATCCCGCTTCCGGCCGCAATGAGAACTATGCTTTTGTGGAGTGTCTCGTCAAAGTAAAACTGGCCGTACGGTCCGCTTGCGTCCACCCGGAGACCCGGCTTCGCCTGCTCATTGAGAAAAACAGATACACAGCCATTTTCCATGCGCTTGGGCGAGATCTCCACATAGTTCTCCTGGGTCGGTGAGGAGGAGATGGTGTAAGACCTCGATACACGTTGGCCATCAACTGTCCACTGGAACGTCAGAAACTGCCCTGGCTTAGCGCAACACCGTTTTTCGTTTAGGACCTGGAAGCGCAACGTCCTGGTATCGTGCGTTTGCTGCTCAGTTTGTGCCAACAGAAGAGTCATCGGGGTCATCCCGCTTTCGTGGTCGGTCAATGGGGTTGCCGGCGCAGGGATCTCCGGAATACGCGACGACTCCACCGAAGCACGCGACTGTTTCCTCTTTTTAAAAACCGAGGCGCACTGGACCAGGCACATCACAACAACCAAGCCGGTCGCCAGCCTTAACCCCAGACTTCCTGGGTTCGCCGAACGCAGAAGCTCTGAGAACGCGGGGATAGATACAAGCACGAACGAAATCACGAAAATCGTTACTCCCAGTGCCGTCACCAACGGATGGCTCTTGTAGCGGCGCGCGATCAATATTTTCAGCAGAAGCAGGGGCACGAGGACAAGCACAAGCACAATATGCAGAACCAGGTAGATAGGTAGATGACCTGTTATCCCCAAGCCGACAAGTTTCTGACTCATGCTGTAGGTCATGATGCAGAACAGGCTCACAAACAAATACCCGCCCGCCCTGTGCAAAGCGATCAAGCGGCTTCTTGCCGCTCCGTTACGCGAAGGCTGAGAAGCCTCCAGCATCACCAGCACGTTGGTGGCAGCGAGTGCGACAAAGGTAATTCCCGCCAGGATATCTGAAACATTCGACATAGACTTTCATCTTTCTACTGTCTAAAAATAGCTAATACCCACTCTGTAACTGACCCCGCAGGTCAGGGACAGCTAAGCTCGGATTGCTTTCAAGAGAGCAAGACATCTTTACCCGCGTGAGGCCCAGCTCTTCAGCGCATTGCCCTTATTGCGCACTCGACGTTAGCGGGCATCTGCACGCGTTGGCGTTAACGACATCGGCACACTTTATTCCAGAACTGATGCGTTTTGGTTCCTGAGGCATTCTTGAGATATCAGTCGGAACTGAAGCCGGCGCAGTTACATTCCGGCATAAAGGAAGCAGCATCAACTGCTGAATGACTGTCCCAAGGGCTGCTACCAACTCAGCTACGTCCCTCGTGAGTCATTCCTGCCTTCGCAGGAAGATACTTTATGGCCCAAACCACTCTATGCTACGTGGGAGCCAATAGAGTCCTGATTCGGGTCAGCAAGTCGTCAAGAGTCGCACCCTTGCCTACGTAGGCGTTCACATAAGTCATTTCCTCCGACGGCAAGAGCGTCTGACCAGACACAAGTATGATCGGAATGTCAGCATTTATCTGCTTAATCTCCCGAGGCAGTTTAGAGCCCATCATTAGGGGCATTCGATATGCCAACAGCACCAGATCGGGCAGGGTCTGTCTCATCCGTTCTAACACCTCACCGTTGCAGGCAGTTACCACCTTGTATCCAGTCCATTCCAGAGCAAACGTCAGCATCCTCTGCGCCTTGGGGTTATCGTCTACATAGAGGACAGTCCACTGATTCGTTAGCCTTCGAGCCTGTTCCCGCTTCAGGCTACGTCTCTGATCTGAGCGATTACTCTGCCCCACACGTAAATCAAAGGTCGCTGCATCGCCCACCAACCGCAGCACATTGCCAGTCCCGCCCAGTGCTGCGATACAGTGTTTGCAGTCCTTGAAATGCTCCTCAATAGCCACGCGCAAGCCCACGCTGAGTTTTCCCCCAATGTAGTTTGGGACCTCGCACCATATATCCTCGCAACTCATTTGCACCACCATGCCCTTATCTGTTTTGTAATTGGCTGGGGTCGGTTTGCCAACTCCGATGCTATGCCGATCCAGGACTGGTCTTTCCGAGCGAAGGCGTTACGATGAGGCGTGCGACCAACAAGCTAATTGCCTCCGGAGCTTCCTGAAGTAGAAGCATTGTTGCCTGATCTCGCGGCGGCCTCCATGATGGCCGAACGGGGTACGGGGAAGCGATAAACGTCCCATGTTGTCTGAACGGTGCTGAGGAAATTCTGATCCCCAACCCGCTGAAAACTCACTTTGGGCTTATCGGGAGAAGCGCTTTCGATCTCATTGGGGCGCACAAACACGCTGGTGTGTTTGTCATAGCTAGTGAGAACTAGTCCGTCGAATTTTTCACCCGACAAACGACTGACCCGATATGTGCCTGCAGGAAGCGTCTTCCCACCGACTACAAACCCGAAGGGCAGAGTTACAACAATCTCACCACGGATCTCCGCATTGGCAGCCATACTCAGCCCAATAAGGAAAGTGATTGCAACGAGAAACCTTGCATATTTCTTCATGAATTCTCCCATGAATAGTTGTCTACTCATGCTGCAGTTGTGGCCTGTTGTTAGAAGGCCTGGACGAGATTAGGGGAGGTCATTAAGAACCCGCGGTTGTTAGAGGCTGATAGATGACTCCCAGAAATTTACGCGCCAGGGCGATATAGGCTTTATCTCCGGCCGCGGGCAGTGCATTGCCACTTACGAGAACTGAGCTAGAGGGCTTTTATTCCAACTTACTGGGCCGCGCGGTAGAAATAGCCTGGAACGCTACTGCCTGATGTTCAACCGCGAACGTGCTCATGACGGCGCGCAGAAAGAGGCTCCGGCTCTCGTGATTAGGAAGTCAGTTGATTCGTACAAACGCAGGCGCGGAGACATTTCGGTGGATACTCAGACTTGTCTACTTCTTGGGCGGGATGATGGTCCGCGGTCGACCTTGATGCACTTGACACCTGGTTCTGCCTTCCAGGCGGTGCCCTCCAACCTTCCCCGTGTCACGGTGAACCGATGCGAGTCATCGACATCATATTGAATGCGATGCGGAGGAGCCAATTGATCTTTGTCATTTGCCGATGTAAGCAGGCGCCTGTTTCCGTTCCAGCCCTCGGTGAAATAGGTTACTGAAGCAGGATCATCCGCATCGATCATCACGAACTGACTCTTGTCCCGATCGTGCCCGACAAAGTAGTTCCCGTTGAAGCCGTCTTGACTTTCACGAATCTCTGTCCAGAGTCCCGGTAAACGAAGTGGCGCGCCTCCGGTGGAACGATTTCGATTTTCCACTTCCAGATGGGGCGATCGAGGCGCCATCTCCGCAATTCCATTCACCGCTAACGTCAAATCCCTGGGGAGGATGTAGTGTTCGATCCAACGGAACAATCATTTGAACACTTGCTCTCGGGAATCCTGCCATCAAGCCGGCAAACCCCACAGCGCTTGCAAATGCTGTGCGGATCTGCGCGGGCTACCCTCCTTTTCAGGTCATCTGCGTACTGCGAGCTTCGCTTCGTGGCAGCCAGATTGCCAGCGTACGTCTGACGTGCGGCTAGAGGTTCCGAAACAAATTGTGGATAGCTCTGCGTCATCTGCACTCTCACTTCTGTTTGATTCAGCATGTCTATGGGTGATTCCGCTTCTACAGCGCGCGTCAGAAAGGAGTGCCCGAGTTTGCCGACGAACGACTCAACGTGCACGTGATGATGCTTAACAAGTGTCGGACAAGCTCGGGCCATAGTTAGTGCGGACAACCTATCGATTACCGCTCGCGGTGCGCGGAGTCTGCTTCCTCTGCAAGCTGCTGAACTACCTGGAAGAACTTCTTTGATTGACCAATGAAAAGACCATCCTGAGTAAAGGACGCGATGGTCGCAACTGCGCCTCCAAATCTATCGTCGGATGGCCGAATTACCGCGCAGTGAGGCAGCTTCGGACTGATAAATTCACAGGGAACGGGGAAGATCAGACTGGGCTGAACCAGGCTGGGCGGTTGCAGCGGTGGGTTGGCGAAAAAGTCAGGAAACGTCAGGCCTCCATCCGTCACCGGTGCCACAGGGGCTTGCACTCCATTGCCCGCAAAATCTACCCATTCCAGGAAGTGCGCGACCTCGTCTCCTCCAATGCCGAATGTGATTTTCAATACTTCCAGACTGCTCACTTTCTGACTAAGCGCCTGGTACAGGCTCGATCCACCCTGTTCGATGTAGCCGAAGTGAAATGCCGCAATGTTGGCAATCACCTGAATGTGGTTGGGATTGTTGAAGTCGGCATTCGTAATCGGGATCGCAGTGCGGTTAGTGATGTTGATTGCCTGCGGAAACGTGGCGCCAAAATCGGGATTCGTCGCGCTACGGTACCGGACAAACCAGCTGGTGTCCACATTCAGGTGCTGGAGATTTGTGAGACGGCCGATATTTTCGGCCCCAGTCGCCGTGCTTCCCTGTAAGGTTTCAAATTCGCTGAAATCCACCGGATCGGCGCCCTTGGATTCCAGATAACCATTCAAGAAAGTCGCGTGGCTGATTTCATCGATTGTGTTGCTGGTTATGTATTGCGGGCCATCGCCATCGAGGTTCGAGAGGGCAGCCTGATAGCTGTTCAACCGTGGGTTCGGGGCTATCTCAATGGGTGGATTATCGCCGATACCGCCCAGTTCCGCATATTGTGTCCAGAGGTCGCTTTCGATAAGCTCTGCCGCAGCCAGGAATCGAAGGATGGCGACATCGCCCTTGGTCAGTCCGCCGCTGCTGCTGTCTTGACCGAAGGCTGACTTCCCTCCACTGAACAACCCAGTGCCAGCGCCCACGACCGCTGCGCCTCCTGCCAGCATTCCGCTTTTCAAGAGAGAGCGGCGGTTTACCGGACGCTTTATCACACTTTCAAATTTCTCCATGACTTTCCTCCACTATCCGAGGTAAACGGGAATTTCCATTTTTTATTCCCAACGACCGGAGCCGTACGGACATCCGGGCGTCTGAAGAAGCAATCTCTCGCTGATACCGGTTCCGTCTTCCTATGTGGTGTGCAAAAATTCGCTCTTCTTTTTTGAAAGCGCGCTTATTCCTGGGATAAAAGTCGCAGACGCCAGTTCTCATAGGTGTGCGGGCTGCACTGCACCTTGTCGATACCGGCCGGTCAAGAAGTTATGCGGCAGGTTGAGTCGCTAACAGAGCTGCGGTTTGCAACAGCTAAGGCAATCTCCCTCCAGTGCCATAGCGGAGCCATGCGGGGTGGCTTTTCTCGAGAAAAAAGCCACCCTGAGTTCATCAACTCCGCACTACAGCAACCCTGAAATTGGTTTAAGCAATTCGGTGGTTGGACATCGCAAGAGCTAACCGCCCGGCAAACAGGGGTGCATGAAAACTTCTGGTTTAAAGCGCATTCACCGATCCCGATTGCGCATTGTAATCGCCATAAAAATGATTCGGGCAAAGCGATCCGTGGTTCAGGTACGACGCTGGCTCATACGCGCCAAACAGGACCTCGAGCTTGTGCCCGCGATTTATGGCTCTGGTGCAAAGAGCGATGAAGTTCGGAGGTAACCATGTGAGGTGCCTGCACCTAAGCAGCGAGTACCGTGTTCCATAGAGCAGGCACAGTTTGATCTTTGAGTCGGAGACTTCCTAGTGTGAACTGGTCTTTGCGAATACGACGAAGCAACTCGATACCAGCGATGGTGATGGTGACGGATTCGAAGTTCTTGAAGCCCAACATGAGACGGGTTCTGAATTTGATCCCGCGATGGTCCTGCTCGATGAGGTTGTTCAGGTACTTGGAAGATCGCAGTTTCGTGCGTCTGGGCAAGGGGCCGACCTCTCACATCTCGCGTACTGCACGATGCGATGCTGCATAGCCATCCAGGGTGATGGTGTGCGATGGCCGACCTTCTTGCTGGATTGCCTTCTTGAAGAAGGCCTTCGCGGCAGCTACGTCCGTGTCCTGCTGAGCCTGAAGTCGATAGTGTGCCCCGTCTTGTCGACTGCCCGATAGAGATAGGTCCATTTCTCCACGCACCTTAATATAGGTCTCATCGACTCGCCACGATCGGCCAGCGGATCTGCCAAAACGGTTCCAGCGCTTGATGAACTCTGGCGCAAACCGGCGAACCCAGCGCAGGATCGTCGTATGGGCAAGATCGAGCTCCCGCTCGGCCATCATCTCGACCAGATCTCGGAAGCTCAGCTTGTAGCCCAGGTACCAACGCACGCACAGGATAATCACCTCGCGATCAAAATGCCGACCAGCAAACAACTCTTCGACGCTTCTCCGCCTGCCCATCGTCAGTCCTCGATCCCTTAAGACCACTCTATCCGACGACATCTCGCGATTTGCACCAGAGCCGTCGCATGCAGGTCATTACGTGAGGCAAGGACACCGGCAGCAATGGGCAAACGCCCTTCTGTCAATTGATCCGTAGTTCCGGTCGGTTTACCGGGAAACCGGCAGTTACTCGACACAAGGGCTCTTCCTAGGACTTGTTCAGCCACCGCCAGGATGACGCCCCCACACATCCACCCGGAGCAAGCCCGCTCACCTTTTCCAGCTTCCAGACCTTCCTAGCTTGATGTACAGCGCATGTGGTGCTATTGCTCAACCCCATGCAGCTTGCTCAAGTAGAGCAACGTCTGCGGGTCGCCGGGCTTGAGCTGCAGAACCTTCCTATAAAATGCCAAGGCGTCTTGGTCTTGTCCCCGCTGCTGAAACATCACGCCCAAGTCGAAGTAGGCTGTGGCATCGGCGGAGTCGACTGCAGTAGCCTGCTTGTACATGGCAATGGCCTCATCGAGCCTACCTTCTTCGATGTACAAGCTCTCCAGATCAACATAAGCTCTGCTGTCATGCGGCAGGAGTGTCATCACGCGTTTGTATTGTGTCTCGGCCTGTGCCCCGTTGCCCGTTGCCTGAAGAGCGGCAGCATAGTTCAGGATTGCGTTCGGATCGTCGCGAGTAGTAGACAATGATTTCCTGTACTCCGCGAGTGCCTGCTGGAATTCGCCCTGATCTGCATAAACATCCCCTACGTTCTTTTCCAGATAAGCACTTCGAGGGGTTCCCTTCAGAGAGTTGCGATAGAGGGCAATCGGTTCTCGCCAGTCTTGGACTCGCGTAGTCAAACGCCACGCTCCCCATGCGGCCCATACTGCGAGACAACCCAGCAGAACTCGCTTCTCCAATGGCCTGGCATGCATACCCGCAGTGACAATAGCCAGCACGAATCCAATGGCGGGAAGATATGCAAAGCGCTCCGCCATGCCCTGATAGATATAAACGAAGCCACAGTAAGGCAGCAGCCCGAGGAGGAGCACTGCCAGGCCAGCGGCAACTGAAGGCGCATGCTTACGAAGTAGAAGGGTCGTGCCGATAAGGCCGACCAAAGCAGCCCACGCGATGAAGGCAATCGGCGAAAGAGCATTAGTCGGAACCACAGAGGAGCGCTCGGGACTCATGTGAACCGGAAACGAGATGAGTTGGATGTATTTCCAGAATTTCAGGCCGACCGAACAAGGCGTGCGATCTCCATTTCCAGCATGGGCACCGACAGAGAATTTGCAGATGCTGTAGATCACGTCGGTCAGAAGTGAGATAACTCCCAACACGATCCAATCTTTCGGTTCTCTCTCCGTCTCCGCCAGATAGATGAAAGCAATAAAGGCAACCAGGAGAATGCCCTGCTCATGGCTAATGTTTGCCATGATAGCGAACGCAGTGAAGGCGATCAGCGAGGGCCAGCGACGGCTGCGCACGTATGCCAAACTAGCCAGAAGGGCAAGAAGCACGAAGCCAAGATTCGCAATTTCACGTGGCATGATCTTCGCCACACCTTTTGTTCGCGCCTCGCCCAGGCTGGCAAAAGTTTGAAGGTCATCCAAGAAGCAGCAGGACATAAGAGCATTTCGATGTCCGCCAGGTATGCACACATGGATCAGACAACGCTCAGAAATGCGATGTCGGTGCTCAATCGCGATTAATCACAGCGCTATCGCAACAGATGTCCGTTGAAGAGCGGGTGGTCGCCTACTGCGCGGGCAAAGGACAGACGGTCGGCAAAACCCCATGCACTATCCAGAAACTCAAAAATCGATGAATATCAAAAGCGAAAGGGCGATTTCTCTTGCGAGACCTCGCCCTCTAGCAGTCCGATTTCTCGAAGATCCGGTTCGGCGACCGGGCCACGACATCGTCATCCCGGAATTCGTCGGGACCTGCGAACTCGCGCCCGCTCTCCCGTGCTCTTCCGTTATCACATCAGCCGCAAAAGCTTTCTCGGTTCCATCCCAGCATCCGGTTTCCCGAATGCCCGAGTCCCGTTGCCGGAGCCTCTCGATTTTCCCGTTTCTGCTTTCTCCGTCTGGAAGATTGCTCTTCCGTTGGTTTTGATAATAGCCCGGAAACCCTCCAATACAAGGCACTTCCAAACATTTTCCAGTGTGGAAATGGAGGACTGATTGTGGAAATGCTGTCCGGGGAATATAGGCTTGATAGATGTGCGGCCGTTACCAGAGACGAAGCGACAAACAGAGGCTTGTGGAGGCCTTCCATTTAGGGAATGTCGACGGGCTTGCCCTCGATTTTCCTCCTGATTACAACGCCGCACCGCAGTCCACACAGTCCGTCATCGTCTGGGACGAGACGACCGGCACGCGGTTACTCCATATGATGTTTTGGGTGAAGTCCGATGCCACGACAGGCTCCTGCCCCGATGGACGAGGCCACCCTGTTCGCCACCGGCGCCCCCCAATACGACGATATGACACTCCTCGTCTTCAAGTTCAGCGCTGTCGAAAATCAGGAATGAAACATTCCCGTGCGGTACTGGGTGCCCCACATCTCGCGACATCGACCTTATAAGCGCGGCGCGTTTTGGGATTGGTGATGTTGGGGAGCCATTCCACTTCGGGAGGAACATCGGAGGGGGCGTTGCACTCGGCAGGAAGTTAACGATTCTTTACCAATAGGAACGAGGTCACCTGTTACCCCCGCCATGCTTATCGTTTAAGCGCGATAATGGATTTATCGGGATAGAAGTCAAGCAGGATTAAGGAAGAATCTAATACCTACCCGCCTCAAACAAGCCCATCCCGTTCCAGAAGTGATCGCGAGGGGATGGGTGAGTGCGTTGTCGATTGTTCACTCAATAACAGCCGCCACGCGGCATCGAGGGATTTCGTACTGACCACTGTGGCCGGGCAGGCCTACGAAAGAAATAGTTTGTCCGGCTGATAGAGTTTTCCTCTCATTGTCGCTTTTCTGGTTGTAAGAGCTTTACACCACGACATCGGAGGACATCATGCCTTGTTTCGAAGCCAGTCGCTCTACCGCCACGTCAATGGCCGCAAACTCTGACCATAGGCCTTCGCGTTCCTATAGGGCTCTCACGTTCAGCCTTATTTCCGCAGTCGCTCTTGTTCTCGGTTCAGGAGTCGCGCATGCGTCTACCATAGCGCACTTCAGTTGCCTGAATTACTCAAGTCTGCCTGGAGCGGCTCAAGCGATCGCCCCAACCGACGTCACGGTCAATGTAAGTGCATTCGACGTTCCCCTAGTGAATTTAGAAACTTCAGGTTCGCAATCGACGGGCGCCGGTGCAGGCAAGATAACCTTTCAGACCGCGCAATTAACCGTTGGATTCTCCAACTTCCGTGAGCTCTCTCTGCGAGTTGCAGATGGCGGTACTTTTCAGACTTGTATTCTCTCTGCCAAACTCGATAACGGAGATAGCGTTCAATGCGCTTTCAACTCAGTCATTTTCACTTCCGTAACCGCAGTTGCGAGCAGCGCGGTGAATCAATCCCAGCCTGACGTCGCTTACGCGACTCTTACACTGAGCCATGGTGGCCTTTTCATCAGACGCAGCACCGGGAGCGACGATGGCGGTACCGGAGCACAGCCGACGTCCCCCAGCGGTAGTCAATCAGGGACCAGTGCACCACCACAGCCGAGTTCCTCCAGCGGCAGTCAATCAACATCGACCGGCTCGGCTGTACCCCAATAAATCATCCGGCTACCTGGCAGGCAGTCCTGCCTGCCAGGCATATCGGGCCTTTGGGTAGCGTCGATGAGGCGTACAAACTAAGCTATCGGATTTCCTGGTCTGAGCTGCGAAGATCGCCTTCGGGATGGACTTCGTGGTTCGGATCCAGTTCTCGTCTCAACCAGGCTTTACCGATCTTGAGACTGCGATTGACCGTGGCAGGCGAGACACCGAGAAAAGACGCCACATCTTCACAGACAACTCCACCGAAATAGACCATTTCAAGAATTTTCGCGCAGCGCGCGTCCTGTTGCGAAAGGCGGGTTAAAGCCATATCAAGATCCAGCAGGTCTGACATCTGGGATTGTTGCGGCCCATCCCAATCCTCCAGCGATACTTTTCTCGCCCCATCGCCGCGTTTGATTCTTTGGTTGGATTTGGCGTGATCGACCAGGATGCGGCGCATGGTGAGAGACGCGATCGCCATAAAGTGGGTGCGATCCTGCAAAGCTATATCCGATCGAATCAGCCGAAGATACGCCTCATGGACCAGCGCGGTTGGACGCAGGGTATGATCGGGCCGTTCACGATGCATGTGACGAGCGGCTATCGCATGCATCTGGGCGTACACGAGGGCCATCAGCCTGTCCTCCGCTCCGGCTTCACCGCCTTGCCAAGCGTGCAGTAATTGCGTTATCTCGGGATCGGTTTAGGTCATGGCTGGGCCTCCTTCATAGCGAGACGAGCATTTTGAACGCCATGGGTGCGCGCGGCGCTTCGATGTTTGAGCCATACGCTCTCCCGCCAGTAGCTTGGATCGGGCGAGGCAAGCAGGTATCGGCCGGAGATGGCGGCCACGCGATCCGCGTCTCGGGTTCGTCCGGCAGCGTCGAGGCATTCTGCAAGGCGGACAGCGATCTGTGCCGTCTGAGGCAGCGCCGGACCATAGATGCGGTTATCGAGATTGAGAGCGTCCTGCAACAGTGGGATGCCCTGGCCGGCTTTCGCCTCCTGCGCATAAATCAAGCCGAGGGTAGCCTCAGCATCGGCGAAAACATTCACATATGCCGGAAGAAACCGTTGGGCTTCACGGAGCGCTTCCAGGGCCGCGGCCTGCGCCGCCGCATTTTCGCCCTGGGCGGCTAATATCCGTGCCTGAACAACAAGCATCTGTGGGACAAACATCTTATCGTCGCCGCCCGCGCCTCGGGCTTTCACATACGATAAATCGGTATCAATCTGCTTGCGAGCTGTGGCCAGCTCTCCAGCCGCGTAGTGTATTTCCGCGAGATACATCAGGTTCTTGACGACGTTAGGATGGTCGGCCGGGAAAAGCTTCAATCTGGATTCCAGCGCCGAATCAAGCTCCGCCTGTGCTTCGCGCGGTTGACCTTCTGCAAGCAGGGCCATGGCTAACGCGTCCTGAGCCAGCGCGGTCTCTTTGTGCGTTGCGCCATAAGCTTTTAAATCGGCCTGCTTGGCCCTTCGCGCTAGAGCCAGTGCCTCCGCCGCTTTGCCTCTCTCAACCAACACCGTCGCGAGTGCCGTACGGCTAGAGGCGAGAAGCCAATGATCGTCGGGGTAGGCAGTGACTCGAATCTCCAAAGCATTGCGGAGAGCTTTCTCCGCTTCAGCAAAGCGGCTCTGAACCCATAAATTCCATCCGAGGTTCGTCCATGTGAACGCAAGTTGCGGATGTGAGGGTCGCAGCTTCTCCTGCTCCACACTTAAAATCTCCCGGAACAGTTTTTCTTCTTCCACCAGCTTGCCTTGCCGATCGTAGGTCAAAGCCAGATCATTCAACATGTTCAGAGTGTCTAAATCATGCCGGCCCTTAAGCTTCGATTCGAGCGCAATCGCTTCCAGCTGGTAGCGCTCTGCCTCGCTTAGTCGATTGAGCTCCCATAAATTTCCGCCGATGCCCATCTTTGCAGCGGCCACCCTGGCATCGTTCTGTCCCAGAGCTTCCGTGTAGACTTGCAGGGCCTGGCGGTAATCCTGCAGCGATTTCTCGAAGTTGCTGAGATCGCTCTCCGCATCGCCGATTCGAGTAAGAGTATCTCCCATTGCTATCTTGTCTTCTGGCAGCTGGGTCTGACGAATGTGAAGAGCCTCTTCCGCCAAGTCTTTTCCCTGCTGCGTATCGCCGACCATGCGATAGCTCTCCCCGATACTGTCAAGGAGCTTCACTTTTACTACCGGATCCTGATTGGAGGATTTACGCAGCTGTGCAGCCGCCTGATCCAGCAGTTCTCGCGCAGTGGTCTGGTCGCCTCTCCCTTGTTCGGGGTCGTTGGCAGAGAAGATGCTCAGCAGGAAGTTGGTCGTCTCATCCGCGATTCGCGCTTCCTCCGAGGCCCGGCGAGCAATCATGGTCATGGCAATGCTGACACCGACCAGTCCCAGCGCGATGATCGTTCCAGTCAGGACGGCTGCTTTATGCCGGGTAGCGAACTTCCAGGTCGTATATCTCCAGGAGCTTGCCCGCGCTTTAACAGGGAATCCGTCCAGATGTCTTTGCAGATCCTCGGCCAGAGCCGCGGCCGATGGATATCGGCGTCTCGGATCCTTCTCCAGCGCCTGCAGGACGATCCTATCTATATCTGTGGGAAGATCGGTTTTTCGCGGAGCGTCATTGCAAATCGAATTCTCAAGCTCTCCGATCCGGCCACTCGGTGCCCGGAAGGGCGGGACACCGGTCAACAGCACATACAGAAGGACCCCAAGCTGGAAGACATCCGTAGACGTGGTGATCGGCTGCCCGAGTAGTTGCTCGGGGCTCGCATAATCAGGGGTCATGATTCGTTCCACGGTCTGGGTAAGGCCGCGAGTCATACCGTCTTCACCGACACCCAGCGCCTTGGCTATGCCGAAATCAAGCAGCTTCGGCGAGCCCTCACTATCTATGAATATGTTGTCGGGCTTGAGATCGCGATGAACGATGAGATGCTGGTGTGCATATTCAACAGCGCGGGCGACTTCGATTACCAGCCTTATGCGCTCCCGCTGCAACAATGATTTTTCCGTGCAGTGCCGGTCGATCGCCTGACCATGCACGTACTCCATGACGACGTAGGGGCTGCCGCTCTGGGTAGTGCCGCCGTCCAGTAGGCGGGCGATATTGGGATGATCGAGATTCGCCAGTATCTGACGCTCCATCAGAAACCGCTGCCGATGCTCCGGCCGGACCAATCCGAAGCCAATCACCTTGATCGCCACGTCCTTCTGATATTCGTGGTCAGCACGAGTGGCGCGATACACGACTCCCATCCCGCCATGTCCCAATATGCCGTTAATCAGGTAAGGGCCTACGCGGTCGCCGACACAGGGCAGTCCAACGGAGAGTGCGTCTTCCGCTGCAGTGCCGATCGCGGCGCTCAGGTGAGAACTTTCCCCCGCCGCTTCCAGCAACGACTCTATGTGGGAGCGAAGGTGCGGATGCGATCCGAAGAAATCGTTGAGATGTATTGGTCTTTGGTCCGGCGGAAGTTCCACGACGGCGTCGAAGACGCGTTGTATCTCGATCCAATCCGCAGCCGTAAGAAGAGTAGGCAACTGAAGGCTCCTTCTTGCCGGCAGGAAGTACAGCGTGTAATCCGCAAGCCGGCACGGTGGATCAGAAAGCCGTTTCTCAACGGACAAGTTAGCAGAAAATGCGGGGAATGCATACGTTACCTTCCCGCTGCCATCAGGCTCTCAGCGCAGCCGATTCCGGCACTGCCATGCAGTGTTCAGAAATCCGGGGGCAATGACAGAGTTGGGCGGGCTTTGTCGCTATTCCTGGTGTAAGTCATTCTCGGCTGGTCCGGAGGAACATCATGAAACGTCACGGTATTTGCCTTACTCTACAGCCCGCTGGCATCTTTGAGTCTTTTCGAAAGAACCTCTTGCTCGCGCCGCATTTCTGGTGGACGCTTGGCATTGCTTTGCTTTGCCTCGTCAACCCAGTTCTTCAGGCTCAGTTGAAAGACGTCACCTGCGGAGGCGAAGGGGATCCAATCTGCACTGCCCAGAACGAGGCTTTCGCTGTCGCTGATACCCGGAGCAGTTCCACAATGTGCGACTATGGCCTGTTTCCATTGCCGAGCCGGGAAAATCCGACGCAGTTGGTGTGTGTCAATTCCACCCGGCATCGTCTTGCTAACATCTTCGACGCGACTGACCCCAGTGGCTTTGTGGTTCACGAGCAGGAGCAGGCTATCGGCGCTGACGTTCCCCTCAATCTCGTGAATACTCTGGGAACGCATAACTCCTACTCCAACTACACCGAAGGCGTGAACGAGAATTACGACGGCTTTCACATAGACCTGAAGACGCTCTCGTTCAGCGCGATCGGAGATCCCTACGCTGCCGATCAGTTTTATTCGATAGCGGATCAGCTTTCGGCGGGTGCGCGCTTTATCCGCCTCGATCCGTATTTCTATAACGGCCAAATGCGCATGTGCCATGGACCTTCTCATTGCACGATCACGAGTGACGGACGTCTTTTTGTCTATGCTGTGCGGGAGATTGCTGACTGGCTGCGCACTCACCCTGGGGAGTTCGTCATCATCGATATTCTCGACAGCAGCGTCACATCCGCACAGGAAGCGTTCGAAGATGATCCGATCGAGGAATATCTGGGGCCCTTTCTCTATTCGCCGTCCGACGGTCTGCCATCCTACTCTCAGGACGGCCAGGACGCGGTCTGGCCCACCCTTCGCCAACTAAGATCGAAGAAGCGCCAGGCCATGGTTTTCTCCACAAGAAACCAATCTTATGCATGGAGCATCCACCAATATCTGCAGTACGACACCAACGCCGACAATCTCGTTGCCGGTCAGAATCTTAGCCTGGGTAACGCCTGTCTGGACAGCAGCGGTCAGGATACGCGACGGCGTCCCATCCTGCAGTGGAACAATGCCGGAGAAGACAGAAGCGGCAGCGCCGGCGAGTTCGAAGTCTCCAGCTCATATCCTTTTTTAGAGATAGTGAATAGCTTTGGGTTGATGGACGCTGATCACACGGCCATTGCGGCCAAATGCGGTGCCAGTATTATCGATCTTGATTTCTGGGGCGCCATGGATCATGCCTTTGACTTCAACCTCGACAACCTGGGTATCAGGAGTCCTCTGGCCGACTTTCGCGGGCCTGCAAGCGACGATCGGCAGATTGCCGCCAGTTGGTCGTACACCTTCAACGACAGCGTAGTCGGACCAGCCGCATTGAACGAAGGCACACAAACGTGGATCAGCGAGTTTCCGCAAGCCAGCTTTCGCTATGCCTGCGCCAGCCGTCAGGATGCGCCGGATGTCTACAACGGCCTTTTCGAATGGAAAACCACAAAGAATTCCGGCCCCTGGAGCGGCGGCGAAGCAGCTTGCCAGCAGCTCGGATCTCAGTATCATTTCTGGTTTCCCCAGAGCGTTTACGAGCAGAGCAATCTGCTTCGGGCCGAGTTGGAGAGCGGCCATGAACTGAATGACACAATATGGCTGAACTATCGCAGCGCGACTTATGGGCATCAACTCATCGTAGCTCCTGCCCAGGTGTCACTCAGCACCGCGACGGGCAATCCGTTCGCTCCGCAGTCGGTATGGGTGAGTGGCGGCAACGGCGGCACGCTCCATTACGAACTTAGCCCTGGACCATTTAAGACCCTCAGTGGGATCGATGGATGGGCTTCAAATCAGCTGACACTCAATCTCCAGCCGCAAAGCGTGAGCAAACCCGGCACATATATTCAGGAATTTGAAATATACGAAACTGACCCAGTCACCGGAGCCGCAATCAATAAGACGATTGTGCCCGTCACCGTTCACATCAAATAGGCCTGCTCCCCATGGAGGGTCTACCTTCCGCAAGCAGGGAGATTATCCATAGTACGGTTGAATAATCTCCCTGCTTCAATTTCCGCATCGAAATCCCTTTCGCTCCATCATCAGAGATGCCCGCGAAGTTGAGTTGACATTCATCATAACCTTCGAGACTCCCTCTTCTGTTGCAAAAGATGTATTGCTTATCGGGATAACGCCATGACCGGCCTCCGCTCACGTGCCCTAGTGTCATTTACCGTTAGTCTTGGCGCCGACCAGGATCGGATCTAGTATTTGTGCCATATTCTCGCAGGCTCACCCGTTAGCAGTAAGTGGCCTAACCATGCGCCCGTGCCTCATCTGTGAATGATAGCGTCCTCTTTCATTGGCAAGTGCAACCTTTTTGTCCTCGAATCGAGCTCTGTTAGCACCAAAATCGGAGGAGGTCGAAGGAGCCGCTTCCTATGCCAGCAACAAAACCATCACTGAATCCTACGAGCCCATGTGCGATCCTCACAATCCCTGAACTGGAGCATGCCAAGGCGGCCGCGCTCGGTACGCTCGTCTCATTGCATTCTCGCCGCGTCTACAAGAACGCCATCGACAAGTTCATCGCCTGGTATTGCTCCGAGCCTCGGCTTGGTTTCAACCGCGCAGTCGTGTTGCGATATCGCTCGTTGCTCGAATCACTCTCATTGTGAGCTGCTACGATCAACCTTCATCTCTCCGCGATCCGTCGTCTAGCCGATGAAGCTGCGGAGATCAGCATGTTGACCCCGGAAATGGCAATCGGAATCCGCCGAGTCAAGGGAGTCAAGCGGCTGGGCAGAAGAATTGGCAACTGGCTGTCTGGCGATCAAGCACAGATACTCCTAAATTCCATTCCGCAGAGCACCCTGCGCGGCAGAAGAGACGCGGCGTTGATTGGGCTGCTCGGATGCGGTCTGCGACGATCGGAAGCCGTGGCGCTGCGATTGGATCAGATCCAACTGAGGGAAGGCCATTGGGTCATCGCCGACCTGTTTGGCAAGGGCGGACGGCTGCGAACGGTGCCCGTTCCAGATTGGTGCAAGGCTTTAATGGATAGTTGGCTTCGCAGCTCCGGAGTGACTGAAGGGCTGGTATTTAGACGAATCCGGAAAAATAGGGATTGCCGATGCGTGTCTCGATGCCCGCCTGTTTTACCCGCCGCCAAGAGCCGCGGATCAGATTGGCTCCAGACAGTTCTTTGCCAATCTTGCAACCGGCTTCTCTGGCCATTCCCAAGGCTGTGGACTACCTTACCGTTTTTTACCAACCAAGTCGCTGAACTCTGGATTCTTGTGGATGTAGTCGGTAACGATGGGGCAGATGACGTCCACTTTCAGCTTCTCGTTGCGAGCGTATTCGAGGGCAGTGCGGGCGAGGGTTCCGGAGATTCCTCGTCCGCGAAGCGACGGTGGAACTTCGGTGTGCCAGAGGGTAATCCATCCCTGGTCGTCGCGCTCGAACTCGAGCCAGGCAGTTTCTCCCTCCTCGTCGAGCTCGAACCTGCTTTTCGTGACTTTGCTGCGATCGGTCATGATGGTTTTCGATTCTTTTGAGTTTACGTTGCTGGTGGCCGGAGACTGGCGAGAAATTCATATGCCGGCAGAGAGTTGACGACTTCCTCCTTGGTGAGTCAGGTGCGGCGGAGTTGGCGGATTTCGTAGCGCATGTTTTTCCATTTTGCTGGTGTGGTGGGGAGTGCGCCGAATTTGGTAGCCATAGAACGGGAGGCTCAAATCCCGGAAGAATTGCGCACGCTTGCCAGTAACACCCGCGAAGGTCATCGAACACTGAAATCGGCAAGTCACCGGGGTTCTTGTCGCTCTTGACCATCACTGGAGCGATTGCCCCGATGAGCACCGCTTTCTTAAACACGCTCGTTGGCGTGACGACCGATATATCGGACCACTTCGCCACCGCCGGTAGAATGGCCGACCATCGTGGCATCCTTGACGTCAAGTTTTCAAACAGTTCTGCGAGATCGTCCTGCTTCCGAAAGAGCGAGACCTGATCGTTTACTGCACCTGCCCAAGTGATAAAACCAGCTGAACGATCTGCCTCGAGTTCTCCCCACGGGATTCTCGCGAAGTGGCTATGGCGTTAAACCTCCAAGTGGCTATGGCGTTTCCCTCTGGAGCGGGATGATAGTTGCCCCTACCGTTCGCCCGTTCCGTGAAGGAGCTATGTATGCGAGCGAATCTTTCCAGGTCGGCCAGGCCGCGCACCACTCTTGAAGCCCTGACATTTGATGCCGTCGACGTGTGCGCGACAGTTCCGAAACCGCCGCATTGCAAACATCTGATGAGTAGTCAATATGGTTATCGCGAATACCGATTTGGCAAGACTCTTCCCCGTGGGCCCTAACGGCTGGTGGACTAGAGATAAAACCGTTTACCAATGTCTGATCGTTGATTGATTAGTCTGGGCACTGGAAGTTTCCCAGATGACGCAAAACAAAACGTGTGGGAGAGCAACTCTCGCGTAACGAATGACTTTTTGGGGGCACAAAATGAAACATCTTAAGTATCTCGTGAGCGTTTGCGTTCTCCTGCTCGGCGCATTCGCGGCCGCCAACGCGCAGGAGAATGCAACGATTACTGGCCAGGTGAATGACCAGTCAGGCGCATCTGTACCGGGCGCAACGATCACCATCACACAAACCGGCACGGGGGAAACCCGCACCACGCAATCTACCGGAGCCGGGCTATACCAATTCTCCGCATTGGGCATCGGCACCTACGATCTCAAGGCGACTGCTCCCGGATTCACCACCTACACCAAGACAGGAATTGTGGTCGATGAGGCGGCGACTGTTCGCGCCAATATACCTCTGTCAGTAGGGTCGGCGAGCCAGACTGTCACCGTCCAGGCGAACGTGCTGCAGGTGCAATCGGAAACCAGCGAAGTCAGCTCGCTGATTACTGGTAATCAGGTATTGCAGCTCTCCACCAACGGCCGCAACGTTATGTCGCTCACCACGCTGGGCACTGGCGTGACCAACATGCTGCCCTCCTTCAACGGCGTTACCGCCCAGGGCAGCAGTGCCGAAATCAACTTCAACGGCAGCAGGTACGACCATAACAACTGGCTGATCGACGGCGGAGAAGTCTACGACCGCGGCAGCGGCGGCAAGCTGGACGCTGCTATCAGTCCCGACGCGCTGGGCGAGTTCCAGGTGCTCGCCAGCAATTACACCCCTGATTACGGAATCAACTCGGGCGGCACGGTGGCGATGGTCCTCAAATCCGGAACGCAAAAATTCCATGGCGCACTGTGGGAGTTCAACCGCAACGATGCTTTCGATGCCGGCTATTACTTCTTCAAGCAGCAAAACCAGCAAACCCCCGAGCTTCGCCTGAACATCTTTGGCGGGAACATCGGCGGACCCGTGATCATCCCCCACATCTACAACAATGAGCGCAACAAGACCTTCTTCTTCGTGAACGAAGAGTGGCGCAAATTCATCCAGGGAGCCAACCCCTCGGTTACGAATACGATTCCGGCCGCGTTCTTCCCCACCGCCGGCAGTCCGCTGGACTATACGCCATTGACTAAGGACAAGAACGGCAACCCAGTGCAGCTGATCGTTCCGGCAACGTTGGACCCGGCAAAACTCGCTCTCTATGCCCAGGACGGCCTGGTCGCCGGGAAGCCGTTCCCCAGCGACGGCGCGGGTGATTATACGATTCCAGCCAACCTCCTTGATCCCAACGCCGTCCTCTTCATGGGTACCGGCGCCATCCCCAAGCCCAACACCGCCAATGGTACGCAGTACATCGCGTCACCGAAACAGCCGACGTATGTCCGCGAGGACGTGGTTCGCATCGACCAGCATTTCAGCGACAAGTATCAACTGATGGGCCACTGGATCCACGATCAGATGGAGCAGGCCATTTACCCCGATATGTGGAGCAACAACAGTTATGTCACGACTGGCGATACCTTCAAGAACCCAAGCTGGGGGACGGTTATCAAGCTCACCCAGACGCTTTCTCCGACCCTGCTGAATGAGATTGGTCTGAATGTGAATGGCAACACTATCGACATCACGCCGCTCGGTATCTATCAACAGCCGTCCGGCTGGAGCGCCGTGGGTATTTTCAGCGGCAATAACACACTGAACCGCCTTCCATCGATAGACTTCTCGGGCGCGCCAAATACCAATTGGACGATCAACTACTGGCCGTGGCGCAACGCTTATCTCAACTACCAGATTCGCGACGATCTGTCGTTGATCAAGGGAAAGCACGCCTTCAGGTTCGGCTTTGGCTACATGCGCAATGACAAGAATCAGCAGCAGCAGGCCGATACCCAGGGCGACTACACCTTCAGCCAGTCGGCATATTCGGGAGACGCCTACGGCAACTTCCTGCTGGGTTTCGCCAGCAGCTATCAGCAGCTTAATCAGCAGTCGATCTTTCACTGGCTGAACAATACCTATTCAATGTATGGGCAGGATAACTGGCACGTTTTGCCCAGACTGACACTTAACCTCGGCCTTCGCTGGGATTTGCTGCCGCACGTCTATGAAAAGAACAACCGGACCTCGAACTTCCTTCCCGGCGACTTCAACCCTGCGGAGGCTCAAGCGCCGAATGCTGCCAACGGATCCCTGGATCCTAATGGCCCGGGTTTCAGCCAGCCTGCCGGCGCACCCGTACCGTTCTATCTGAATGGTGTGCAACTGGCCGGGGTGAACGGGTTCCCCAGAGGGATCGTAAAGAATCAGTACGGAACGGTCCAGCCCCGTGTCGGCTTTGCCTATGACCTCTTTGGAAACGGCAAGACGGTGATCCGCGGCGGCTACGGAATGTTCTTCGAGCGCGTACAGGGCAACGATATCTATGGTACGGACACAAATCCGCCGAATGCATATCAGCCCAGCGTCAGCAACGTCTATTTCTCGAATCCGAATACCAGCGCTAACACTGGGCAGACTGCATCTGCCCCGTTCTTTCCGGGCAATTTCAGCAGTCTGGCCTATCAATACCACAACCCAGGCACGAATCAATTCAGCCTCGGAGTGCAGCACGAACTGGCTCCATCCGTGGTCATGCAGATCCAGTACGTCGGCATGACAGCCTGGCATCAGAACGATGAGCGGGCCATCAATACCCTGCCACTGACAAACACCGACGCCGCTGATCCGAGCAATCCTTATTACGACCGTCAAGGTGTTGCCGGACAATTGCCAAACCCGGCAAAACCAGGTACGAATTTGCCGGCCTTCAACTCAAATCGCTACAGGCAGTATCAGGGATTCGGCAGCATCACCCAGACCGAAAACATAACGAACAGCAATTACAACTCCTTCCAGGCCGGGATCCGTATGCAGAACAAGCATGGATTGACTGTACAGTTGTCGTACACCTGGTCCCACGAAATTGATATCCAGAGCGGCGATCTTACCTCCACGACTCAGCAGGGTTCCGGTGGGCAGATCTCCGATCCGTTCAACATCGAATACGACCGCGGCTCCGGCACGATCGATCGCCGGAATGTATTCAGCGCAAACTACATTTATAATGTCCCCTTCTTCCTGCACTCCCAGAGCGCACTCTCCCGCGCATTGCTCGGTGGATGGCAGTTCTCCGGCATTACCACAGCCCAGAGTGGCAACCCGGTCAATGTAACGTATTCTCCAGACACCCTCGGGCTAGGCGGAAACACGACCAATCGTCCTAACCTCGTGGGCGCCAGGAATTATCCGAAGAAGCAACTGGCATGGTTCAATACGTCTGCTTTCGAAGCCCCCACTGCTCCATGGGCCGGAGGACCTAATCAGGGATTCGGCACCGCCCACAAGGATGCGATCGTCGGTCCTGGGCTCTTCAATTGGAACCTCAGCCTTTTCAAGGACTTCCACCTCACCAAGGGTGAAGGGCCTGTGATCCAGCTTCGCGCGGAATCCTACAATACCTTCAACCATACGGAGTGGAACAACATCGACACCGGATTTACCGATGGCAACTTTGGACAGGTGACATCGACGTATGATCCACGCACCTTCCAGTTTGGCGGGAAGTTCCTCTTCTAGGAAATTCTGCGCTTCCATCAACGCAGTGAAGCGTCATGCTTCACTGCGTTTTTCTTTCTGCGGCGATTTGCTCTCCGCATGAGTGCCAAATCACCTTGATTGCACGCCCTGGATTGGTACCTGTTGACGGTCGTCGGAGCGAACCGCGGCAATCCGCTCTGTGTCTCAGCCTAAGTCAACCGTCGGAGGTCGCTCCAGGCTCTCCAATCTTTGGAAACGGCCTGCTTGCGAGCAACGGTGCCTTCTGGCGGCGGCAACGGAATATCGTCCAGCCAAACTTCCACCACACCGCTATGACTAGTTATGCCTCTAGCATGTTGAAGTGCATCTCCAAACAACTTTCGGAGTGGCGCGTTGGGGAAGTACGTGATATCTCCAGCGTCGGCGAACTGTTCACATCGCCCTGCACGTAGCGCAACACCCTACCGCCGCCGCTTCGCCCATCACCTCGAACGAATACACTCTGTCCATGCGGATAAGATGGTGTTAAGTGCCTGATTGTCATTGCTCGAGTTTCTAATTTGGGAAAAATCTCCATCGTTCGTAAGAGGAAGCGGACGATCCCTGGTGCGCCGTGACAGCAGTGGTTTGCTCCGAACTTACCACCCGGCTCGGGGGGCCAATTGGCACCGGAAGCATCGTCGAGCGTGGTGCAGAGTTACCTGTATTGCCACTTGAGCCATTACCTCCTATATGTGTCGAGTAGACAAGAGCTGCAATTGCTGCTCATCACGGCCAACCGGTCGTCGATGCTGATCGGCTTGGAGGCCTGTGAGGGAGTGCATTTTTGCGGACGCGCGCTGCTCTCGCAGAGTCAGGCGGACGCGAATTGGATGGCGCAGGGCACTGCCGTCATAGAGAATTCAGAAAGGTAATCAGTGCCGCACGCTCCTCCGGGCTTAACTCTCTAAAACGATGGGAAGCTTCACGTGCTTCACCCTCATGACGCTCAATGGCATTCTCCAGGGACACAGACTTCAGGTCATGCATGAAACGAGCCTTATCGCGTAAACCCCACAGAGGAGCCGTTCTCAGTTTGTTTGCTGTGTCCTGCGGTCCAACCTGAACGATTCCATCCCCTGTGCCGATGTCATGCAACAGGTAGTCTCCGAAAGGATGGATGATCTTATCTCCAAGGGCCTCCGGAACAGTAAACTGACCACCATCTATAACGGTTCCAACGGGCGCCGTGATGATGGTTTCTACATGACAGGTGCTGCAACCCAGCCGGCGGAAAAGCTGTTGACCCTTGAGAGCAGCCGGAGTTGCGGCAAGCGTTATGTCACGAGGTGGAACCATGGTGCCGCGTATGAACTGGGCAAAGTGATCGATGTCAGCCAGGCCAAGGTCATCTGGCTGATCGTTAATGCCCGAGGTGGTGTTAAGAACTTGAGTGACCTCCGTGGGACGCAACCGGTTCGTGATTCCCATCTCGTTGAGATAGGCATCGGCAATAAAGGAGAGCAAGCTGCTGTGCTGGTCCTTCCAGCCGAAACGTCCGACGCGGGTCTGTCCCGGGGCCTCGAAGATGGGGGCCTGTACAACCTCCCCGTGAACTCTTCCCTCGCTCAGTTCCGGTTGCCGTTCACCAATCGCAATAAGAGTGCTGTCATCAATGGCTTCCACAAATCCATCGCCTAGAGTATTAAGGGCAGCTCGTAATGTGCGGATGTTTTCTGTGTCAGGTATGTGCTCCTGGGCCTGCGGACCGATAGCGCGATCATTGACAATGGACCTGCCCGTAATCGTGTCTTTCCCGTCGTTAATAAAGATTGTTGGGTTCACGAAATTGCCATTTGCATCATTGTGTCCAACCCGGAGTTCTGTGATCTGGCTGGCTGCCCCGCTATTCGGATTCTGATGGCAAGTAACGCAGGAGGTGGCATTGTACACAGGTCCAAGGCCATCCTTGACCGCCTCGTTTTCCTCATAGACATTCTGATCGCGAGCAAACGTGTCCCCGGGTGGTTCCACGATTCCGTTGCTAATGCTTTGTGCACTATTGAAGCTGGGAGTATTGAAGCCTGCCGGAGCTTCCTTTGCCGACTGCTGCGCGATTCCAACAAAACCGAGGGTCAATGCTATAAGCGCTCCAAACAGGCACGCGCTCACGAGAACCTTTCTGCGAAGGGGGATAGCCATGAATGTTCCTCCAGTCAAAAACTTGCTAAACTCCGGCACGCGAGGTAAGCCAGTTGGAGTATTGCCTTCGAGTGCTCTGCGCGATGCCAACCAGCAGACATTTTGAACGGAGTTCCGCACACGTGGATAACTGCCGCGGGCGAAGATTATTCCCGTAAATCGGACGGGCGAACTGGAATTTCGAAACAAGCGGGAATAGAGGGCTCACTCGTCAGTTATCAACTCTGACGGGCAACTGAGATCTGTCCGGGGACCAGCCTGCGATCCGTCGCTGCCTCATCGGAACTCTCAGCGCGGCTGACGATCGCAGGCGCGGCGGAAAAAAGCAATGGAAAGCATAAACTTCATGGACGATGGTTCATTGATTCGCGAGGCGCAGGGCGGAGACCACGCCGCGTTTGCGCAATTGGTGCATGCCCACGACGAAGCCGTTCTAAAACTCGCGCTTCGGATCACTGGCTCGCAGAGCGATGCCCAGGACATCTATCAAGAGGCTTTTCTGAAAATTTACAAGAAGCTGGATTGCTTTCGGTTCGAGTGCTCCTTCTCCACGTGGATTTATCGCATCGTCACCAATGTCTGTCTGGATCATCTGCGGAAGGATCGAAACCGGAGAGAAAGTAGTGCGGCGAAAACGAACGTCGATGGCGAGGAGTACGATCTGCTGGACCAAATCTCTGACGACAGACCCGCACACAACCCAGAGCAACAAGTATTGCGGTGCGAGCTCAACACACGCATCCTATCTGCTCTAGAGAGACTGACACCACGCGAGCGTATGGTGTTTGAATTGAAGCACTTTCAGGGAATGAAGCTGCGGGCCGTAAGCGAAATTCTCAATGTCTCGGAAAGCTCGGTCAAGACAAGCTTGATGCGAGCTACGCAAAAGCTGCGTTTACAGCTGGCCAGGTACACAAAGCTCCAGAAGTCTTCGAGGGAGCGGTTCTGTGATCAGCGTGATGTGAGTCAAACCATTATCCCGAAGAAAGAAAAAGAATTTATAGCTACAGCCACCTAGTACTACTGTGTTATAAGGTGAATACCTTAGTTTTGATTTTCCTGGTGGCGGGGAAGGGAGAGCGGTACGCTGAGGGCGATGAAGCGTCGCCAGCCGGATTTTTCTCGTCAGTCGGAGCGCCTGCAAAGCTATCTGGATAGTCTGACCCGAACCGTCGGGCATGCCGATCGCGTTGTTCCCCTGGAGAACTACACGAAGGGTCTTCTGCTGCCCCTGGAGCGCAAGAGCGTCGAGCCCATGGCCGCGCGTCTGGCTCCGGGCAACGTGCGCCAGATGCACCAGTCGCTGCATCACATTGTGGCCGACGCGGCCTGGAGCGATGCCGCGCTGCTGAAGGAAGTGCGAAATCAGGTACTGCCCGCGATGACGCGGCGGCATCGTCTGCTCGCCTGGATCGTGGATGACACGGGTTTTCCCAAGAAGGGCAGCCATTCGGTTGGAGTCACACGGCAGTATTGTGGGCAGGTGGGCAAGCAGGAGAACTGCCGGATTGCAGTCAGCATCTCGCTGGCCACCGAGCGGGCCAGTCTTGCTGTGCGC
>Ga0206865_1089_pt1 | contig 28127 bp, 13 predicted proteins | sample Alteio_BWOrgCont_39_FD_152628 | JGI IMG/M metagenome (GOLD analysis project Ga0206865, IMG submission 152628) | Enriched cells from forest soil in Barre Woods Harvard Forest LTER site, Petersham, Massachusetts, United States -... | ecosystem: Environmental > Terrestrial > Soil > Temperate forest >...
GAACTTCCATCAGTTTGTTGCGCGCAGCGTCCACAGACATCCAGTTGAAGATTGAACCGGCATAAATGTTATCACGGGATTCTCCCATGCCCATGGGTCCGTCCTGGTTGCGATGGCTGAAAATAGCGGTGACATAAAAGCCCGGCGAACCGCGCAACATGGAGAAATGGATGTCCATGACGCCATTGGTGTCGGAAGCGCTGTTTAAGTCAATCTCACAATAGTCGCCAGTGTTGGCCACGACAGAATAGGTGAAGGTGCCGGTGCCAAAGCCGCCGGTTTCCCAATACAATTCGCCGCCATCGGTGCCGCCGGAGAGCAACTGGTTGGTGATGGTGGTGCCGCTGTTGTTATAGGTGTAATAGATCTGGTTGATGGTAGCCCCGGCGGTGCTGCAGACAATGGAGACGACGCCGTTGGCCATGGTCACGGTGCCGGTGCCGTTGTTCACCAGGGTGACAGCCGGTCCCGTGCCGTTGCCGCCTCCGGGGTTATTGCCATAAGCGCAAAAGGCGGTGGCCAGGCATACGAATGCCACGGATAATCTGTAAATCGTCAATTTCATGTCATTCCTCACGAGTCGTTTATAGGACTCCTTTAAGATAATTCATCCAAAGCTTGCCAGCTAACCGGTGGTCTCTGCTAAAAAAACGCACCAGCCAAAAGGCTGGTGCGTTGTCAACTATACATCTTTGTCTGTGCTACACCTTATGGCGTGTTCGTATAGACCATACGATAGAACACGCTGTCCGTCGGGATGAACGGCACGACAATCTGGTCGGTAGCTGTAGACCCTGCGACATCGTACCAGGTGGTGGTAAGCCCTACGCCAGCTGCATTGGTCTGCGACTGCAACGTCCAGCCAGTATGGTCACTCGGCCATGACAGGGTCAGACTGCCGGGGTTGGCGGTAGCGGAGAAGACGATGTTAGTCGGGTTAGGATTGACAGTGACAGCTACCAATCCACCGTTGGTCAAGGTGATCGAGCCGTTCACCGACAAGTTGTTTTCCCAAATGTAATTTGTTGTACCCGTTGGATCGGTAGCAGGCAAGGTCACCGAGGCGAAGCCGGATACTGGATGATTGAACAATGTATACGTTGTCCCATTGAACAGACCGGGCCCTATATTCGTGACCACGAGTGTGGCTGTTGGATTGATGGTGATGCCGGGCGCTGCCAACTCACCACTGGTCGATGTGTTGGTGTTATCAAGATCAATCCTGACAACCCCCAATAATGTAGCATTACTGGTGACGTTGAATGTGCCGGTCGGCAAACCAGGGCTAAATATCGAATACTGATCGGCCTGCACGAAGCCGTTGAGTGTTCCAATCCCGGCCAGGGTCTGGTTGGAGATCACTTCAAAGATGCTGTTAGTGATCAGGATTTCATTGGTCGAACTGTCTGCAAGGTCAACAATGTTGGTAGCATATCCAATCGAGCTGGCGTCCAATTCAGCATTAGCCGCGGCGATGGTAACTGTTGCTGAATTGGTAATGAGGACTGGTGCGTCGAGCTTCAACACGCCGTTGCTGACGGTGGTCGCACCGCTATAAGACATGTTAGGCGCCTGAAAGCCGACATTGGTAACAAGAGTAAAGCCGTCTGATGCTGTGAATACGTTCGTTGTTGTGACACCACCATTATTCAATGTCAGGGTACCAGTGCCTACTTTGAGGATACCGACGGGATCCACAATGCCGCCACTGTAGGTGGTGTTGGTGTTGAGTCCGCCGATTTCATATACCAGGTTCACGCCATTGGCATTGCCTGCCGTAGTAGAACCTTCAAGCTGGACCGTGTCGTCGCCACCCTGCAGCGCACCAATCTGGAAGGGCATAAAGACACCCGAAGCATTAGTAGGCCAAGTAGCTGTAGTGAGCCCATTAAGCGATCCGGCATGGAAATCCACATTGGTAATCATAGTTACAATGGCATTAGGCAAACCGTTTGTCGCACCGAAACCGACATTGCCGACATTACCTGCACTAAACGCATTGTTTCCTTGAAAGATGATTTGGCCGGTAAATGCGGACCAATTGCCGGCGACACCGCCGCGTACGTATTGGTCAACCCAATCCACCGTTCCGCCACCCGCCAAGCTGCCGAAGTAATCTCCACGATTACAGGCCCAGATGGTGAGGTATGCACCCGTCGGAACGATGAGAGGATTCTGGGTGCCAGGAAAGTAAGTGGGCGTGGTGCTGGCACCGGGTTGGCCACCGTTCAAATACAAGTTGGCATTGGTGCCAAGCCCTGTGATTGAGCCAAGACCAGGTGCGTTAGTACTTTGAAAGATATTGGCAGTCGCTGCACTTCCCGGAGCGCCAATCCAGACAGTGGAATTGCTAATGGTCAGGCCCGCGCTAAAATTGTTGTTCGTGAACGGGTTGAGAATCAGCGTTCCAGGGCCGGTGACAAAGACCGCTGTCTTGGCCCCGGTTGAACCGTGATCCATCAATTGACCGTTGTAAGTGTTGGTGGCGCTCGCCAAGTTCAATATGGTCAGAACATTGGTCGTGGTGGTCGTGGCGGAGCTATTGGTAATAATGCCAACAAAGGTATTGGCCGCGCCAGACAATCCGTTGACTGTCACGTTGAAACCATTCATGTCCAAGGTGCTGGGTGTCGTTAACCCGCCATCCACGTTCAATGAGCCAGTCGAGCCGGCTACGCTGTTGGCATTGGGCAATTGGTTATTGCCGTTGATCTTGACCGTGCCGTTGCTGACTTCGGTGTTGCCTTGATAGGTCAAGCTGCCGCTCATGGTAACGACGCCCGAACCAATGGTGCCAAACGAACCGGAGCCGCTGACATTGCCGGCGAAGGTTGAACTGGTGGTGAAGTCGAGCGTCAACGCACCATTATCGGTGACCGATGTACTACTGCCGAGGGTGCCAGCCGCTCCGCCATTTCCTACCTGTAATGTGCCGGCTCCAATGACCGTAGGACCGGCATAGCTGTTGTTGGTGGCCAACACAACGATTGAATTGGTTGCATTCACAGTCAGGTTGCCTGAACCGCTGATGGAGCCATCCACGTAATGTGTTCCTCCATCGCCCTGCTCGAACAAGAGCGCGCCATTATTCGTGATACTTCCTTGACCGATATCACCTCCGGCACCGCTGCCAATTTGAAGAGTCCCGTTTTTAATGGTTGTGGCGCCAGTATAATTATTGGGTGTGTTCAGGATCAACGAGCCGGTGCCGTCTTTGGTAAGCGTTGCCGTGCCTCCAATATTACCACCACTAGCGCCGATTGCGTAAACCGGCACTACCGTGTTACTCACGATGATCGCCTTCGGCAAGACTGGCGACTCAAGGTTGACCGTTGTGAACCCTCCGTTGGCTGAATCATTAAATGTCACGGTATCGCCATTGGTATAAGCCCATGGGGTCGAGCCATTGAGCCAGTACAAGTCGCCGGCGGTGTCCCAATTGGGGCCAGACCCGGACCAAACCAGATTGTCATTGGCCGATATAGCGACAACCAGGGTAAGCTGATTCGCAACGGTAGTGTCCAAAGTAGCCGATGCGCCAACTTGATTGAAGCCGGACACCAACAAATTGCCTGCGCCGCCACTCAAACTGCCGGTATAGCTGACCAAAATGTACCGGCCAAAGGGCAGTGTACCGGTGGTATTGATGGCAACCGTTCCACTGTTGAGGGTCAGGTTCCCGGTGACACTGACCAAATCATGAGTGGAGCTTCCCACATCCATTGCCAGCGTACCTCCATTTACAACCAAACTGCCGTTGACTGCCAGCGTACCGATAACACCGTTGGTCGCCGGAGAGATGGTGGTTGAAGGCGAGACAGCAACATTTCCATTCACCTGGCCAGTTCCGGCCAAAATCTGGGCGGCCCTCGTGCTCAGCGCCAGGTTCACTCCGCTGGTCGCCGCATCCAATACCGTACCGCCGTTAACAATAATGGCTGGACTGTTGGTCAAATAAGTGGCGGGTCCGAGTGCCAGTGTTCCCTGGCTGACTACGGTGTTGCCGCCGAACGTATTAGTGCCAGTGAGCGTGAGGGTGCCGGTGCCGGCTTTGGTGAGGCCGCCCGCGCCAGCGTTGCCGACCGTATTGGAGTAAGTAATACTCTGCCCCGCCGTGTTGATGGTGGCGCCACCAGCGCCAATCGTCACTGTCCGCTTCGAAATGTCATCGGTATTGCCGTTGTATTGCAACGTGCCGCCGTTGAAATTGATGCCGCTGGAGCCGAGGTTGCCAATCGTGCTGAAGATGGTCGTCCCGCCATTCAGGCTAATACCACCGGAAAAGGTATTCGTAGTCGCCAATGTCAACGTGCCCGAACCGCTCTTGGTCAAACCGCCAACGCCGGTGATGTTGCCGTTGCCGGAAACCGTATAAGTATTGGCAGTATTGTTAAACGTAACAGAAGAGGGGGTCACGTTGGTGTTCAAAGTCACGGTGATCGCTCCATTAGGAGTGGGAGTATCATTGAAAAGAACATTGTCTCCCAATGAGCCAACCTGCTGATAGGTTGACGCGACGCTGTTGGCATCCAACCAATTGGCCGATACGTTGATATCCCAGGTGCCACCCGGGCTCCCAACATTCCAAGTGAGCGGCTGATCCACATTGGTGACCACCAAATCAATAAAACTATTGACCGTGTCATTGGAAAGATAGCCATAGATATGCGGGGGAAGGGCGAGAGTGGATAAGGCCGCAAATCCGCCGCCGCCAAGAGAGCCGGTATATTTGACTAGCGGAAACGTGCCGGTTGACAGGCTTCCAGAGGACACCCCCACATTGACCGGACTGTTCAGGGTCAGAACACTGCCAGCCTGGGTAACTGACAACGCGGCGGTAGTCGTGCTGGGAGCAATTGTATTGCTGTAAGTAAATTGCAGAGTGCTCCCGGCGTTGAACGTAAGGTTGGTGGTCACAACCTGGGCATTGCTCCCATTGACTACAATGTTATTAGTTGCGCCAGAATACACAGTAATGGGAGATTCACTGGAAGAAGCGGTGTTTGGCGCGGCCAATCCCAAGGTACCTCCATATACGCTGACAGTGGTAAGCACAAGACTGCCGCCATTATCGACCTGAAATGCGCCCTCGTAGATTTGAAGGGTAACCAGTGGTGTCGTGCTTTGACTAACGGCCTGCAATGAAACCAAACCAGGACCCATTTTAATTACATTGCCAGCCGATGTCGCGCGCCATTGATTGGCCATAATGAAAGGCGCAGCTGTATTGTTTTGGAAAATTCGCATATCAGCCGGGCCGCCGGAACCGTATACATAAGTGTATCCACCGCCGTTATCCCAAACGGCGGAATTTCCAACGTTCGTTGTAATAAGCCAAGTTCCTGCTGTGATATTTCGGCCGCTGCTATGGCTAATCTGCCAGGCCGGATAGGTGACGCCATTATAGGCAACAGTGCTGTTGTAAATCTGAGGCTCGTTGAAATAGGCAGCGCCCCATGTATATGAGCCTGAAACTCTCCAGCCGATACTAGGAGTGTTGGTCACAAAATTTGCCACCGTAGCATTTACATTTAGAGTCGGGGTAGCACCGGCCACGGTATTGACCGTATAAAGCCCGGAAATCGTCGAGCCGCCAACCACTTGCAGACCTGAACCACTAGTCACCAAGCCGGCCATATCGGTATCATTCAAAGTCGCGAGGTAATCACCTGCAGTTCCGGATGAGAAGTTCGTGCCCAGTAGCGCATTTGGGCTGCCATTGGTCACATAAAGAGCGGCGCTTCCGGGCAGATAAATCTTAACAGCGGCGCCTTCAACAGTCGAAATAGGACCATCCACCGACAAACTTTGGCCGGACGCAACTTTCCAATTCTGAACGCCATTGATAACTAGAGCGTTATTCATAGTCAGGTTCTGACTTGCACCTGACAAATCTATACCGTTTAAGCCAACTATTCCTCTTGTTCCGTTAGTCAGTGTATTTCCGTCCGCTGTAATGGTAACCGCGCCGCCGGGGCCGAGAATCTTAATACCCGCCCAGTTTGTGGTCGCGCCGAGTGCCTCTGTGTCCGCACCGGTGACGGTGCTGTCCCACTGGGCAATATTGTTGGGACCGGGCACAACGCCACCAACCCAGTCTGACGGCGTGGTCAGGCTGGTAGAGCTGTTGGCTTTGACAATCGTCGATGTTTGCGCGCAGACAGTGGTTGCGGCGCCGGCCATCAGCAAGATGGCAACAATCAGCGCCCCTTGCATTGTGAGAGCCTGCAAGAGACGACGGGAGCGAGTTTGAGTTAGGTTTTTCATAGGATTAGGGAACGGGTTTCAATACGGCAACAGCAATCGTCCTCTGCAAAGAGGACGCCAATCTCGACTTGAATTTTTGATCCACACGGGATTCTTTTTTGCCCACCAATTTCTGTTTTCAATCCCGACAAAACAATCGTAACGGTGACGATGCGCTGCCAAAGATTGATAACGGGCTTGTTTAGAATCTAACACATTTCTTCGTTTTGAAAATCGCCAATACTGGTGATAGCCGTATCCATCGACAATTTCTGCTTATGTTTATCCGTTTTCGGTGATTCCGGGGACGGCTTTTCAAAGGCGATTATTCCATATCTATTTGATTATAAAATGTTTAAAAAGATGGCTTGTCGCCTTTTTCGCATGACAAATATCTGTCACAGCGAAATATTGTGGGCCAAACGAACACACGAGGCCTTCATCCAATGGCCCCAAGCTTAAATGAACCCCAATAATAATTCATTGGCATGGTTATCAGTTTACATCACCAATTTTTTTATAGCCCCGGCGTTGCTTTTTTAAAAAATCCGCACAGAATCGGTTCATCAAATACAATTGCTCATGAACACAAACAAGTTGCGCGCTTATATCATTCTTTCGCTCATGGCCGGGACCACTGTTCTGCAGGCCGACACCAACAACATCCCGGTGCTGGAAATCAAAGCGGACCAATCCACGGGCCAGGTCAGTCCAACACTTTATGGATTGATGACCGAGGAGATCAATTATTCCTATGAAGGAGGCCTCTACGGCGAATTGATCGGCAACCGCACATTCAAGGACGGCACGAACGGGTTGAAATTCTGGGGCGCGACCGGCGGCGCTATCATTTCCGTGGACACCAACGCACTGAACAGCGCGCTCGATTGGAGCTTGAAGGTGGATGCGTCCGATACGTCGGCGAGTTCGCCGGCGGGAATCGTCAACGGCGGTTACTGGGGTATTCCGGTACGACCGAATACTTCGTACCAGGTATCGTTCTATGCCAGGGCCTCGTCCGATTTTCCCGGCCCCTTGAAAGTGAGCCTCGAAAGTAAGGACGGGAAAACGGTTTATGCCACGGCGGAATTCTCCAGCTTTTCGGGCGACTGGCAATTTTTTGAAACGCAATTGACGACAAAAAACGTGACGCCGTCAAAAGACAACGTGCTCAAGATCACAACGACCGAGCCGGGGACGATCTGGTTCCAGCAGGTTTCGCTGTTTCCGCCAACATATAAAGACCGCCCGAATGGGAACCGTCCTGACTTGATGAAATTACTGGCGGACATGAACCCGAAATTCCTGCGGCTGCCCGGTGGAAATTATCTGGAGGGCAACTCGATCGCCCAACGGTTTGAGTGGACAAACACCGTTGGCCCCATCCAGGAGCGGGCGGGCCATGAAAGTCCATGGAATTATTGGTCCACGGATGGGCTGGGTTTGCTGGAATATCTGGAATGGTGCGAGGACTTGAACATCCAGCCGGTGCTGGCGGTTTATGCGGGTTATTCCTTGAACCATACGCATATTAATCCAGGCGATGACCTGCAACCATACGTGCAGGACGCGCTGGATGAGATCGAGTATGTGACGGGTGATGCCAGCACGAAATGGGGCGCGCAACGCATCCGCGATGGGCATGCGGCGCCGTTTCCTTTGAATTACATTGAGGTGGGAAATGAAGACCAGTTCGACCGCTCGCGCAGTTACAAAGATCGCTTTGCACAGTTTTATGACGCGATCAAGGCGAAGTATCCGCAGTTGCAAATCATCGCCACCACCACGCAAACAAACCGGGTGCCGGACCTGTTGGATGAGCATTACTATCGCTCGGAGGAAGAGATGGAGGCGCATGCACTGGATTACGACAGTTATCCGCGCACAAATCACACGAAGATTTTCTGCGGGGAATGGGCCACGCGGGTGGGCTCGCCCACACCCGATATGGCGGGCGCGCTGGGCGACGCTGCCTGGATGACGGGCATGGAACGGAACTCGGACCTGGTGGTCATCTCGAGTTATGCGCCGCTGTTCGTGAACGTGAGCGACCTCTCGCGCGGCGGTTCGATGCAATGGCGCACGGACCTGATCGGGTATGACGCGTTGAACAGTTACGGCTCGCCGTCTTATTACGCGCAGAAGTTGTTCAGCCTGTATCACGGCGACACCATCCTGGGAACGGATTCGACGAATATTCCCACACAACTCTGGCAGCCGCCGGCCCGGACACGGAACGGCGTTCCTCAACCGCGCCCGCCGGCGCAAATGATCCGCAAGATATTTTTTGATGCGACGCGCGACAGCGACACGGGGACTATCTTCCTGAAATTGGTCAACACGCTGGGAACGGCGGAGCCAGTTGAAGTGCAGATCAGCGGGGTTTCGTCCGTGGAACACAAAGGAAAGGCAATCGTGTTGAAGGCCGACAGCCAGGATGCGACCAACTCGATCGAGCACCCGACGAACGTGGCGCCGGTCGAGGAGACGATGGGAGGACTGGGCAACGATTTCACGAAGACGTTGCCGCCCTACTCCATCACGATATTGGAGCTGCAGATGAAATAACGGGAACCGGCGAACATGAATCCGCCAGTGCGGAAATAATTTGCAAAAATCGATGTTTTTTCCCTCTATGACCAATTTTTTGCAGTGATCCATTTTGCTTGTCACGCTGTGCGGGTTTTATTGACCATGTGTTGAACCGCATGAGTCGAAAGTCGAATCGTAAACCCAGAAAAAAAGATCCTGCCACGAGTTTGAGCGCGCCCGTTTCTCCGACCATTAAAATGTCGGGAATGGCCGACTTGAGCTCGCCCGAATCCGAAATCCGTCCGACTGGTTTGAATGACCGCTGGACAGTCACCGGCATCTGCATTTTTCTAGCGGTGATCACGTTTGCCGTCTTTGGGCAAACGGCTCACTACAAATTTGTCAACTTCGACGATGACCTATACGTGTATGGGGACGCGCAGGTTGTCAGGGGTCTGACTCTGAACGGTATCGCACGCGTATTTACTCATGGCAGCGGTTATGACAACTGGGATCCGCTGACGGCGATATCACATATGCTGGACTGCCAGCTTTATGGATTGAATCCCGGCGCTCATCACCTCACCAATGTCCTGCTCCACACGGTGACGGTCATCCTGTTGTTCCTCGTGCTGCGGCAAATGACCGGGTTCCTGTGGCGCAGCGCCTTTGTGGCGGCGGTCTTTGCCATTCACCCCTTGCGGGTCGAATCTGTCGCGTGGATATCCGAACGCAAGGACGTGTTGAGCGGCGTGTTCTTCATGCTGACCCTCGGGGCCTATGTCCGTTACGCGCGCCGCTCGTGGTCGCCAGCTCGCTACGGACTAGTCGTGTTCCTGTTTGCGCTGGGGTTGCTGTCCAAGCCGATGCTCGTGACGTTGCCGTTCGTATTGCTGCTTCTCGATTACTGGCCCTTGAAACGCTTTGAGGCCACGTCTCTCCAGCCTCAACATTCAACCCCTTTACGTCTGATTGTCGAAAAGATTCCCCTGCTGGCGTTGTCCTTTGCGTTGTGCGTGGCGACAGTTCTTATTGAGAGAACTGATATACAGCCGATTGAAATGTATCCTCTCCATTTACGAATAGGCAATGCGCTGATTTCCTATGTGACCTATTTGGGCCAGATGATTTATCCAGCGGGGTTGGCCGTCCTTTATCCCTATCCAACCCAGGGCCAACCGGTTTGGGATATTATCTTGGCAATCCTGGTATTGGCATCCATCTCGGCGGGAATTTTCTTTTGGAGGCGGAAGTACCCCTATCTTCTGGTTGGCTGGCTGTGGTATCTCATCATGCTGGTGCCGGTGATCGGGTTGATTCAGGTAGGGTTGCAGGCGCGGGCGGATCGCCATACCTACCTGCCGCAGATTGGACTGTATGTGCTGCTGACCTGGGCGGCAACGGATTTGTGCGCCGGCTGGCGCCACCGCCGCGTGTTGCTGGGCGGCGGATCCACAATCATCCTCATAGCCTTGTTTTTTTGCGCGCACAAACAGACCTCATACTGGAAGGACAGCGAATCATTATGGACGCATACGCTCGCCTGCACGTCAGACAATGCCGTGGCTCACTACACCTTCGGCGATGCTCTGTCCGAAAAAGGAAATGTGAACGAAGCGATTGCCCAGTACCGAATGGCGCTGCAAATCAATCCCAATTCCAATTACCTGAAAGCCTACAACAACCTTGGCCTCGCCCTGTTCCAAAAGGGCGATGTGAATGAGGCGATTGCCCAGTATCAAATGGCGTTGCAAATCAATCCTGACTCTCCCGAAGCACACTACAACCTGGGCAACGCCCTCATTAAAAAGGGCAATGTTGATGAAGCGATCGCACATTTCCAAAAGGCGCTGCAAATCAATCCCGACTCCGCGGATGCCCAGTACAACCTCGGCAACGCCCTGATTAGAAAGGGCAACGTGGACGAGGCGATCGCGCATTTCGAAATGGCGCTGCAAATCAATCCCGATAATGCGGACGCTCACTATAACCTCGGCACTGCTCTGCTCCTAAAGCACAGCGTGGACGAAGCCATCGCGCATTTCCAAAAGGCGCTGCAAATCAATCCTAACTTTGCGGAAGCCCAAAACAATCTCGCCAACGCGCTGCTCCAAAAGGGCAATTTGGACGAAGCGATCGCGCATTTCGAAATGGCGCTGCAAATCAATCCCGACTATGCGGAAGCCCAAAACAATCTCGCCAACGCGCTGCTCCAAAAGGGCAATTTGGACCAGGCCATCGCGCATTTCGAAATGGCGCTGCAAATCAATCCCGACTATGTGGAAGTCCAGAAAACCTTGGCATGGGTGCTGGCAACCTGTCCGCAGGCTTCGCTGCGCAACGGCAATAAGGCGGTGGAACTGGCCCAGCGGGCGAACCAGCTTACAGGTAATGGAGATCCGGTCATTCTTGGCACTCTGGCAGCCGCCTATGCCGAAGCCGGGCGATTTCCCGAAGCGGTGGAAACCGGGCAACGCGCCCTGCAACTGGCCCAGATGCAGCCCAACACCACGCTGGCCAACATCCTACGATCACAGCTAAAGCTTTATCAAGCAGGCCTCCCATTCCATTTACAATGAATATCATCAGTTTCGGCGATTGACCGGCGGCGGAGAAGGGCGGTTAATCGTGTCATGAATTCCCGTACTGGTATCTTATTGTCAGCGCTTTGCGGGCTGTTGCTGTTCACTGCGATTATTCCTGTCTATGCCGATGACGATCTGTCGTGGCCGGCGTTGACGAGCCAGAACCGGCCGTGGTTGTGGTGGTGGTGGCCGGGGAGCGCGGTGGACACTGCGAACATCGCAAGCCAATTGCAAACGTTCCAACAGGCGGGTGTGGGCGGGGTGCAGATCATTCCCATCTATGGCATCCAGGGCGGGCAGGCGGATTATATCAATTATCTTACACCGTCCTGGATGGACATGATGGGTTACACGGTCTCGCAGGCGCGGAGTCTGGGGATGAATGTGGATATGGCGCTGGAGACAGGCTGGTGCTTTGGCGGCCCGAACATCACTCAGGCGGAGGCGAACGCATTGGTGGTGGGTCAGACGTTTATTGTGGCAGGCGGGGCAGCACTGGACCAGACGTTCCAAGCCGGAAGCCTCCAGGCATTGATGGCGTTCGGGACGAACGACGCGAAGGTCGATCTGATGGACAAATTGGGCGCGGATGGAAGCATTCATTGGACGGCGCCGGCGGGGTCATGGCGGGTGTACGCAATCTCGCAACGGTTCTCGGGCCAGAACGTGAAGCGGGCCGCGCCGGGAGGAGCCGGGCCGATGTTAAATCCGTTTTATCCGACGGCGATGACTGATTATGTGAAACGGTTCGAGAGCGCGTTTGATTCCTACACGGGGCCGAAGCCGCAGGCGGTCTTCCAGGATTCGTACGAGTATCAATGCAACTGGTCGCCGGACTTTTTTGCGCAGTTCAAACAATTGCGCGGTTACAAATTGCAAACAGAGTTGCCGGCGATGTTCGGGGACGCACCCAGCGATGAAGCGGCGCGGGTGAAGTCGGATTACCGCGAGACGGTCTCGGACCTGATGGCGAACAAGACGGATCCGATTTGGATGAATTGGGCGCACCAGCATGGGTTCATCGTGAGTTATCAGGCGCACGGGTCGCCGGCGAACTGGCTGGACCTGTATGGCGACGCGGACATTCCGGAGACGGAAATGTTTCACCTGGACCGCAACCCGTTGATCTCCAAGTTCGCATCTTCGGCGGCGCACGTGCTGGGGCATCCGTTGACCGGCGCCGAAACCGGCACATGGCTCACGGAACATTTCACGGAGACGCTGGCGGAGTTGAAATATCTGGACGACGACATGTTCATTTCGGGCATCAACCATATTTTCTATCACGGCTGCTGCTATTCGCCGGCATCGGCGACCTGGCCGGGATGGTTGTTCTACGCGAGCACGGAAATGAACCCGCGCAATTCCATCTGGCACGATGTGCCGACGTTGAACGCGTACGCGGCGCGCTGCCAATCGGTGTTGCAGGCGGGCAAATCGGACAACGACGTGCTGCTGTACTGGCCGATCTCGGACCTGTGGAACACGCCCGATGGGATGCTGCCGACGATGACGGTGAGCAAGACCGCATGGTTCACCGGGCAACCGATGGGCGTGACGGCGAGCAACCTTTGGAACAGCGGGTATGCGTTCGATTACATCTCGGACAAGCAATTGAACGCCGCAGAAGTGGATGACGGGAAAATCAGCGTTCCAGGCGGGAATTATCAAACGATCCTTGTGCCACCGTGCCAGGTGATGCCGGTGGAGACGCTGGATAAATTGATTTCGCTGGCCGAGGGCGGCGCGACGGTGATCTTTGACACCGCCCTGCCCTCGGACGTGCCCGGTTGGGACAAGTTGGACGCACGGCGGCATCAATTCAAAAAGTTGCTCGCGCGCATCAAGCCGGTTACGACGGCGAACAATTTACAGGAGGCAAAGATCGGGCGCGGGCGAATCTTGATCGGAGATGACGAAAGGGCGCTGACAGCAGCGGGCGCGGCGCAGGAACCGGTGGCCGACCATACGGGAATGTATTTCACGCGGCGCTCGTTCGACGGCGGATGGTATTACTTTATCGCCAATCGCAAGGGGCAGGCGATGGACAGTTGGGTGACACTCGGCCGCCCGGCGAAATCGGTGGTGATTCTCGATCCGATGACGGGCGAGAGCGGACGGGCAGTTGTCCTCCAATCCAATGGCAAGGCAAAAGTCTTATTGCAGTTGGAACCCGGTGCTTCAATCATTTTACGGGCCTTTGCGGACAAATCTGCGATTGGCCCGGAGTGGGAATATTCGCCTACGAATGGCGCACCGACGGAAATCACCGGCGATTGGAATGTGACCTTTACCCAAGGCGGCCCGATACTTCCCGCGTCGTTCCAAACGAGCAAGTTGGGTTCATGGTCGGATGAGATCGACACGAACGCCCAGAGTTTTGCAGGAACGGCTGTATATAGCATCGACTTCGATGCACCGACGACGGCGGTCAACGGGCGATACTTTTTGGACCTGGGACAAGTCTGCCAAAGTGCGCGGGTGCGCTTGAACGGAAAAGATTACGGCACGTTGCTGATTCCGCCGTTCCGAGTGGCGGTGGATAATCTGAAGCCCACGGGCAATCGCCTTGAAGTCGAGGTGACGAATGTGTCGGCCAATCGAATCCGCGACCTGGACCGGCGGCACGTGAACTGGAAAATCTTCGGGGACATCGACATCGTGAATGTCGATTATAAGCCGTTCGACGCCTCGGACTGGCCGATCACGGACTCCGGCCTGCTTGGCCCGGTGACGTTAGCACCGTGGCCGGCGGGGCGGGCCATTGATTGAGGAAAATCTGTCAAATCTCAGACAGACACGCAGTTGGAAATCGATTTTTTCGTGGTTCGAGCCGGTCGCATCTGGTTCAATTTCCGGCGACAGGTCATCAGAACCATTTCATGGCCACAGAAGGCAAAGGAAGATCAGAAGTCCACGCCGGGTTCACTTTGATTGAACTCTTGGTGGTGATCGCCATCATCGCAATCCTTGCCGCCTTGTTGTTACCAGTGTTGGCCATCGCGAAAGAAAGAGGGAAACAAACCGCCTGCCTCAACAACCTGAAACAGTTGCAGACCGGATGGCAATTGTACGTGACGGATGATGATGATTACATGCCCCCAAACCTGTGGGACGGCGTCCATGGCAGTGCCGCCGGTTCGGCGACCGGTTCGTGGGTGGTCGGCAATGCGATGGAAAACACTTCCACCAACATCATGCGCGGCGTGCAGTGGCGCTACAATTCTTCGCTCGGCATCTATCATTGCCCCTCGGACATCTCGCTGGCCAACGACGGTGTCAGCGTGCGTTACCGGAGTTATTCCTTGTTGAATTATCTGGGCGCAGACCCAAACGCTCCCAGTCCAGATGCAACGCTTGATAAAGAAAAGGGCGTCCAGCTTAAAAATCCGACCGAGGTGCTGGCTTTTGACTGTGAGGATGCAAACACCATCAACGACGGCATCCTGCTGGAGCAACCCGCGCCCGGCGACCAGTGGATGGACCTGCCCTCCTCACGCCATTCGCAGGGATGCAACTTCTCTTTTGCCGACGGCCACGTGGAGCATTGGAAATGGCAATCGTCCGACCTGGGAAATGATCTGAATGACCTGGCGCGTTTGCAGGCTGTCTTACCCCAGCCGTGATCGCGATTGTTCCAATCAAATAGTTCTTCAATTCTCTAACGGCTTGACCGTGGACTGCCGCGGACTGGCGGGCATATAAAAGGTGCCTACGTGATCGGGATTGGCGGGATCAAAAGTTTTGAAATCGTTCACGATATATTTGGCGAGCGGCAAGCGGTCTGCTTTGATGCCGTCCACGATACATTGGGCAAGTTCATAGCTTCCGTAGTTGTTGTGGTGCGTGCCGTCCACGAAGGCTTTGTCCAGGTTCGTGCCGAGCGCCTTGTAAAAGACGAGGCTCATGGCGTTCAGGTCGATGAGGGCGCATTGCTCCTGCCGCGCAACCTGGCGCACGGCGTCGGGATAACCTTCCAACGTGGGTTGCATGACGCCGGCTTTGCGTTCCATGGAAGCGATGAGCACCGGCGTGCCGCCTTTGGCACGGGTTTCTTCGACGACTTGTTCCAGGTCCGACTTGTACTGTTCGAGCGCATTGGATTTTTTACTTTTCATGTCGTTGTGTCCGAACTGCACGAAGAGGTAATCGCCGGATTTCATGAGACTGAAGACTTTTTTGAACCGGTTGCCCGCGAGCGAATCGGCGACGGTCTCACCGGACTCGGAGTGATTGGCAATGGCGACCTGCGGTTTGAAGAAGACGGGCAGCATCTGGCCCCAACTGTTCCACGGCTCGAACGGCTGGTCGCATACGGTGGAATCACCCAGGATATAAACTGTCGGGACATTCGCCTTTTCGATAGTCAAAGCGCGGATGCAGGGATTGGTATCGTTGAATTCAAGCGTCAATTTGTCATCCCAGTCCCACCATTCATCGGTTTTCTCGCGGGGCTTGAGATGGACCACGCCGCCGCCAGCGATCTCCGGCTGGCGCAGATTGACGATGAACGTACGCTTCGTGAATTTTCCGGGATTTGTTTGGACATGATAGAGCATCAGCCGGCGCGACTCGGCTTTGACGGTAGTTGCGGATGCGCCGGATTTGTCGCCCAGCATGACGGTACAGCGATAATTGCCTTCCGGCAATTTTACCGAGAAGTAGAACGGGTTGGTGCTGGTCATGCAGCCATTACCGGCCATCAGTGTCGCACCCGGTTCAAAGCCAAAGCCAACGACATCGGAATAGAGGTTGGTCGCCGAAATTGAAATAGCGCTGCGCGTGGCCGGGCCGCCGAAATTGAAATTAAACGAGGTTTGTGGTTGGGCACTGGCCGCGATGACCATCATCAAAACCGTGGTGCAGAATAATCTGGAAAGGAGTGAACCAGCGTGCATGCGATTTGAATTAATTTCTTCGGGACGGGCGGGTGTATTTATCGAAGACGTCCAGCGCCGGCAGTGAATTGCCGTTGTCATCAAAGAAACTGCGCGCACCCAGACCTCCCCTGCCCACCGCCGGTTCCCACCAGAAAATGCCGATGCCCCGGCCGTCAGGCGTATTCATCACGGTATTGGCAAGCGCATCGAGATATTCGGCCTGGCCTTCGGGTGTCTCGGGAAACGGCATGGCGCGTCCGGCTGTTTCCTGCGACGACCGCCAATAGTACGCAGTCTCAACGACAATAATATCCCTGTGATAACGGTCGGCGGCGAAGGCGAGGTTCTCCCGCAGATCCAACAACGACCCGTGCCACACCGGATAATAGGAAAACCCGATGACATCGAAACGGACATGGTAGCGCTGAAGGTTATCGTAAAAGTATTTCGTCACGTATTTATTACCGCCCTGGTCGGTGTGAATCATGATACGCGGCGGCGGGTTAGTGCCGCTGCCGGCATCAACGCCCTTGATACCCGCACGGAGATAGTCGGTAAAATTTTTCCAATTGGCGGGTAATTTTCCATCCGGCCAGAGCATCCCGTGAGTGATTTCGTTGCCGACTTGCACCATGTCCGGCATGACGCCGGCGTTTTGGAAGGCGGCGATGGTATCGCGCGTGTAGATGAAGACTTCTTTGACCCGCTGCTGATGCGTCATGCCTCTCCATGCCTCAGGCGTTGGTTGTTTGCCGGGGTCGGCCCAGGAATTGGCGTAGTGAAGGTCGAGCAGGAATTTGTAGCCCAGTTTTTTTGCGTCCTGCGCTTCGGCGATGGTGTAGGCGAGGTTGTTGGGCAGATTGCCGCCCACCGGCTCAACGAAGAGGCGCAGGCGGATCCAGTTGTAACCGTGGTTGCGGAAAATTTGCAGGCCCGGCATGGCGTTCGTGCCGTCTTTAAAGACCTTGCCGTTGTCTTCGGCCTGTTTCAAGAACGACAAGTCCGCGCCGACGGCGAAATCATAGGCACACGCGGGGCGCGCGAGCGTCAACAATGCCAGCGTGGCCAAAACCACGATTGAACAACGATTCTTCATTCGGTCATGCATATATGTATTCAATGTGCAGCATCTTGTGGATTCCGGATGGCAGGCTACACGAAGGCGGCGTTTAAATGAATCACCAAATCTGGCTATGGTTGCAAAGAGTACTCGCGGACACCGACATCAAATTATAGCCTTTGGAATGAAGTACCTATCCATTTTGCTGTTGGGCATAGTCTTCCAGGCTATGTCTGTAACAGCAATGTCGGTTGGAAATCTTAGGTGCGAATATTGCAGTGCCCCGATGGGGGTTGACGTGCAACAGCCGCGATTGGACTGGGTTTTAGAATCGACCAAACGGGGCGACTTTCAAACGGCTTATCAGATACTCGCAGCATCCAGCAAAATCTTATTGAATAAAAATAACGGTGACTTGTGGGACAGCGGCAAGGTGGATTCGGATCAGACGATTGAAATTCCCTATGCGGGCATCCTGCTTAAATCTTCACAGCAGATTTTCTGGAAATTGCGTGTCTGGGATGCGAATGGAAAAATTTCCGCCTGGAGCGAATCCGCGACGTGGACCATGGGCATCCTGCAAAATTCAGACTGGCAGGCAAAATGGATTGGCGCGGCGGACACGAACATTCCTTCGCTGCTTCTGCGCCACGAATTCATAGTGAAACCAGGACTAAAACGGGCGCTGATCGACATTTGTGGTCTTGGGCAATACGAACTTACCCTCAACGGCAAACAAGCGGACAATGATTTCCTTTCACCTGGTTGGACGAAATATAACAAAACCTGTCTTTACGACATGCTCGATATTACGGCATTGCTGCGGACGGGTACAAATGCCGTTGGCATCGAACTTGGCAACGGAATGTATAGCCTGCCATCGTCGCGTTTTCATCCACCAAGTTATCGGCCTTATTCTTTTGGACCGCAGATGGCCATTGCGCAAATCCGCCTCGAATATGCTGACGGTTCGGCTGAGACTGTTGTTACAGATCAAAACTGGCGGCTTTCGCATGGCCCAATCACTTCCTGTTCGATTTATAGCGGTGAAGACTATGACGCACGACTGGAACAAAAGGGTTGGGACGAGGCTGGTTTTGACGATATATCATGGTCGCCTGCCCGGATCGTTAACGGTCCAGGCGGTGAATTGCGCGGCATTTCCTGCGCTGCGCCGCCCATCCGTTTATTTGAAATCCACCAACCAATTCCCTCACGCGTACTCGGAAAGGGCGAGGTCCTCTTTGACCTGGGCCAGAATGCCGCGCACATCCCGAAAATTTCCATCACCGGCCCGGCAGGCAGTCGCGTACGAATTATTCCTTCCGAACTCGTCGGCACAAACGGTTTGGCGGATCAAAGTTCGATGGGTGTAGGGTATAGGAACGCCATCTGGTGCGATTACACGAAAGCAACAGACGGCGTGGAAACGTGGTCGCCGAAATTCTTCTACATTGGCTGCCGTTTTTTTGAAGTGAAATCTTTTCCAGCGAAGGGTGAAACCAAATTGCCCGTCGTGAAATCCATCGAAGGCATCGTCGTCCAATCTTCATCCGAGCCGGTTGGCGAATTTGAATGTTCGAACACGCTGTTCAATCGCATCCACAACCTTGTTCGTTGGGCGCAGCGCAGCAACATGATGAGCGCGATGACCGATTGTCCGACACGCGAAAAACGCGGCTGGCTCGAGCAGGACCATTTGAACGGCCCTGCGTTGCGTTACGAATTCGACCTCGCGCAACTGTTCGCCAAGACGCTGAACGACACCGCCGATTCGCAGCTCGCCAATGGCCTCGTGCCGACAGTTGCGCCGGAATACACGATTTTTCGCGACCGAAACACGCCGCGAGGCCAGCGGAATAATTATGGTGATTCACCAGAGTGGAGCAGCGCGTTCATTCTTGTGCCATGGCAGCAATATGAATTCGACGGCGACCTGAACCTGTTCCGCATTCATTACGATGCGATGTCCAATTATCTCGCCTACCTGGGAAACCGCTCAACGAATTACATCATCAACTACGGACTCGGCGACTGGTATGACCTTGGCCCGAAACATCCCGGCATTGCGCAGCTCACGCCCGTTGCGCTAACCGCGACGGCTTTTTATTTTCAAAATGCGGAAATCATGTCACGCGCCGCCGGGCTGCTTGGCAAAACGAACGACGCCAGGCAATTTTCTGATCTGGCAGAAAATATCCGCGCTGCGTTCAACCAAACGTTTTACGACACGACGAATCATTTCTATGCGACCGATTCACAGACGGCCAATTCCATTCCGCTCGTCATGGGCATCTGCGAGCCGACCAATCGTGCCTCCATTCTTGATGCGATTATTGCCGACATCCGCAAACGCGGCAACTCGTTCACGGCGGGCGACGTCGGCTATCGCTATTTGCTCCGTGCGCTGGCCGATGGCGGGCGCAGCGACGTGATTTTTGACATGAATAATCAATCGGAGAAGCCGGGTTACGGTTTTCAATTGAAAAAAGGCGCGACGAGCCTGACCGAAGCCTGGGACGCCGGGCGTGACTCGTCACAAAACCATTTCATGCTCGGCCAAATTCAGGAATGGTTTTATCATGATCTGGCCGGCATCCAGTACGCTCCAGGCAGCCCTGGTTTCAAACAAATTGTCATCGCGCCGCAGCTGTGCGGGCACATGAAATGGGTTAATGCCAGCTATGACTCCGTCCGGGGAAAAATTGAAAGTGACTGGAAGCGATATGAAGGAAGGTTCGTGTTACAGGCAACCATTCCGCCAAACACAACGGCAACATTTTTGATTCCGGCACGCGATCCGAATGAGGTTTGGGAAGGTGGAGTCTCGGCTATGAAATCTGCGGGCGTTCATTTTCTACGCATGGAAGGCGGCAGGGCAGTTTTTCAGACGGGATCCGGCACATATAATTTTGAAAGTAAATTCATGATGTAAGAGGAAGCTGCATAAAATAAAATCGCACAAATCAATATTACGCCATTACCTCATTTAGTATGTCCAAAACATCGCGACGTGAATTTCTGGCCGGAGTGGCTTTGCTTGGTGCTTCATCACTCGTTGGCAAAAGCGCCGACTTGGTTCCAGCGCCAACCAACCAGCCAACCCCGAGCTCTTTGTGGCCTGTGCATGCACGCATAAAGGCAACCGAACAACTTCTGGGTTACTTTCACAAAACCATGCCACAATTATTGCGGCCGGCTGAAGGCATCCTTGCGCATCCGAGCATTGCCTGCAGCCTTCCGGGCAAGCGATATTCCACCAACCTTTGGGACTGGGACACCTATTGGACCACGCGCGGTCTCTTCCGCCTCGTGGCCCCATTTGATCGGAAGGAAGTAGGGAATCATGCCATCGGCAGCTTCAGGAATTTCTTCGATCACCAGTCCGACGAAGGCCGCATCTCCATCATGTTGGATGTGAAAAATGCTGATCCTTTCGGGACGCTGAAGGCGGACAGGCCCAAATCACAAAACCAGGCCAAGCCGGTTTTTGGGCAGCTCGCCCTTTTGATTGTCCGTGAAGTTGGCATTATAGATTGGCTGGCCCCATACTTCGATAAGCTCCTTCGGTTCTACGCATCCTGGGTTTCCGGCAATCAAAGTCCGATCGGCCTTTTAGTCTGGGGAAATGATGTCGCCATCGGAAACGACAACGATCCAACAACCTTTGGGCGGCCATTCTTTTCCTCCGCGAACCTGCTGTTGAATTGTCTCTTCTATGAAGATCTGAAAGCCGCGGCGGTGTTGGCCGGCTGGCTTAATCGTCCTGATGACCAACAACGTCTTAGCGCCCAAGCCGCCACGCTGGGCGCGCAAGTCCAGAAATATTGCTGGGATCCGCGAGACCAATTTTATTACACCGCCGACGTGCAATGCGTTGATCGGCGAAGAGAGCTTATTCCCAATATCAAGCCGGGTATGGATATGTCCTGGCATTGTTTGCCTTTGCGCATCCAGACTTTTACCGGCTTCCTGCCGCTCTGGTGCGGTCTGGCGACACCACAACAGACCAAACTGCTCGTTCAGACAAATTACCTGGCGGATGATCGCTTTCGGGCAAATTCGGGAGTCAGGTCGCTCTCGTCCAAGGAATCCATGTACTCCCTGGCTTTCAGCTCGGATCCCAGTAATTGGCTGGGACCCGTATGGATCATCGTGAATTATTTCATTTGGAAGGGGCTAAAAGATTACGGGTTCCATGACGAAGCGAATGATCTGGCAGATAAGACATTGCGCCTACTGGCCACTGATCTGGCCACCAATGGCTCGTTGAACGAGTATTACCATCCGGACACCGGAAGTGCACTGAGCCACAAAGGTTTTATGGACTGGAATCTCCTTGTGCTGGAAATGATATAAAGATGATTTGAATCACCAAATCTGGTTATGGTCGCAAGGAGTACTCGCGTAATTCTTCCTGGTAGCGTGGAATCAATTCGACCGAATCCAGGGAAATAATGCTTTGTTTGCCACCAAAATCAGGTTGGGCTTCTTTGGCGAGCATGATGGGGGCGTCCTTGCGCAGCGGCAAAATTTCCACGCGCAGATCGCCGGTCAAAATCTCCGGCGCATAGCGGCGCAAACCCACTTCAAACACAGTGCCGTTGTAAAAATTGTCGATCAACAATTTGCCGTTCAGTGTCACCCGCGCGACGTCACCGACGTAATGCAAACGCAACAGCGGGTCGGACTTCAAGTCGAGGTTGGCCGGCAATTTGACGCGCCAAACAGCGGCTTGTTTGAAATCGTCATCGTCCGGCGCAGTGGCGACGGGCTGGCGGATTTTGCCCATCGGAATTTCACGAGGCGGACCAGCTAATTGGATCTGTTCCAGCCCGACACGGAATGATTCTCTGGCCGGCTTGGGAAACTTGAAATAGGTGAAAATGCCATCGGTTTTGCCCTCAAACCCAGAGTAAACCGAAAACAAGTCGGCGAAAGGATAAACCGAAACGTTAAGAGCGGAGCGATTGGTGGAAGTCAACCGCAGGTTATTGCCATCGGTGACCAGTCCGGCGTCCGTGAGAAAAGCACGGTCGCGGCCGAACCCATTTAGTTTCCAGAACGCGAGGGATTGCTCGTCGCTCAACAGCACGATTTGCAGCGGGCCGTAAGGCGTCCGAATCTGCATGGCGGCGCGAGTACCGGGACGGATGCGGCTGATGACGACCTGATCATTTGTATAAACTGTTCTGCCGGAAAAAACTTTTACTTTGAAATATTTATTGAACACAAATTCCACCGGGATATCTCCTGTTTGCGCAAAGAAGACAGTCCGTGTACCGGCGTCATCAATTGCGGAAACCGGCTGGGCGGTTGCCCAGTCCACTTTTACGCCCCAGCCCAGATCGAAATTGAAAGGCCACAGGAAACACACGCCGGAGGGGATCGTCACCGGCCTCGTTGGAAACACCAACGGGCCGGAAGGCAGATTGATGGCGAACTGGACGTTCGTTTTTGGCGGCATCTCCTGAAGGCGTTGGTAGTTATTGACGAAGACGAAGCCGGAAACGCCGTCGGAGCGCACATCCCAACGCAAGGTGCTGACATCGTCACGGCCCGCCGGACGATGGTCAGGCATCGTGGCCGGCATATTCGCAAGCTGCGGGCCCCATTCATCAAGGAACAGATGCAAACGCCGCAGCAGATCATATTGCGGACGGATCTGGCCGTATTCACCGAGGGCGGTTTGGAAGTCATAATTTTTCACGGGCATGTCGTTCCACATGCCGGTGGCCTGCGATTCCATGAGGGTGGAAAGCATGCCGTCAGGATTTTCGCCGCCGTGATACATGTAATAGCCCAGGGACGTGCCGCCATCGCCGAGTTTTATGAGCGCCGTGGCCAGCGCGTCCTCGGGATAAAAGAGGATCCGGCGATGATAGCTGGTCTCCATCCCCGCGCCGATCTCGCAGGTAAGATAAGGATAATCGTCCACGTCCGGCGGGTCTTTCGCAACCCGTTGTCCGAGGATGTCCGTGCCGATGGCGGCATCCGTGCGAAGACGCGAGAAATAAAATCCCCTCCAATAATCGCCCGGCATGGGGGTCAAGACGCGGTCCCAGAACCCTTCCGCATACACCCCATAAAGCGGGATGATTTCACCGAACAGCAACGGTGTCTTCAGGGCGGGCCAGCCGGTTTTGGTGTAGAGCGGCACATCAAGGCCGGCGTCACGCGCGATGCGTTTGAGCGCGAGAAGATAGTCGGCCGAGCCGGAATATTCGTTATCGAGCTGGATACCAATAACGGGGCCGCCGTCCTTCCAAAGCAATCCGTTCAACTGGGCGGCAATCTGCCCGTAAAGCACCCTCACCTGCGCCAAATAATTCGTGTCCGTGGAACGCAACCGCCATCCTTTTTGCAGCAGCCAATCAGGAGACCCGCCGTTGCGGACCTCGCCGTGGTCCCAGGGGCCGCAACGCACCATGACTTTCAAACCGACGTCCTGGCATTGCTGGACGAAGGCCCGCAAATCACGATTGCCCGACCAATCCCATTTTCCTTCGACTTCCTCGTGGTGAATCCAAAAGACGTAGGTGGACACGGTGTTGATGCCGCCAGCTTTCATCTTGAGCAATTCCTCGCGCCACTCGTTGGCGGGATAGCGCGCATAATGGAACTCGCCCATGACCGGCATCCACGGCCGCCCATCCAGGAACAGGCAATCGGGACCCACGGTCAGCGTCTGGCCTTTGGGATTCCCCGGATTTCCCATCTTGAACATCACCGATGGCGCGGGCGGCGGCCTGGAAATGGCGATAGTTTCGACGGCGGCAGTCGCCGTTTGCGCCAAATAAACAGCCGACAACAAGACCGGCGCGAATGTTTTAAGGATCCGGCTCATTTCGCCAGCGATCATCCCCGCGGGCTGCCCGTTAATTTCCCGACTGAATCCTGCACCGAGAGCGGTTTCCCGTTCACGGTGACGTTCTTGATTCTAAGATCTTTCACGCCCACAGCATTGAGCCTCGGATTCTCGACTTGCACATTGATGTTTTCCAGCGTGATGCCATGGATCTCCGTCTGGTTGGGGGTGCCACGGATGACACCGAGCGAACCAAACTTGCCTTTGATATCAGACAATGTCACATCCGACACCACCGACTTGGGCGGAGCCTGGCCATTCAAGTCAAAAAATTGCATCCACGGTTGCACATGCAGGATGGCGCCCCCGCCGTTGAGGGTAATATTCCGATAATGGATGTCTTCATAATCCTGCGGCGTGTCAGGACGAAGTTTCAACACGGCAACATTGACCATGCCATTCACTTTGCAATTTTTCACCACCACATCGCGCACGAGGGTCGCCTCACTGCCGAGGGTGACCACGCCATTGCCGCGCTCGAAAGTGCAATCACTCACACGGATGTGCTCCACGGGTGGACTTTCTTTATCATCCATCGCCAACGGGCCTTTTGAGCCTTTCAAACCGATGCAGTCGTCATCCACACGGTAATCGCACCCGCGAATGGTCACGTACTGGCAACTGTCGATATCGGTGCCATCCGTGCTCGGGCACCGGAGCTGGTCAGGCACTCCAAAACGGACATTTTCCACGAGAACATTTCGGCATCGATAGAGATGCAGGTTCCAGAAAGCTGAATTGGTGAACGTGATACCGCTGATCTGAACATCCCTGGAATTTTGGATCAAAGCCAGCCGCGGACGCTCAACCGCCAGGTTCGTCACCTGCGGGTCTTTTCTGCGCGCAGCCCAAAATTCTGCGTAGAAAATATCGCCGCTGCCATCGAGCGCGCCGGATCCGGTGATGCGCAAATGATCGCAATGATCGGCATTGATGAGGGCCGGCAACCATTCTTCAAAATGCCCTTCGATACGCGTCTTGATCTTTGGATAATCCATTATGTTGGTGGATCCTTTGAGGACCGCGCCCGGGTCAAGATGGAGATCGACGCCCGGCTTGAGAAAAATCGCGCCGCTCAGGAAGACGCCCCGGGGGATGACCAGCGTGCCGCCGCCTTTGGCCGCCAGTTGATCAATTGCAGACTGAATTTTTTCGGTATTCAGCGTTTGGCCATCACCCACCGCTCCAAAATCGGTGATGGATGCGCTGTTCGCGATGGCTGTCTGGACACCAATCATTGCTTTGGCCTTCACCACAGGCGCCGGCACCATGATGAAAAACACACCCAAAGCGGCGAGCCATTTGAACGTGGATGGTTTATGAAGCATAAATTGAAAGATCATAGGGCTTTGCCATAGATCGGCGACTGACCGCGCGCGGCGGACGAAGGTTTAGGCGCGGGCGCATTGATGCCGTTGATCAAAACATCGTCGTAATACGGCGTGCTGAACTTTCTGCGATCACCACCTGCCAACAGCCCAGCCATGCCGTGCGAATAAAGGGTATCGGTGGCACTCAAGACCGGCTTTTGATCCACCCATCCCGCGATGGTTGAACCCGCAAAGCGGAGTTTCAAATTGTGCCACTGGCCGGAGCCGATGTTGGGAAGCTGAACGGCGCCAAGCACCTTTTCTCCACCCGTGCTGTCATCGGTCCTGGCCCTGATGAGAGCCTGTTGTTCGGCATCACCTGTTGTTTTTTTCTTGTCCATTTTACCGCGGATCACAACCAAACGACATTTGCCGTCATCGCCGAGTTCAAGAAAATAACCTTTTGGGATACTGCCATAACCCGTGCCGACGTCATTGACCCGGCCCATTACAGCCGCTGAGTCGCCGGGGTTCAAGTAAACATCCGCACTAATTTCGTAGTCCTGCCATTGGTCATCGCCAAGGATCGTGTATGGCTGCCAATCGGGCGCCCATGAGATTGGACGCATCGGAACGACTTGGCGCAGGCATTCCCCGTTTTTATCCGGGCGTTCGGCAAGCTCGAAGGCCCCGTCGATGTCCGCCGTGTAACGCGGCAAATCACCCCATTTCTGAGGCGGAGAATACGCATCGAATGTTTCGTAGTAAGGAAACGGAAAGGGCTTGTCGGCTGGAATATTTGCGAAGGAACCTTTCCGCTGGCCCCGGGTGGTGGAGAGCGAGTAAATGGAACCCGGCTGCAATGTGAGGGAGAACACTCCTTTCTCAGGTTTGATGTCTTCCTGCCGGACGAATTGCTCTTTTTCATCGCTGACCCAGACACAAAGTTTTCCGGCGGACAGGCCGCCGCCGACTTGAAAACGGATCTGTTGCTGCGTTTTTGCGTCTTTGGTCTCAATGATGATACTGTAGTCGGCGCCCGGCGATTTCAGTGTCACAAAGCCGCCGCCGCCGGCCAGTTCACCACATCCGCCGTTGAGGTATTGCCATCCGGGCTGTGTGAATTGCCCGTAGTGCGCGTATCCCCACAGGGCCTCGCGCACTTGATAGCTGCCGCTCCACGGCGAGCGCACGAGCAGCATGGCCGGGTCTTCGGAATAAGGTTCCATCGGGTAAAGCGCGGCGATGTCATACCAGTTCACAATCTTGGTTACGCCGCTGCGGATGAAGTTCTCATTGAACGCTTGGACAATGCTGATGGCGCAATCGAATCCCTTCAAATAGACATGCTCTTCGGTGTTCCAAATGGGCTTGTTCATTTGGGCAGCCGCGGCCTGCACCTCCGCTGAAGCGGGCATAGTCATCAGAGTATGGGCGCTGAGAACATCGATCGAATCGCGCAGCTTTTTATCAGTAAGCATGTCTTTGGTAAAATCGAGTTTGTTGCTTTGCCAATTATCAAAGCCGTGGATTTTGACTTTTTCAAAACCATTGGCATTTAGGCTCGTCCGGAGTCTCTTCACAAAATCGTAGTCGGCTCCCTTTTCATTGCGGCAACCGATGGCGTCGAGCTGCACGCCGTAAACATCCCGGAGTCCTTGCAGCCATTTCACATCGTAATCCGCAGCGTCCTGCGACCAAAAATTTCCATTACCGATCCAGCCGGGAGCGCTCCAGACGGCGCCGTCAAGGGCGATATTTGGATTTCGCTTTTTGGCTTGTTGCAAAATCCACCACATGTAACCACGGGAATAGTTGAGGTCATCGCGCGTGTGCATATGGCTGGGCATCGAGCCCTGGGTCGAATTGCCATCGCCGGGGATCTCCACATATAACGCACTGACGGAAGCGCCGAATTTGGGCTTGAAAACCATGTCAAGGATCTGGCTGCGTTGCGGCTCGGGATAATCCTTGAGCAGCACCGAAGTCGAGCCGCCGCCATCCACAATCCCGATGCCATCAAAACGCTTGCCCCCGGCATCACCGTTGAGTTGCACGGTTTGGGCAGCAACCTCAGTCGCGACGGGTTGCCCGAGGGCAACGCTGCAAATGGGCACTACCAGCAGTCCAACGACGCCTGCGAAGGCCATCCCCAGGAACCGATTTTGAACAGTGTTCATCAAAACAATTTTCAACAACCGGCCGGGCTGCCATCAATGGAGTGGCGCGAGACCATCTTCGATTTTCACCGGATGCGATACGATCTGCACCGTGGCCGAAGCCAAACCCGGGCGTGTGGCCGTCAGAGTGATGGTTCCGGGCTGGAGTGTCGAGCGGATTGCAACACGGTTGATGCCGCATTCGGTGTCGAGATAAAGATTGTTCACGGAGTTGGTAATGCCGCTGTCATAACCGCCGCGCCAAATGGCCGGGCCGGTCACCTGGAAATCCACCCGCGCATCATCCGTGGGGCAGCGCTCCCCTTTCGCATCCACCGCTTCAAAATCAATGAACGCCACATCCGAACCATCCGCCTGCAAACCGTTTGGACCAGCATGGACAGTGAGTTTGAGGCCCACAGCCGGGGTTTGGCTTCGGCCACGGTGCAGATCGTATCGCATCCGGTGAAAATCGAAGATGGTCTCG
>Ga0206865_1083_pt2 | contig 28045 bp, 28 predicted proteins | sample Alteio_BWOrgCont_39_FD_152628 | JGI IMG/M metagenome (GOLD analysis project Ga0206865, IMG submission 152628) | Enriched cells from forest soil in Barre Woods Harvard Forest LTER site, Petersham, Massachusetts, United States -... | ecosystem: Environmental > Terrestrial > Soil > Temperate forest >...
GGTTATCTCTATCATGGCCGTGTGAAAGAATTGGCCGAAGCTGCGCGTCAAGCCGGCTTGGCATTTTAAGGGGAAAAAGTATGGCGAAGCCTGAACGATCAAAGAAGGATGACCACGAAGACCGCGAAGGCAATGAGCTGATCGAAAAGCTCGTTGGCATCAATCGCGTAGCTAAAGTTGTGAAGGGCGGTAAGCGCTTTGCCATGGCAGCTGTTGTCATCGTTGGTGACGGCAAAGGCCGCGTAGGTATCGGAACTGGCAAGGCACGTGAAGTGCCTGAAGCCATCCGTAAGGCTACAGAAGCCGCGAAACGTCGCTTATTCCGCGTTCCATTGCGCGAAGGTCGCACGCTTCATCACGATGTTCGTGGCCGTTACGGCGCGGGCAAAGTTGTCCTTCGTACAGCACCTGCAGGTACCGGCATCATTGCTGGTGGCCCGATGCGCGCTGTGTTCGAGGCACTCGGCATTCATGACGTCGTAGCTAAGTCGGTTGGCTCATCCAACCCCCACAACATGATCAAAGCGACTTTCAATGCGCTTAATCAAGTTTCGAGCCCACGCTCGGTAGCAATGCGCCGTGGCAAGAAAGTCAACGAAATCCTTGGCAAGAAGCAGGCAGAAGCCGCTGAAGCTAAGGAATCATAAGGATAGCAGGGGCGTATTATGGCAGCAGCGAAAAAGACAATGACCGTCATCCAGACCGGCAGTGAAAATGGTAAGTCACCTGGCATGCGCGAAACATTGCGTGGTTTAGGCCTCGGCCGTATCCGTAGTCAGTCTGTGCTTGAAGATACACCCTCAACACGTGGCATGGTGACCAAGGTGCAGCACCTCGTGCGCGTCGAAGAACAGAAGAAGGATAAGTAAAAATGATTAAGCTCAATGACCTCCGTGACAATCCAGGCGCGCGTAAGAAGCCTATGTCCATTGGCCGTGGTATCGGTTGTGGCAAAGGCAAGACTTGCGGTCGTGGCGTCAAGGGTCAAAAGGCCCGTACCGGCGTTTCAATCCGCGGTTTCGAAGGCGGCCAGATGCCATTGCATCGCCGTTTGCCAAAACGTGGCTTTAACAATATTTTTGCCAAGACTTACGGCGAAATCAACCTCGGCCGTCTGCAAGCAGCTATTGAAGCTGGCAAGATCGACATCAAGAAGCCAATCACAGCTGAAACGTTGAGCACAGCAGGGATCGTCGGCACAGAGTGTGATGGTCTTCGCTTGCTTGCTAAAGGCGAGATTAAGTCAAAGATCGAAATCACAGTTGCTGGTGCATCAAAGTCAGCTATTGCCGCAGTCGAAAAGGCTGGTGGTAAAGTGACGGTCTTTGTTAAGGCAAAGCCAGTCCCAAAGCCAAATAGCAAAAAAGCTAAAACAGCCTAATTTTTGAGTCCTTTGAGAGAGGGTTGGTTTTTATAGACCTGAAGTCTATAAAATACCGCATTTCCATGGACAAAATTGGTTGCACTGCACCACACCTGCCGCTTGTTTTATGAGGCTTAACCCCTTATATCCATCCTACCTTCTTTTTTGCCTCTGACCCCGATAGAAACCATGGCTTCAGCAGCTGAATCACTCGCCGCAAATATGAATATGTCCGCTTTTGGCAAAGCGACGGAGCTTAAGAGCCGTATCTGGTTCACGGTCATGGCCCTGATCGTTTACCGGCTTGGTACCTATGTACCAATCCCAGGCATCGACCCCGTCACGCTTGGCGAGCTTTTTAAGCAGCATGGTGGCGGCATCTTGGGCATGTTCGACATGTTCTCGGGCGGCGCCTTAAAGCGTATGACCATTTTCGCCCTTAGCGTTATGCCCTACATTACGGCCTCGATTATCGTCCAGCTCTTATCCGCGATTTTACCAGCCTTTGAATCCTTGAAAAAAGAAGGTGAAAGCGGCCGCGTCAAGCTCAACCAATATTCACGTTACCTGACGGTCATCTTCGCCATCGTCCAGTCCTATGCGCTGGCGATCGGCCTTGAAAATATGATGGGCGGCAATGCCGTTGTCATTTCAGGCGGTTTCTTCCGCGTGAGCACTATGGTGACCCTGACAGGGGGCACTGTCTTCTTGATGTGGTTAGGTGAGCAGATTACAGCGCGTGGCATCGGCAATGGTACATCCCTGATCATCTATTCAGGCATTGTTGCCAACTTGCCAAACGCCATGGCTCAGACCTTGGAATTAGGCCGTACCGGCGCTTTATCCACCTGGTTTATTTTACTGATCCTGGTCTTGATTGTCTTTGTCCTCGCCGTTTGCGTTTTCTGTGAACGCGCCCAACGCCGGATTTTGATCCAGTACCCCAAACGCCAGGTTGGCAACAAGATGTATGGCGGTGAGGCCTCACACTTGCCACTTAAGATTAATACATCCGGTGTTATCCCGCCGATTTTTGCCAGCTCGCTCTTGCTGTTTCCTATTACAGCTTTGAGCTTTACCAGCATGCAACAAAAGGGCGGCTGGCTCGCCGACATCGTCGCTGAACTGGGTCATGGAAAGCCTTTGTTTATGGTGCTTTATGCGGCGCTGATCATTTTCTTCTCCTTCTTCTATACCGCCGTTGTTTTCAATCCCGTTGAAACAGCGGACAATTTGAAGAAATACGGCGGCTTCGTTCCTGGGATTCGTCCTGGTAAAAATACGGCTGATTATTTTGATTTTGTCCTGACGCGATTGACGGTCCTTGGTGCGGCCTACTTGGCGGGCGTCTGCTTACTGCCTGAATTTTTGATGAGCAGAGGTGCCGTCCCGTTTTATTTGGGGGGCACATCACTCTTGATCGTCGTCAGTGTTACGATCGATACCATCTCACGTATTCAATCACATTTGATCGCGCATCAATATGAAGGTCTGATCAAAAAATCGAAGCTCCGTAAGAAATGAGCGGCGTCACCGGAATGAACATCATTCTTTTGGGCCCGCCAGGGGCAGGGAAGGGGACGCAAGCCCGCCTTCTCGAAGACAAATATAAAATGGTTCAGATTGCGACAGGCGATATGCTGCGCGCATCCATTAAGCGCGGTGAACCTTTGGGCGTTGAAGCCAAGAAAATCATGGATGCCGGTAAGTTGGTGCCGGACGATTTAATGATCAAGATGATTGAAGACAGGATTGCCAAACCAGATTGTAACAATGGTTTCATCCTTGATGGTTTCCCACGCACAGTTCCGCAAGCTGAAGCCCTTGATACCATGCTGGCCTCGCGCCATAAAAGCTTGGACGCTGTTATCGAACTCAAAGTTGATGAAGCCGCCTTAGTGGAACGTGTTGCTGGCCGTTTTACATGCGCAAAATGCGGCGCGGGCTACCATAGTAAATTCAAACCCACCAAGGTTGAGGGCATTTGCGATGTCTGTGGGAGCACTGAATTTGTCTGCCGCCCCGATGACAATCCTGAGACCATGAAGACCCGCCTTAAAGCTTTTAATGAGCAAACGGCTCCAATCCTGCCTTACTACAGGCAAAAAGGCCTCCTTAAGACAATTGATGGCATGGCCTCTATGGAGGCGGTTCAATCCTCGATTGCCGCGATTCTTGGCAGTATCAAAAAGGCCTGATTTCCCTATTTCCCTGAAATCGCGCATTTATTCCTATTTCGAAATAAAAGATACATACGCCAATAAATCCGCTAAAATGCCTTTCCTGCCGTCAAAACCTACCTTCTTAATCGACCGTTACCCACCTTTAACCATACGGCAAGGTTTTTATGTCAAAAATCTTGCTGCCGTAGTGTCTTTCTGATCCTGGGTTTAATTTGCAAACTCTTTTGTCAGGCCGCCTTTCCTGCGTGGTCGGAATTTGCAACCCCTGTGAAGAATTGTGCATGTGGAGGAGAATACTGTGAGTCAGCTGGCCAACCTCAAAGTCCTAATTGCGGACGATCACTTTTTGATCCGGCAATTTGTGCGGAATACGCTTCAGGAATCGAAGATCACCAACGTCCAGACAGCGGCAGATGGCAACGAAGCCATCGACCTCGTCCAAAAGGCGCTTGATGTTAACCAGCCTTACGACATCGTATTCCTGGATTGGAATATGCCCACGATTTCGGGACTTGAAGTCCTGAGTTATTTCCGCGCTAAGCCTGAATATTCAAATACAGCTTTCGTTATGCTGACGGCCGAATCCGAACAGCAAAACATCATGAAAGCGATTAAGGCTGGTGCCACATCCTACATTATCAAACCCGTTTCACCATCCGACCTAGGTAAGAAGCTATTTGAGATTTATGAATGGATTAAGCGTAAGCGCCAATCATCTCAGTCGATGAACGGATAATTTATGGATCGCGGAACCGAAGCGAAGGTGAAACATATGAACCAACCCCTCTTAGCCTTGGATGAAAAGCTCGCCCAAGAAATTGCGACGGCAGTGACCAGCGCGATGCGTGAGACTTTCTCCGTCGAAGTTGTACCGGGCCCCTATGAAGTCGGCGAAGGCATGGTCTCCTTAGTGGGGGATGTGTCTGGTGTCATCGGCATGGTTCAATCGCATCTTGAGGGCACGTTGACCCTTTGCCTGACGTTTGAGACGGTACGTGATATCCTGCCTGCGGTCATTGGCAAATCCGTTTCGATTACCCATGAAATGGCCGTAGACGCTGTCGGCGAAATCACCAATATGATTTTTGGCCAGATCAAATCAGCCTTAGGCCAACGCGGTTATCAGCTGAAGCTCGGCATTCCCTGTGTCGTCACTGGCAAAGGGCACTTCGTGAGCCAATTCCATCGTGGACGCTATATGATTGTGCCATTCCATATCGATGGCCAGTTATTCCAAGTCTATGTAGCTTTGCACGCTCCAGCCCCAAAAATTCTGTAGGCGGAGGCTGGAACGGGCACCATGTCCGACTCTCCCAACCACTCAGCTTCAGGACATGAAGCGCACAAACCTACCCTAGCAGGCACCGCAGCCCTGTCTGAGGCGACGCGTCAAGTCGATATCATCCATACGTCACTTGCCGGCATGACGGCCATTGTCTTGGTGCTGCTGTTCGCGGTTGCTTTGCCTGTTTTCGGGTTATCGCCCGTCACGCATAAAGCCGAATTTGGCATTATGACGGCAGCAGCCCTCGCAGGCATTGCCTACCTTTATTATATGAACTACCGGGTGCACCAACACGTTAGTAACCAAGCGCGGTTGACTGAAGTCCTTGTGAATAGTCTAGGGCAGGGCTTCCTTTCATTCGATATGAATGGGCTGTGCGGCCGCGTTTATTCGCAAGCTTGCCTTAGCCTCTTGGAAACGATGCCCGCAGAAAAAAATATCAAGGATGTCCTGCATATCCCTGAAGACCAACGGGGTGATTTTAAGGACTGGATGGAAGTCCTCTTTATGCCAAACCACGCCATTGGGTTTGACGACGTCATTAAATTCTTGCCGGCCTTTTTCCCCCACAGCGAAGGCCGCCGTATCAGCCTGATGTATCGCCCCATCCGTTCTAAGGACGGGGCTTTGTCCCAAGTCATTGTCATCGCTACTGACCAAACCGAGGAATTCGAGGCCCAGCAACGCGCCCAAGATCAGCAAAGCTATGCCGAGATGATTTGCCGGATCTTCAAAGAACGTAACCAATTCTTGGCAACCGTTACCCATGTTCGCAAATTTATTGAGGCGGCAGACCAACCCGTTAAACGGGAAGATGCCTCATCAATGTTGCGGTTACTGCATACATTAAAAGCGGCGGTTAAACATTTCCATCTCGAAGAGTTGGGGCGGACAATTCATAAATTGGAAACTGAATTACGTAGCGAGACGATTGCAACAGATGAAGATTTCCAGAAGCAGCTCAAAGTGGCGAAAAAAGAAGTCGAAGACGGGCTTGCTTCTGTCATGGATCAGGTCCGTGAATTGATCGGGCAGGATTATGAGGGCCGCGGCAATATGCATGAGGTCGAGGAATCTGCCCTTTATGAATTTGCGCATGAAATGGAAGATAAGAATGTCGACAGGAACCTCATTCGCCATTTCCTCCGTACGATTGCAGCTGTGCCGGCGAATGAATGTTTCCGCCAGTTTGACCGTGAATTGCGTGACCTTGCTGAAATTGTTGGCAAACAGGTTAAGCCTGTCCGCTACACAGGTTCAAACCCCCGTATTTTGACGCAGCCCATCCAGGAGTTTGTGTTCTCACTGACGCATGTGTGCCGCAATATCATTGACCACGGGATTGAACCAGCTGTGACGCGCCTTGCGAGAGGCAAGGATCCAGCAGGGCAAGTCTCGATCCATACAGACGTTATTTTTGATAACGAGAAGAAATCGGAATGGCTTCATATCATCATTAGCGATGATGGTAATGGCATTGACCCCTCGAAAGTTCGGGCCAAGCTTGCAACTGTCGATCCCCAAGGGGCCTGGCGACATGAAGACGACCAAACAGTGATCCAACACATTTTCTCATGGGGATTTTCAACCCGGGAGAATGTCAGCGACCTTTCAGGCCACGGGGTAGGGATGGAAGCAGTCGAGCGCGAGATCCGACTTTTGGGTGGCAGTGTCAAAGTTTATTCTGATCTCTACCGTGGGACGCGTTTTGATATTCGCATTCCTTATATCCTTGATCTTCATAGAAAAGCACCCGAAGGAGCCATAACGGCGACCGCCTAAATGGGAGGGGTTGAGGCCTTGGTTCGCCCACAGGCTGGCTTTGTTTCCACCTTGCAACACATTGAAAAAGCGATAGACTTAAGACCCGTCTTCCCTCGTTTGTGCGATTCGACATGGCCGAAATTCAAGAACCAGAAACGCCTGCCCAGGAACCATCGATGGAGGAAATCCTTGCCTCCATTCGTAAAATTATTTCTGACGATGCACCTGGGGCTGCAACCCCTGCAGCAGGTGAGGCTGCCTCGGATGTCATTGAGTTGACGCAAATGGTTCAAGACGATGGTTCTGTTGTTGACGTTAAGCCCGCCCCAGTCCCTGAGGTACCTCCCATGGCCGCCGCTGCACCACCACCTTCCCCAGCTGCAACCCCCGCAGCTCCACCGCCGAAGCCAGCCGCAGCATCTCCAGCGCCAGAAACCCTGGTTTCCCCTAAAGCGGCCACTGCAGCAGGATCAGCACTCTCGTCACTCGCAAGTACCGTTGAGATAGAACGTCTTGCTGCAACACCGGTGACAAGCACATTGCTTGGTAATGGTGCACGTACCGTCGAAGACATGGTCATTGAACTGATGCGCCCCTTGCTGAAGCAATGGCTGGATGAAAACCTTCCTGCAACCGTTGACCGTTTGGTGCAGAAAGAAATTGAGCGGATTGCCCGCCGGACTTAATTATTCGGTAATTTGAATTTTTGGGTTAAAGCCGCGCGGCTGGTAATTCAGCAACGTCAAGCCTTCGCTGGCGTCAAAAATGAGATCCTCATTCATACGTTGAAAAACGGCCGTGCTGAAAAAAGAGTCTTGGATTAAATGGCTGTTCGAGACCCATTCAAACCCCTTTTTGAACACCCCTGTTTCCAGCATCCATAAGCGCGGCTTCATTCCTAAAGCCAGGAAAATCCGTTCAGCCATGGCGCGGTAGGTGAGCGTTTCGCCACCAGCAATATTTAAGTCCTTGCCATAGACAGCGGCATTGTCGAGGCAAGCGACGATAGCTTTAGCTACATCATCCGCATGGATGGGCTGACGCAAGCCATTCGCAGGTGCTGCTAAAGGCAGGAAACGGTAACGTTTGATAAAACGCGCCATGCGCACGATATTATAATCGCTCTTACCATCATAAATCAGGGCACCCCGAAGCAGCGTGCTGTTGACATTGCTACGGATAGACCAGTTTTGAATCATATCCTCAGCCAATTTAATTTTGATGGCGTTGGCTTGTTCTTTGGGATTATGGCTGTGCGCCTTCATAAAACGGCTGGCCGTGCCAACGCTGATCATCGATTTGATGCCAATGAAGCGTGGAAGGAATTGGGCGAGCAGGGTGAAAGGAAGCAAGCTGATGATGATTGCGTTTTCGGGCGCAATCCAATTTCGGGACATCGTGAAATCCAAATGGGTAAATTTGAAGCCCTCCGGTACGTCCACCTCACGGCGGGAAATAACCTCAGCCGTTATCCCCTTCGTGCGTAAACGCTCCATAAGGAAGGGGGCTATGAGGCTGTTGCCACCAGCGATAACTAAAGGAAAAGCTTGAGACACTTGACACCTCGGGGGCTGATTCGGCACTTTCCTATGCCATTATTAGGCCAAATTTTCATAGGACATAATGTTAAACAGCAACCAGGTAAAAAGTGATGAACAGTGCGCATTGGAAAGTAAATGACCTACAGTGGGATCAATTTGAGCCGGGAAAGGTTAATCCGGGGATTTTAAAGGTTATCAAGGCCGCGGCGTTGGTCGAATATAACGCGCATGATTATGCCACCTATCTCCAGAACGTCTTTCCGAACGACCCTGCTTTTCAGCAAGCATCCCAAGAGTGGTCTCTTGAGGAAGTCCAGCATGGCGAGGCCCTCGGTCGCTGGGCTGAGCGTGCTGACCCAACATTTAATTTCCATAATGCTGTTGCCCGCTACACAGCCGGCTTCCGCGTCAATGTGAATGTTGACCGTTCCATTCGTGGATCACAGGCTGGCGAGCTTATTGCCCGTTGTATCGTTGAAACGGGCACAAGCTCTTACTATACGGCCCTAGGTGATGCGACTGAAGAGCCCGTCCTCAAGGACATTTGCCGTAAGATTGCAGCCGATGAATTGCGTCACTATAAACTTTTCTACGATCATCTAAAACGTTACCTAGTGAGTGAAGGTTTGACGCGCCTTGAGCGCCTTAAGATCAGCCTCAGCCGCATGCAAGAATCCGAAGATGATGAGTTGGCCTATGCTTTCTTTGCTGCCAATGCCCCCGCCAATGCAACTTACGACCGCCCCACATACACATCCGCCTATATGCTCCATGCCTATCCGTTTTATCAGGAAAAACACGTTGAACGGGTGGTGGCCATGGTCTTCAAAGCCTGTGGCTTTAAACCCCATACAGTGTGGCAGGGAGTGGCCAATAAGGCCGCCTGGTGGTTGATGCAGACCAAGACCAAAAAGGCCCTGGCACAGGCCGCTTAAAGCCGCACCCTATCTAGCTGAATTATATAGATAAATTATATAATGGCCTGGCTTTACCGAACGGTAAACCTATTCGGTTATAAGAAGGCATGCCCGTCATCCTGCAGAACGAGCTCGCCGAGTTATTCATCCAACACGAACGTTATCGCAAAGGTACAACAGGCGGTAAACGTTTTGATATCTCATTGCAGACGGGGCATGAGCTTGACCTTTCTGCCCGTAAGTTGGATGGCGCTGAATTTGTGGGTGCTTTCCTAAACCACAGCAATTTTTCTTACTCGCAGTTGAAGCAAACCAATTTTTTTGGCGCCACCCTCAATAATAGCAATTTCTTTGAATCCAACCTGACGCAGGCTGACATGCGTGGTGCCCAGATGCAGGGCATCAATTTTACCAATGCCATCCTGGATGAGGCCAACCTAGCCGATGGGTCCCTCCTGCGCCGCTCATCCGGGGGTGAAATAAGCCCTGTGCATGAAGGCGATGCCAAGCTGCGCCTCTATGATGCAGTTTTTAAGAATGCAACAGCTCAAAAGGCAAAGTTCTCGAGCTCAATAGCTCTCTCAACAGATCTGAGCCTTGCCAATTTTAAAGGCGCAAAACTTCAGGGCGTCAATTTTACAGGCAGTAATTTGCGTGGCTCAACCTTTGAGAATGCCGATTTACGTGGGTGTAATTTCACGAACACAAATATGAATGCTGTGATCCTTCTGGGCGCCAATCTTGATGGCGCTGTCTTTGAGGGGGCGGATTTAACAGCCAGCCTTGTCCATATGAAAGAGGGTAATACGTCTTTCAGCCATGCCAAGATGACAAAGTCTCTGGAAAGCCTGGAGCTCAGCATCAAGGAAATTATTGCCAACCATCGCGTCTGGGTTAATACGCTCGGCCGTGAAGGCAAGCGTGCCGACTTGATTGGGATCAATCTCTCTCGCGTTATGCTGGATGGCGTCCAATTCCAAGCCGCCAGTTTACAACGGTCCCTTTTGACGGGCGCATCATTTGTGGGGGCTGTCTTTACAATGTCTGACCTATCTGGCTGCAATGCGCGTGAGACATCCTTTGCCAAGGCTGATTGCCGGGGCATTAATTTTTCACTCGCTAGGCTTGATAAGGCTGATCTGCAATCGGCTGATTTTTCGCCCATGTCGATCTCGGCAGGTGCCATGAAACCAATTTTGTGGCCTGCCAATTTTGCCGGCGCCAACCTACAAAATGCCCGCTTACGGAGCGCCAACCTGACGGGGGCCCGGTTTGAGAACGCCATGCTGGCTGATGCTGATCTACGTGAGGCCAACCTCGAAGGGGCCATTCTGACAGATGCCAACCTGACCAACGCCGATTTACGCGGCGCTAAACTCGATAAAGCCGATTTACGTGGGGCTATTGGCATCCGCTAAGGCCCTTTTCCCGCTTGCACCAGAACGCTACTCAAGGCTATTTTGCGCCATAACTTATTGATAGTGCGCGAGTATCCATGGCCTTGCCTGAAACATCTCTGATGAGCCGACTTGTCTCCCTCTGCAAGCGCCGTGGCTTTGTCTATCCAGCCTCAGAAATCTATGGCGGCCTGAACGGCTTTTGGGATTTTGGGCCGCTTGGCGTCCAACTGAAAAACAATCTGCGTGATGCCTGGTGGCATGACATGGTGGAATGCCCACCTCAAGGACCTGACGGCAAGCCGCTCTCCATCGTGGGCCTCGACAGTGCCATCATCCAAAACCCCCAAGCATGGGTAGCCTCAGGCCATGTGGGTGGTTTTGCCGATCTCATGGTTGATTGCCGTGAGACGAAGCTGCGTTATCGCGCTGATCATGTCATCTGCATCCAAATAAGTTATAAAAAATCGGATTCTATAAGGACGCACGATTATTTCCTGAGCGCACTCGAAGGGGATGAAGCAGAAGCGGCTCTGACTAAGAAAGCCAAAAAGCTGATTCAAAAACTTGGGGGCGGCGATCTTTGCCCCATTGATGTCAGTAAGGCCGTTCCTCTGACATCCTTATCACCAGAACAGCGCGCCAATGTCATTGGCCCTGATGCCGAAACAGCGGGCACATTGACTGAGCCTCGCGCTTTTAATTTGATGTTCCATTCCTATGTGGGCGTATTCCAAGATGAGAATTCAAAAGTCTATCTGCGGCCCGAAACGGCGCAGGGGATTTTCCTGCAATATAAGAATGTCCTCGATACGTCGCGCGTCAAGCCTCCCTTTGGTATTGCGCAAGTTGGCAAGGCCTTCCGGAATGAAGTCACACCGCGTAATTTTATCTTCCGTACCCGCGAGTTTGAGCAGATGGAGATGGAGTTCTTCTGTGCGCCAGAAGATGGCCTGAAATGGTATGAATTCTGGGTAGCCGAGCGCCTCCGTTGGTGGGAAGCGCAAGGTGTCAAAAAGGAAAACCTCTTCCGCAACATCATCCCTGAAGGCGAATTGGCGCATTATTCCAAAGGTACCTCAGACATCGAATATAAATATCCCTTCACAGCCCCAGGCTTTGGTGAGCTTGAAGGTGTGGCGTACCGTACTGACTATGATTTGAAGCAGCATCAGACGCACAGCAAAACTAATTTGGAATATATTGACCAGGAGAATGGCAATCGCCGTTATCTACCGCACGTCGTCGAGCCGGCCAGTGGCCTAACCCGTGGTGTACTTGTCCTGCTTTGCGAAGCCTATCAATATGACGAGAGCCGCGCCTCACCAGAGTGGCTCAAGCTTAAGCCAAGTTTAGCCCCCATCAAGGCCGGCATTTTCCCATTGATCAATAAAGATGGTATGCCGGAAGTAGCCGAGAAGCTTTATATGGATCTGCGTTCTAGCTTTACCTGCCAATATGACGCCAAGCAAAGCATCGGCAAGCGTTACGCGCGCATGGATGAAGCAGGCACCCCATTCTGCATTACGGTCGATAGTGATACACTGAAAGACCAAAATGTCACGATCCGCAACCGCGACACAGCCCAGCAGGACAAGGTTTCACTAGATAAGGTGAGAGATTATTTAACAGAAAAACTAAAATAATTTAGCTGTATTTAAATCGGCGCGGCGTTGGCGTTTGCCTTACGTGAATAATGAATGATGGCGGAACACCCTTAGGAGTATTGTATCGCTCAGTCACTGCCGTACGTGCTTCAGGATCAAAGTTTCCGTGCGCTTTCTTTGCCATCCCCTTCAAGGCCCTTAATCCGGCAGAGAAAGCCTGCTTACCACTTTTCTTTGCGAGCCTCGTTATTGAAACAGCTTCAATTTCTGTTACTGAGAAAAATGCTGTGTCAAACCAACTTTGAGCTCCAACCATAACATTATAATGTGCATTAAACCTTTCGAGATGTGTAAAGCCACGAGCTACAAGGGCAATACCAGTCTCTCGATATAATTCCGGAGGCGTTAAATTAATGACCGGTGCAGGATCGTTCCTGTCTTCATAATTTCTAGGAAATTCAGCAAACCAACCAATTTCTCCATAAGCTAAAAATCCTTGACCCCGATTGCCCAATTTTTCAACCGTTGGACTAATGATTTCTATGTACTTATCGACAGTTCTCTTTGTGAGCCCAGCAGAAACAACACATGGGTTACCTGAATCATTTAATACGGGGCTAACATGCCCATAGGGAATGCCGATATAGCTTGCTAGATCAGGCCTTAAGTAAGCGGGGATTGATGAATTTGCTGAAACCTTGATGCCCCAAGCATCATTTATAGGGTTTTCACCCAATACTACGGGGCAGATACAAGGCCTTTGGCACACGTAATTGTGTGCATCTCCGGAAAGAACAATACCTTTTTGCCGACCTATTAATTCTCCTGGTCTGGCATACGGTAGTTCATAGGTGACAAGGGTGCCTTGGCTTAAGGCTAGTGGTTCTGAAGGAAAAAACGCTCTCGGGCTTAAGGCATTCATTTATGAATCACCAACACATGTCTGCACAAAACGTATCAGGGTACAGAATACTGTCAACGAACGCGCCCGAGTCGCACGCTACCCATTTTTGGTTTTGGTCTTTTCTTTGTGCGATGTTGTTTTTAAGTGACGGAGACTAGCCCCAGACAGCCGGCTTACTTCGGCAGCTTTGACGAGTGGTGCTCCACAATCATCAAGTTGCCGTTCTCAGCTTTAATATAGACAAAGCTGAAACGGGCAGGGATCGTGACGGTCTTGCCATGTTCTAGGAACGAAAAGTTATAAAGGCCACTGGCAATAGCGACATCACCATAGACACGCACCACGGCCTGTATCAATTCTGCCTTCAAGTTTTTCTGTGCAGTGAACTTATCAAAGTACTCTTTACGACCTTCAGGTGTAGTCAGAATTTTGGATGAGAGCGTCGGCAGCAAAATTGCATTGTCGGCATAAAGTGGGGTAACAGCTGTAGATGATCCTGATTCAATAGCAGCTACCCACGATGTTAGAGCCGTTTTAATTTGATCAGCCGTAATGGATAATTCAGGTGCTGTTGCTTCAGGCTGGTTTATGTTTGAAGTCGCCGTTACATCGCTATCATTGAAGGCATGGACGGGCTGCGCGGCAAAGCTTAGTAAGAGCACCAGTAAAAGAGCGTGGGATAGCTTCATCATGGACAATACTCCTCTAGATTTAAGCCGCTTAATAAGGCGCAATATAACCATTGTTATGGCCTTTGGCACAGGCTAATTTACACCAGAATTCGCGTTTTTAAGGGATTTATCATGACCACGCAGAAATGGGTATACGCATTTGGTAATGGCAAGGCCGAGGGCAAATCGGACATGCGTAACCTATTGGGCGGCAAAGGCGCTGGCCTTGCTGAGATGTGCAACCTGGGTTTACCGGTTCCTCCCGGCTTTACGGTCACGACAGAAGTTTGCACCCACTATTATGCCAATAGGAATTGCTACCCAACTGAGCTGAAGCAGCAAGTTAATGATGCTCTCAAGCAAGTTGAGCAAATAGTTGGCGCCAAATTTGGTGACGCCAAGAACCCATTACTCGTTTCCGTACGTTCAGGCGCGCGCGCATCAATGCCAGGCATGATGGATACTGTCCTCAATCTTGGCCTTAACAAAGAAACAGTTGAAGGTTTGGTTGTACGCAGTGGCGATGCCCGTTTTGCTTATGACAGCTACCGTCGTTTTATTCAGATGTTCAGCAATGTTGTTTTAGATATTCCACACCACAAATTTGAAGAAGTCATCGATACCATCAAGCGCGATAAAAATTATAGGCTTGATACTGAAATGACGGCTGAGGATTGGAAAGAAGTCGTTGATGGCTCATTGGACATTGTTGAAAAGATCCAAAAGAAACCATTCCCACAAGATGTGCACGAACAATTATGGGCAGCTGCTGGCGCCGTCTTCAGCTCCTGGATGAACCAGCGTGCCATTACCTACCGTAAATTGAATGATATCCCACATGATTGGGGCACGGCCGTTAACATCCAGGCCATGGTGTTTGGTAATATGGGCGAGGATTGTTGTACCGGTGTTGCCTTCACGCGTAACCCGTCAACGGGCGAAAATGCTTTCTATGGCGAGTACCTTGTCAATGCTCAGGGCGAAGATGTTGTTGCTGGTATCCGCACGCCCCAGCACCTCACCATGAAAGGTAAGAAAGATAACCAATCCGACCTTCCAGCTATGGAAGAAGTCATGCCGGCAGTTTTCAAGCAATTGGATGACGTCCGGCTGAAATTAGAAAAACATTACCGTGATATGCAGGACATCGAATTCACTGTCCAGCAAAGCAAGCTTTACATGCTGCAAACCCGTACGGGAAAGCGCACGGCCCCGGCAGCCTTAAAAATTGCCGTTGATATGGTCAGTGAAGGCGTCATTACAAAACAAGAGGCCATCAAACGTATTGAACCATCATCCTTAGATCAATTATTGCATCCGACGCTTGATCCGAAAGCCAAGAAACAAATCATTGCGAAGGGTCTCCCGGCATCACCAGGTGCAGCATCCGGCAAAGTTGTCTTTAGCGCCGATGAAGCCGAACAGCTTACGGCCCAAGGCAATAAGGTTATCCTGTGCCGTATTGAAACCAGCCCCGAAGATATCCATGGCATGCACGCAGCTAAGGGGATTGTGACAAGCCGTGGAGGTATGACGAGCCATGCAGCCGTTGTCGCACGTGGCATGGGTCGCGCTTGTGTGGCGGGCGCTGGTGAAATCCATATCGAATATGCCAAGCAGCAAATGACCGTAAAAGGCGTCACAGTTAAAGCTGGGGAGGTCATCACCATCGATGGCTCGACTGGCGAAGTCATGCTAGGAGAGGTTGCAACGATCCAGCCAGAGCTTTCAGGTGACTTTGGAACCTTGATGGCATGGGCTGACAGCATGCGTCGCATGAAAGTAAGGGCCAATGCCGAAACACCGCTCGATGCACGCACTGCACGTAAATTTGGCGCCGAAGGCATAGGTCTTTGCCGGACTGAACATATGTTCTTTGATACAGACCGTATCATTGCCATGCGCGAGATGATCATTGCCGATGATGAAAAAGGCCGTCGCACTGCACTTGCCAAGCTTGAGCCCATCCAGAAAAAGGATTTTATTGAGCTTTTCAATATTATGGATGGCTTACCGGTCACGATCCGTTTACTTGATCCCCCTTTGCATGAATTTTTGCCTAAATCAGAGGCTGAAATGGCTGAAGTTGCTAAGGCCGCTGGAACGACAGTTGAAAAGGTGGCAAAGCGCTCAAGCCAGCTCCATGAATCCAATCCTATGCTGGGACATCGTGGGTGCCGTTTAGGTATTTCGTATCCAGAGATTTACGAGATGCAAGCACGCGCTATTTTTACCGCAGCCATTGAAATCCAGAAATCAGGCAAGGCCGTCACGCCTGAAATCATGATCCCGCTTGTGGCCACGAAGAAAGAACTCGACATTCTTAAAGAAATGATCGACCGGGTTGCTGGCGAAGTGATGAAATCATCAGGCGCTAAACTGACCTATTTGGTTGGAACGATGATTGAATTGCCGCGCGCAGCTTTGAGGGCAGGGGAGATTGCTGAGACTGCGCAATTCTTCAGCTTTGGTACGAATGACCTCACGCAGACAACTTTCGGCCTGAGCCGCGATGATGCTGCCAGTTTCTTGCCAGATTATTATCGCTCTGGCGTGTTTGAGCACGACCCCTTTGCCACCCTCGACCAAGACGGCGTTGGTGAGCTCATCAAGATTGCTGTCGAACGTGGCCGCAAGACACGTAGCGATATTAAGCTTGGCATCTGTGGCGAGCATGGTGGCGATCCAAACTCAGTCAAATTCTGCAACCGTGCTGGGCTCGATTATGTCTCATGCTCACCGTATCGCGTACCGATCGCACGTTTAGCTGCAGCCCAGGCTGCCATCGAAGATCAAAAAGATATTGATGCGCGAAGGAACGCGGCGTAACGCGCTTTAACGACGTTAACTTTTATTTACCAAGTCATATCCCTTTTTATATGGATAGATACTGATTAATCCCATTTTTATGTTTTCGAGCTATTGTCCCATGAGGTTTTAAAGAATGTAATTATGGGATAAATAATAATGGGCGCTTTGGGAAAATACTCAGATCTTTGCTATGATAAACAGAAAGATGCACTCTATGTGAAGCAAGGTGCTGACAAAGACGTTCTTATAGGAGCTCTGAACATGAATCTCGGGCAAGTAACCCCTAAGGTTCTTTCAGATAACCCTAAACTAGCGGATGCAATGGATAAGGCCGGCGTTTGTAGCGTGCAGGATGAAAAAGATGCAGCGATACTGCCAATAACAAACTTAAAGCAGCGCGGAATAAACTTTGAAGATGACACGAAGGCAGCACCGGCAAAAAAACCAAAACAGGTCGCACCTAAGGTCGGACCTTAAGCCCTCAACCATTCTGGTTGATAGGGGTTCAGTTTAGTATCTTCATATGCGAATGTTATCCCTTCAGCGATTGCAGCTTGGGCTTTTTCGATATTCACTAAAGCTAAGCCAAAACCATCACAACTACTGCGCATTTCTCCCACATCTTCATGATTGAATGTGAGCCTTGAGCCCGGGGCAGGCGCTTCACCTATAAGTCTAAATGGAAACAAACGTTTCTTCACTAACGCCCGATAATGCATGCGGGCGGTGAGCTCTTGCCCCATATAACAGCCCTTCGTCCAGCTGATACCATTAAGCAGGTCAACATTGCATTCCAGTAAGGTGGATTTCTCAACCAACATATCGCGGCTTCCATCGGGCACACCCAAAACAAGACGATGTTTATCGTAAGCTGTTAAATCCGCATACTGCCCTTCAACAGGTTGGCCTTTTCCGACAATCCCGCGGACGCCTAAAGCAGGAAAGCGCGGATCCTCATGCCAATGCGGTTTGGTGGGAATAGCATGGCCCCAGGTCGCCCAAACATCAAATCGATCTGTGACGTTCTCAAAGGTGACTTTAGCGCGAAGTTTGAAAGCCATCAAACGCTTCAGCAAATCATCCACGCGATCACGCTCACAATCGATGAGAAAATGATCACCACCATCCGTGACAAACATGTCATGGAGGAACTTACCTTGCGGCGTGAGCAGAGTAGCGTAAAGGGCATGATCAGCTGTGCATAAATTGATGTCGTTGCTGATGAGGCCCTGCAAAAAAACGTGCCGATGCTCACCACCAATACGGAGGATGCCTCGGTTTGTGAGTTGGCATGTGAGGATTTCGGTCATTTTAAGACATTGATATATTCGCTGGCGTTCTCAGCGGTGATTTCGACAAAATTGGCCATGGATGTCGGCATCATCTCACTTGGGATCCCCAACATATTGATTGAAACCAAGGTCGGGAAAATATCCTCCTTAGCACCATAAAAGTTTTCAGGGTTAAAAAGAGGGGGTAAATGCCAGAATAAGCGATAGCCATTGTTCAAGAGGAAATGAATAAGCGATAGAGATTTATCCTTACGGTCATTTTCAACATACAAATAAGGCTTGCAACGTTTCATGGTTTCAACGGCGCCTTCAAGCGCAACCTGTTCCATGCCCTCGACATCCAGTTTTATAAAATGGCATCTTGGTAATTGCAGGGAGTCGAGTGTGAGCAGGGGAACAGATTCACCCGTCTCAACATTTTCCAACGACACACCGCCAAAATTATCGACAGCGCTATAATTGAGACGCGGGACTGTAATTGACCCTGTACTTTGACCTACGGCTACCATAAGGGCCGAAACATTTTGGATGTTATTGAGCGCCAAGTTGCCACACAGCATCTGATAAACAACCCGTTGGGGCTCAAACGCAATGACCTGTCCCGTGGCGCCCACAGCCTTAGAGAGGCCAACTGTATGCGCGCCTATATTGGCACCAACATCGAGGACGGTCATGCCTGGCTTGATGATTTGATAGAAAAGGCCAGCTTCAAGTTCAGAGAACTCACCGTAAAAATCCATGGATCGGCCAACATATTGGTCGTTCATGTTATACATGAAGAGGCCATGACGACATTGCTTGATGCGGATAGGCGCCTGTTCGGCCAGTACATTTCCAGACATAGGATTCCTTGATTCGAAGTCTTAAACTTTCCTTAACCGGGAAGCTTTAACATTTCCAGAGGCGTAATGCATCGCCTGAAACGAGTGTGCCATGAAGTCTCCCTTAGGCCAAACACCGGCTGTTAAAACCCTACCCTTTATTCTTTTTGCCTTGGCTGCTCTGGCCTTAGCAGGCTGTAATGGCACAACTGTGGCGTTGGGCGCTGCAGCCGCAGGAATTTGGGAAACCAAGCCTGATCCATTACCACCAGCCGATTTAGCTTCCCAGATCCCCCAGCACGAAAGCTGGTGCTATGAAACCATGGGACAGCCTGAGTGTTTCTCCCATCCCCAAAAGGATGCCAATAACCGCTTGATCAATGTCGACCCGGAAAACCGTTATCCACTCACGGCACGTGCCTACCATGAGGCCGTGGTCGAGGATCAATAAGCCTTTTTAGGCCTTTCAACACCACTGTTGCACCGAAATTTTCTCCGGCTATAGTCGGCTCCTTGCATATTGAATCAAGGGGATAGCATGTTGGATTTAACGCAGATTTTTACCAGCCCGGCCTTGGCGCAAACCGCCGCAGCACCTGGAAACCCGGTGGGGGGTTCTGGCACGTCCATGTTTATGAACTTCCTTCCACTGGTTCTCATTTTTGTAGTTTTCTATGTCCTCATCATCCGCCCGCAACAACGGAAAATGGATGAGCAATCCAAGATGATTAAGGCTCTGCAACGGGGCGACCGTGTTGTCACCAGTGGTGGCATCTATGGCAAGATCACACGTATTGATGGTGATGACGTTACATTGGAAATTGCTGATAACGTCAACATTAAGGTTGTGCGTTCCTTTATCAGTGGCCTCGCCGCTAAAACACAACCAACATCTGCGCCTGATAGCAACTAAGCGGAACAGAAAAACGCCCATGATTTATTTTGAACGCTGGAAAGTTATCCTTATTTTGGTCATTTGCACCTTAGGCGTTTTGTATTCAGCGCCGAACGTCATGGGCAAAGATACTGTTGCCTGGCTACGTGAACACACCCCCTCTTTTTTCCCGAACCAGATGGTCAATTTGGGCCTTGATCTGCGCGGCGGCTCGCATTTATTGCTCGAAGTTGCGACGGACACCGTCATCGAAGAACGCACTCAAGCTATGGTTGACCAAACCCGCGCTGAACTGCGCTTAGCGAAGATTGGCTATACCGACCTTGGCCTCAATGGTGGGGTTGTCCATTTCAAGCTCACCGATCCATCACAAGAAGATAAGGCTAAAGACGCCATCCGTGAAATGGATCGTGATTTGAATATCTCCGTTAGCAACAGTGAATTCTCACTTCGTATGACAGACACCAAGATCATGGAACGCAAACGCGCCGCCATGGACCAATCGATTGAGATTGTCCGCCGCCGTATTGATGAAACGGGCACACGCGAGCCATCCATCCAACGCCAAGGCGATAATCGTATCCTTGTGCAACTCCCCGGCGTCGATGACCCTCAGCGCATTAAGAATTTGCTCGGCCAAACGGCTAAGCTGACTTTCCGCCTCGTCGATGAAACGGCGAGCCTGAGCGAAGCACAATCAGGCCGCGTGCCTCCAGGCGAAGAATTCTTACCGGGTGCAAGCCAAGAGGGCCATCCTTACGTCGTTCAAAAACGTGTAATGGTCTCAGGCGACACGCTGGTGGATTCGCAGCCTTCATTCCAGGATAGCCAACCTGTTGTTAGCTTTAAATTCGATTCTGCTGGCGGTCGGCGTTTTGGTGAAGCGACGCGCGAGAATGTCGGGCATTTATTCGCCATTGTCCTCGATAATAAAGTTATCAGTGCACCTGTTATCCGTGAGCCCATCTTGGGTGGCAGCGGTGTTATCTCTGGCCACTTCACAACACAATCAGCTCAAGATTTGGCCCTGTTGTTAAGGGCAGGGGCACTCCCTGCGCCGATCAAGATCTTAGAAGAGCGAACTGTAGGTCCAGGCCTTGGTGCAGATTCAATCAAGGCGGGCGCAACGGCCAGCCTCATCGGCCTTGGCCTTGTCATCGTCTTTTTCGTTTTGTCGTACGGCTTATTTGGTATCTTTGCCAATATTGCACTTCTCTTTAACATCGCACTGATTTTTGCCGTGCTCTCGATCTTACAAGCAACTCTTACCTTGCCGGGCATCGCAGGTATTGTTTTGACAATTGGCACAGCACTCGATGCCAACGTTCTCGTCTTTGAGCGTATCCGTGAAGAGTTGCGCTTGGGACGTTCGTCAATCTCCGCCATTGATGCTGGCTACGGCCGCGCACTCTCGGCAATCATCGATGCCAACATGACCACACTGATTGCTGCTGTGTTGCTTTATATTTTTGGCTCTGGCCCCGTCAAAGGCTTTGCAGTCACACTCACCATTGGCATCATTGCCTCAATCTTCTCGGCAATCATGGTGACACGCTTGATCGTGATATGGTGGATGCGCGCGACAAAACCAAAGGTTTTGCCGATCTAGGCCTTCCTCACAAGAGTAGAAATAGCGCTTTCAAATCGTTGTGTTTCTGGCTTTGTGAGGAATGTAAACCATTCCTTTACATGGCCGTCACGGCCAATCAAATATTTATAAAAATTCCAGCGCACTTTACCTACAAAACCAGTTTCATGCGCAAGCCATTGAAAAAGGGGGTGGGCATTTGGTCCTGTGACAGGTGTTTTTTGCAGGATAGGGAATGTGACACCAAATTTTGACGAACATAGAGAAGCAATAGCCGTACTATTGCCTGGCTCTTGCCTGCCAAAATCATTCGATGGCACGCTAATGACAGTAAGCCCTTCCGATTTATGTTTTTGCCATAAGGACTCCAGCCCCTCATACTGCGTTGAAAAACTGCACAAAGATGCCGTGTTGACTATAACCATCGGTTGCCCTTGATATTGCCGTAGGGAAAGGGGCTTTCCTTGCAAGTCGATGCAATCAAAATCATAGATGGTTTTTGAGGTAAGCATGAAATCTCCTTATGTAAGGTTATCTACCGTTCTTTAGGAAGGCACTGCAGCCGACAGTAATAGCTTTAAGGCTTCACGCACCGTTTGCGCACGAATATCGCCACGGTCGCCCTTAAAGTTACATTTGTAATGGAAAATGGCGCCAGCACGTGTAGCGAGGCCCAGATAGACCAAGCCGACTGGTTTATCCGCTGTGCCCCCGTTGGGCCCTGCGACCCCTGTGACTGATATAGCCACATCCGCCAATGAAAATTCTAAGGCGCCTTGCGCCATCAACTCGGCAACCTGTTGGCTTACAGCCCCAAAAGCCCTGAGAGTTTCTGGCATGACAGCCAGCACTTCGGTCTTTGAATCATTACTGTAGGTGATGAAGCCACGCTCGACAACAATTGAGGAGCCGGGAATTTGTGTCAGGGCTGCACCAATGAGGCCGCCGGTGCAGGATTCCGCCGTAACGATCTTTTTCTTATGCTCCCCGTAAGCCAGGATAACTTGTCGCGCCAAATCATAAATATCTGGCGGGAGCATGAGGACCTCAGCCGGGAAAGCGGAGGGTGGCAATCGCCTGGGCGGCAATGCCTTCTTCGCGACCTGTAAATCCGAGACGTTCTGTTGTCGTCGCTTTGACACTCACGCGCTCAGGGACCATTTCTAAGAGTTCGGCAATACGCTTGACCATCGCTTCGCGGTGCGGCCCGATACGGGGGTTTTCGCACATCAAAGTGACATCAACATGGGAGATAAAACCGCCGCGTTCTGAAACCATATGAACGGCATGGCGAATAAAATGGGCGCTGTCTTTGCCCTTCCATTCTGGATCAGAAGGTGGAAAGTGCATACCGATATCACCAGCACCCATCGCGCCAAGGATGGCGTCGGTCAAGGCATGCAAGCCAACATCAGCGTCCGAATGCCCTTCAAGCTTACGATTGTGAGGGATAGCAACCCCACAAAGGAAGATTTTGTCGCCAGGAACGAGGCGATGGACATCAAAGCCCATACCCGTCCGGATATCGCCAAAGTTATGGCCAAGAAGGCGCGCAGCGCGGTCAAGATCGTCTGGATTTGTAATTTTCATATTGTCTGGGTTCGAAAGGACCAAGGAAACACTCATACCGGCTTTTTCTGCCACAGCGGCATCGTCAGTCAATTGTGCGCCAATTGTGGCCCTGTGTGCAGCTAGAATTTCATCGAAATGAAAAGCCTGTGGTGTATGGGCTTGCCATAAATTGGTGCGGTCAATCGTATCTTTAATCTGGATACCATTGCCGCGCTTCAAAGTATCAACCAAGGGCTTCGCTGCTATGGCGCCTCGTTCCTTATCCAAAGCCTTGCGGACAGCCGTAATGGTTGCGGCATCGATCAAAGGGCGGGCGGCATCATGGATCATGACCAGCTTCGGTTTTTTACCTTTTTCTAAACCTTCGAGGCCAAGGCGCACAGAATCCTGGCGGGTCGCACCGCCCATGATCGGTTCGGCCAATCCAAGCCCTTCTGTTGCTTTATCGTATAAATCGCGGTGTGCAGGACTGATGACGACCTGCACCTGGTCGATATGCGGATGGTTCAAAAAGGCCAGAATGCTACGCCGCAAAATCGGCATGCCGGCAAGGTCATGGTATTGTTTGGGGATTGAACCACCAAAACGCTCGCCTGCTCCTGCGGCGACAATAAGGGCTGCACACTGCGTCATCTAAACCTCTGGATATTAATGGGCGGAAAGTACAACTTGGTATAGGGAAAGCAAGGATTTAGCAGCTGATGTTGATAGCGCAGCCTGGTTGCCTATTTTTTAGGCAACTGCTAGTTTCTTGCCATGCTGGATTTTGCCCCCCAAAGCCCACGACTAAAGCCTATTAAGATCGGCTCGATCACCATCGATGCGCCGGTTATCCTTGCGCCTATGTCTGGGGTTACAGACATGCCGTTCCGCCGCCTGGTTAAAAAACACGGGGCGAGCTTGGTTGTATCCGAGATGATCGCTAGCCAAGCGATGATCCGCGAATGCCGCAAAACCATGCAGATGATCCAGCGTTCGGCCGAAGAAAACCCTATGGCTGTTCAACTGGCAGGCTGTGAGCCACACGTCATGGGCGAAGCTGCCAAGCTCAATGAAGACCGAGGCGCTCATATCATCGATATTAATTTCGGCTGCCCAGTCAAGAAGGTCGTTAATGGCCATGCCGGGTCATCTTTAATGCGCGATGAAGTTGCAGCTGCAAAAATTTTAGAGGCCACAGTCAAAGCCGTGAAAGTTCCAGTAACGCTAAAAATGCGCATGGGGTGGAACCATGAAAATTTGAATGCACCACGGTTGGCAAAAATCGCTGAAGAATGCGGCATCCAGATGGTTACAATCCATGGCCGCACACGGTGCCAATTTTATGAAGGGCAGGCGGATTGGTCTTTTATCCGTAACGTCAAAGAAGCTGTCTCTATTCCTGTTATTGCCAATGGCGATATCAATGATTTCCCCGATGTCCTGCGCGCCCTTGAGCTTTCAGGCGCTGATGGCGTGATGATTGGGCGGGGCGCTTATGGCCGGCCATGGTTTATCCACCAAGTGATCGAATTTCTGCGCACGGGAGAAATTCCCGCCGCCCCTTCATTACGTCACCAAATGGATGTCATCATCGAGCATCTTGAAAGCATGTTAGAGCATTACGGGTCTCATGCTGGCCTGCGTATCGCGCGTAAGCATATCGGGTGGTATAGCAAGGGATTACCGCAATCATCTGAATTCCGTGCCGCCGTCAACAACGTTGATGAAGCATCGAAAGTACGCACTCTCATCGATGGTTTCTTTCAGCCATTGCTAGATAAAGGCGTGGAACGGGCTGCATGAGTGAACGCCAAGCCAATAACGGCCTCGCAGCCACGGTTGAGCGTCACTTACGTGATTACTTCGCGGCGCATGAGCGTGGGCTACCTGCCTCTGGCCTTTATGACCGTATCCTGCAGGAGATTGAGCGCCCTTTGCTCGCCATTACACTGGATGAATGCCGCGGTAACCAATTGCGGGCAGCAGCCTTGCTTGGATTAAACCGCAATACGCTTCGTAAGAAAATTCGTGAACTCGGGTTGCCAGCAGGCCGTAGCCTCAAACGTCATGGTGACGACCATGACTAAATCAAACATGTGGCGCTATCTGACAATTTGGGCAACACGCATTCGCTTACGCCATAAATTAGTTGTCACGCTTGTGAGTTGCTCAGTGGCTTCTGGATTGGCGACTTACGCGGCTTTAACGCGCTCACCCTTCTTTAGCAGTGACCCCACGACAGTCATGATCCTGTCTCTGCTTGATCTTGGCTTCCTCGTCATGTTGGGAACCATTGTTGCCCAACGCATTCTCTCAATTTTAGTGAAACGCCATCGCAACCAGGCGGGCTCGCGCCTGCAGGTGCGTATGATCAGCGTATTTGCACTCCTGACAGCGGCGCCCGCCATCTTGGTCGCCATGTTTGCCGCAATCTTCTTTTACTTTGGTGTGGAGGCTTGGTTCTCAACCCACGTCCGGACCTCGTTGAATGAATCTCTCGAAGTCGCACAGGCTTATTTAGAAGAGCACAAGCAAGTCCTAAGAGCTGATGCGCTAGCCATGGCTAACGACCTTAATCGGCAATCGTCAGTTCTATCGGAAGATCCAGTTCGCTTTGCCCAATTGGTTTCGGCGCAGGCTTATTTGCGTAACCTAACAGAAGTCATTGTCTTTGATGGCTCGGGTAAAATTCTGGCACGTTCGGGGCTCACATTTGCCCTCACATTTGAGCCTATTACGGATGAGATGCGCCAACATGCTGCGCAAGGTGATGTGGCCTTGATTGTCAGTGATAATGATGACCGTGTCCGCGCCCTTTTGCGGCTCGATAATTTTGTTGATACCTATTTATTCGTGGGGCGGCCTGTTGAGCCCAAAGTCCTTGCCCATATGGCAACGACCCAAAAAGCAGTTTATGAATATAAGCAACTTGAGGGTAAGCGTTTTGGCCTCCAGGTCACGATCTCATTGATTTTTGTCGTCGTTGCATTGCTTTTGCTACTCGCCGCCGTCTGGTTCGGCCTTAATTTTGCAACACGCCTCGTGAGACCTATTAGTGAACTGATTAACGCAACTGACCGCGTCCGCGGCGGCGACCTAACTGCGCGTGTCGCAGAAATCGGTACATCAAGTGAGGATGAGCTTGATCTCCTGGGCCGCGCCTTCAACCGTATGACCAGCCAGCTCGAAGGACAGCGAACAGACCTAGTTGAAGCCAATCGCCAGCTCGATTTCCGCCGTCGCTTTACGGAGGCTGTGTTATCGGGCGTATCGGCCGGCATTATCGGTCTCGATGCGCATTATCATATTAATTTAATGAATGCGTCCGCAGCATCCTTCTTCCAGGTAGAAAATCCTGAGACAGCTAATGGCAAATCCATGAACGAGCTATCGCCAGAAATTAATACACTTCTTGAATCTATGCCACGCGGGTCGCGCTTTAATAGCGCCCAAGTTGAAATTCGCCAGCCAGGCCAGCCGACACATACGCTACTTGTGCGCGTATCGTCCGAGCTTGCAGGATCAGAAGTCCGTGGCTACGTCGTCACATTTGATGACGTATCTGACCTTGTTTCTGCCCAACGTAAGGCGGCCTGGGCTGATGTCGCCCGCCGCATTGCGCATGAGATCAAAAACCCCCTGACGCCAATCCAGCTGTCTGCTGAGCGCTTGCGCCGCAAATACAGCAAGGAGATTGTCACCGATCCTGAAGTGTTCCTGGCGTGCACCGATACCATCATGCGGCATGTTGATGATATTGGTAGGATGGTTGATGAGTTCTCAGCTTTTGCGCGCATGCCAACACCTGTCATGCGCGAGCATGAATTGCGCGAACTTTGCCGCCAAGCCGTCTTCCTCCAAGGTAATGGCCGTGGTGATATACGCTATGAGCAAAGCTACCCACCTGAACCTTGCACAGCAGAATGCGATGGCCGCCAGATTGCCCAGGCGCTGACCAATCTCCTTAAGAATGCCGCCGAAGCCATTGATGCCCGTGTACTTCCTGTCTCCGGTAACCTGCTTCATGGCGAAATTAAGCTCCGCCTGACCGAGACAAGGGAACGCATAACCTTGGCGGTAGAGGATAATGGCAAGGGTTTGCCGGTTGAAGAGCGCCATAACCTGACCGAGCCCTATGTTACCACGCGAAGTAAGGGAACGGGCCTAGGCCTCGCTATCGTAAAGAAAATCATGGAAGATCATCACGGCGAGCTCATCTTGGCTGATAGACCAGGTGGAGGGGCTATCGTGACCCTCGTCTGGCCACGCACCCAACCTAAGGACAATACTTTGGAGAACGGGGAAGAATCTGTTAATAATAATGAGGCTCCGGCGATTCCCGAAACGACAGCCCGGACAGCCTGATTTTAATTTAAAGGACATGTTTTTACATGGCATCTTCGATCAAAGATAAAAGCCTGACCAACGACATTCTTGTTGTCGACGACGAAGCCGACATTCGGCTCTTGATCAAAGGTATCTTGAACGATGAAGGCCTCATGGTGCGCGAGGCCGGCAACGGTGACGAGACATTAAAGGCCATCGCCTTCCGCCGCCCCAATCTTGTGATCCTCGATATCTGGCTGAACAATAGCTCGATGGACGGTATGCAAATCCTCCAGCATATCCGTAAAGAATACCCTGATATGCCCGTCATCATGATTAGTGGCCACGGCAATATCGAAACCGCTGTGGCAGCCATTAAGATCGGCGCTTATGACTTTATCGAAAAGCCGTTTAAAGCTGACCGTTTGATCCTTCAAGTGCAACATGCCCTTGATGCGGCACGACTCCGCCGCGAAAACCAGGAACTCAAATATCGTGCCGGCGGTGATAGTGAGCTCATCGGCAAGTCCGCTTCCATTAACCAAGTCCGCCAGATCATTGAACGTGTTGCCCCCACCGGTAGCCGTGTCCTGATCACAGGGCCCTCTGGTGCCGGCAAAGAAATTGTTGCACGCGTTATGCACGCACAGTCACGACGTGCCAGTGGTGCATTCGTTGTCATTAATTGCGCCACGATGCAACCCGATCAGTTGGAAGTCGAATTATTTGGCACCGAGAATGCCGTCAATGGGGCGGGCCGTAAGGTTGGGGTCTTTGAGCAAGCCCATGGTGGCACGCTCTATCTTGATGAAATCAGTGATATGCCTCCCGAAACGCAAAGCAAAATTGTGCGTGTCTTGCAGGAGCAGATTTTCAACCGCGTCGGCGGCAACACACGGGTTGAGGTGGATGTCCGTGTTGTGGCTTCCTCCAGCAGCGACCTTCAGGAAGAGATCCAGAGTGGTAAGATCCGCCAAGACCTCTATTACCGTCTCAGCGTTGTGCCGATTAAAATCCCGGCTCTGACCGAGCGCCGTGAAGATATTCCCCTCCTGGCGCAGCACTTCCTTGGCCGCGCTGCTGAAACATCGGGTATTTCATCCCGGACATTAGGCGAAGATGCCAT
>Ga0206865_1095_pt1 | contig 27904 bp, 21 predicted proteins | sample Alteio_BWOrgCont_39_FD_152628 | JGI IMG/M metagenome (GOLD analysis project Ga0206865, IMG submission 152628) | Enriched cells from forest soil in Barre Woods Harvard Forest LTER site, Petersham, Massachusetts, United States -... | ecosystem: Environmental > Terrestrial > Soil > Temperate forest >...
GACGTAAAAGGCGAAATGCTCGAACTGAAAAAGACCATCAACACGATGGTGGATCAGCTTAACTCGTTCGCATCCGAAGTAACCCGTGTGGCGCTGGAAGTGGGTACCGAGGGTAAACTGGGTGGCCAGGCGCGTGTGAAAGGGGTAGGTGGTGTTTGGAAAGATTTGACCGACTCGGTAAACCAGATGGGTAGTAACCTTACCGACCAGGTGCGTAATATTGCAGGCGTAACTACGGCGGTGGCCAAAGGCGATTTATCGCGAAAGATCACGGTTGATGCCAAGGGCGAGCTGCTCGAGTTAAAAAACACTATCAATACCATGGTGGATCAGCTGAACTCCTTCTCTTTCGAAGTAACGCGTGTGGCACGTGAGGTAGGTTCCGAAGGGCAGCTGGGTGGCCAGGCCAACGTGCCGGGTGTAGGCGGTACCTGGAAAGACTTAACCGACTCGGTTAACCAGATGGCCGGTAACTTAACGGGCCAGGTGCGAAATATAGCCGAAGTAACCACTGCGGTGGCCAAAGGCGACTTATCCAAAAAAATCACGGTTGACGTACAGGGCGAAATGCTGGAGCTCAAGATCACCATCAACACCATGGTGGATCAGCTGAACTCGTTCGGTTCCGAAGTAACGCGTGTGGCACGTGAGGTAGGTTCCGAAGGTCAGCTGGGTGGCCAGGCCAATGTGCCGGGTGTGGGCGGTACCTGGAAGGATTTAACCGACTCGGTAAATAAAATGGCCGATAACTTAACGTCCCAGGTGCGTAACATTGCCGAAGTAACTACCGCGGTAGCCAAAGGCGACCTTTCGCGAAAGATCACGGTGAATGCCAAAGGTGAGGTATTGGAGCTTAAAGATACCATTAATACCATGGTTGACCAGTTGCGCGGTTTTGCATCAGAAGTAACGCGTGTGGCACGTGAGGTGGGGTCGGAAGGCCAGTTAGGTGGCCAGGCCAATGTGCCGGGTGTGGATGGTACCTGGAAGGATTTGACCGACTCGGTAAATAAAATGGCAGGTAACCTTACCGCACAGTTGCGTAACATTGCCGACGTATCCATTGCTGTGGCCAACGGCGACTTATCTAAAAAAATTACGGTTGACGTTCGTGGCGAGATCCTGCAGCTGAAAGAAACCATTAATACCATGGTTGACCAGCTGCGCGGTTTTGCATCGGAAGTAACGCGTGTGGCACGTGAGGTAGGTACCGACGGTAACCTTGGCGGCCAGGCCTTTGTGCCGGGTGTTGCGGGTACCTGGAAGGATTTAACGGACTCGGTGAACCAGATGTCGAGTAACCTGACATCGCAGGTGCGTAACATTGCCGAAGTAACCAAGGCGGTGGCCAGCGGTGACCTTTCCAAAACGGTAATCATCGACGTAAAAGGGGAGATGATGGACCTTAAAAACACCATCAATACCATGGTGGATCAGCTGAACTCTTTTGCATCAGAAGTAACGCGTGTGGCACGTGAGGTTGGTACCGATGGTAAACTGGGCGGGCAGGCGCACGTAAAAGGTGTGGGTGGTACCTGGAAGGATTTGACCGACTCCGTAAACCAGATGGCATCAAACTTAACCGGGCAAATTCGTGGTATTGCAAAGGTGGCAACGGGTATTGCAAAAGGAAACCTTAAACAGCGCCTCTCCATTAATGCATTGGGCGAAGTGGCGCAACTAACAGATACCATTAACGAAATGATTGATACCCTGGCCGTATTTGCCGACCAGGTAACCACGGTTGCGCGTGAAGTGGGTGTGCAGGGCCGTCTCGGTGGCCAGGCCAGCGTACCGGGTGCATCGGGAACATGGAAGGACTTAACCGAAAACGTAAACCAGCTTGCACAAAATTTAACGGTGCAGGTGCGTTCCATATCCGAAGTGGCATCCGCAGTAACCAAGGGCGACTTAACCCGTACCATCCGTGTGGATGCCAAAGGTGAGTTGGAAGCCTTAAAGGATACCATTAACCAGATGATTGCCAACCTAAAGGGTACCACACTGAGGAACCATGAGCAGGATTGGCTAAAATCAAACCTGGCCAAGTTTGCGCAGATGCTGCAGGGCCAGCGCGACAGAAACGCCGTGGCCAACAAAGTACTATCGGAACTGGCCGAACTGGTGAACGCCCGCTATGGCGCCTTCTATATTTTGGAGCAGGACATCGCCGATGAGCCAAAACTTAAACTATTTGCCGGCTACGCACAAAAAAGCCGCAAGCTGATTAACCAGGAATTTGAATTGAGTGAAGGCCTGGTTGGGCAGTGCGCCAAGGATAAGGAAAGCATCCGCCTTTCAAACGTACCGCCGGAATACCTGCAAATCAGTTCGGGCATTGGCAGCGCGGCGCCTATCGACCTGGTGATATTACCGGTACTGTTCGAAAATAACGTGAAAGCGGTAATTGAGCTGGCTTCGTTTGATAGCTTTAGCGATACCCACATCGACTTCCTCGATCAGTTAACGGAGTCAATCGGTATCGTATTAAACAACATCGAAACCAATACCCGTACCGAGGAACTGTTAAAACAATCCCAATCGCTGGCTGGTGAGCTATCGGCACAGCAGGAAGAGTTAAGAAGGGCCAACGACGAATTGCACGATAAAGGTCGCTCACTGGAAGAAAAAGCAGAACAGTTAACGCTGACATCTAAATACAAATCAGAGTTCCTTGCCAACATGTCGCATGAGTTGCGTACACCGTTAAACAGCTTGCTGATACTGGCACAGCAACTCTTTGAAAATCCCGAAGGTAACCTCACCGAAAAGCAGCGGATGTTTGCCAAAACCATCCATTCATGCGGCGATGACCTTATCCAACTGATCAATGATATCCTCGATTTGAGTAAGATTGAATCAGGGGTGATTTTTGCCGATGTAATGCCGGTGAACTTTAAGGAGATTGCCTCGTTCGCCGAATCGACCTTTAAACCGATATCGGAAGCCAAGAACCTGAAATTTGAGATCATTATTGAAGATGGGTTGCCTGAGGTACTGGAAACTGATATGCAGCGCTTAAACCAGATCCTGAAAAACCTGTTATCCAATGCATTTAAATTCACCGAAAAGGGCGGCGTAAAACTCGAGATCTTCCGGCCGGTTGGTCAACTGGATAACGTTTTGCCGAATACTGATTCCGTTATCGCATTTTCCATCACCGATACAGGTATTGGTATCTCCAAAAATACCCAGGGGATCATTTTTGAAGCATTCCAACAGGCGGAAGGGTCAACCAGTCGCAAATACGGCGGTACCGGTTTGGGCCTGTCAATCAGCAAGGGCTTTGCTGAGTTATTGGGCGGTACCATTACTGTAGGCAGCGAGTTGGGTAAAGGGAGTGTATTTACCCTGTATTTGCCTTTAAAATACAAAGAAGAGGTAAAACCGGTGACTACCTACGCAGCCAAGGAAAGCCACCCTGTTACGCATTTAAGGACTAATTTACTGGATACCGCCGAGTTGGTTATAGATGATGATCGTCACAACATCGCATCAGAAGACAAGGTGTTGCTGGTGATTGAAGATGATATCCGGTTTACCAAGATCCTGATTGATAAGGCGCACAATTTTGGCCTGAAGGTATTGGTGGCCATCAGCTATCTCGAAATATTCGACAGTATCCAGAAATACAACCCGATAGCCATAACGCTTGATGTAAACATGCCAGAATCAAATGGCTGGAAGATTTTAAAGCTGTTGAAAGGCGACATTAACCTGCGGCATATTCCTATTCACCTGATCTCGGGCGAAGACAACAAGGCTATAGCATTAAAATGGGGGGCAAAAAGCTTTAGCCTGAAACCGCTTTCCAATAACTCGCTGGAGGAATTGATTGTGGGGATCGTTCGCTTTAATGAGCAAAAACGGAAAAAGATTTTGGTAATTGAGGATAACGAACACGAATTGCAGCACCTTTCGGAAATGCTGACCAGCGAAAGCATCGAAGTGTTTACCGCAGCTACTGCCAAGAAAGGATTGGCATTATTGAAAAAAAGAGCCGTTCGACTGCATTGTTTTAGATTTTGTACTGCCCGATGCCAATGGCCTCGATCTGCTGAACAGAATCAACTCGCTGAAGCAGCCGCAAACCACCATCATCCTGCACTCGGCGCGCGATTTTACCCAAAACGAACTGATCTTGTTGAAACGTTTAAATCACAAGATCATCACCAAAACATCCATATCGCATGCTTACCTGCTCGAAGAGATCTTAACGCTGTTGCATATCGACAGCAAACTTATCAGCCCGGAAAACCTGGATCTGATAGGCAGCATCAGGATAAATAACGATGTACTCGACGCTAAAAAGGTATTGGTTGTGGATGACGATGTGCGTAACCTGTTTGCCCTTACCGCAGTGTTCGAACGTTCCAATATTGAAGTAATAACAGCAGAGAGCGGGAGGGAGGCGCTGGAAGTGCTCAACAGCGATAAAAGGATTGATATTGTGCTGATGGACATCATGATGCCCGAAATGGACGGCTACGAAACCATCCAGATCATCCGCAAGGAACCAAAACATAAAAACCTGCCGATAATAGCCGTTACCGCGAAAGCGATGATTGGCGACAGGCAAAAATGTATTGCATCCGGAGCGTCAGACTATATCACCAAACCTGTAAAAACTGATCAGTTATTATCGTTAATGAGGGTGTGGCTGATAAAGTAGCGGGGACACTATGATTCCCTCCCTTGGGTTTAAGTTTACCCATGAAATTTAATTAGGTGGGAGATACAGGCGTCGATTTACCAAACGTTCCTATGGAACGTGTATGTGTTGTTTGTTTTTTCAACCAACCAACCGTCCCGATGGGACGAAAGCACAAAAAAAGCGTCCTGTAAGGACGCCTGGTAGGTAGAACCGACCCAGGACCGCATTTACGTTCCATAGGAACGTTTGGTGCCTGGAGGATTTAAGTTAACGGAGCGATATGCGCTTTTGATTTTTGTGGGTAAACTTAAACCCTTGGGAGGGAATGACCCTGGTGCTTTATTTATGAACAACAATTTTAGCAATATGAAAAACATCTATGCTTCCTGATAACGCTATTAAAATTCTTTTGGTTGATGATAACGAGAATAATCTCCTGTCGATGGAGATTGTTTTGGAAAACGAGAACTACACCTTTTTTAAGGCAACCTCCGGCCGGGAAGCACTCCGGATTTTGTTAAGGGAAGAAGAGTTTTCGCTGATCCTGCTGGATGTAAAGATGCCCATAATGGACGGCTATGAAACTGCCGAACTGATTTACCAGCGAGATAAACTAAAACCCATCCCCATTATTTTTATTACGGCGCACGATTACGAAGAGGAGGCCATGTTTAAAGGTTACCGGGCAGGGGCTGTCGATTTTATCCGTAAACCATTTAAACCCGAGATTCTGCGATCAAAAGTGGCTGTATTTGCCGAATTGCAAAAGAAAAACCAGCTTTTGCGCCAGCAGGAAGAAAGGCTGCAGATCATTAACAATGATTTGATGCTGCTAAACCAGGACCTGGAGTTGCGCGTTGTGGAACGTACTATCGAACTGGAGAACCTTAACCAGGAATTAAGGGCACTTAATTTGTCAAAAGATAAGTTTTTGACCGTTATTTCGCATGATTTGCGAAACCCGCTTACTTCGCTCTTGTTATCATCCAAAAACCTGCATACTAATATCGAGAACATCAGCTCAAAAGAAATAAGCGTGTTTGCGGGGATCATTCACCGCACCTCTAACAAAATACTGGAACAGTTGAACGAACTGGTTGACTGGGCCAAAAAACAACGCGAAAAAACAAATTTCAATCCCGAAAAAATAAAACTGATTAAAGCCATCAACGGAGCTTTGGAATTGTTAAAAGCCAGCGCTATCCAAAAGTCCATCCGGTTTGAAAACGAGATTGCCAACGATATTTATGTAAACGCCGACCCTTTGATGCTGCGATCTATCCTGCAAAACCTGGTTACCAATGCCATAAAATATACCCCTAATGGCGGCGGTGTTATTAAAGTGACAGCCCTGGAAGCCGGTACCATGGTTGAGATATGCGTACAGGATTTTGGCGTGGGCATGTCCGCCGAAACCCGGGAAATGCTGGCGGGTAACAGCGGTTCAAAATCGTCGCCCGGCACCGGACTCGAACAGGGTACTGGCCTGGGCCTGTTACTGGTAAAAGACTTTGTAGCCCAGCATGGCGGCACCATAAAAATCGACAGCGAGGTGGATAGGGGAACCTGTTTTACATTTACTATGCCCGGCGCTTAAAGGTAAGGTAGCGTCCGATGTATAATGTTCAATAGAAAGAATTTAATATCGAATAACGAATTTCGAATGTTGAATTTCAAAGTTTCTCACTTCATTATTCAATATTGGATGTTCGGTGTTCTATATTAATAATTCTTACCTTAACCGAATTGCCACGAGAGACTCATACGTTGACCAGTTGTTATACATCGTAAACTTAAAACCCCGATGAATGGCGTGCTTTCCTCCCGTCAATTTGTATCATTCTTCCCTACTTCTGTATAAATTTTGCCGGCTTGTGGCCTATAACTTTGTCTTGTTAATTAAAAACAAAAACAATGGCAAAAACAATTTTTATTACAGGAGCCTCAAGGGGGTTCGGTAAAATATGGGCCGAGGCCTTTTTAAAACGTGGCGATAAAGTGGTTGCAACCGCCCGCGACCTGAGCACGCTCGATGACCTCGCCAAACAATACGGCGATAATCTTTTACCCATCCAACTGGATGTAAACGACCGTGGGGCCGGTTTTGCGGCTGTAAAAAAAGCAAAGGATCATTTCGGCAATATTGATGTACTCATCAATAACGCAGGCTATGGCTTATTTGGCAGCGTTGAAGAAACCAGCGAAAAAGAAGCGCGCGACCAGATCGAAACTAACTTTTTTGGTTTGTTATGGCTCACCCAGGCAGTAATTCCGGTAATGCGTGAACAGGGACACGGGCACATCATCCAGCTTTCGAGCGTTTTGGGCCTGGTTACCCTGCCGGTACTGGGGCTTTACAACGCGTCGAAATTCGCGGTTGAAGGGCTTACTGAGACATTAGCTGCAGAAGTTAAGGGCTTTGGTATTAACGTTAGCCTGATTGAACCTAACGGGTTTAGTACCGATTGGGCCGGCGCTTCGGCTTTCCATACCGAAAGTTTGCCGGTTTATGACAAGGTAAAAGCCGATTTCCAGGCTGGATTGACCGATGATATTTTCGGTAAGCCTGAAGCAACTACGGATGCGGTATTAAAACTGGTTGACAGCGCCAATCCGCCGTTGCGCCTGTTCCTGGGCAAAGTTGCTTATCCATGGGTTAAGCAGGTTTATGACGGCCGTTTTGCCGAATGGAATGAATGGAACGCTGTAGCTAGTGCTGCACACGGTCACTAATAATGGTTTTATCCTGACAAATCTGCACCGGCTTCGGTGTAGATTTGTTATTAATATCAGTCATGAAACACTACAAAACTTTAAGCGAACTCCATCGCGATAACGGATTCCCGCCGCCGGAAAATCCGCTTATGAGCCTGTACCGGTGCAACCACGCCTGTACCATGGGCGACAGGGAGTTCACCACTGATTTTTATATGATTGGCTTTAAAAAGCTGAAATCGGGCGTGATCATGTATGGTCGTACCAAATACGATCATGACCTGGGCTCCATGATGTTTGTAAAACCACGCCAGGTAATCCAGTTTAAAAACCTGCAACTTGACGAGGACGGTTTCCTGTTATTTATTCACGAAGACTTTTTAAACGGGCATGTTTTACATAACGAAATTAAAAAGTACGGCTATTTTGAATACGAAACCAATGAGGCGCTGCACCTGTCGCCCCGCGAAGAACAGATAGTTTGGGACCTTTACCACAAAATTGAGACCGAGTATAACAGCAATGCTGACGAGTACAGCCGCGATATTATGCTCACCCACATCGATTCGATTTTAAAATATGCACAGCGGTTTTATAAGCGCCAGTTTGTAAACCGCAAGGAACTGACGGGGAAAACCATCTCGCGGTTTAACAATGCCTTATCCGTTTACTTTGGTGCCGGCCACCTGCAAACCAGCGGATTACCGACAGTAAACGCTATGGCTTCGCAGCTTAACCTGTCCGCGCGTTATTTAAGCGATATGCTGAAACAGGAAACCGGCAAAACGGCTATGGAACTCATTCATATCTACCTGGTCAACGAAGCAAAAAACCTGCTCAAAAGCGAAAATCAAAACGTATCTGAAATAGCCTATACCCTCGGTTTCGAAAATCTTCCATATTTCTCACGGCTTTTTAAAAAGGAAGTCGGCCTTAGCCCCAACCAGTTTAAAAAGCAATTGCTGAATTGACGTTTTTTAATAGTTAATACCAACCCACCATCGCGATTTTTCATGCATGTCTGCATTGAAAATCAACCCACTATCCGTGAAAATTAAAAAGAAGCAGTTTTTGCTTGTTTCAATCTTTTTTGTTTAACTTTAATATACGCATTGCAGGCCGGCGATCGTTTATACAATATGGCCAGGCCTGCGCCATATAAACCTTTTACAACATTTTGGTGTTATTATAATCTAATTACGATCATCTTTTAATTGAAAATTGTATTATGAGCCAGGTTAGCGAAGTAAAGTGCCTCTCTTGCGGAGAATGGAGCAAATCAACAAATAAAATGGACGAAACATGTCCCCACTGTCATCAATACCTAAACCCGGAGCGCGTTCATTACACTGAAACAAACAGGATTAATGCGGAGTTAAACAAGAAGAACAGTTACCTGGTCATAAATGACCAGGACGACCCGCTGGTACAAATGTTTAAAGGATTTGTAAACTGGCTGCGCTGGACTACCTTCTACGGCATATCTGTGATGTTTTTTATTGTTGGTATCATTGTGATATTGTTTGGTTTGGCGTTTTTGTAGATTTAGGGAGCCTACAGATTTGTCAACTTTTTAAAGGTTAACGAATCTCCAACGCTACCTCAGTCAACACTATCTGAAGTCTGTGACTCGGCGACTATAGCCAACAATAGTTTGTAACTGTAGGATTTAATCGCCATTTTTACCTTGTCATAATCGTTAAATTTGTGCACATTAACGTTATGCGGGCAAAACAATCGGTAGCATATGCAGGTTTTTCTTAAAGCCGCAGACAAATAGTTTCGCAACATTAGGAAATATAGCTTACAGGTGTTAAATTTGTAATAACGATTTAATAATATCATGGGTAGCACATCAATTATATTATCCATTGCCATCGGTGGCGCGGGATTAGTGATAGCAATTGCAACAACTATTAAAGGATTTATTGATGCTAAGAAATCTGCTGAACAAAAAATTTCAAAAAGAAGACTTATTTCTCCAGGAGATTATCATATAGCTAAATAATGGATCAAAAGGATCTAAAGAAAATAAACCTTGTCTTATCTTCTTCGCTTACACTCACCCTCGAAGCCACTATCAATCTTATTTCAAGCACATCTTACCGGCAGATTTTGAGTCCGGTTGCTATATTAGTTTCATTCTTTCTCGGTTTTGTTATCACACACCGAATAAAGTGCTACTCATGCAATCTTATGATAAAAAATAACAACGAAGAAATAAGCCAATCTGCAAATCCGCTTAAAAAAGCGGAACTTCAAAAAGAAAATTCGAGATTAAAAAAGACTAAAAGCAAATTGGAGCTTTTTTAACTGCATTCGGAAATCTGCACTATAGATGCGTTTATTTTCATGTTGACAGACTACAGGCATACACGTCCAAAATTAAAAACTTTGAGCGATTTCTGTAAAGGAAATATAATTCCATGTCCGTTAACTAAAGTTTTCAACTAACAGGATATCTTTAATTTGAATGCTCGATGGAACAACGGTAGGATTAAAGTCATCTATTCTTAACCTGCAATCTTCGGTTGGGCTGATTGTAAAATACAATGTTATCTGTGCCTTACCCCGTCCGCTTGCTATAATTTAAAATTGCCCAGCCGTTAAAAAATATGGCAAAGCCAATTATGGCAAATATCTGCATCCTGATATCGGCCAGGCCGCTGCCTTTTAGCATCACCATGCGCATTACCTCAATAAAGTAGGATACCGGGTTAAATTTGGTGACCATCTGCGCCCAGGCGGGCATGCTTTCAATCGGGGTGTACAGGCCACTCATCAGGTTAAATATCATCGTTACAAAAAACGATACCAGCATAGATTGCTGCTGCGTTTGCGCATAGGTTGATAGCAGCAAGCCCAGCCCCAACACCGCTACCAGGTAAATGGACGCAAAAACATATATGGTAAAATAGCTCCCCAGCGGTACAATGCCATAAACTACCCGCGCAATAATTAACCCGATGGTAAGTACGCTGATGGCCATCATCCAAAAGGGGATAAGCTTTCCTAATATAAACTGGTATTTTTTTATGGGGCTTACGTTTATCTGCTCAATAGTGCCCATTTCTTTTTCGCGCACAATGTTATTGGCCGCAAATGACGAGCCTATCATGGTTACCAGCATTACCAATATACCGGGCACCATAAACACCTTGTAATTCATGTTAGGGTTATACCAATCGGAACTGGCAACGTCAATAGTAGGTTGCGGGTTAAGGCGGGGTTGCTGGATCCACTGCATGCGGATGTCCTGGTTGTACCCTTGTATAATTTGTTGAATATACGCGCCACCAAGGCCGGCTTTTACGCCGTTAATGGCGTCCACGGCGATAAACAAAGTCGATTCATTGTCTTTCACCAGGTCGCGTTCAAAGTGGTTGGGAATTTCCAGTATCAAATCGGTTTTATCCGTTTCAATAGCTTTAAGCCCCTGTTTAAAGGATGGACTATAATCCTTCAACCTGAAATAACCCGACGCAATCACTTTTTCAACCAGTTTGCGCGAGTATTCGCTATGATCGTGATCAACCACGCCCAGGTTGATGTTCTTTATCTCGTAGTCAGCGGCAAGGGGCAATATCAGCAACTGAACGATAGGCATAATAAACAGCACCCGGATAATCCCAGGATCGCGGAATATCTGCTTTAATTCTTTCTGAAGTAAAAACTTTAACATTCTCATGCCAGCCTGATCTTAAATTTATAAATACTTATGCCCAGCAGCGTAGCGGTCATGCCAATCAGTATCAGCGTTTCCTTCCAGATAGACGTAAAGCCAAGGCCTTTAATCATCACATCTTTTACAATAATATAATACCATTTGGACGGCACCACGTTGGAGATTACCTGCAACGGCAGCGGCATATTTTCAATCGGGAACAAAAATCCGCTGAACAGCAGCGTAGGCAAAAACAAACTCATCAGCGATACAAACATGGCCGTCTGCTGTGTTTTGGCGCTGTTTGAGATTAATATCCCCACGGAAAGCGAGGTAATGGTAAACAACGTGCTCTCTACCATCAGCAGCCACAAACTGCCCACAATGGGCACATCCAGCACATAAACGCTCAGTAGTAGTATGGTGATGATGTTCAGCAACGAAACAAACAGGTAGGGGATGGTCTTCGCAATAATTATCCTGAACGGTTTTAACGGCGATACTAATATAACCTCCATCGTCCCCATTTCTTTTTCGCGGACGATGGCGATGGAAGTCATCATGGCGCATACCAGCATTAATACCAGGGCCATTACACCAGGTACAAAGCTGTAGGCGCCCTTCAGTTCAGGGTTGTACAGCATACGTACTTGGGCCTTTATGGTATAGGGCAATTTTTGGTTTTGGTTGATGGATTGCTGGTAATCGGTAATAATAGCCGTGGCGTAATTGGTAAGCGTATTGGCGGTATTAGGGTCCGATGCATCGGCAATGAGTTGCACCTGGGCGCTGTTGCTATGCAATAAATCGTTCCTGAAATTCTCCGGAAAAACAACCACCATCCTGATCTTCCCGGTGCGGAAAGTAGCGTCGATATCTTTATAAGATGAAATGTTTTTCACCAGGTTAAAATACCTGCTGGAAGCAATCTTTTGCGATAGCTGCGTGCTGGCAATATCCCGCGACTGGTCAAAAATGGCAATGTTGGAGTTTTTTACCTCGTTGGTAAGCGCGAAGCCGTAAATAATGATCTGTACCACCGGCATCCAGATCAGGATAAACAGCGTACGCCTGTCCCTCCAGATATGGAGCCATTCCTTTTTAACAAAAATCAAAAATTGCTTCACTGTTTATGTTTTTAATAACGATTAACGTTTTATTTCCCACCTACTTTGTCATCCCCCATTATGTCATCTCGACCGCAGGGAGAGATCTTATACGCCCAGTGTTTACGCCGTGCATTTCCGCCTTGCATCTCACTCTTGGCATTTCTGCCTTGCACTGTCCGCTAAGCAGGGTGGAGTTTTCTCACTTCGTTCGAAATGACATTTTTTTTTATTTTCTTTAATCAATCCCCCGTGCGTACCGCTTTCCTGGCCAGGTGCAAAAAAAACTTCATCCATGGATGTTACACCAAAACTCTTCATCAAATTTGCCGGTGTATCCAGCGCATCTATACGTCCATCTACCATTATGGAAACACGATTGCAATACTCCGCCTCGTCCATATAATGCGTGGTCACAAAAATGGTAATGCCCATTGCCGATGCTTCATATATCAGTCCCCAAAATTCCCTCCGTGTTACCGGGTCCACACCACCGGTAGGTTCATCCAAAAACACAATGGCCGGTTCGTGTACTATTGCAATCGAAAAAGCCAGTTTCTGCTTCCAGCCCAGCGGCAGGGCCCGCACCAGAGTTTTCTCCTGCCCCTGCAGGTGCAATTGTTTTATTAATGATGCTGTTTTTTCTTTTATCCGTTCATCACTCAGGCCATAAATACCGCCGTAAAAGCGGATGTTTTCGGTAATGGTAAGGTCCTCGTATAACGAGAACTTCTGGCTCATGTAGCCAATGTTCTTCTTGATGTTTTCGGTTTGTTTAAATACGTCAAAACCAGCCACGGTTGCAGCACCCGATGTAGGCATCAGCAAACCGCAAAGCATCCTGATGGCTGTTGTTTTGCCGGCCCCGTTTGCCCCCAGGAAACCAAAGATCTCGCCCTTCTCCACATCAAAAGTAATTTTGTCCACGGCGGTAAAATCCCCGAACCGCTTGGTTAAATCTTTTGCTGTTATAACTTTTTCCTTTTGCATGTTAGTTGTTCATCAGCGCCATAAAGCAGTCTTCAATATTGGGTTCGATGGATTTTATTTCCACACCGGCATAATTTCCTTTTTGTGCGATGTTTTCCAATTTTTGCCTGCTGTTTTCCTGCGTTTTAAAAACCACATGATGATATTGCCCAAAGGGATAACAACTCTCCACAGCAGGATCCTCTTTTATTGCGTTCATCAGCTTATACATTTCGTTGGCCCGGATGGCCCACAAAGGTTTTTTAAACCGACTAATAACGCCTTTTGGTGTATCAACCGATAGCAAACTGCCTTTTTGTATCAGTGCCACGCGGTCGCACAGGGTGGCCTCATCCATATAAGCTGTGGAAACCAAAATGGTAATGCCCTGGGTTTTTAGCCGGTGCAGCATTTCCCAAAATTCCTTGCGCGACACGGCATCCACACCCGTGGTGGGTTCATCTAAAAATAATACCGATGGTTTGTGGATAAGGGCGCAACTTAAAGCCAGTTTCTGCTTCATCCCGCCGGACAAAGCGCCGGCTTTCCTGTCTTTAAAAGGTTCAATTTGCTGGTAAATGTCTTTTATCAGGTCGTAATTTTCCTGTATCGATGTATTAAAAATGGTGGCGAAAAACTCCAGGTTTTCCTGTACCGAGAGGTCCTGGTATAACGAAAATTTTCCTGGCATATAACCTATGCGGTTACGGATCTGCTTATAATCTTTCACTACATCAAAGCCATCAATATATGCGTTGCCGCTTTCGGCCAGCAGGAGGGTAGTAAGAATCCGGAACAGCGATGTTTTCCCTGCGCCATCCGGGCCAATAATACCGAATATCTCGCCTTTATCCACGGTAAATGATATGCCGTTCAAGGCATCCACCACCGATTTTTTAGTGCGGTATTTTTGGACGATATTTTCAACAACTACCGGTTTCATCACCATTAGTTAAATTTTACCTCGCCATACATGCCTATCTTCAACAGGCCATCATTTTTTACCCTAATCTTTACCGCATATACCAAATTTGCCCGTTCATCTTTTGTTTGAATGGTTTTTGGCGTAAACTCTGCTTTGTCCGATATAAAAGTGATTATCCCCGGGTAGGTTTTGTAGGTTGATGCGGTGCTATCCACCAATACTTTTACATTTTGATTCAGCTTAATTTGCGATAATTGGGTGCCGGTAATGTAAACCCGCAGCGTAATTACCGACAGGTCAGCTATTTTATACAATGCTTTGCCTGCGGCGGTTTCTTCGCCGGCCATGGCATATTTGGTAAGTACCGTCCCGCCAATGGGGTTGGTAATGTTAGCCCGCTTAAGCTGGTCCTCAATTTGAGCTACCGAGCTTTTTAGCGGTTTATACTCGCTTAAAATACTGCTGTTTTGTGTGCCTGTGGTTGTTTCCTGTACTTTTATTTGTTGCTGGGTAACGTTTATTTGCTTTTTCAGCACATCTATCTGGTTGTTCCAGTCGTCAAGCTGTTTGGTGGTGGCGGCATCTGCTTTTATCAGCCTCGCAGTGCGGTCGCGTTCGGTCATGGCATTATCCAATTGTGTTTTTTGTACCGATATCTGGTCCTGCAGCATTTTTATTTGCGGCCGCACATCTGTAGTTTTTTGCTTCAGTGCACCGATCGAAGCTTCAATTTGTGCTTTTTGTAATGCCAGCGGAATCGAGTCGATTTCGCCGACTACGCTGTCTTTTTTTAGGATGGAGCCTTCATCCAGGTTAAGGGCCATTATTTTGCCGGGCACCTCTGCCGATACGATCACCTCGTCGGCCTCAAAAGTCCCAGACGCGTCCGACGCGTTATTGTTTGAGTTGCAACCCGCAAACAGGGCAGGCAAAATGGCTATGTATAATAAAATCCGTGTTTTCATTTATATGGTAATAAGCGGGTTATCTGTTTATTGAATTTTGATGTTGCCAATGGTGTTTTGATAGCTGTATTGTTCCTGCAGCAATTGCATTTCGTGCAGGATGCGGTTTTGCCGCGCTTGGTCCTCTGCGTTTACTTCGGTGATATAGTCGTGGGCGCTCAGTACCCCGTTTTCAAGCTGCGCACTGGCTGCCGTTTTTACCGATTGCCGGATGCGGATAATTTCATCATCGGTTTTAACCAGGTCCTGGTATTTGCTTATTTGTGCGTTTTGCTGCTTCTGGGTCAGGCTGGTATTAAACAGGAAGGTCTCTTTTTGTATATCCAATGTTTTTTGGCCTATATTCATCAGTTGTCTTTGGTTTTTAAGCGTGTAGAGTGCTCCCAGGTTCCAGCTCAACCTTAATCCACCCTCGTAATACCAGGCGAAATTGTTATCCAGGAAATTTAATCCCGGCCGCCCGTATCCGCCCTGCATAAACAAACCCAACTTTGGCACCAATTGCGTTTTAAGCAGTTTGTATTGCAGGTCGTAAGTTTTTTTCTGATAATCGTAGGCCAGTAGTTCGGGCCGGGTAATGGCGTCAGTAATTAACGGGGCGGCCGGTTTTTCAAGTTTGGTATTATCATCCAGCGGAGTGTTTATAAATAGCCCCAGCATATCCAGGTAAGCTTTCCGGGCCGATGTTAGTTCAATCCGGGCCTGATCGGTCTGTAATAGCTGCGCCTGCAATTCATCCACGCTGCTGCGAAAGGCGGTTCCGTTTGCTACAAGTGCTTTTGTTTTGTCGATGCCGTTTTGAACGTCCTGTTTCAGCAGGTCGTTTTGCCGCAGTTGCTCATCTATTAACAGCGTCCCAAAAAATAGCTGATTTACGCGATCATACAATGCATATAATTCAACCTCGATGTTTTGCTGCTGTATTGCTTCGTTGGCTTGTGCAGTTTGCTTCTGGTTTCTGATCACGCCACCATCGTACACAGTTTGATCCAGTTCGCCGTAAATTTTATATTGCTCCTTGCTGTATTGCGGCAGCGAAAAACCTTTTATAGGGATAGTGAATGGGAGGGTGGTAACTGCCGATTGGTAATTTGCCGTCCCATTAACAGAAAAAGCAGGCAAATAACCCTTCGCGGCATTTGAAACCGAGTATTCCCGCGTTTTGGTGATTAAATCCTGTTGTTTTATCAGCGGGTAATTAGCGCGGGCCAGACGATAGCACTGGCCGATGGTTATGGCCGGAGATTGCGCCTTCGCAGTAGGTACAAAAATGCCGGCCAGCGATAGTATGAGCAGGCATATTAACCGGTTTTTATAGTTGTAATAGTGCATCAGCATATTGTTTTGTTAATTATGTATTCAATTTAACAGGTATCTTAATTGTGGATGATATCCGAAAGCCACATGGGTATTAACTTTTTGCGTTGTTCAATAATGCGTTTAAACTCGGCTTCATCAATAACCCCCGATTTGAATAACATTGGCCGCATCAAAAAAGGAAATACAATCATCCCCAGCATATTCATCACAATGTTTACGGGGTGAAACTGTATTTTACCATCAGGTACCAGTTGTCTCAATTGTTTAAAAAAGTGCGAATTCAAAAACATCCGGCCATTGTCGGTCATTACTGGCAGCGTGGTTGAACCCGATAACAGTTCATTCACAATAAATAGCGGGAAATCAGGGTTGGCAAGCAACAGCTCGAGGTAATGGTCCACTATACTTTCAATTTTTTCAACCAGGGTAGTGGATTCATCATTGATGATCGGCCTTATTTTTTCAAAAAGCCCTTGTATAGTTTCCGTCATGATCAGGTGAAACAACTTTTCCTTGCTGCGGAAATAATAGTTCACCAATGCCAGGTTTATATTAGCCTCGGCTGCTATATCCCTTACTTTGGTGGCTGCATAACCGTTGCGGGTAAACACTACCCTTGCTGCTTCTTTTAGTCGTTCCTCGGTCGAGGTATCAATATCTGTCTTTTTAGGCATGCGATTAAATTTCACTGCAAACCTATGTTAAACAATTTATTTAAACAAGTGTTTAAAACAAAAAAATAATGATTGTAGTCACTTTTTCTTAATGGTGTGGATCTAAATAGACTTTGAAGTAAATAGCGCAAATACTTCCCCAAAATTGTACACACTTTTTCTCGGAATATCTGCTTAACTAACTTTAAATTAATAAAATAGGGTTGAAGGTTTTCGTCTTTCGCCGGCAACGAAGTGTATTTAAGCGGGGCAAATAAGGTATTTATATGGAGAAAGCCCTGTACAGAAACCCGGTTATTGATATTGGCACAGGCTTTGAAGTATATCGGGTGCTTATTATTAACTGGTAAATCATCGTTATGAAGGATAATCAAAACCGTAATGCTTCGGTGGGTAAAAACATCAGGACCTTGCGTATTCAATCGGGCATTAGTCTAAAGGAGGCGGCAAATAGTTTGGGTATTTCCACATCGTCATTATCCAAGATTGAAACCGGTGTTACCGATGCAAATTTGTCTCGCCTGGAACAAATTGCCGCCCTTTACCGTGTTGAACTGGTGCAGCTTTGGGATATCAATTTTAAAAATGATGTGCAGATGGATACCACCTTAATCAACGCTAAAAAGAAAGTCTTCGATCTTGAATCCGAAATATCTGTATTTCAACGCAAGGTAATTACCCTATACGAAAAGCTTCGGGAACAATCCAGCGATTATAAGTCTGTCCGCGTATAATTTTACTAGCACATTCCTTTCTTACTAATTAGCCGTACTTTAACATATCTTATCCATAACCTGCCATAAGTTCGAGGATTTTTAACAAATATTTCCCGAAAGTATTTTTAATATCGGCTACGAAGCGGATATTAGCATTCTCGTTTATAAACCGTTTACAATACTTTCGGATAATGAATAAAGTTAAAGCCCTCGTGTTGTTTGGTTTTATGTTGCTTGCTTTGCGCGTTGCTGCACAAAATAGCCCTGCGCAGGCTTACCACGAACCTTTTCGCCCTCAACTGCACTTTTCGCCTAAGGCCCATTGGATGAACGACCCCAATGGCATGGTTTATTATAACCAAACTTACCACTTGTTTTTTCAATATTATCCGGGCGATATTGTTTGGGGGCCAATGCATTGGGGCCATGCTGTAAGTACCGACCTGGTACATTGGAAAGAGTTGCCCATAGCCCTTTACCCGGATAGCCTGGGGTACATTTTTTCCGGAAGTGCGGTGGTTGATTATAAAAACACGTCCGGTTTCGGCAAAAACGGTAAAATACCATTGGTTGCCATATTTACCCACCACGATCCAAAAGGTGAGAAGGGGTGGAGAAATGATTTTCAGAACGAAAGCATAGCCTACAGCCTTGATAACGGCAATACCTGGACAAAATACAGTGGTAACCCCGTTTTGAAAAACCCCGGCCTCAGGGATTTTCGCGATCCTAAAGTGATGTGGTACGAAAGTGAAGGAAAATGGATCATGACGTTGGCGACGTTCAATCATATCACCTTTTATTCATCATCCGATCTTAAAAGCTGGAAAAAAGAAAGCGAGTTTGGCGCCACCATTGGCGCACATGGCGGCGTTTGGGAATGTCCTGATTTGTTCCCGCTTAAATTACAGGATAAAACTTATTGGGTTTTATTGGTAAACCTGAATCCCGGCGGCCCCAACAAAGGCTCGGCAACGCAGTATTTTATCGGCCAGTTTAATGGCAATAAGTTTACGCCGGTTGATAACAATACCCGCTGGCTCGACTACGGCCCTGATGAATATGCCGGCGTTACCTGGAGCAATACGCCAAACCGGCGACTGTTTTTGGGCTGGATGAGCAACTGGCTTTACGCTACCAAAGTGCCCACCTCCACCTGGCGAAGCGCGACGACCCTAGCCCGCGAGTTAAATTTGGTAACATATAATGGCAGCCTTTTCGTAGCCTCAAACCCTGTAAGCGAATTAAGCAAACTAAACGCTGGAGGGGTTGTACGCGGCCCGCTGAAAATCAACGGCGAGTATGATTTAAGCGGCAAATTAGCAAAACCCACCGGGCAATATGTAGTGAAGCTGCAAACCGCAAAACAGCAAGATTTTAAAATAGAACTTAGCAACACGCAACATCAAAAACTTATAGTTGGGTATGACAAAGCAATGAACCAGTACTATATCGACCGGAGCACCGCTGGCATTGCTGATTTTACGGAAGGTTTTGCCCGTAAGTACTTTGCGCCACGCTTATCATCTAACGAGAATATCCAACTCACCTTAGTGGTCGACAAGGCATCAGTGGAGTTATTTGCCGACGGGGGAGCAACTGTCATGACCTGTATCTTCTTTCCTGCCGAGCCTTTAAATAAGGTATCTGTACTTGCTGATAAAAATTTGGAGTTGAAGTCATTATCCCTCACCGGACTAAACAGCATCTGGTAAATTGTTCTCTTCCGGAGGTTGGCTGAAAATTCCGGACTTGTCCGCTTAAAATAATATCAATATTTTTTACTTAACTCAATTTTGCAACAGGTTGATTTATAGGATATTATTTTTTATGCAATAGTCTTTTCCTTAAATTTTCATTATATAAAAATACTTGTCATGCCTACAATTAATAATCGGAGTTAATAATGCGCTTATATTTATCCTCAACCAAAAATACAGCCTTTTTATAATGACCCGAAAATTACTGCTATCACTATCCCTGATAATCCTATTTATTGTTGCAAGGGCGCAAAATCATACGCCAAGGCAATTATTTCCCGGACTATTTGAGGCCGTGCAGCTCTCCGATATATTCCCCGACAATAAAACTTTTGTTGATGCCACACCGCTACGCGATCCTGTACTGATCATGAAGGATTACAATCAACAAAAAGACAAACCAGGGTTTGATTTAAAACAATTTGTGGTAGCCAACTTTAATGTGCCTGGCCCGCCAAAAGGTATTTTTAAAAGCGATATAACTACCGGGATCCGCAAACACATCGATACCTTATGGCAGGTACTTTACCGCCGGCACGATACCGTATCAAAATATTCATCGCTGCTGCCCATGCCCAATGATTTTATAATACCTGGCGGCCGTTTCCGCGAAACCTATTACTGGGACTCCTACTTTACTATGCTGGGCTTGCAGGAAAGCCATAAAACCGAGATCATCCACAATATGATAGGCAATTTTGCTTACATGATTGATAAATACGGCTTCATTCCCAATGGTACCCGTACTTATTATTTAACCCGGTCGCAACCGCCATTTTTTTCCATGATGATTGATTTGCTGGCCAAAGATGAAGGCGAACAGGTGATTGTAAAATATCAGCCCGAACTGTTAAAAGAATATGATTTCTGGATGATGGGCGCCGGAAAACTGCAGCCTAACCAGGCTTACCGCAATTCGGTACGGATGCCCGGCGGCGAGATATTGAACCGCTACTGGGACGAATCGGATAAACCACGCGAAGAATCCTTTAAAAAAGACGTGGATGCCGCTAAGCTTACTAAAGAAAAAGAAGGCGATTTTTACCGTAATATACGGGCTGCCGCCGAATCGGGCTGGGATTTCAGCACCCGCTGGATGGACACCACGGGTAAGCTACAAACCATCCGCACCACATTTATTATCCCGGTTGATTTAAACTGCCTGATGTATCATCTGGAGCTTTCGATAGCCAAATCATACCAGTTGCAGGGCAACAGCGCTAAATACAAGGTCTACCTGGACAAAGCCTTGCTGCGTAAAAAGGCCATCATTAAATACTCCTGGAGCGAAAAAAATGGCTGGTTTATGGATTACGACTGGAAAGAAAAGCATACAACACCGCAGCAAACGCTGGCGGGTGTTTTCCCGTTGGAATTTAATATTGCCGATACCAAACAGGCGGCGAAGGTAGCGGCAAACCTGAAGTCGAAATTCCTTAAGCCGGGCGGGCTGGTAACAACCTTCAGCCGGTCCGGACAGCAATGGGATAGCCCCAACGCCTGGGCGCCACTGCAATATATAGCCATTGATGGCCTCAATAACTATCACCAAACAAAGCTGGCCGGCGATATAGCCCAAACCTGGATCCAAACTAACCTCAAAGTGTTTAATGATACCGGCAAATTGATGGAAAAATACAACGTTGTGGATACCGATGTTAAGGCTGGCGGGGGAGAATATCCTCTGCAGGATGGCTTTGGGTGGACAAATGGCGTTTTACTTAACCTGCTCGACCGGTACTATCCCTCTCAATTATAATTGATTCCGTTAATGTTAAATCTATTTTACGCAGCATTGCAAAATTGCTATGTAAAATAGATTTTTAATATTATTTTTAGAGCATAGCTAATAGCCTTAGATAAACCAATTTTAATATGAGAATTTTTACCCTGTTTTTTTTACTGGGACTTTTTGCGTTTTCTGCCGGTGCGGCAGACAGAACAGACAGTCTGCTAACGGTATTAAAAAAAGAACTTGCCCAAAAAAAGAAATACGACGATCAAAAAGAGCTTAGAATAAAGGCGCTAAAAACAAAGTTGGAGGCGATAGCCAAAACCGATTATAATGCCCAGTTTGATATTTGTGGAAAGTTATACGAGGAATACGAAGTCTATCAATACGATTCGGCTTATGTTTATTCACAAAAGCTCTATAATATTGGCCTGGTAACCCATGATGTTTCCAGGCAGAATGAGGGGAAAATAAAACTGAGTTTCCTACTGCTGTCATCAGGTATGTTTAATGAAACATTCGATTGCCTGAAGCAAATCAACGTACGCTTGCTTAACGATAGTGCGAAATTATCCTATTATGCTATAAAATCAAGGGCTTTTTCGGATCTGGCCGAGTATGATAATGATAACCACTATGCACCTTTTGATAAGGCAGAATCCATAAAATACGCCGATTCGGCCATCGCGCTAACCAAACCAAATACCTTCGACAGGCTATACCAGCAGGGAAACCGGCAGGTAATCATGGGGCAATTGTTAAAACCATCGCAATATTTTATCGATTTGCTTGATGATTATCCGCTCAGCGAACATCACCGTGCCATGGTTGCAACGGGCTTGAGCTACTTTTACGGCGGAATAGGCGACTACCAGCAAAAAACCCAGCTTAATTTGCTGGCTATTGGCGCCATCAACGATATCCGCTCATCAACAAAAGAAACGCTCGCCATTTTTAGGCTTGGCGAGCAACTTTATAATAATGGGAACCTTACGGACGCGTACGTTTTTATAAGCCAGGCAATGGACGATGCGCAATATTACGGCGCCAGGTTGCGGAAGTTAAAAATAGGCGCTGTTTTACCGGTTGTGGAGGATAAGATTAATATTGCAACCGAAAATGAGAAAAATAGATTCCTGGTTTACTTTTTCTCAATAGCCGTTGTCGCGGTTTTAGTCACTTTGATATCTTTTATCGTATTTATACAACTAAAGCGGCTTAAGGTAAAGGAAAAGATCATCGAAGAGAAGAATGTTGAGCTGGGGCGGATAAATGACAAATTAATTGAAGATACCCACATTAAAGAAGAGTATATCGGGTACTTTTTTAATGTGATATCCGGCTACATTTTGAAATTGGAGAAACTGAAAAGGAGTGTAGAACGGAAAATAGCCACCAAGAAGTATGAGGATGTATTAGTATCTGTAAATGAGATTAATATAAAAAAGGAGCGCGAAACGCTGTTTTATACATTTGATCATGTATTCCTCAAAATTTTCCCGAATTTCATCAACACATTTAATTCGTTGTTAAAAAAGGAAGACCAGATATGGCCCAAAGACCACGAAGTATTAAATACCGACCTCAGGATATTTGCTTTGATGCGTTTGGGCATAAATGACAACGAAACTATTGCCAATATTTTGGAGTATTCGGTAAACACTATTTACGTTTACAAAATGCGTATAAAAGCCAAAGCATTGGTTCCCAGCGATCAATTTGATCAAAAGATCATGGACATCAAAGCAGTTGATGTGTCAAACAAACTCTGATTCACTGTAGGAGTTCTCTAAAGGATTTTCATTAATTGCGCGTTATTGTTATTCGGGAACGTTTCCGGTAAAATATGCAACAATTACCATTTTGGGTTAAATTAGTATGTAAAAAGGTTAAATTAAGTTTATATTTTTTGCGTATTGTATTTTTTTATAATGTTGATTATCAAATATATAGATTAAAAAAAAATTATATTTTTTGAAATTTTTGATAAACAAATAGGTAATCATGTAACCACCTTGTTACTTTGTAATATATAGTTCCAAATGAGGCAACTCAATAACTATAAGTAAAGCTAAATAAACCAATAAGTATTTTTTTTTAATTAGGCCCTTAGTAATGCCCCTGTTGTCTGTTGTTTACAATTGCAATTTGGGATGCGTGCATTTTTTTATTGATAAAAATATTTTTAGTACACAATTATTACCTGATAGACTTAAAGACCCATAACTATGAATGATAACACAAATACTATGTCCCCTTGAGATAAGCTTTTTTTAACGATTGTGTTTGATGTTTTATAGTAAAATGTCGCACCCGGAAATTTAGTTTATAAATACTTCCCAATAAACAACCCTAATCAATGATCTCAACAAACCTTCAAAACCAATCTTATGCAATTTAAAAATTTACTTAAAGTAAGTTGTCTTGCCTTGTTTTGTTTTTTTGCGCTCCCGGCATTGGCGCAAAATAAAACTGTTACTGGTAAGGTTATCGACTCAAAAGACGGTTCGCCTTTAATAGGTGCTTCTGTAGTATTAAAAGGCACCACAAACGGTGCTTTAACTGACGTTAACGGCGATTTTAAATTGACTGTGCCGTCTTCAGCCACAACGCTGGTAATAACCTATATTGGTTATAACCGCAAAGAGTTCGCCATTACAGCTTCTCCTATGACATTATCTATGGACGCGCAATCCAATTCTCTTAACGAGGTGTTGGTTGTAGGTTACGGTACTGTACGGAAAAAGGATGCAACAGGTGCAGTTACAAAAGTATCATCGGGCGACTTTGTACAAGGCGTAACTACCGACCCATTGCAACAATTGCAGGGTAAGGCGGCTGGCGTGGTAATCTCTACCAACAGTGGCGATCCAAATGCACCGGCCATCGTTCGCGTACGTGGTACCGCTTCATTATCTGGCGGTAACGATCCGTTATTCGTTATTGATGGTGTTGCCGGAGCTGATATCCACTCCGTTTCACCTAATGATATTGAGGACTTTACTGTATTAAAAGACGCATCCGCAGCGGCCATTTACGGTTCGCGTGCTGGCGGCGGTGTTATTATGGTTACTACCAAACAAGGTAAAGCCGGAAAAGCACAAGTATCATATAATGCGTACGTGGCTTCGGAGGCACCTGAAAACTTAATTAAGTTTATGGACAGGTCGCAATACCTTGCAGCATACCAATCGGCTAATAATGGTACGTCAATGCCTACTGGTACTTCTACAACCAGCGATCAGGGTGCTAATACCAACTGGTTTAAAGCCATTACACAAACTGGATTTACCCAAAGCCATAACCTGGCTATTGGCGGCGGTACTGAGCAAAGCCACTACAGGGGATCAATGACTTATATCGATCAACAGGGTATTGCGCTTAACTCTGGCAGAAAAAGCCTGGATGGACGTTTTAATTTCGATCAAAAAGCATTGGATGACAAACTGACCATCACCATGAATTTAAACTATAATCATACCAATTCCAGCTATACCGACTCAATTGCATTCCTGGATGCAGCCGCAGTACCTACGGTTATCCAGGTACGGGATCCGTCGGGTTCGGGCGAGTACCAGTATATTAACAACACACAGGAAAATAACCCTGTACCGTTTTTAAAGTATATTCAAAACACCGGCCAGATTGATAAAATTGTAGGTAATTTAAAATTAGATTATGTGCTTGCTCCCGGTTTAACCCTTAGCCCTTACGCAAACGGAACAAGGGCAAACAGCACCAGCCACATTTATGTTCCGTCGTCCGATCTGCTTGGCGGCCTTAATGACCGTATCGGAGCGTTTATAACCGATCAGGGCCATGGTGATGTTGATAATGCATCAACTACCGAAACCTTTGAAACAGCAGGTGTTTTGCTGAATTACAAACGCACTTTTGGCAAAAGCAAACTGAATTTATTGGGCGGTTATGAGTTTAATGAATTTAATTATACGGGCTTCCACATCAGCGCACATGATTCGTATGATGTAAACCTTCCGTACGAAAATATAGGCGCTTATAACAATGTTGCCCCGGTAACCGACCTGAGTTCGTATGACTACGGCTACAAGCTAAATTCATACTTTGGCAGGGTTGAGTACAGCTTCAACGATAAATATTATATCACCGGTAACGTAAGGTACGATTGGTCTAACAAGTTAGGTTTAAACAACCAATCAGGCGTATTCCCTTCAGGAAGCCTTGCATGGGTTATCAGTAACGAAGATTTTCTTAAAGGATCAACCCCATGGTTAACATCGTTAAAACTACGTGGTGGTTATGGTAAAATAGGTGACCAGGATGCTATTTCGCCTTTAAAATCTCAACTGTTATTCGGTTCAAACGGATTGCTTTACTATGATGCAACTACCGGAAAATATTTACCGGCCGATTTCTCTATTCAAAATCAAAACAGCTTTTTAAGATGGGAAGTAAAATCAACTACGGATGCTGCCATTGATTTTAGCTTATTTGGCGGACGCCTGAATGGTTCGTTTGATTATTACAGTTCAACTACCAACCATTTGTTGTTTAACTACGGTGTACCAACCGGCAGCCAGTTTTTTGTGGGTACCATATTGGCTAACGTAGGCAGCATGACCAACAAAGGCTTTGATTTTAGCCTTGATGGAACTGTGATTAAAAGCAAAGGTTTTACCTGGAGAGCTGCAGGCAATATTTCATTTAACCGCAATAAAGTAACCGATCTAGCGGGTACACTGCCTGGCGGTACTCAAACCAACGTAACTTATGCCCAGGTGGGTACTACATCGGGCTTAGGTGTTAGCGGTGCAGTAACACAAATAGGTTATTTGGCAGTAGGTTACCCTGTGGGTACTTTATTGTTGCCACAGTATGCAGGTAAGGATGGAAGCGGAAACCAGCTATTTTGGCACTATGCAGCCGATGGAACAAGGACCGAGGTTTTGGCAGCAGGCTTAAACATTGGTTCACCTGGCGCTGATGACAGACGGTACTATACAACCGACCCTAAATTCAACTACGGCATTACCAACACTTTTACGTACAAAAGATTTGATCTGAACTTATTTTTACGCGGCAGCTACGGAAGCCATGCCTTTAATGAGGTAGGTATGGATTATAGCACCATAGCGGGCAAAGTAGGTACTTACGCAGTTTTAGCCTCGGCAACTGCAGCAGGTATTAACAGTAACCCCGAACCATCTTCATACTGGTGGCAAGGCACTTCGTTCCTGAAAATACAAAGCGCTACATTAGGTTATAATTTCGCTATTAGCGACAACAGGTATATCAGCGCGGCACACGTTTATATTGCCGGCAATAACTTATATACTTTTACAGGTTATAAAGGTGTTGACCCTGAAGTCAATAGTAACGTAGTTGGCGGCGAAGCGGGTATTGATACCAGGACATCGCTTTACCCACGCACACGCGAATTATCTTTCGGAGTAAATGTTACACTTAAATAATTATAAAAATTTATTATAATGAAAAGTAAAAAACTTTTGATCGCAGCGGCTCTTTTAGCAGGGCTGTGCGTTGCTTCCTGTAAAAAGGAGCTAAATCCGGCGCACGATAGTGTGGTTCAATCCGCTATAACGCCGAGGTATCTTAATTCGATTGTATTGGGCGCCTATACGCAGCTGCAAAGCATTATGGGCAATACCAATATAATACTTACCTCCGAAGAAACTACCGATGCTCTTATTATCCCTACACGTATAGGTGGTGACTGGGCCGATGGTGGCGAATGGACGCAACTTTGGTTGCATACCTATCAGCCGGGCCATGCAAACGTTTCGAGCTCGTGGGATAATGCTTATGGCGCAATTGGCCAGATTAATATTACCATTGGGCTTTTGCAGGGTTTGCCCTCATCGGCAGTAACTAATGCTTCGATAGCCGAGCTGAAAGTATTGCGCAGTTACTATTATTATTTACTGTTAAATAACTTTGGTAATGTGCCTTTTATTGTGTCTTCAGCTGTTGATGCAAGTACGGTTAAAAATACACAGGCTGCTGCAATATGGAGCGCTTTGGTTACTGAACTAAAAGCTGATGCGCCTTTGCTTAGCGCTAAGATCCCTTCAGCAGATGAATCGCAATATGGCAGGCTAAATAAATGGGGTGCATACTTTTTACTGGCTAAGTTGTATTTGAATCAGAATGTGTTAACAGGTTCATCTGATAACAGCGGTTATACGGCTTGTTCAGCATTATGCGATTCCATCATGACTGCAGGTTACTCGTTACAGTCTGATTTCTTATCGAACTTTAATAGTAACAACCAGGGATCAACCGAAAATATTTTTGTTATCCCTTATGATCACATTTATGCTACCGGTTTAACATTGCAAATGATGACCTTTCACTATAACCAGGCTGCTAAATACAACTGGGGTAGTACAGGTGGACCGTGGAACGGCTTTTGCGCCAATGCCGATTATTATGGCAAGTTTAACAACGCCGATGCCCGCAAAGCCGGCTGGATGCATGGTGTACAATATGCAGCCGACGGCGTAACGCCATTAACTACCAGGGGTAGCGACAGTTCATTGGCCTTAAATTTCAGGCCGCAGGTTACGGGCTTCGCACAAAACACACCCGCAACAGAATATGACGGCGTTCGCCAGCAAAAATGGCAGCTAACTCCGGGTTTCCAGTCACAGGATGCAGACTTTTCGCTGTTCCGTTACGCCGACGTATTGTTAATGAAAGCCGAG
>Ga0206865_1096_pt1 | contig 27782 bp, 27 predicted proteins | sample Alteio_BWOrgCont_39_FD_152628 | JGI IMG/M metagenome (GOLD analysis project Ga0206865, IMG submission 152628) | Enriched cells from forest soil in Barre Woods Harvard Forest LTER site, Petersham, Massachusetts, United States -... | ecosystem: Environmental > Terrestrial > Soil > Temperate forest >...
CTTTTTTCGATGGCTCGAGTGAGCGCCTCCGGCCGCGTCCGGCGCTGCAGGCAATTGAAGAGCATCCGCCCAGGCGAGCCGCCGCTTGTCAGAGAGAGAGATCACCGTAGCACTCATCGACAGGACATAAGTCCCGATATGTCGGCTATGTAGCGAGTAACGGTTTAGTTACATGGGCGTTCTCGGGACCTATTTTGGAGCAAAATGATCGGCAACTGGAAGGAAACTTAATCCGCACCAGTCACTCTACAATGCTCTGCATGGCAACCATTGAAGAAATCGAACCGATATTGAATTCCTGCCTGCTGAATGCCGAGAAGCTGCTGAGTTCCGCCAAAGCAGTCATGGCGCCGGGGCAGTACCACGTCACCTACCACCTCGCCGCGCTCGCCTTGGAAGAGATTGGCAAAGCAGGGTTGATATTCACGGAGTCAGTCGGACCCGATATCGGTGACGACGATAAAGAGTCATTGCGCAGCAAGTGGATTGAGGATCATGAACGGAAGCTGTTCTGGGCGATATGGCTTCCCGCTTTCGGCATCGACGCCGACTGGCACACCATCCCGAGGCACATGGAGATTGCCAAGAACATCCACGAACGCCGCAAGAGAACGCTTTACTTCGACCCCGAGCACCCCGACGCACAGGCCGAGATCACGGAAGAGCGTGCCGCCCGTCTCATCGGTCTCACCGAAGCTCGTCTGAAGATGGAAAAGGCCAAGAAATACCGCGACCTCGATGAGCAAGAAAAGTCCGACATGCAGTGGTTCTTTCTCGCGTCGCAGAACCCCGAGATGAAGCCGTACATCTTCTCGAAACAGAGCTTGGAAAAGCAGAACGAGATGCAGGAAGACCGCACGGGATGGATTCGATGGTTGCGGGAACAGTTCGAGGAAGCAGCCCGGAAGGCAATGGAAATGGCGCAGCTCGAGATGCAACGTCAGAGGCCGGAGGGAGAGGAGAAGTTCGACGATAAGTGGAAGCTGCGCATCCGGTTGAAGTCGTGGTCGCATTCGATCCGTCCGAACCAGCTCACGGGCTGGAATAAGGGTATAGACAAGATCAAGCTGATTCACACCACGGACAGGAACGAGCTGATCGTCGAGTTCACGATTGGCAAGAATGTCTTGATGGGTGATTTATGGGGTATGGGCATGCAGAGCGTCTTGATCTTCCTGTCTGCCCTGAACATCTCTACTGGAGGGTTCTTCTGGTGGTACATTCCCGCCTTCATTTCCCGCTTCTACGAGTCGATCACCGATCTTGAGACCGATCACCAGGTCATCATCGAACGCGTACCTGAACTTCGGATTTCGTGGGGCCACATGGCCCTCAAGGAAGATGACCTACTGCGTCAGATGCCGATGGTTTTCGGATTCGTTGCCAAAGCATCGGAGCAGGAGCAAGCCTTCTATCACCGATACTTCGGGATGCTCGGCATGATGGCAAAGAACGATATCTTTTTCCAGTTCGAGCACAATCTGGTGGTCGGTTTTATGGAATGCTTCGAGATGGCCCTTGTGACCTACAAGGATTGGGATGGGAATCCTGAAACCTACGAGGCATCGGTTAAAGCAGTATTCGCCCGCTTTTCCGATTCCGAAGAATTCATGGGAATGCTGAAGGAAGTCGCCAATGCGGCTGTCCAGGCTAAGACGCAGACCTTCACGAGGCCGATTACCTTGGAGGATGTTGCAAGGGCAAAGGTCATCTTCGACATCTACATCCGTCTTAAAGCCGCGGCATACATGCAGGAACAGATCGCCAGCGGCGCACTGAAGGCAGAGCCTGCCGTGCCAGCCGATGATGCTCCAGCAGCGGATTAGCGAATGAGTCGCCGCTGTTGAAAGCCTGACCGTTGTCGAGTCCTCATAAGTCGGCCAGGGTCTAGCGATCTTCTTGACTGAGCCGAGGCTGGAAAACGAGGGACACACGCGCGTTCTGAGTGCCAATCTCAGAATTTACGTGTCAACTGGCGCGGCGCAATTTACGTTTTATCATTTGATCGAAATTGTCGACCAGACAGTCTTAAAGCTGTGCTGAGGTATATCTGTAGACCTTCAAATGCGGGTACTTTGCGAATGCACCATCGATGGCCCTTTCAGTCGTTTCATCCCACGCCGGCATCGACGTACTGAAAATTACACCGGACGCACCGAGCAGTTCCGCCATTTCGCGGTATTTCTTTGCAACCTGAGCAGAGGTCATGCCCTTGACGGCAAGTGTGTCGACACTCTTTGCTTCTCCAATAATCATCTTGCCATTCATGATGCAGGGAATATCAACCTCCATGGTTGACTTGATGGCGTCTTTTGGCTTGATACTCAATTCCGGAGCGAACTGGAAGCTGTCTTTCGACTCCCGCCTCAGTGCGTCCAACGTTAGCAGCGTGACGTCGCCGTTGTGGCGGAGCATCTGATAGACCATTTCGTCTAGCTTGTAAAACCATGACGGCTCGTTCGGATAGCGCCAGCTCGGATAGGTGTATTGTTGAGTCGTCCCGCATCTTCTGCATGTGAAGTTCTGTGAGATTTCGACAATTGAGAACCATGCTAGGTCTAAACAGCGATTGCATTTGAGGACCAGGCCGCGATAGAAAACGCCTTTGGCAATGTAATCATCAACAATCTTCCGTGCAAGGTCTTCATTGGGCACGAATTTCAAAATGCATGCGAAGTTGAGATAGCGACGCTTGTCGCTCAGATAAACACCCTCGTCATAAACGCCGTCCGTCGGTCCCTTCTTAGACATGAATTCTTTTAGCAGCAGAGATGTTTGGCTATGACGCATAGCGTATCCGGCACCTTCGATGCCTCCAAACTTCCTGATCGTCTCGCTCTCATACCTTCCTTTGTCGGAAACCTCACATTCATATCCGCAGTTCGCTAGCGCGATACGGAATATCTTTTCGGGGTCCGGAATGGACACAGTTAGACGCAGCATTTGCAACTCGATATCGTCGCCCCGGACAAAATAGCCTGGGCATTGAAAAGCCACACCATCGAGCCCTGCACGCACATCGCTCAAATTGGGCCCGGAGGCAAGGTATCCTCCCAAGGAAGGATGGCGCGGCGTTTCAAGATTCATGAATGATATTTCCACCAGCCATCTATGGATCTGCGGATTAACGCGCGTAAAGGCCAACGGAACCGTCGATTCGAAAAACCCCGGCATTCTGTCTTCCACGATCTGATGCGTTGTGATCTGGTCGATGTTCTTCTTCACGTAGACCTTAGATGGATAGTCGACGAGCTTTCTGAGGAATCTGCCAGAATTGCCATCCTCAACGACGAAGGACGAGATCGTCATGTGATCGCGCAGCCTGGCAACGGTTTCGCGCAGATCAGTGGTGGGGATAGACGCGCTTATCACACACATCTGTTGGCAGTGTTCCCGCCTCCCCATATCATCCAGACTTCTTACAGCGGCCATCATTCGATCTGGATACGAATCTGGAACGGGATCGAACCAAGGCGGAAGCCAGATAGCACGGCCATGAAGACGAGTAAGTCCGTAGTAGATGCAGAAATCACGGATAGTGTCGCCCCTGACAATAACCGACGGAATAGCATACGACCGCGCGGCGAACGCACGAACTGTGGCTAACGCTAGCCGTGCGAAAGAGAAGGGTGAACTCGGGCCGAGCGAGTGCACTGGCTGGATTCCCCACTGTATGATGTCGCGTTCCGTTTCGGTATTCATGAATTTAGGGACGCAAGTTACGCCCCTTTGCTGCAAGGCTGCCTGATAATCAGCAGTCGCTATTCCGGATTCCGCTGCCAGCCAGAGCGGGGGGGGAGCCTGCCTATCGAGAGGGAGGTTGTTTCTTATTTCGAATATGACATCAGGAGAGGGAACAAATTCGACGACGTCCGCTACGCTCGTATATGGATACCCCGGCGAGCCTCCGGCGCCAATGAAACCGATCTGTAGCTCATTCTCGAAGTGGAATGGTGCGAGCCGGATAAGCAGTTGCTCAGTCAGCTCGGAAGAGATGGAAAACTCTTCAAGGGATGACTCCGTCATGCTCTTACGGATCATCGAAACCGCTCCGTCGTTGTAGTAGCCTTGAGCCTTTTCGCGCTCTATATGCGCTGCAAGTATCCTTTCGAATTCCTCGGGCTTTGTTCGTGCCAGATCGGCCCCTGTTTTTTGATACCGGAGAATTACATCCGGATCGAACGACGACAACATAGCCCAAAATATGTCGTCGATCGTCTTGCCGTCTGTTGGAATTATGAGCGAGTGGTAACCGCCCCAGACCTGGCTCAGGTATTCGATGATGGCCGTGCAGGTGGTGTGCCACTCCGCATCAACAACGTTTGTCAAGATAGCGATCCGATGCGGTCGGAGTCGGGTAGTGAATGTTTGAAACCGTTCGCTCACAAAATAGCTCCCCGCGCTGTTAAATCATCATCATAGATGCCACGAAGAGAATTGAATTCCGGAAAGCCAGAGGCAGACAGCCGCCCGCGTGGATTTGTAACGACAATGTCGGCCGGGCTCCAGTAATTCGGAAATGGCATTTCGCGGAAGGCTGGCCCGTTTTCGTTACCTATTTGATAAGACTTCCCGCAACAGGACTCGATCGGCCTAGGGTCGGCAGGTGACTGCCGTCCCTATAACAATCAAACCGGCTGATCGGACACTGACTCGTTCTGTGCTAGGGGTAAGTGAAGACCTAACCCATGGAAGCGGGTTCTAAGCCGCTTCCATGGGAATCACTAGCCCGAATGGCGCCTGGCGCGACTCGGTGGAGGCCCACAACACTGGATAAGGAGGAAAGTCTTTCGGAAACGCACCGCATAAATCAGTTAGGAACACCAGGGTCTGCGGCACAATTCCGCGCTCGTCCAACCAGTGGAAGCAGGGCGTGAAGTTCGTTCCTCCGCCGCCAACTGGGGTAAGTGCGATCGGCTGCCCTGCCTGATAGACCTCGACCTTATGGACCTCGGTATCGAAGTAAAGCACATGTACTCGGCTGGGCCTTTGCCCTTCGAGAATGGAGCGGATTTCCGCCTCGAAGAGACCCAGTTGACGCGCGTTGATCGATCCCGAGCAATCGACCGCGATGGCGATTTCTCCCGCGCCTTCAGACCTGACACCCGGGAGATAGAGCCCAGCCCAGATGTGCCTCCGGTTGGGCGGCATCCAGCTGTAGTCAGACGGAATTGTTTCCGACCAGGCGCGGCGCAGCAACTCACGCCAGTCCACGCCCGCCGCTTCGGATTCTTCGAGGCTCCGAGTCACACCGGCCGGGAGTTTACCGGCAAGTTTTGCGACGTTCTCTGCCTGCTCGACAGCTACCTTCCATTCCCGCGCCTGTTCGGCCACAGTCACGCCGTCGTTTCCTTCGGGTTCAGGAGCGTCAAGCACCTGGCCGAAGCCGCCCGGTGTTGCTGGAGCACTAGGCTCAACACGTTCATTCTGACTGTTGGGAGAATTTTCGCCCTCTTCGCCGGAGGAAGGACTATCTTGGTTCTCTCGTTCCCCGTTTGAGCCGTCCTGATCTCGCTGCTCCTCGATCAGGTTGTAGATGCGTTCTGCGCTCATGCCGCGAAAGCGAGGGTCGATGAGAACATCCTTTGGCAGCGTGAGGCCGGCATCGAGGAGCAGAGGGTTGATGGCATAGTCGCATGCCATATTCCAGCGTTTCCGATCACGGTCTCCCCGACGCGTGTGATGCTGAAGCGCCGGGTGCATGACTTCATGGGCCAGAACTCCGGCAAGTTCTGCCGCGTTCAGCGTCTCGACAAATGCGGGATTGTAGAACAGGGAGACCCCATCGGTGGCCATGGTCTGAATGGAGTTCGAGGCACGTCCACCCAAGCGGAAAAGGAGTGAACCGAAGAAAGGATGATCCAGAAGGAGCGCGGTCCGGGCCTTCTGGATCCGGACCGCCGGGGTAAGATGTTTCGTCATAGCGTTGCAGCCTCCATATACGCCGACATGTGCGAGAAGATGTCATCGACACTTGGCGCGTTCTGCCGTGCAGATTTTTCGTTCGCTTCGGCCGAGGCTTGCGAGTCTTGCTCCCGGCCGCGCAGGACTGCGTTCATCTGCAACAAGATCTGGGCGGCGTCCGTGACGGTTGCTACGCGAAGAATGTCGTTCTTCTTCAGATCGTGTGCGCTGAAGTTGCACAGGCGATCCTTGATCTCCGCCGCAAACCGATTCAGGTCCTCGTCCTGGTTCACATTGAGACGTGGAAGCAGATCGACAAGGTCGAAGACATTGGTCACCAGCGAAGCATGGAATCGTGACTCCGGGTCGTTCAGTTTGTCGACCATGTGTGTGACCACGTCCGTCAGACGCACCCACAGGTCCCTGGTTCCACGGTGGAGCGACTCGCGAACGCTCTCATCGATCTCTCGTGCGACCCGTGCCTGCTCTTCCTCTGAGAGCGTCACGCGAAAGTCCTCCCCACTCGGAATGGGAAGCACCTCGAGCTTCACCCCGAACTTCGCCCGGAGCTTTTCTGCCGATGGATAGTCCTCCTCGCGAAAAAGGCCGTTCAACTCCGGACGGACCTGTTCGATGTAGGAAGGGTAGACTTCCAGGAACTCCTCAACACTATGGAAGAACGCGCGTTCGAACTCTCGCATCTGAGCGGTGAGTTCAAAGTAGAAGTGTGCCGGCAGCAGGCGATAGCCTTCATCGGACCACGGCAGGGTGATCTTGTAGAAGTACTGTCGAATTTGTCCGGCGAGTGCCCTCAGCGCATCAAGCTTCTCTGCGCCGCGGAGCAGTTGTTTCTTGTAGCGCCCTGCCCCCTCATGTGCGCCGTGTTGATGGGCAACGTCGCGGCTGACTTTTCGGTCGTGTTTCACCGCAGTCCAGATACTGATATGGACTCCGGCCAGCATGGCTCGTTCGGTAATCATTCGAGGACCTCCGCATGATCGACGCCGAAGCGAATGAACTCCGGCGTGTGGGTGATGCCACGATTCCGCGCGGCCGCGTCCCGTATGGCCAGCACGCGCATCTCGGTTGGCATGCGATCGAGATACTGAATGCCCTTGGCGATCGAGTGGTCGCTGAGGACTCTTCCTAATGCAGTGGCGATCGCGATTTGGGCAGAAGGCTCCCTAGGCAGCGGCGCGCTATCCGGGTTCAACAGGATTTCGTCGATGGACGGCAGATCACGAAACAGCCGCAGGAAGGCAACCAGTTCGGTCGTGGCTGCGGGCCCAACCGTTCCCTCCAGCAACTGCGCTTCGATCTCGGTGGTTCCTGTAAAGAAGCCACTCTTCTGCCGGCGCGCGAAGCCGCTCAAGACGTTCGAGGCCATCTCCCAGGAGCGCGGCGTAGGCCAGGCATTCACGTCCGACGTGGCGTTGGCATCATGCAGGAGTGCTGGCTTGAAACGCAGGAAGGCAATGATCTCCGGACGCAGCCCGGCACGAACCGCCCACTGGCACCAGTCTTCGAAGTCCGGCTCGAGGTTCAAGTGGACGAAGCGATTGCGCAGCGGCCGGGGCATGGAAAAGTGCACGCCACGCTCCGACGCCGGATTGCCGGCGGCAACCACCACCCACCCTTCCGGTAGATGGTATTCGCCGAGTTTGCGGTCGAGCACCAGCTGATAACAGCCGGCCTGCGTCATCTGCGGTGCAGCCGTCAGCTCGTCGAGAAAGAGGATGCCCTTGCCGGAGGTAGGCAGAAACTTCGGTGGCACCCATTCTGCCTGGTCAGCCGAGATGCGCGGCAGCCCGCGCAGATCGACCGGATCAAGCTGAACAGCTCGAATATCGAGAAACGGCCAGCCTAGATCAGAGGCTACTTGGGCAACGATCTGTGACTTGCCCACACCGCACGCGCCCCAGATATGCAGAGGCACACGTTCGGTAATGAGCGCATGGAGCGCTTCAAAGAGCTCAGAGGGTTGGGAAGGGATTGGTCAGGCGAGGTTGAGATGAGATAGAAACGACGATGCGAACTGCGGCGGAGTCAGCGAACAGCTAGGCTGTCAATCCGCAAGAGGATGGGTCTTTTCCATCTTTCCGGGACAGATGGGCGTTCACTAGGACCTATGCTGTTGGCCCTTTGCGAATCCTCGATCAGGAGTGGCGCGCCACTGAATTATGGTTTGAGTAATTGAAATAGAATAGTTCGAGGTTCCCATAAACAGGATTAGGTTCTGGAGTCGGCTTGATGCTCATCACCAAAAAGCTTCCACAAGGAAGCATTTATCCGCAGATAACACAGGCTCCAATTAGCACCTACCCTGATTTTTTGAACTTTTTCCGTGGTGGCCACACTATTGATGACAACCTCGGAGCTCATACCATTCAAAACACGATGCAGTACGCAATGTTCAGTACCGCTATCGCTAGTGGGTATCTCACGAAGTTGAAGAACATGGCGATACCTGATGAATTTCTTGCGGATATTTTTCTGACGGAAGCCGGCTCCGAGCTTACCCAGACAGTCTTGGATCGGAAATTCTGCGACATGGCAGTTGCGCAAGCTAGAAGAAGCGTTGCGGAAGATGATGGAGAACCACATCCTTACGTTGGTGCAGTGGTCGTGAAAGACGGCAAGATTCTGGCTACAGGATTCCGAGGCGAAACAGCTGAAGGAAGGCACGCTGAGTTCTGCGCTCTCAAAAAGATCAATGATGACGTGGATCACGTCGATCTAAGCGGTTGCACTGTCTATACGACGCTGGAGCCTTGTTCCAAGAGAAACTCGTCAAATAAAACAGCATGCGCTACTCGCCTGATCAATGCCAAAGTCTCGCGAGTCGTGTTCGGCATGGCAGACAAAGACGAGTCGGTGTACGGACATGTCTCGCTCGTGGAGGCGGACATCGCCGTTGGTCTCTTTCCAAGAGACCTAATTCAAGAGCTTATCGCCCTTAATAAAAAGTGGTCCGATACGCGCAGACAACCTGAAATTGCACCACCACCAAACGACGCCAGCCCTGTGGCGACTGCTTCCTACTACAAGCCGGGAACCTCTATGGCGGACAACATCCATCTGTACGTGCGACCGCCAAAAAATGATGGTGGGTTCTTCACAATAGAGGATGCTGCTAAGAATGTTTTGGCGTGGGGTCAAACGCTGCAAGATATCGCTGTTAAGTGGCATCAAATTGACGACCAGAAAGTCATCGTTGAGGGACTGCAACGTCAAGGTTCAGGGGGCAGCAATCGGCTTTTGGCGCTGTTCTAGCTAGTCATTAAACGCACCCAATTCAGTGGAGATTATGTGATGCAGACCTATCGTGCGTTGATCGTCTTCTCCTCTTGCGCTATGCTTTGCCACGCTCAAGCGACAAAGACGGACCATGCGCTGCTCAACGAAGGGCGGATCTCTTCCGCCAAGCGCGTTTCTGGGACCAAACCACTGCGGTTGCTGCTCGTTCAGGTCAATGACCAATGTTTTCTGAATTCTTCTAAGGTGGGCGTGAGCGGACTGGTCAAATCTGAGAGGCTCACGGGACAAGTGAAGCCCTTGGCTTTAACCCAAGTATGCACTTCTTCGATTTCTTCCTTAGTCGCCCAAGGAGATAGCCGGATTTCTGCGATGAGTACTTTCAGGTCAACGCGCCGTCGTTTGCACTCGTGAACCCACTCGTGCAACGGATTCTCGTTGTCGAGAGGTTCGCGGCTGATAAACCCGTTTAGTCCGACGTGCCTATTGTTACCTCCGATCGGATCGCAACAGGTCAGCACTGTGCGAAGCTCCCGCTCCTTGTCGAAACACTTTCTTTTCATAAAGAGAAAATGAATGACGTTGTAGCGACCGGGGCCTGCATCGCCGTATCGAACCAATCCCACTTGAATTTCGTCAAGCATGGAATCCAGCGCGGATCTTAGAAGATCAAACCGAGAGAAAATTGCGACGCAACCATACCGCGCCCACATGTCCAGCGTCTCCCCCTCGAAAACCTGCCAGCACTGGATGTACCGCATCTCGCTAAACTGCCGATTGGAAGCTTGGTCGTTATTCAATGCCCGCGCATCGAGGAGGTCGTATTTTGTAAGCCCACGAGATCGCCTCACATAGTCATCAGGCGGCATACCTTCGTTGGGGTCATCGCCCTTAAACTTGTCGGTCCTGCGGAAGTAGAGCTCTTCGTTGGCAAAAAGGTCCCTGAATTTGCGGAGGTCGAGGAACCGGCAAATGACCGTGTCTGGACTAGCTTCGCTGCATGCGTCATGAGGAATGATCGGCATTGATGGTTCTTATTGTAGGCTAGCTCGTTTTTGGCGTGCGCTTCTCAAGGCCTCCAGATAGTGCTCCGCCGGCGACGCGAATCATCGGTGCCGATCATCAACTCCAAGGGCTCGCCGCCGATCTCCAATAAAAGTTAGGCTCTGCCCATCGTTGCCATCCGTCTCCCACCACGCATCCATATCGCCTCTGAATAGATCGCTCGGAAGTCTCCTCAATGCGACAGCGTTTTCCCAGACAGTTACGCCAAGAGCGATGGCATTTTCGTCCGGCATCTCAATATCCCCGCGCAGGACGTCCGCGAGGCGATCTCCACGCGTACGGCCGTCGTCAGTGTTGGCATGCTTTCGCATCGTGAGGTGCCAGAGTGCATATCGCTGAACCGTAATGAGCGCAGCAATTCGGTATTCTGGACGCGTGTAGTTCGTACCATCTTCCCTTTTCCAATTAAAAACTCGGCCCGTATCTGGTCGGCGTCAGCGTGGCCACGCACCGGATCAAACGGAATTTTGTAGCCGAAATCGCCATACATGGCGCCGAGCATAATGTGCGGTTCCTCCAGCATCACCAAACTGCCCGGCGCAGGGACAAGAACTAGGGCGCAGACATAGTCAGACACGGCTTTGAACTTTTCCCGTCCATCTTCAATATGCGATCGGATTGGGCCGTAGGAATTGATATGGCTGAATCCTCTCGGAGCGGGAGCGTTTTCAATGTCCTTCACTTCAAGCAGGACTTTGCCCAACGTCGGATGGTCAACCACAAAATCGATAAGTTGGGGAATTCCCGGGAGCTTTGGTTCGCGCTCGAATGCGATATTCTGCGAAATCAAGTATTTCTCGAAGAGCGTCTCGCCGTAAGTGGATTTGTTCGCCATTTGACTATGGTTCTTTGCCCATCGGTCCAATATTACGGCTTCAGCCGCGGATCATTTTCAAGTCTCGCGACACATGGCCCCCTCCTCGCCAGATGGTAGAGGTCGGATGGGTACCCGCAAGTCGGCATCGCACTAGGAATCTGACGACCTGACCCGCCCGTGCGAATCGGCGTCGTGATCGGCGTTTATCAATACTCACTTTTCGGTCCGATTATGGGGAGTCATAAAAGAATGGACTTGGGCCATCCTGCTCCAAGACCTACCTCCCGTTCTGAGGCTGCATATGCAGGATGGCTCCCGGATAGGATATGTTGGCGAGGCGAGGTCAAAGATTGGGAACGAAGTGGATAGGTCTGGCTGAGAACGAACAACCCTGGCAAGATCATAGAAGCAGTCCCTGGTATATCCCGTTGGTATGCGTGCGGGACGATGACAAAACACCCTTTGCGGTCACTCCCGAACGCCTTTCATTCCCTCATTCGTTTTCAATCGAAGAGTGAAGCCCAGCCGATCGATTGAAGTCATGGCCGCTTCCGATGCCTCAGCTCCAACATGAGAACGTGCCAGCAGAATCATTGCATCTACGTGATCAGCGTTCATGTGTGCGAGGATGCCGGGTGCGGCGCCGGCCAGCGCATCAGAAGCCGCATTCCGGTACTCTCTTACCTCTCATTGTGATTGCTATGAAGCTAGATCGAAGTCACATCAAACAATCTTCGAGGACTCATTTGCGTCGATAAGTCGCTGAAGATTAACTCGCGTGATGGCGTGACTCAACGTCAAATCTTTCTTGAAAACCGCGAGTCTACTACGCACATAGTCCATTCCATTGTCCGACCACTCGCCCCACTCGCTGCGGCTCAAGGACCATATTTCAAATCCGCCGAGCGACCTTTCTTCTTCAGGTATGCAGGTGGATGAGTTATTGCTATCGGATTTAATCTCATCAGTCTTTTCAACATCGGAAAATGCCTTTACACAGCTCAGCCCACCGGCTTTGATAAAGTTCTGAGCAAGGTCAATAGCTTCGGGGCTATCGCTCAGACTTTCAAAATCTTGGAAGCCATGGAATCGCACTCCGAAAAGGGGGCCGCCACCTTGAGTCGCTTGATAACAGCGCATCGACTCGCCCAACAAATCATATGCCGTCATCCCGCGGAACAGAAATATTGTGTGCTGGAAATCGGGCTCATAACAGAATGGATACTCGCTTTCGTATTTTGCAATCGTCAAAAAGGCTAAAGCGCCCGGATTGAAGACCATCTGAGCTAGGGATCCGCTAGGCCAATCCAGCTCCTGTTGTGAACGCTCCAGGAATTGCGATGGAATACACTCCATCGCGAACATTGTTTTTAGCTTCCCGAAGTCGAGTGTGTGAAGGGAATCCACGCTGAAACAAAGAAGCGACAAGGGATCATCATCCGCCAGCCGGCGGAAAAAGGGTCTCAACTCAGCCACCGTGCTTGGATTGATCGCCGAGATCAAGGTGGGCTTAGAAACCACGGATGCCGTCGGAAATCCTCCGTCAGCAGCAAACCAAATGTGTATGGGATCGTTAATCAACGTGCGAAACCTCAAGAACGGATCCTGCAATGGCACGTCAACTTCTGGCAAGTGAAGCGTCGGTAGAAAAGCAACACATTTGAGAATGCATCCAAGCCTTTCCGTTGCCGTGAATGGCAAAGCCATTAACCCGTCATATGTATGGTTGAGAACAGATGATACTGTAGCGTTCTTCTTAGGATCCCCAAAGACGTGGACTTCAAATGACGGCAGCATACCTTGCTCGATGAAGAGTGGCAGCGTCCCAGCTACGAGGGCAGCGCTCTTTTCCGCGGCTTCCGGAGTGTCTGCCCGCAGCTGGATAACGGTGTTCGATGATCGAACTCTCTCAAAAGGAACAGTAGGAACTTTCCACTCACGTGCGATTGCTTTGAGGTTTTCATCGCTGACTGCGAGGCGGCTGCTTTCGAACGCCATCGCGTATGATCTAAATTTCCGTTTACCTAGAACCTCAAATCCATCGTAGCTTTGCTTGGCCTTGCGGCCATGAAAATATGCATCCAAAACGCACTCAAGTTCGCTCTTTCTGATCGGATAAATATCGACTGGGCTTAACTTGCAGGTTAGAGCGTCTCTTGGGCAGAGAATCTCGAAGCTCTCCGCCGGCGTATTCTCCAGATCGTCTGCGCCGGAGAGATCAAGGAAGAACCCACTCTGTGCAGCTAGACGCCAAAGCGATTCGATCACTGGTCGGCGCATCGCCAAACGGGCAACGCTCGCAAGCTCCTTTGAGCGCCACGCGTAGACGACTGCGTGTTCGGACCCATCGGGTGCCTTACCATGTGAAGCAAAAAAAATCGCCACCTCAACGGAAGAAGTTACGTCAACAAGCGTTGTGGGGATTCCATAGTGCTGGGCTATGGCCCGCAGAGCAACACTGTCGCTCGCGTGCTGCCGAAGTCGAGTAACCCCCTGGCACCACGAAAGAAACTCGCTCAAAACATTCTCCTCTGAGGTTCTTCGTTCCGGAGAAAGCCGAAGCAAGGAGGGAACTATTGGCCACGGATGAACTTGACCGCGGAACACATCAAAGCTCCCAGTCCGCATCAGGTCGTGCAGATGGGAGCGCAATTCGTGTCCATCCCGAACCTCTAGTCGAACGCGCACTAATGGCCAATATAATTCATTAACCGTGCTTCGACTTATTTGGTGCATCGATTGGCAAGATTCGCTAAAAAGGTGGTCTCAATGGGTCGACGCAACACTCAGCTCAGACCCACATTCAATGAAAACAAAAGCTAAAAGCGCTGGCTAGGGTTAGATCAGCCGGAACCTTACCTGGCTAGGTTTTGGCCACATCAGCCAAACAGATCGATTCTTCACGATAAGCATTTGTGGATCAGATGATTAGATAGTGTTGCCTCGACCGGTTGAGCTGGCAAGACTTCACAGGCAGTTCTTGATTGCTTCAAGGGTGAATGTCAGCCATCCTAAGCACGCTTGGGATTCCGGGGCGCAATTGATTTACAAACCTCGGTTCTTATTCAGCCACTCGCGATGGTTCCACCATGCTGCGACTCCTCCGAGCCGTCCAAATTCTATTTTGGGGTCGTCTGACTGTACAAGTATCAATAACCGTCTGCCGAAAAGCATGTGGTACCGCACGGCCTTAGCGAAGATACTGAGCACTACCTCTGCGGTCCTGCTCCCATCCGCAGCAATATTATGAATAGCATCGGAGAAGCGATCGTAGCGGTTCAGCACAAGCGCCAGTCCGCCTGAATCGGGCACGACGAGATCATCCAGCATGCATTCATCGAGGGCGTTTAGATTTTTCCCATAGTAGTCCGGAAATGACAATTGATTCCTTGAGCGACTCATGCATCCGGAGCTCTGATTCCCACTCGCTCACAGACTGCCAGTCAGAGGCATCGAAGGAAATAATCTTGTACCCATTCGATTTGAGCCAGTTCAGCTCATCCGCAAGTATTTCCTGTCGCCAATAGAGATACACGCCACCGTCACGGAGCATGACCCAATCGAGTTGCTCGTCGTGTACTTCATCCGCTTTGAAAACCGCCATAGCCATCGAATTATATCTTGGACCCCGCGATGTGCCGCTCTTCCGGTTGGATCGTGGACAAGAACGAAGCCGTAGGCGCGGCGTCCGCTGCGGCAGTGGTTGGCGAGTATTTTTTGGGCCGAGATAGGGTGTGAGTCACGGGAAGTACCCTACTATGACCAACCTTCGCAGGAAGATGATCGAAGAACTCGAGCGTCGAAACTACTCAGAGGGCACGACGCGGCGCTATCTGCGTTTCGTCGAGCGGTACACGCGGCACTTTGGCACGTCGCCCCCACAAGCTCGGTCTACCTGGTTTAGCGGGACAAGTACGCGCTCTACCGTCACGAGCAGCCGCTCGTTCCGCCACAGTTGCCGCACCTGTAGCAGCTCCCATTTGGCACCATAAGCGAACCGCAGGTCGAGTGTTATCGGTACTCTAAAAATCCTCAGAATCGGCGTTTGAAAATTCCCCAGTTGAGGCCGAGCGGCGGCATTCTGACCCGGGGAGGGTGGGATGCTGCGACTGGAGGATTTTATGGAGATACAGAAGCTGCATCATGACGGCTGGAGCGTAACGGAGATCGCCCGGCATCTGGATATCGACCGCAAGACGGTGCGGAAGTACCTGAAGGAAGCGCCGCGGGAGTACGAGCGCAAGCCGAAGAGCTGGAAGATTGATCCCTGGCGGGCATGGCTGCGGGAGCGCTGGGAGCAGGGCGTGCAAAACGCCAGCCGTTTGTTCGCGGAGATGCGCAAGCGCGGCTATGACGGCTGTTACACGCAGGTAAAGCGGACCGTGCGGGAGTGGCGGAGCGAAGGCCGGAAGCGCGCGTTTGTGCGTTTCGAGACGGCGCCGGGCGAGCAGGCGCAGATGGACTGGGGACACTTTGGCAACTGGGACGGCAGGCGGCTGTACGGATTTGCGCTGACGCTGGGCTGGTCGCGGATGCAGTACGTGGAGTTTACCCAGCGGCAGGACGTGGAGACGCTGTTGAACTGCATGGTGCACGCCTTCCATTTCTTCGGCGGGGTTACGGCGACAGTGCTGACCGACAACATGAAAACGGTGGTGGTGGACCGCATCAATGGACAACCGCATTTCCATCCGAAGATGCTGGATTTCGCCAGCTACTATGGCTTCGTGCCCCGGGTCTGTCACCCGTACCGGCCGGAGACCAAGGGCAAGATCGAGTCGACGATCCGGTATATCAAGTCGAGCTTCTGGCCGGGGCTTCAGTTCGGCACGCTGGCGGAGTTGAACCGGCAGGCGCTCGCGTGGTGCGACGAGGTCAACCGGAGGGTGCATGGCACGACGCGAGAGGTTCCGCTGGAGCGGTTCGGCCGTGAAGCACTGACGCCGCTCGCCGGCCAGCCGGACTACGACACCAGCTATGTCAGCCATCGCCAGGCGGCCAAGGACTGCCTGTTCTGTTATCGCGGCAATCGCTACTCCGTGCCGCATGCCTATGCGGGCAAGAGCGTGGTGGTGCGCCAGCCGCTGGACTCGGGCACGGTCCGTATCTTCTATCAGCGGGACTTAATCGCCGAACATAAGACGGCCACAGGCAAGGGGGAGATGATCTTCGATCCGGCGCACTATGCCGGGCTGCCGCGCAGGTCCCGTATGCCGATCATCACGACGCCTGCCGATGTCGCCGAACTGACGCCCGGCCCCGGCGTCGGGTTGCATCATCCCGTGCCAGTCGTGGAACTCCGCTCGCTGACGATCTATGAGGAGGTGGCCCATGTCGCTGCAATCTGAACGTCTGCTCAATCACATGCTGCGGCTGCGCCTGTCGCATTTGCCCAACTGCTATGAAGCGATCGCCGAGGAGGCCTCGGCCAAGGACCTGCCGTATCTGGATTTTCTCGAGCAGACGCTCGAAGCGGAGAGCCAGGCCAAGCACTCCAGGAACGTGCGCCTGAAGACCCAGTGGGCGCACTTCCCCTACAACAAGGGCCTGGACCAGTTCGACTTCGACTTCCAGCCCTCGGTCGACGAACGCAAGTTGCGCGAGCTGGCCAGCCTGGCCTTCCTGGAGCGCAAGGAAAATGTGCTTCTGCTCGGGCCGCCCGGCGTGGGCAAGACACACCTGGCGATTGCGCTGGGAACCGAAGCGATCGTCGCCGGCAACACCGTCTACTTCGTCACCATCCAGGACCTGGTGGCCCAGTTCCAACGCGCCCGCGACGAAAACAAGCTCAAGGAAAGGATGACCCTGTTGGTCAAGCCGAAGCTGTTGGTTCTCGATGAAATGGGCTACCTGGCGCTGGATCCGTTTGCCGCCACCTGCTTGTTTCAACTGGTCAGCGAACGCTATGAGAAAGGTTCCATCATCCTGACCTCCAACAAGAGCTACGGCGACTGGGGCGCGATCTTCGCCGACAACGTCATCGCCTCGGCCATCCTTGACCGGCTGCTGCACCACTCCACGACGATCAACATCAAGGGCGAGAGCTACCGGCTCAAGGACAAGAAAAAGGCCGGCGTAATCGCCGCCAAAACCACTAGCAAGGAAGGAGCCTGACCCATCCTGAACCAGCGCTCGGAGTATGCGGCTCCGGGCTTCGCCCTCCGCCGCACAATCCCGGCCTGATCTTCAACCTTAATTAACCCGCCCTTGCCGGGGAATTTTCAAACGCCCAAAACTGGGGATTTTTCAGTTGACGATGACAGTCGAGCACAGCGGCGCATCGCCTACCTCAGAGCTTTCGTGAGGGAACGGTGAGAGGCTGGCAGGCACCTGGATTGACTCACTGCGAGTGCTTTCGCCATCAGCCGCTTTCGCCACGAACAGCGGTAGTTGCTTGCCCGACAAGAAGCGCAATGCCATCCACCGGAAGAGGTAATCCATGATTGACTTGGCATAGCCGAGTTCTTGATTCCCCGTCCAGCCCGAGGGCTCGAAACGCGTATGGGAGAGCTTGCCACAAAGAACCCTGAGAGGCACTCCGTGTTGCAGGCTTACCGAGACGACGGTGCCAAAACACTCCATCAATCCCGCGATCGTCGAGCCCGCCTTCGCCATCCGGATGAAGATTTCGCCCGGCTGCCCATTCGGATAAAACCCGACAGTCAGGTAGCCCTCGTGGCCGGCGATGGAGAAATGGTGTGTGATGCCCGCGCGCTCGCCCGGCAGACGATGGCGGTTGGCAGCCGGCGGACCGGACAGGTCTTCCTGCTGTGCTATTTCTCCATTCGAAGCTGCACTCGCAAGCTGAGACATGGAAACCTCCTTTCCAGGTGTGCAATGAGCGTGCCGAGGCCTGTTTGTATCCCGATTTCCAAAATCGGTCAAATGGCACACGAAAGAAAAGCGGAATGACTCCGAAGGATGAGGATTCCTCCGATGCTGCTAGGGCGCTTGCTGAGTGGTTTGGAGATAAATCAGATGTCTTGAATCAGAGCCGCCGAAACATAACTCATTATTTCACTCAGGGTTGAAACGATGGTGCGGCACAATTGTTTTGACTTTTCCATGGGCACCTCCAAGATGTTCGGGTTTGAAGCGAAGGATTTCAGAGCACAGGACGTGCAAAAGAAAAGCAGTGAAGCGATACCATGTCCGGCGGATGCTCCCGGAGGGTGCTTGGTTGGGCCTCAGCCCAAACTTTTAAGCATCCTTATTTTATGAGCGTGGCCTGCGATATCGACTTGGTTGTACGTTTGTACAGCGTGTTGCCAACAGGCCAACACAGTCATTGACAGGGTTATCGCCGAAACTTATCAGGTTTACCCTTTGTCGTGTCTTCGACTCGTGCGATATGTGGCTTCTTGTCCGGGTTTAGCTGTTTCGCTTTTGCAATGGCTTGGGCCTGCGTCCGGGTAAGAGCACTGGCCTTCTCCGCATTCTCGGCCACAACTGCGTAGCCGTGTTCTCGCGGTTCAATGTAATACGTTTTGTTTGTAGCCATGCGGCCCTCCTGTCTCCGTGTTGGTGTGCGGGAACCTCAAAACGGTCCGTACTGAAGAATATTGTGAATTAGACCGGCGGCCAAAGACAGGTTTATTTGCTTTTCCAATTCAGCTTTAGCTTCTGCCAATGACGCGAAAACTTCCCGAAACACGATGTCCTGCTTCCCTCCGCTGGGGTCATATTTATAGTCCCGGCCTGTCACCGAGACGAGAAACCTCCCATCGTCCTGACCGATAATCGTGAGGGTCCGGTTGACGAGGATCGACACTCTGTCCTCGCCGGGTTTGAGCATATAGACGGGAGCAGGGATTGTTGCCATGAAAGATAATTTACCCTTGGCAAGTTGCATGTCTTTACGCGGCTTGGTTCTGAATTGATGCCAACGGGCCGAGACGCTCATTGAGCATTGCAAAATCTCGAAATGTGCGGTCGCGATTCGCCTGTGACACCCACCCAGCTACAATCCTCGCGTGACTAGGGAGCGCTGGGCTCAGATAGGAATCGCGACTCAATTCCTTATCGTCGTCAGGACACTAGGTGAGGTCTTCCGGCTTAAGCATGTCTACGGCACGAACTTCTCAACTGCAGTCGCTTTGCCATATGTCGGCGGCGCTTTAATAGCTGCTTGCTTCTGCTGGACAAGCGTGGTCTTGTACTTTTCCGACGCTACGTGCTGTCCTCCTGGATCGCGCTGGCGACTGTCATCATTTCGCTGGTGTACAAAATTGCAGTAATCGGCTAATCATGGCGGCTCACATTGACGATTGAGTGAGGTCCAGCTGACCGGTCCGGGTCAATCAGTGCTTTGGGGATTTGCACTAAACCCGCTGGGCGGGTAGCAGAAAGCGTGGTAATTTTTCTGGCAGGACAAGTTGCATGTTTCTGCGTCGCGATCCTCGCACTCAGGCCGCAGGAAATTGCTAGCGATGCATTGAATCCCCATAAAGCAATCGTCCTGCCAAAAGCTCGCCGGGTTTAGCGCAAATCGCCGTATCCACAATGCTCGCTCAAAGATCATCCGCAGCGCTAAATTCTGCCCTGCCGAGCACTGTCGATACGGCGCTAGAGATTTGTCGTCAACTGAGGAGGGAATCTATCGAACACTCTCAGGCGCCTCCCCACTGAGATGATGAGGGGACTACTCCCGACATCTCCGGCGAGGACCAAATACGCATGCTTGATCAGCATATGAAGGAAGAAGAGCTGGCGATGCTGAAGGCAGAGGGGAAGTTGGAAAAGAAATTGAGAGAGCGATCGGAGAAGACCCATAATGGTGCGTAGCCCGACGAGGTCGTGGATCGATGAACTATCGCAGCTCGTACCGGAAACTGCTCGCTAACGGCAAGGCTGCGCTGCTTGCCGCGATCGAGATCTATAACAAGCCCCGAATCGATTACAGAGATGAGTGCTTCGTCATCCTTTTGCTCAATGCCTGGGAGTTGATTATTAAAGCAACTCTTTCAAAGCATGGCGAGACTATCTTTTATAAGAAGCGTCGCAACGAACCCTATCGTACATATTCCCTCACAGATGCCCTCAATAAGGCTGAGCGCTTACTCCCTACCACGCTCGGTGTCCGCGCCTTGAGGATGAATGTTGACCTGCTGAGCACCTATCGGGACAATGCGGTTCACTTCTACAATGCTCCCCAGTTCGGTTCGGTAATCTACGCGCTCGCTCAGACAAGCATTGTGAATCTGCGAGATCTGCTTCAGGCGGTGTTCGATATGAAACTCTCTGAAGATATTACTTGGCATTTATTGCCCTTGGGTCTCGACGCTCCCATCGATCCTATCGAGTACATTTCAGGGAAAACGTCCGGAGCAAAGCAGAGTAGCGCAGTAAAGCAATTTCTCGCGCAGATCGTCGCCTCGACGCAGGAACTTGAGTCTCAATCGCAAGACACATCACGACTGCTCACCGTTTTCAAGGTCAAGCTGGAATCGACCAAAAAGATTGCCAATGCCGATGTGGTCGTAGGTGTGCAGGCACCAACGGACGGAACGGGTCCACTGGTCATATCCAGAACCATGGATCCCAATCAGACACATCCGTTGAGAATGACAGAATTGATCGCAGCTGTGGGCCAGCTCCATGGAGTCACGTTTGGGAGTGGAACGTTCCAGGCAATCGCTTGGAAATACGGCATCAAGTCCAATGCGACGTTTTGCTGGAAGTCAACAGTAGGACAGCTCGTGCGTTACTCGCACGAGGCTGTGACATTCATCAAGCGCCTAACCCCTGGCGACGTTGCTCTGGCGCAGAAAGAATATCGGGAGCGGAAAAGGAAGAAGGGCGCAGCCCAACCAGCGACCGCAACGCTCCCGCTGCCGGAGCATCAAGCTGCCTCATAGCGTACGGAATCGAAAGTGCCCGCGAACGCCGGATCTCTTCAAGCGAGGGTGTTGTAAGTCTCAACTGCTGATAACAGGACGAGTCACTCAGCGAGGTTTTCTTTCAACGCCTTTTCTTCCGGGTCACGGACGTGTGCGTCCTGCTTGCGGCGTCATAGGCGAATCTTCAAACAGAGTAATAGGCCAGCGCTAGGGTGGCCCATTCTGTCTGTGGGTCTGTGGTGAACTTCCCACTATTCGATTCGCAGATGGTAGCCGCGTTTGACTGAAGCTCCTTCGACCACGCCACCATTGGCAATATGCTGCTTGATGGCACTATTCGATGGCTCGCTAGATTTGACGGAAGCTGCGAACGGTTCTGCCAGTGTCTTGGGCAATGCATCGATCACATCGAGCCAGAGGGGACCATCTATCTTTGCCTCGAAGCGGCGTAAGTCATCAGGGATGCTGTCGGGCTGAGTGATTACCACACTGTCCTGGGAGTTCTTATTCCGCTTCAACGTGAATTCGTGGCTCTCAACTTTTTTGAGATCGTGGCTGGCAAGATAGTAAAGGACCATGGACTCAGTTCGTTCGATCTTGTTCTGCGCCCTCTTGGCACGAGCGGTGTATCTTGCCGACTCCTTCTTGCAGTATTCGGCACGTGTCTCCATGACCCTGAGAAATCTGCCGATCCGATCGATCTTTACATCCATTGCCTGACAGAACAATTGGAATCGCTCCATTGCTTCGGCGCTCGCTTCGCCCAGCTCTTCGATCTCATCCTGAATCTGGTCGAGCAGCGCATCGAGTTCGCTGTCGAGTTCAAGGAGGGAATGATCCGTTGCGACCGCCGTGGGAGACAGCGAAGTCGCGAGGGTTGGTTGAAACGCAATCAGAGGTGTAGTTTTGCTAGCCATAAAATCTCCGGGTTTATCATTGAAGCTCCACGCATGTGAGCCTGCGCATAACCCACCACAAACTCACATGCAATGGTTTATGCGAAGAGCAGCAACTGCTCTCCCTCAGCGTGGCCGGTTGGCCAGAGCCCGGAAGGTTTCTGTTGCCTCTTCGGAGTGGATTCGACGACATGCAGTGCAGGCGTCACCTGACTGCGATTTCCGCGCGTGGTGAGTTAGGTACTTAACGAGGAATCAGCTCGAATTGTTGGATGGCAATCCTCGAACCCACAGTCGACCGTTCCGTGTCCGGGAAGAACAGAACTGTAATCTCATCGAACTGATGAATCTTTGCAGAGGTTGGGACTTGAAAAGTGATTATCTCGCCTTCCGGTGAGAATTCACCTGATGGATGCGTCGGCCCACTTGAGAGAATTGGCTTCCCACCTAAGTACAGCGACGTTTTGCCAGCAGCTGTTGAGTCCGTAACCACTATCCCCAAAGCGATCCGTCCTGGTCGACGATCACGATTTTTAAGTGTGACCTGTATTTGGCCGCAATTCGACAGGTCAATCGAAGAGCCGAGGGTCTGGTGGGCCTCCATCACCAGAGGAAGCAAATCGTTGCTGTGGATACTGACCGCCGTGGGATCCCCATGAGCCACGTGCGCTCTTGCGCCGGGCCACCCGCCCGGCACCTGGAAATACCAGTACGGCCCGTCAAACGGAATAATCAGCGGCTTGGCAAGTCGCCGATTAAGGGATGTGGCCCTGCTCAGGACCGGCGGGACGATGGCCTTCTTTCGGGCGACGGGCCACAGAATGATACCTGCATATACCGGAGCCCGTTCTATGATCTGCGGCAACTTCGAGCGTGAAGACAGCCTGTCTCACTATCGAAAGCAGCAGCATTATCACCTGATTCTTCGAGGACTGTGACACGAATTACATTCATGACGGCACGACGCTCAATTACTGGGTGGCTGAAACGCTCGCAAAAATCCTTAAAGATCCACAGCCCAATACCAACACACCGCCGGACACTTTTGCGTGCGTCTTCCGCACGCTGATGGTTTCCACCGATGCCCTAAATGGAGGGCCGGAACGAGAAGGCCCTTGCGATTCTGAATATCGAACTGGCCGAAAGGGATTTGAGCCTTCTACGGGACTGGACAAACTCAACGTTGTCGGTGATCCAGCAGAATGCTGCTGGCGCAGTCAGTCGGGTCGACGGCCATCCAGATGGATCAAGCTAAGAGGTAGTATCGATGCGGCAACCCCAGGTCGATCGCCTGGCCGTTCCAAAAACCCACTCCCGGGTGAGACGCTAACCTGCTGGCGCTCATGGGCCACCTAAGGGCACTTCTTAGCGTTCCAGAACCTGATAGTTTCAGAACCCCGTCAGTCTGAGACTTGCCAGTGTCGCATGCGCTTCTTAAAGGGGAGGTTGCCCCACAACAATAATCCAGGTTGACGCCAGGCAGTGACCGAGCCAAGATACGTGCACTTAAATAGGCCTTGCGGGTCAATATCAACCACTTCTACGGAGTCCGCTGCCTCGAGGAGGAGCGATTGCGCAAACTCAGCCCGCAACGCTAGATTCTCACACGATGCCCGCAGAGCAACTGTCGGATAGATGATCCCCTCGATCTTCATATCTGGATCCTCAGGAAAAAGGCATAGATCGTCCTTTACACCGTAAGAAAGAATCGCCTCTGCGATGGCAATTGATGGAGCATAGAGATGCTCATCTCCATTTAGGACTTTTGTGTGAACAGTTCAGAGAGGTAGTGATTGACTTCGCGGTTGTGTTCCTCGCGGCCCAGCGGGAGTGTGGTCGAATTACTTATCCACCCAGGTCTACTCGCTTTCCTGATTCCTAGCCTTTCTAAAGTCTCTTCGGAGTAACCCACGGGCTGGACAAGCAGCGGCTTTGTTGTTGACCACTCTGATATCAACACGCGATCGCCGACTCTGGCGCTCACCTCAGCCAATGGCGCGCTTGGGTGATCACTGCAATAAAACATGGGTTCACCAGCGCGATTACATCGTTGGTTCCTCTGCGAGTACTTCTTTGGCGGAACCCCAATTTCGGATATGTTCGATGGACGATCGGACATAATTCGAGCCCGATAAAATCGGCTTCCACTTAAAAATCTCGGTGAATTCACCTGGAAGCCGACCAATAAAACTTTAGCTAGTTCCTTCACTTCCTCGATTGGTCGTTCTCCCCAAACACATTCATTTATCCGTGCTACCGCGAGTTGAACACTTTCAATCGGGTGGGGCTTCAGCACATCTGGTAATGGGCCGTCGTCGGCACACATTGGGTCAGAATACTCCGCCTAGCTGGAGCCTAGTTCTCAGTCGAAGATCTGCCGGACGGCCAGTTCACCATCGTTTGCCTGCGCTCTCACGACGTCATCTGCGGTTTGTGTGTGATGTAGGGGAACTCGAGCTTGCATTTCGGGCAGCGCATATTGGTGCCGTCTACGAGCAGCAGTTCGGCCGGCGGAATCTTGTATCCACATTCCGGGCAGGCGTAGTCAGGTCGAAGCTCTTCGGGTCTACTCGATTGCGGCGCATATACCGAAGGGGCTTCCCGGCCTAAGAATCGAGTAGTCGCCGCAAGTCAGTCAGAAATTCGCGAGAAAATACATTGTTATTGATGGCATCAGCGAACAACGTTATGAGCTGATTCTCTTCAAGGTCGAGTGGTCGAGGCACCATCTTACCGCCCTTCCACCACGAGAACCGAATCTCGATCTGGCCACTGTCTCTTATACGCAGTCGTTCCATTCTGGCCTCTTCGTCGATCTCAGGCCATCGAACAACACCAGGGTCACAAAGCTCAGTCGCGTAGGGTGTCTCACGCATACATTCCCTTTCTATATTCAATTGATCGTAGCGCGTGGAGCGAGCTTACGGGGATGATTTTAGCCGGCGGGCCATCCAAAATCGGCAGCCACGTCGTCACTCAGCGGTTCCGTCTGAATGATGTGATCTTTGCCGGACTTCAGGTCATTCAAAATTCTCGATTGGGCTGCCGCAGATAATTTGAGTTTGGACATCGCCGCAGCCAAGTCCGAATCCAGCAAATAATATCGAACAGGAACCGCGCCGGAATAACCAACCGGAAAAGAGTGAATGCTATAGCTGACTCCGGCAGCACGCACTTTGTCGAGCGGATCGATCATCGCCCAGTAGGCCTGCATGTGGCCTCCTCCTTGATATCGCCCTAGTTTACTCCGGAGCGACGAGGCTGCGAACAAAACCAGCTGTTTCGGAACAGGGGAAATTAGTAATTCATCGGTAAACATGGCCACAAGGAACCATGTCTTTGGACGCTGTCTCGTGACCGAGGGTTTTGGGACACGGGGGATACGTTCACGTCGCAGGGACTGTCGTCAACTGCGGGGCGAGGAATAGAGTCGGCTGTATGCTCGGTGCGCGAGTGACCGCAACGCAGATTGAATTCACGAGATGAAGTTCATGAAACTTCGACGCCGGCCGCACAGGGAACGGTGCATGGCCGGGCGTGGTCGTCGATCTAAAGTTGGCTCGGACCAATACACCGGCCTGATGAATCCTCTGCGATTTAATGAAGCATCAGCGGCGGATGGGGGGTAAAGGACAACTTCGACAAGGACATGGCCGGGGCCTGACGGCGCTGGATCACAGTGGAACGAGCGGAAAGTACCCCGCCGCTGGCTACCGACGCGCAGGCGGCGCTATGAGAGGCCACCACGGGGGTGTGGTGGCATGAGCAGCCACCGACGTGTGAACCAGAGGGCCATGGACGATGAGACACGGGGACAACCGCGTGGACAATGGGACAACCACCATAAAGACATTTACGCGTGATGGGAAGCGCAGCCGCCTAAGTCCCCGGCCTGAGGGGCAGGTCAATAAACATCTTCAGCACACCAGCAACGATTAAAGCGGCAAGGCCAATTAGAAAGCTCAATCCAGCCCCGAACGTCAGCCAAACGGCGCGGTACTCCATAATGCGGTAACTCTGGCCACCTGAGACGGCCTGTCCGCCTGCGAGTGCAATCAGCCCAAGCCCAAGCCCACAGAGAACGATGGCTCCGATAAATGCAATCCAAGAGATGAGGAGAGGCCACCGTGGCAGTCCATTAAATTCGACAATCTTGTCCGTGAATGTGATTGAAAATACTAGAATGCCAGATACAAGTGTCAGGAACTGTTTGCACAGGTCTTTGAGTTCGGCATAGTCGTAGGTCATGAAGTTCTTGGCTTCATCTGAAATCGGCAGGTGCATTTAGCCTCTCAATGGGTCAAGTACCCGGTGAGGAAAGCTTAGCGCGAATTTCCTTCTTTCACCATATCTTGGCGTAACTAAAGTGTTGGAATCGGTGACTAGAAGCGGGCTTTCTCGTTATTGATCCACCTCGATTGATGCCAATTCGCCATAAAGCGGCCAATCGCTTCCCACCCTGATCGATCTCCCCTGTGTCCCAGTGGAGGAGCCGGGTTCCTTCCTGTTTGCGCCAGGGATTTCCCAGTTCATCCATACGCTGCGAACCAGACTTCCCTAACTCTCGGAGATCATCTTTGGTGAATTCGTTCATACATCGAGGATGGATAGCAGATGCGCTTATCAGACCGATTCAAAGTACATAGGCTTCCATGAGGGCGGCTTCCTTCAAGTCGCTTTATCAGAAGCGCCCTCTTTGACAGCAATAGTCCGTCCACTATTGCGTGGGCGCTCCAGATACAGCATTAGGACTTGTAGGGATTGATCGGCCTGGCGAGGGGTAGTGTGTGGCATCACACGCCGCTCACCGGCAAAACCAAATCGTTAATCGCGCATGCCACGCCTCGGCCAATCAGCTCACCTGTCTCCTCGGGCGGGCGCACTTGAATTCTCCTTGTTTGACAGGCTTCACACCATATCCGAATAACCCTCGACCCACATCCAGAACTGGTGCCAGTACAGCTTTAGGATCTCCGTAATCTTCGCAGGCGTAATAAACATCACCGTCACCAGCACTACGATAAACAACAGCACCAGAGCAATCGTCACTCGAAATCCCTTGCGCCCAATCAAAAGGTATCGATAAAAGGCGTCCTTTATCAGCCACAACAGTGCCGTAAACGCCAGCAGCTTCAAACCGATCGCCTGCACGGTTTGACTGAAGATCGTGCCCCCAATCACCATCACGATCTCCAGCCAGAATGCCATCGCAAAGAACTTGCGGAAGAAGTGCCCCTGCAAGCCATTCGGAACTGCCGCCTCTACCAGCCACCACAGCGCCGTCCCTACCCGGATCAAAAACCCTCCGGCAGCCTTCGTCTCCTTGCTCAACCCCTCCAGCATCCCGCCAACAATGCGGATCGTCCGCGTCATTGACTCCAGCGTCGTCCTCCGGTCCGGGTCGCGGCTCGTCACCCCCGTCTGCAGATATTCCTTGATCTTGTCTACCGACAGATACCCGAGGATCGCGTCCTTATAGAGCTGTGCCGGTCCCTTCGCCACCGTCTCCTCGACCGACCTGCGAATCTCTTCTGCCTTCATCCCCGTATCGTCCTTCGCAACCGTAGAATCCTTCAGCGAGTTCGCGACTTCAAGGATGACCCGCCCCAGATCACTCTGCCGCTCCTCCAGGAACTCCTCGATAATCCGGCTCTGCATCTCGGCAATCAGTGCATCCCCTTGGGCCTTCTGCTCCGCAGAGATAAGCGACCGCACAAGCCGCTCCGCTCCATCCAACCGGCCCCACAAAATATCGTTCGTCCTGAACGACCGGTCCAGGAACGCGCCAAAGTGTCCCAGGCTGTTCCCGGCAAGCTTGTCCGAGCCCTCCGTACTCAAAAACTTCGCGTCGTCCGGACTCACCCGCACAATGCTGATCAGCTCCGGAGTCCCCACCTCCGTGTCGTACAGCAGCGGAAACACTGCCGCATCAAACAGCTCATAATGCTCTCGATAGCACGCCGCGACCAACTGCGCATCCCTCGCGCCCTGCACCGGCCGAAGCCG
>Ga0206865_1097_pt1 | contig 27743 bp, 23 predicted proteins | sample Alteio_BWOrgCont_39_FD_152628 | JGI IMG/M metagenome (GOLD analysis project Ga0206865, IMG submission 152628) | Enriched cells from forest soil in Barre Woods Harvard Forest LTER site, Petersham, Massachusetts, United States -... | ecosystem: Environmental > Terrestrial > Soil > Temperate forest >...
ACCGCGTGTAGCTGGGCGAGATCAGGCGGTCGTCGTCCGCGACAACACGGCTCGCATTGGGCCCTGGCAGCGTGGTCACCAGTTTCGGTCCATGCTGCGTGTACAGTTCAGATTTCGTCGTCATCATTCTCTCCTTGAGGGCCGGCGGTTGGGGCCTAAGTGTTCGTCGTGGTTAGGACGGGGGCTGTGAGAGAGTCTTCTTCTTTTCGCTGGCGCCGAAGGCGCTTATCGCTGGACGCGCAGTCTTCGCTGGACGCGCAGTCCCGCTGCGGGCAGCGGTGACTAATCGCTGCCGAAGAGACTAGGTCGCGTGCGGGTGGGCAACACGCGGAGATGCTGGCGAGGGGCGAGGGCACGTGCGAATGCCCGGTTCCAGCGCTTACGGCTGGAATCGTGATGCGAATTGGTCGCGCTGGCTCGCATGAATGCTCGTTGGGCTGAGCATACCACGCGCGTTACACGGCTGGCGACGCTTCTGCGCATGCATTGGGTCAATCTGAACCCGCCCAGGGTCATAGTTACCGAAATCGCCTGCCGGCTCAGACGGTCGACGCAACACTTGCTTGGAGTCTAGCTGCAGGAGTTTGGAAACCCAAGGTTTTTCTGGGACGTTGATTCAAGCGCAGCGCGACCTGGTCGAGCTGCGCTTGCGAGATAGGGGCAAGGTCGGTTCCTCGGGGGAAGTATTGTCGCAATAGTAGATTGGTATTTTCATTGGTGCCGCGCTGCCAGGGACTCTGCGGATCGCAGAAGTACACTTTCACCTCGGTGGCCACTGTAAACTCCTTGTGCCTGGCCATCTCTAACCCGCGATCCCACGTCAGCGAACGCCGCAGGGTCGCCGGGAGTTTACGAACATGCCGGCTCAAGGCTTGAACGACCGCTTCGGTGTCTTTGCCCGGCACCTTGACCAGCATGGCAAAGCGTGAATGACGCTCCACTAAAGTCGCGATGTAACTGTTCTTTGCGCCGCTCAGCAGATCACCTTCCCAATGCCCAGGAACCGCTCGGTCTTCCACTTCCGCGGGCCTTTCACGGATCGAGACGGCATCGACGATCTGGCCGCGGGACTGTCCGCTGACCGTTGCATGGAGCGAGCGGCGCATGCGCCGCTTGCTCCGCAGGTGCTCCATCAGCTCTTGTTTCAGAACGCCCCGCGCCTGGATGAACAGGCTTCGGTAAATGGTCTCGTGGGACACGCGCATGCTCTCGTCATCGGGATACTGCGTCTTGAGCCATCCGGAAATCTGCTCCGGCGACCAGTCCATCACCAGTTTACTCGCGACCATGTTCCGCAACTTGCGCTTCCCGACAAGAAGACACCTCTTCGGTCGCAACCCGGATTTCCAGGCTTGCCTATCCGCATCGTGGGCGCGATTGGATTCACATACGGTCTAGCTCTGGTTATTCTGGCCGGGATGGCAGCAGGGTTCGGAGAAGGTCTCTTTGCTCCGTTGGCACTAGTCTCGTCGCCATTCTCACTGATCGGCGTTCGGACCGCGTTCGCCGCATCCCCCTTCCTCTGGGCTTTGATTGGTTTTCTACTCAGTTTGAGGGACTGGAAAACTACCTTCATTGCGATCGCCGTTCTTGTTCTGAGCTATTGCGGCGCGGCTGTTGTTCTGCACTCTGCCAACAACAGCTTCGCGGATTACGATCGATGGTCGCGACTTCCAGACAGTATTAGGACGTTGTCGAAGATCACGGTCAGCCTCTACCTTGTGGGGCAATTTGCGATCTGGTGTCGCATCGCTTCGGATACTTTCCGGTCACGGACCGGCCAAGGCCTTTCGATGTGCCTGTGATGTCGGCTTATGGGTAACTTCGCACTGTTTGATCAAACCGACCTACTACCCTGAGGCAGACGGAGGGTGACAGTGCAGCAACTGATCATTCCGCGCCAGCCGAAGCAATATACCGCAGGCCGGTCATGCTGGGGAGAAAACAGTAGGCGCTCCCACGAGTGATCACGAATCGCTCGAAACTACTAACCTTGACGGAAATGGTTGAGGAAGTCGGGATGGTGAACACGCTGGATGACGGACTATTGGCGCCGATCAACGGGTCGACTCCGGTGATCATGCCGCCGACGAAGTTATCGAGATTCATCCATTGCGACATGAGGAACTGAAACTGATTCGCGAAATCGGCGTTGATGAAGTAGCCGACGAGTCCCCGTTCGATGCCGTCGTCGGGCTCCTGAGGATTGAATGGCGGACCATAGGGGAGGTTGCGCCGCATGATCCGCGCCTGCTGGGTAAAGAAGCCGGCAACAATTTCGTCCCGTGGATTGCCGCGGCGTATGTGAGCGCCGATGGGGCACGCGACACCCTTGGGATCTGGCGCAGATTGGCCCGGCGCGCCGCCGTTGTAAAGAAACATGTTCAGGCGATCGGACGGAACAGGACATGGGGCCGTGGGGCAAAGCGCGAGTGGCTCACCGCTCCGCCAACGGCCTAGAAACTTGGCCGCAAGCTGGTCGGGTGTGAGGTTGATTGCGGGCGCGGCCTTCTGCAGGAAATCTTCAAACTCGGCGACCTCCTGCTTGAGGATGCGGAAGGCTCCGAAGCTGCCGTTGCGTCCCAGTGGGGTGTCGGCCACGCCCGGAGAGTATTTGTTGGCAAAGCTATTCTCATAGCCGAGAAGAAAATCCCCTGCAGGCGAGCTCCCGTCCTTGTTTACGCCCAGGCCAGGATAGGGCCGCGCTGGTGTGGGTCCTCCGGCAAGGAACGGCTGGGAAAGGCCATCTCGATAACCGAAATGGACATATCCGTCGGGAAGAGCCTGGCCATCGTGGCGATGGGTCAGACGGAATGAGTCCGAAATCGCGGCCAGTAATTCGGAGCTGCGCGATTCCAGCTCATGAGCGGTGTGCGCGAAGAGCGAAAAGATGGCGTGCACCTCGGACGCAACGCCCATGTGGCCTTCCCAATTTGCAGGCGCGCTCTCATCCACATCGAAGATGGCTGAGGCGTTGCCGATGGCTCCGTTGGCAAATTCTGGCGCGAACCCCGCCAGAAGAGTCGAGGACACGCCCAGTGAAGAGAGCCCTTCGTAAGTGAATGCCAGGTTTAGCGTATAGTCCGGCTTTACGTGCCACGTGGCGGCAGTGGTGACGGCCAGTTTTTCCGGGTTGGTTGATGCGGGTATCGGCGCGGCCAGCCCGCCAATCAAAGCTCTGGCGCGAACTGGGTCGGCAACGGCGACAATGAAGTGCCGAGCGCGGGTGAACGAACCGTAGCCGCGCAGAATGATTCCCTGAATATCGTCCAACTGGAGCGTACTCACATCCGCCCCGGGGTTATTGGGGCGGCGCGCATCCGTTGCCCCATATCTGCACTACGGTACAGTTGGGGTAGGCCGAATAGAGACCCGTCGGCAGGTTGTACTTGCTTACGAAAGCTTCGAAAGCAGCGACGTTTTGCTGCACTGGGAGTGGAGGAGCCGGGTCGACACAGGAGAGGAGCAGGTTGAATACGTCTCCCAGGATATTTGTGAATGCCTGGATGTACGCGCTAAAGTCGCCGTCGTATGCGGTAATCACAAACAGGTACTGGGTGCCGGGAATCATCAAAAACCGGGCGAAGTGAACGGTGCCCACCTTGGTCAGGGCAGCATTAATGGCAGCCTGATTCTGGGTGAGATATTCCACCATGGTCCCATTTTTGCCGGGCTGGATAGTCAGCATCAGATTGAGCGGACTCTGAACGGCGGTGGCTACAGGAGTGGGGGCGGCTGACATGATGGTTCTCCTTCGGCCTTCAAATTTTGTGGCTTTTATTATGCGGCGCCGAGGATACCACGCGCGCTGCACCTCCCGCGATACTCAGCTATGCACCAGCAGTGGTCCAGTTTAATCGCCTACAAATATCCAGTGCATCATCTCGCCGATTGAGCGACGCTTAAACCGTATCGTCCCCATGCCGGGAATCTCGGGTTTGTTAATGTCGCAACATATGGCGCCATATGTGATTGGCAGCGAGAAGATGTCATCTATCTGGTGCAGAGACCCAGCTTCCGGGAAGTGAGCTACGCTATCGGACCCAGTCCGGCGCTGAATAAACTTGCAGCGGGCCTTTACATTCAGTCCAGTGCCTGTATACGTGCAGTCATAGCGCAGCGTGATTGGGATGTCTGTAAGAGCCTTTCCAGTATCAGCATCCACCGCCCGCACTGAATATCCTTGTCCAATAGCGTAGAGGGACGAGAGCAAGAGAGCGAGGAGGATCGCGAAACGTCGCATCGCCTCGATTTTAAGGCTGAATTCAAACTGAACCACTACCGCTTGGAAATTATGGCCGCCCATGAGCGTCAGCAACCCGCGGCGGTCAGCGGCTGTGCCTGAGGATCCGTCTCCCGCGTGATCGTATCGGACGAGCTGATCTCCGCCGCCCGAAGAATTCCTTGGCGTATATTTTCTCCAGCCCAGCTAAAATAGAAATAGAGGATTGCAGCTGGGCTTTTCAATTTCCAAGAGGTAGAGCGTCGACAGAATTCACTCAGCCATTGCCGGGTAAGCCATTTATTACTAATAAGTTATTTATTGTGAAACGGTTACAGCTAGAGTATTTGGAATGGCTTCAAAACCACAATGCGTAAACCCTGCCGAATGAATGAGTTCAAAACTACAGAAAAACTGAGGGAGGGGTACCCCAAGTTATGATGAAATCAGCTCAAAGCGATCCACATCCACCAGCCCAAAGTCTGTGATCTTCAGGTGGGGAATCACAGGTAGAGGCAGGAAGGCCAGATGCAGGAAGGGCTCGGAAAGCGTACATCCCATCGACTGGACCGCCGAGCGCAGCGAATAGAGATCGCGCCGCACCGTCTCGAACGGTTCCAGGCTCATGAGTCCTGCGAATGGCAAAGCCAGCTCGGCGAGAACGCGGCCACCCTGCACAGCAACGAATCCCCCACCGATTCCGCGCAGGCGGTTGACGGCCACAGCCATGTCATCGTCGTTCACGCCGACCACACAGACGTTGTGGCTGTCGTGGCCGACTGAGGAGGCAAGCGCTCCTCGGTGGAAGCCGAACCCCTTGACGAATCCCCGGCCGAAATTGCCATTGCGTCCGTGACGTTCGAGCACGCAGACCTTGAGCAGATCACGCTCCGGGTCCGCGTGACGCTGCCCGTTTCGGTACAGAACGCTGGCCTGCAGATGCTCGGTGAGAATCTTGCCGGGGATGATCCCGATCACCGGCGTCGCCGGGCCCGAAGCCGGCACGGCAAACGTCTCCGCCGTGACCGGCCGGAGGCGAATCGTATTCCCACCCGGCGGCTCCGGGAATGCGCGCTCTGCGAAGCTCTCCGGCGTGCCCCTTCGACCGAGGCGGAAGACGGAGTGAATGGCGCAGGTCTCGAGGTCGTCGAGCAGGAGGAAGTCCGCCAGAAAGCCGGGAGCAATCAGTCCCCGGTCGGTAAGCCCAAAGCCGCGCGCAGCCGACCAGCTTGCCGCCCGGTAGACGGCGGCAACGGGGGCACCCAGGGCAATCGCACGACGAACCAGAAAATCGAGATGCCCCTCTTCGTGTATGTCCAAAGGATTGCGATCGTCCGTGCAGAGGCCCAGAAAGGGAGACGAGAACTCGCTAATCAGCGGGGCAAGTGCGGCAAGATCCTTCGAAACCGACCCCTCACGGATAAGAACCTGCATCCCCTTGGCAAGCTTCTCGCGCCCCTCGGCCAGGTTCGTCGTCTCGTGGCAGTTGCGAATGCCGCAGGAGAGATAGGCATTCAGGGAGTGGCCCGAGAGCAGTGGCGCATGCCCGTCAATATGCTGACCGTGAAAGGCAGCCAGCTTCTCGATGCATTCCGGATCTTTGTTCAGCACGCCGGGCACGTTCATGAACTCGGCGAGCCCAATCACCTTGCGATGGTGACGGTGAGGAACGAGGTCCGCTGCTGTAAGGCGCGCTCCGGAGGTCTCAAGCGCGGTGGCAGGAACGCAGGAGGAAAGCTGTACCCGCAGATCCATAGCCGTGGCTTCGGCACCGTCAAGGAAGTACTGCAATCCCACAGTGCCAAGCACGTTGCATATTTCATGAGGATCGCAAACAGCCGTCGTAACACCGTGAGGAAGTACGCAGCGGTCGAACTCACCGGGAGTCACCAGTGTGCTCTCGCAGTGCACATGGCTATCGATGAATCCAGGAACTGCGACACGTCCCTGTGCGTCGATCTCCTCTCGTCCCTGATAGCTGTCCAAAGTACCGACGATGGTGCTTCCGCATACCGCGATGTCGCCCGACTGGAGCTCTCCGTTCACTAGGTTCAGGATGCGGGCATTACGGACGACCAGATCGGCGCGATGGCGGCCTAAGGCCTGATCGATCTGTCGCTCCAGAACCTCTCTCATGAATCAATTGACCTGGCAGTTCGTCGGATTCCGTATTATATGGCGGAAAACGGCATCGATCGGAGCATCTGCCGGATGTCCTCCGGCCGTTTGCCCTGTTTCCGGAGCGTGCGGATTGCAAGAGCATCGTGGCGCTTGGCGAGACGCTGCCCGTCGGCGTCGGTGATCAGGGGACAGTGGTACCACTCGGGTGGCTTGGCTCCCAGTGCGCGATAGAGAAGGATCTGGCGAGCGGTCGACCGAAGCAGGTCGGCTCCGCGGACCACTTCGGTGATCTGCATGGCGATGTCGTCGACTACACAGGCGAGCTGGTAGGAGGGGACGTCGTCGCGACGCCAGACGAGGAAGTCCCCGAAATCCGTGCCAGCCGTGAAACGCTGGTGCCCGAAATGGCGATCGTCGAATTCGATAACTTCGCCTTCAGGAACGCGGAAGCGCCAGTTGGTTTGCGCGGGATCGGTGTATTCCTGGTGAGCTTCTCCGGCCTTTGGCCGGCACGTTCCTGGATAGATCGGACCTTCGTCGTCGTTGGCCTGCGGCGCGCTGACGGCCTGTGCCAGGTCTTTACGGGAACAGCGGCAGGTATAGATAAATCCGCCGTCAAACAGAGCGCACCAGGCAGCAAGATAGTGCTCACGGCGTTCGCTCTGCGAATATGGGCAGGAGGGGCCGCCGATGTCCGGCCCCTCCTGCCAGCGAATGTCGAGCCACGCAAGGTCTTCGAGGATCGCATGGTAGAACTCGTGCCGGGAGCGTTGCACGTCGAGATCTTCGTTGCGAAGCACGAGCGTGCCGCCAGATGCGCGCACTCGCTCATCGGCCATCAAGAACGTGCTGGCGTGGCCCAGGTGAAGCAGCCCCGTAGGCGACGGCGCAAGGCGTCCGCGATAGATGGCAGATATTACGGAGAGGGTGTCCACTGTTCTTATTATCGCGAGCGATGACGATGTTAGGTGCCGGAGATCGTCAGAAGAGATCCGGAATGCTGGTAAACGCAATGCGCGTCGGCGCTGCAGCCTTTGCCAGGAGCATGCTCGCCGGCATCAGGGTATCAAGGCCATATTTGCGGTTCAGAGCGTCCATCGCGATCGAGAGGCGGGTGCGGCGCGATTCGCTTTCCAGTCCGGAGAAAAGGCTGAGCGTGTGGAGATGATCGGGCACGAGATTTCCGAGCCACACTCCGACGTAGAAAGGCTTCTGATGCAGGGCGTCCTGGGGCCGCATGGACCAGAGTTTCACCAGGGCGTCGACCAATGTTTGACTATCCTGACATTCGATTACAGATATGCCGTGCGACCAGCCGGCCTGCGGAATGCCCGAGTTATGCCGCTTTCGGGCATCAGTCCTTGGAACTGCAAATCTGATCGATAACGAGACATGCGCGGTCCATAGCTGGGCCGTCCGTAATCGCATTGCAGCCTTGTGCAGCAGCTTGTGGGCAACTGCATAGCAGCCCTCCGGCGTGCGCAGCTCAGGTGGCAGGACATGGCTCTGGCTGATCGACTTCTGGTGTTCGAGTTCCGGGTAGTTGAAGTCCTCGCCGCGAAGCCAATGCCAGAGCTTGTCGCCGCCAATGCCGCCCCAGTTTTCATTCATCTGCTCGCGCGACAGGGCCAGCAATTGTGGCATGGTTCGGATTCCATGTTCGTTCAGGTGCTGCTCCATGCGTGCGCCTACTCCAGGCAGATCTCGCAGCCTCAGGTTGCTCAAGGCCAGCCCGAGAATATCGGGAGTCAAAGCTACCAGGCCATCGGGCTTCTCCATATCGGAGGCGATCTTCGCCAGGTATCGGTTCGGGGCCAGACCTACAGAGCAGCGCAAGGTCAATCCGACGTGTTCGCGGATTGATGCCTTGATGCGCCGGCCTAGATCGAGTGCTGCCATCAGCGGCTGCTCGCGGCCAATCAGGCTGGCCGCCATCTCGTCGATTGACATAACAACCGAAACGGGAACACAGCGCTCGACGGCCTCGACGATGCGGTGGTGATAGTCGACATAGAGCTCGTGTCGGGCCTCGACGAGCTCAATGCGGGGGCAGAGCTTCTTCGCCTCGCCCGCCTGGGTGCCCGTCCGCACGCCGAATGCTTTGGCCTCATAACTGGCGGCAATGGCACAGGTAGTGTCCGCCATGAGAGGAACGACGGCCACGGGGCGGCCACGGAGTTCGGGTCGAAGTTCCTGCTCGATGGAGGCGAAATAGGAGTTCAGGTCTAGGAAAAGCCAGCCGATTCGTGGCTCGGGGCGTGACTCGACGGGCGGAGCGTGCACAACTAAGTTTCGCCTTTCGTTCCCTCACTTTCAAGTGCTCTACTGACGTTAATTCTCTGAGTGGGCGATTCGGACCGAAAAGGAACTTCCGCTTTCGTGTGAGTAAAACCTTCTTCCCCCGGAGGGGGGGAAGTGAGATGATGTCGTTAAACCTGAGTGCCCCGATGCGGGAAACCTTATTAAGGTTTCAGCATTCTTAGGAACCGGAGTGTTTATGTGGTTCACGAAGATGCACGATGTGCTGTATCACTTGTCCCGTCTGAGCGACTATCTGCCGGCTATTTTGGTGACTATCGGCGTAGGGGTGCTCATTGGATGTGCGGTCAGCTGCGTTTGTACTCCGTGCGAGGAGAAGGACGACCTCTTTCATCGGGAAGTGTACTGAGTCCTGGCGCGCAGCATCACGACGAGGGGATGAAGTTCTTGTCATCTTCTAATGAAGAAGAATGGCTCTTCTTGCATCTGTGACCAACTTCTGCCGCACTTTGCTTCCAACGATCACAACTTTGATCCATCTATAATCCGACACGATGGAAAATCGCGGGTTGGATGAATTGGCGCGTCGCGAGCTGCTAGCGGTAGAGGGCGGCGGCCCAGAACGGCGGGCACGGCAACATGAGCAGGGGAAACTCTCCGCGCGCGAGCGCATTGATCTTCTGCTCGACGAAGGAACCTTCGAGGAAACCGACAAGTTTGTAACCCATCGGTGTACTGACTTTGGGATGGGGGAAAAGCGCGTTCCGGGGGATGGCTTCGTGACGGGTTACGGCAAAGTGGAGGGGCGGACCGTCTTTGTCTTTGCTCAGGATTTCACTGTTTTCGGTGGATCGTTGTCCGAGTCAAACGCCGCGAAGATCGTCAAGTTGATGGACATGGCGATGCGCGTGGGTGCTCCCATGGTCGGCCTTAACGATTCCGGCGGAGCGCGCATCCAGGAGGGAGTTGTTTCTCTTGCCGGCTATGCGGACATCTTCCTGCGCAATACATTAGCCAGCGGCGTTATTCCCCAAGTCTCCGCGATTTTGGGACCGTGTGCCGGGGGGGCCGTCTATTCACCTGCGATCACCGATTTCACGCTCATGGTCGACAAGACCTCATACATGTTTGTCACCGGGCCAGACGTGATAAAAACGGTGACCCATGAGGAGGTGACCAAGGAAAAGCTGGGCGGGGCGACAACGCACAACGAGGTTTCAGGTGTGGCGCATTTCATGGCGCACAACGACCGTGAGTGCATCGCGATGATACGAGAGCTGTTGAGCTTCATGCCGTCGAACAATCTCGATGATCCGCCGCGGCGGAGCTGCTCCGATCCTTCTGATCGTGCTGATCGCGAGCTTGACACGATTGTTCCAGCAGAATCGAGCCAGCCATACGACATGAAGATGGTCATCGAGCGGCTGGTTGATAACGGTTATTTCTTCGAGGTGCACGAGCACTTTGCCCGTAATATCGTTATCGGCTTTGCACGCATGAACGGACGGCCAGTGGGCATCGTCGCGAATCAGCCAGCCTTTCTGGCCGGCGTGCTGGACATCGACGCAAGCGTCAAGGGAGCGCGCTTCGTACGCTTCTGCGATGCTTTTAATATTCCGCTGATTACCCTGGAGGACGTCCCGGGATTCCTGCCCGGCGTGCAGCAGGAGTACGGCGGCATCATACGGCACGGCGCGAAACTGCTCTTTGCTTTTGCCGAAGCGACTGTGCCGAAACTAACCGTGATTACGCGGAAGGCATACGGGGGAGCCTACTGCGTCATGAGTTCCAAGCACGTTCGCACCGATGTGAATCTCGCGTGGCCAACCGCGGAGATCGCGGTGATGGGGCCAGAGGGCGCTGTGAATATTGTCTATGGGCGCGAACTGGAGCAGGCACTAAAGGAGGCCGAGGGCAGAGAGGGGCCTCTGAGCGACGAGCGGAGAACGGAACTGCTGGCTGCGATCCGCTCCGAAAAAGTGCACGAGTTTCGCGAGCAGTTCGCCAACCCCTACGTTGCCGCTGAGCGTGGCTATGTCGACGCCGTAATCTTGCCGCACGAGACGCGGCGGCTGTTGATCGCCGCACTCGAAATGCTCGATGGTAAACGCGACAAGAATCCGCCAAAGAAACACGGAAATATTCCGCTGTGAGCGATCCCGTAAGCATCGCGAATGCTGAGCACTATATATGGGGAGGCATCTGCGATGGCTGGCATCTTGTTCGTAGCGAGAAGCTCAGCGTCATCGAGGAACGCATGCCGCCGGGCACAGAGGAGCAGCGCCATTTTCACGTCCGGGCGCGCCAGTTCTTTTATGTGCTGGAAGGCGAGCTCACGATTGAGGTCGGCAACCGTGTAGAACTGATAAAGCCAAGCCAGGGACTGGAAATTCTTCCCGGTCAGCGGCATCAAGCAATCAATCGTTCTGGCAGTGACGTTCGCTTTCTTGTAGTGTCGCAACCTTCAAGTCACGGGGATCGTCAGACTGTGTAATACCAAGTGCGAATGTGTGATTGTCCAGCAATAAGGAAGTGCTTGTAACGGGTGAGTCACCGGCGACACTAGTCTTGGGAAAGAGCCGAGTTCGCCTACAATGCTTCAGGGCATCGGATCAAACGCGAAGGTCCTCCGTCAGCTGGTGTACTTTGGTCATTGGTACGACAACCGTCCCCAATCTTGTGATATTAGGCATGCGGACGGGAATCTGGTGCGATCCAGCGATAATTGCGCGGCGAGCGGACCGCATCTGAAAATCGAAGAGGTAAAGAGCGATGACTAATCCATCTGGTAAACACGTGCCGCTGCCCGGTACTGAACACAAAGCGCCCGACAACGCAACTGACCTCGGGCTCACATCGCCGCAGCAGGTCATCAGCGTGTCAGTTATCGTCCGGCGAAAGAACCCGCTTCATCTGAAGGACCTCGGGGGACGGCATCTTTCGCGCGCGGAGTTTGACCAGAACTACGCGGCGAATCCCGCGGACTTCAACCGGCTGCGCAAATTCGCCCACGACCATGGGCTGTCGGTCGATGAAAGCGCCTCCAGCCTGCCGCGCCGGACGATGGTTATGCGGGGAACGACGAAAGCGATTGAAGCGGCCTTCGGGATCGAGTTGCACGACTACGAACGCGACGGGCATAGATTCCACGGCTTCACGGGTGCAATTTCTGTACCCGCGGAGCACGCAGATGCCGTTGAGACGGTCATGGGCCTGGATTGCCGTCCCATTGCGAAGCCGCATCATCGTGTCCGGGATAAGAAAAAGAAGCCGAAGCCGGATCCCAGCTACAGCCCGCTGCAGATCGCGGGATTTTATAACTTTCCCACCGGCGTCAACGGAAGCGGGCAGACCATCGGCATCATCGAACTGGGTGGTGGCTACAACGCCAGCGATATTCAGACGTATTTCTCCGGTCTCGGTCTGACGCCGCCGAATGTAGTTTCTGTGTCAGTCGATGGAGCTGTGAATGCGCCCAGTAATCCCAATAGCGCGGACGGTGAGGTTGCGCTCGATATCGAGGTGGCGGGAGCAGTTGCGCCGGGCGCTAATATCGCCGTTTACTTCGCGCCCAACACCGCGCAGGGGTTCCTTGACGCGATTACGAGCGCCGCGCACGACATGGGAAACGCGCCAACGTTGATCTCGATCAGTTGGGGTGGGCCCGAATCGGGATGGACAAGCTCACAGTTGACCGCCCTCGACAACGCCTGCCAATCGGCCGCCGCCATGGGCATCACCATAACCGTTGCTGCCGGCGACGACGGATCGAGCGATGGTGCGAGCGGCAACAATGTCGATTTCCCGGCTTCCAGTCCTCACGTGCTGGCCTGCGGAGGGACGAAGATCACGGTGACCGGATCGAAAATCACGAACGAGGTCGTGTGGAACGACGGCTCCCAGGGCGGCGCTACAGGAGGCGGGGTAAGCACCTTCTTCTCGCTGCCCACCTGGCAAGCCAATGCCAATGTTCCGGCTCCGAGCAGCAGCGCAGGCGGCCGCGGCGTGCCCGATGTGGCGGGTGATGCGTCGCCAACAAGTGGTTACAATGTCCTCGTGGACGGCTCACAGGAGGTTGTTGGCGGGACCAGCGCCGTCGCGCCGCTTTGGGCAGGACTGATCGCCCTCATCAATCAACAAACCGGAAAAACGGCAGGCCTAGTGAATCCTGCACTCTACGCCACGCCGAGCGCGTTCCACGACATCACCGAGGGCGACAATGGTACCTATTCGGCGGGACCGGGCTGGGACCCGTGCACCGGGCTGGGGTCGCCGATCGGGACCGCCGTCGCCCAGGCTTTGTCGGCCGCCGAAGCCGGCGCGAGTTCCTCCACCGGCAAGAAACCGGGCAGCGGTGGCTACGGGACGACAACCGCCTCACTTCATCCCCGCAGAACCATCTAGGCCGGTGCGAGCCAAGGGGATTGAACCGCGATCAGCTTCCCGGCTTCACCACAGGCTTGTTCCTCTCGTTGAGCGTCACGTAACCCATGGGTGTATGGTGATCGTGCGTAAACAGCACCAGCCATTCCTCCGGAATTGCGCGCGTATAAAGACGCTTACGTTGCTCGATGCAGCCGAGCGGATCGAGATCGTACCCCATCACCCAGGTGATATCGAGGTGCGCGCTGGTGGGAATAAGGTCAGAGATGTAGCAGGCGTGTCTGCCTCCTGAATCGATGTGTATTGCGAGTAGCTGCGCTGTGTGCCCTGGGTAGCACTCGACCGAGATGCCCGGAACGATTTCTTCTGTTTGGCCTGCGCTTGTGTCGAGAAGCGTCATCTGGCCGCTCTCGATGAGAGGGTCGTAGTTGGCGCTTATGTAGCTGACCGCGTCGCGTTCCAGTTGAAGGTGTCCATGTTCGACCTCCCCGCGATGCGCGAAGTATCGCGCGTTGGGGAAGGTTGGCACGAACTGCCCCCCTGTAGTGCGCACGGTGTTCCATCCGCAGTGATCAAAGTGTAGGTGGGAATTAATAACGATGTCGATTTCTTCAGGCCGTATTCCGGCGACTTCAAAAGCACGCGGCAACTGTCCCTTCGACTCATACACGGTGCGCAATTTGTCGCTGAGTTTGTTACCAATCCCCGTTTCGATTGCAACGGTGTGTTTTCCAGTGCGGATGACAACAGTATTCAAACCAAGCAGAATGCGGTTCAACTGATCAGCGGGCGCTCGCCGCTCCCAGAGAAGCTTGGGTACAACACCGAACATGGCTCCGCCGTCGAGATAGTAAGTGCCGTCGCTGAGGATTGTCAGCTCAAAGTCACCGAACAATCTCCGCCCGCGCACTGGGTTGGCGGTGTCCGCCCGCTCGGCTGGATGCATATTCCGGCTCCTTCTGTGCAGGTTATGTGCCCTGAATTTGATCCTGAATGGTTGATTCCTGATGGTTTGATGTTGCGCCCCGCTATAAGGCAGCGTACGATTTTTTCACAGTTCCCCACTCGCTCGTACCGTTCTACACGGATCATCGAGCACGCCCTCCCATCAGGGGAATCGCTGTGAAGACAATAGAAAAAAAGGAGACGGTCTTGGATAAGAATTCAACATCAAGCACACCGGCCACGCCACACAGCCCAAAGAACGAGGAGACAGGCACCACTACTTCAGGCGAACCAGCGGAAGTATCCGCCAACGCGGGCGAAGAAAAGGGTGAGAGTTTGGCGCCGCGGATTGCTATCCGTCCCGGATCGGGAGCCAGCACGCACCCGACCGGGTAGCTTAGAGTCTAATCCTGTTTGTTCTTCACGTAAGTCTCGAAGTGCCATAGGAGCCTGCTGAACAGCTCGGTCTGCGTTATCGGGCCGTCGACAGAATGTGTTTTGCGCGGGAACACATTGTAGTCATATGGAATCCCGTGGTCGAGGAGCTTCTGTATGAACTGTATGGTGTTGGCGAAATGCACGTTATCGTCGCCGGTGCCATGCAGGATCAGGATGTGGCCCTTCAGGTTCTGTGCGGTGTTTTGCACTGAATCCTGGTCGTAGTTCTTTGCCTCATCCGACGGCAGGCCCATGTACCGTTCCGTATAGATCGAATCGTAGTTGTGCCAGTCGGTCACCGGCGCGCCTGACGCCTCCGCGAGGAATCGATCCGAGTGGGTAGCCGCATAGAGGGTGAAGGTCCCACCCCAGCTCCAACCCCACCATCCGATGCGGTGAGGGTCGAGCTGCGGATATTTCGCCAGCACCTGATCGATACACGTCATTTGATCGGCGAACTGGGGCGGCCCAAAATTGTGATACGCGACCTGCTCGAAATCCCGCCCACGTCCCGCCATACCGCGGTTGTCGACATTCAGCACCGCGAATCCGTGTTCTGCCATCAGTTGATCGAAGATGAACCTCTTCCCGCGCCATGCGTCTTTGGCCGCGTCTATGCCGGGGCCTCCGTAGGGATTCACGATCAATGGAACGCTGCCCGGCGCCTTCATGTTCACCGGCAACTGCAGAGTGCCGTAAAGTGTGGTCACGCCGTCGGCGGCTTTCAGTTCAAGCTCTTCAGGTGCCACGATCGTGTGTTCTTCGATCGGGTGCGACTGCCAGAAGACATTACACTCCCCCTGCGTTGTGCAGTAGCTGACGGAGTCCGGAATCAGCAGGCTCGATGCTGTGTCAATGAACGACCCGCCCTTAGCGGGGAATACAGGATCGTGGACGCCGCGAGTCTTCGTCACCTGGCGCTTGGCCGACCCGTCGAGTTGGACTGCCCACACCTGTTCTTGGCGCGAATCACCTTCATTGGAAAGGTAATAGACGGTGTTCTTCGCCTCATCGACTGTCTTGATGGAATCGACTTCATAGTCGCCGCTCTCGAGTTGCGTCGCAAACTTCGCGTCGGAGGTCAGAGGGTTCTTCGGGTCAAAGGTATAGCGATAAATATGCGTGAACCCGTCCCGCCAGCTTTGAATGAGGACCTCGTCATTACCTACAAGCTTTATGTCATAGGTCATGGTGAAGTATTTCGGCTCCGTTTGCGCGAGCACGAGCCGAACATCGCCTGAGCGTATATCGGCGAAATAGAGGTTCAGATGCTTCTGATCGCGTGCCAGCATTTCGACCCAGACAACGTGAGAATTGACCCAACCGAAGCGAGGGATGTAGTCATTACCTCCGTCCGCCGGAATCTTGAGCCAGTGCGTGCTGCCGCCCGTGACACTCACCACTCCCACGCGCACCGCGGGATTCAGATCACCAGGCTGAGGGTATCGCTGCTGATCAACCGTGGCGTGGAGTGGTATCCAGTCGACGATCGGGTAAACCGGCACCTGCGTTTCATCCATCTGTAGGTACGCAAGTTGCCCCGAGTCCGGAGACCAGAAGTAGTTGCTGCGCACGTTGAGTTCTTCGAGATACACCCAGTCGATCTCGCCGTTCAAGATGGTTGCATCGTGGGAATCGGTAAGAGCCCGCGCGGAGTTCTTTCCGGCCATCTTCTGTACGAACAGATTGTGGTTGCGAACAAAGGAGATGAATTCGCCACTGGGCGAGAACTTGGGGTCGTCACCGCTCTGCATGCCGGTGTCTCCCACCTGGACGCCAACTCCGTTTGCGAGGTTATAGAGCCAGAGCTCGCCATTTGTGTCAAAAAGCAGTTGTTTCGAATCCGGTGACCAGATGTAATTCGGTTCATCGTAGCGTGCACGATGGTCCCGGTCCTTCTCGCTGATGTTGGCGTCGAGCAGGGCGCTGATCTTTGTGTGATCGAGCAACTTCGTTAGCTTGCCGTCCGCCACCTCAATCTGCATGACGTCGCCCTCATCGCTGATGTAAGTAGCGCGGGCGCCATCCGGTGACCAGCTAATCCCGTCGGGAGGATAGCCAGTGAGACTCGGGCCTTCGAAGATCTCTTTCACCGTCCACGGTTTTGTAGATGGGTTCGATTGCGGGTAAGCAGTGGAAATCGAGGCGGCTAGAAGCAGCAGGACAAGGACAGCGCGAATCGGGCGCAAGCAGACTCCGTAGTAGAGAAGAATTCTCGCCTTGCCGGGCACTTGGCCCGAGGGATGGCTAAGAAGGGCGAAAGAGCATTTTACAGCGACGCAGGCGATACTGCGGATTTTGCTGACAAAGAAGGAAACATGCCAACGCTTGGAGGCGTTTAACGACTTCGAAAAGATGTTGACGCGCAGTGTCATCCTCAACTTTTCCTTCACATTTCGCACAATGAGCAGACTCGCCCGCTTACCGGCGCTTTCGGGACCTGAACAGGCACTGGAAGCAAAGCGAAGCCGATCAATGTGAGCGCAAATTTTGGGATCAGTACGCCAGCGCTTACGAAGAATCCTCGAACTGTCCGACTTTACGTGGTACCGCAATCTGGCAAATTTCGCACTTCTTGTCGAAACGATGGAAACTTTGAGGATGAATTATCCCAAGCGCGGTTTTGATCCGGCAGAGGTGGCTCTCGATTAGGTGAGTACCGAACCCTTCGGAATCAATACATTCCCATCTCACCGGCGCCCGGTTTGTGTTTTTTCATGAAAAAGACCAGAGGAATCATGCAGACGCTCCCCGCGGCTAGAACCGAAATCACGTCGAGATACGCAAGGATGGTGCTCTGTGTCACCAACTGTCCGTAGATGCTCCCTTGGGCCATTAGCCGTGCCTGCGCCATCGATGGAGCTCTGCGGCCAACATGAGTAAGCATATTTGCCATCGTTTCGACGCGCTGTCGAAACATCATGTCGAGATTGGTCAGGTGTTGCGCCAGACGTTCTTGATGGAACTGCGCACGCCGTGCCAGCTCGGTAACGAAAAACGAAGTGCCCGCGCTGCCCCCGATATTTCGGGCCAGGTTGGTAAGACCAGAGACATCGTTGTTCTTCTCGATCGGAACGTCGGTGTAAGACAGCATGTTGATGGGTACGAACAGGAAAGCCAGCCCGGAAGCCTGAAATACACGCAGCCACGCGAGATAGCTGTAGCTGGCCAGGGCATCCAAACTGTGCATATGCACGAGGGCGGTGGAGAGCAGCGCAAATCCAAAAGGCACCAACCATCGCGGGTCGACTCTTCCGGCGAGGAAGCCCACCAGCGGCATCAGCGCCATGACCGCGACGCCACCGGGTGAGATTACTAGTCCCGCGCGCTCAGCCGTATAACCCATGATGGTTTGCGCGAACTGCGGAATGAGCACGGTCGTGCCAAACAGCACAAAGCCAAGCACAAACATCAGAACAAAAGAAATCGCAAAGGTACGGTTGCGGAACATCGTCAGGTCGAGGATTGGTTTGTGGTTGCGGCGTATCTGACGGACCTCCCAGATGACCAGTGTCACCAGGCCCGCCAGGCACAACGCGAAGAAAGTCGTGATGATGTGCGATCCAAACCAGTCGTCTTCTTGTCCTTTATCGAGAATGAACTGAAGCGAACCGAAGCCGATGGCAAGCAGACCAAAGCCGATGTAATCCAAATTCAGGCCGCGCTTACGCATTTCCGCGACCTCCTTCTCGATATGTGGCGGGTCTTCTACAACACGCGCTGTAAGGAAAATCGAGAGGATGGCGACCGGTACATTGATAAAAAATATCCATCGCCGGTCGAAGTTGTCAGTGATCCATCCACCGAGAGTGGGACCGATGGCCGGAGCAAACACCACCGCCATTCCATACACACAGCGAAAGCCTGCCCGCGCTGCTTGGGAGGGAAAGTATCGGCCAGAATCGCCTGCTCGCTCGGTGCCAGTCCGCCGCCGCCAACTCCCTGCATCACGCGGAACAAAATGAGCAGCGGCAGGGACGGAGCGAGCCCGCACAATGCGGAGCTCAATCCGAAAAGTACCACGCAGATCATGTAAAAGCGTTTGCGGCCCACGAACGAGGTGAGGTAAGCGCTGGCCGGAAGAATAATAGCGTTCGAAACCAGATAAGAAGTAAGGACCCAGGTAGTCTCATCCTGCGAGGCTCCCAGGCCACCAGCGATGTGCGGCAACGCCACGTTTGCGATGGAAGTGTCCAGCACCTCCATGAACGTTGCCAGAGTCACTGTGAGCGCGATTGCCCAGCGATTATGTTTGGGCGTCCATGAGCCCCCTGCAGTCTGATCGGGCATTAGCAATATGAATTAGAGTTATTGCAGCAATATTATGATGCAGAGTTCCGGTGTTTCGCGGGACTTCTGTTCAGCAACCGGAAACTGAAACTGCTAGACTTACCTATCTCCTGCTTCAATTTCTCGAAAATGATTAACCAGCAATTGGAAACTCTGATGTTTGTCCAGGAAGCCGACCTGGACATTGCTCGCCTACGGCGAGAAATTGAGGCGCTACCCAGGCGTCTTTCGGAACTCGAGAACAAGCTGGCCTCGCAAAAGCTAGTTCTCGAATTAGCCGAGAAGGCGATCAAAGAAGAGGAGACCAAGCGGCGCCGCTTCGAAAGCGATATCAAAGATCAGCAGCAAAAAATTCTCAAGTTTCGTGAACAGTCCAGCGGCGTCAAGACTAACGAACAGTACACAGCACTGCAGCACGAGATTGCTTTTGCAGAAGCTGGGATTCGCAAAATCGAAGATCGTGAGTTGGAAAGCATGGAGCGCTCCGAAAGCCTGGAAGCGCAGCGCAACAGTGCCCGGCAAGGGCTTTCCGACCAAAGCAGAGTTGTTGAACTGGAGAAAGAGGCGGCACGAACCACTTCGGCTCAGCAGCAGAGCAAGCTTGCCGCTCTCATGGACGAGCGTACCCGGCTGCGCGCCACCGTCGACCCAGGCATCCTGGCTACTTACGATCGGGTTGCCGCCGCACGAGGCACTGGTCTGGCGCGGGTCCAAGGACAACGCTGTCTGGCATGCCAGATGGCCCTGCGCCCGCAGGTGTGGAACCAGGTTCGCATGGGAGAATTGCTGCCGTGCGAAAGCTGTGCCCGCCTGCTGTACTACGATCCGGCCCTCGAGCCTCAAGCGCCGGCCGCCAAGACAACAAAAAGGCGAGGGACGGAACAGGCCGAGGAAGAGGCCGGAGCCTAGACCAAATGAAGCGGATCTGCGTCGACATGGACGAAGTGTTGGCCGATACCCTCGCCGAACACATCTTTCGCTATAACCGCGATCACAGCGAAGCCATCACTAAAGCAAATCTTGAAGGGAAGTGGCTGTGGGAAATTGTTTCCACCGATCGGCACGAGCGACTGGAAGGCTATCTTCGGTCGGAAGACTTCTTCGAAAACCTGCCCGTAATGGAAGATAGCCAACGCGTATTGCGCGAGCTGACGAGAGAATTCGAGGTTTACATCGCGACGGCGGCTATGGAGTTTCCCAACTCCTTCGGGCCCAAATATCGCTGGTTGCGTCGGCACTTTCCTTACCTTCACCCTACACACTTCGTCTTCTGCGGCGACAAAGGAATTCTGAGTGCCGATTACTTGATCGATGACCAGCCGCTGCACTTTCGCAGGTTTGGCGGTGAAGGTATTCTTTTCACTGCTCCGCACAATCTGGGGGTGTCTGCCTTCCGCCGTGTCGACAACTGGCGGCAGGTAGCGAAAATCTTTCTGCCGAGTTTCAAGTTCGACTAGGAGTGCGGCCGAGCAGATAAGTGCTGATGATAGTGCAGATAGCCCAATCCCACTCGCATGTGGTGATGAAAGCGATCGGGTACCGTGATCGCAACACAAATGCCGAGGATTCCGTGCGCGATGCCAATCGTGTAGACATTCCTGTAGCGCAGAAATAGAAGACAGCAACAAAAGCCCCATATGAACGTCGCAATGGTAAGAACGGGATTCGGGATGTGGGCGATGGCGAACAGCAACGCTACGGATAGCACGGCCAGCCATCGGTTCGGCGTGAGGCGAAGGCAGCGCGCGAGAAAGTAGCTCTGTAGCAGAAACTGCTGCATGACCGCCCAGATGAAGTATCCCCAGACGTGCCCGAAGAGAGGCGCCTGGCCAGACAACGAATGCAGCGTGTGCCCTCGGAAGGCGGCCCACACAGTAAAGGCCGCAACCGCGAGCGCAAGGGCGACGATCCACAGAGACGACGCAAATCCTCGGCGTCCGAGACCGAGCGTGTTGAGGTCCTCCCGACGCAACAGTGTAATGACGAGAATGGTCGCAAAGGCAGTCCAGTAGAGAAGACGCTGCAGTGGATTCGGCGTCCAGATGACAGCGATGATCAGGCCGTATGCAAGTACGATCTCGAAGAAATCGCGGTCGCGGGACGAATTGGTTACTTGTGCGGTCGTCAATCTCCTTAGACGAAAGAAATCCGGCGTGCACGCTGCATCGTAAGCCCGAGCTACTTCTTGCGTCTCGTCATAGAGGTAGGGAAAGATGAATCCCAATTCCGTGGCCTGCTCTGCCAGACTTCTGGGTGCATCGTCGGGATAATTCGCTGCGTCGTTGCTGCTGATGGCAACCACACCCACCCCGCTCGTCTCGTAATCGCGGCCAAGCTGCGCCAGCGCTCTTTCCAGATGCTTCACAAATGGGCAATGTCGACAGATGAACATGACCAACGTGCCCTTAGGACCGCTAACCGCCTGTGTACTTACCTGATGACCGGTAACGACGTCCGTCAATACAAAATCCGGCGCCGAGGTTCCCAGCGCCAACATCGCCGATTCTATACGAGCCACGGTGACCCCCTAGGCGAACTTTCTGGCTAATTTCAGTTTAGAAAAGCATACCCTTGCGGGGCAGAGGCACGCCAAGGTGTTCGTACGCCAGTCGCGTCGCAACACGCCCCCGCGAGGTGCGATCCAAAAAGCCGCGCTGAATGAGGAATGGCTCGTACACTTCTTCGAGCGCGTCTTCCTCCTCGGCCAGCGAGGCCGCCAGCGTGTTTAACCCCACGGGGCCGCCATCGTACTTTTCGATGATCGTTATCAGTAGCCGCCGGTCTAGTTCGTCGAAGCCGTGAGCGTCCACTTCCAGCATCTTCAATGCCCCTTCTGCAGTGGCTCGATCGATCGCGCCAGAACCGCGCACCTGTGCGAAGTCGCGAACCCGCCGCAGCAGCCGGTTCGCGATGCGCGGAGTGCCGCGCGAGCGCATTGCGATTTCGCCCGCGCCCTCCGGATCAATGGGGACTCCAAGCACCTCCGCCGAGCGTTCCACCACAAAGCGCAGGTCTTCATCGGAATAGAACTCCAAACGTAAAAGAATGCCAAAACGCGACCGCAACGGAGACGAAAGCAATCCTGGCCGCGTAGTTGCGGCAACAAACGTGAATGGCTTGATGTCCATCACATGGGTACGTGCCGCCGGTCCCTGCCCGATGATGATGTCAAGCTTGTAATCCTCCAGCGCCGTATAGAGTTTCTCTTCGAGCACTGGCTGTAACCGGTGAATCTCGTCAAGGAAAAGCACCTGCCGCTCTCGCACATTGGTTAGGATCGCTGTCAGGTCGCCCTGGATCTGAAGGGCGGGGCCGGAGGTTTGTTGAAATCCTACGTTCAGCTCGTTAGCTATGATCGTCGCCAGAGTCGTCTTTCCCAGCCCCGGGGGTCCGAAGAGCAGCACGTGGTCGAGGGCCTCCCCCCGCGACCGAGCAGCCTCCAGAGCGATCGCCAGTTGCTCCTTTGCCTTCTGCTGACCAATAAATTCGTGCAGGTAGCGCGGGCGCAGCTTCAGCTCAAACGAACTTTCATCCTCGGCGCGAGCCGCGCTCACCAGCCGTTCCGGATCATCTTTGCGTGATGCCATTTCAATCGGAGTCTACCGGGTGAAGGGGCGGGAAGCAACGTAGCCGAATTTCGGCTACATTGATGACGATGCTTCGATCGATCGTCTTCCTGTCCCTCGCTTTCTTCCTGCCCCACTCGTTCGGCCAGCAGGCGGCTGGCACTGCAATTTCAGATTCGCAGAAAGCGGAAATGGTTCACCGGGTGCGGCAAGAGTTTCTTCATGCATGGAATGGCTATCGCAAATACGCCTGGGGACACGACGCACTAATGCCTCTCAGCCGTAAACCGCACGACTGGTACGCTCATTCGCTGCTTATGACACCGGTAGACGGACTCGACACCATGATCCTGATGGGACTTAAACCGCAGGCTGATGAGGCACGCGGGTTGATCGATACGAAGCTCGATTTCAATCAGGACATCTACGTCAAGGATTTCGAGATCACCATCCGTCTGCTCGGCAGCCTTCTCTCAAGTTACGAACTCACCGGCGACAGACGCCTGCTCGAACTTGCCGATGACCTGGGCCGCCGCATGCTGCCCATGTTCAACTCACCGGGCATGCCCTACGAGTATGTCAATCTGCGGACCGGTGCAGTACGAGGCGCCGTCAGCAATCCCGCCGAAATCGGCAGTCTGCTCATCGAATATGGAACGCTGGCAAAGCTTACGGGGAAAAAGGAATATTACGACAAAGCAAAACGTGCAATGGTCGAGGTGTACAAGCGGCAATCGAAGATTGGTTTGGTCGGCTCGGGCATCAACGTCGAGACGGGTCAGTGGACCGATTCGACCGCAGGCATTATGGGAGGCATCGACTCCTATTACGAATATCTCCTGAAGGCATCGATCCTCTTCGGCGACGGAGATTGCGAACGCATGTGGAAGGAGAGCATCACAGCAATCAACGGCTATCTCGCCGACGAACGACCGGACGGCCTATGGTACGGGCAGGCCGACATGAACACCGGGAAGCGCACAACGACCTATTATAAGGCGCTCGATGCCTTCTTTCCGGCGGTACTTGTTCTGTCAGGCGATGTGGATCGCGCAGCTCGATTACAGCAGTCGGGTTACAAGATGTGGAGCTTTGCAGGAGTCGAACCGGACGAATTTAATTACGTCAAGTCACAGATCGAGAACCCGGAATATCCGCTGCGGCCGGAAATCATCGAGTCTACCTACTATCTCTACCACTCAACGCACGACGCGAGGTACCTCGCAATGGGGCAGACGTTCCTGGAGTCTCTTGTGAAATATTGCCGCACCGAAGACGGCTTTGCAGCCCTCAAAGACGTGCGGACCAAGGAAAAGGAGGACGCCATGGAGAGCTTCTTCTTTGCTGAAACTTTGAAGTATCTGTACCTACTTTTCGCCCCACCAGACACTCTGGACTTCGACTCGATAGTCTTCAATACTGAGGCACATCCGATGCAACGGAATTTCACGAACCTCTCCCACCCGAACCTCTCCCGTTAGAGATAGCGAGGGGCAGTGGGCGCAACTCCCCCGAGAAAACCGACCCACCGCGGAGCGGTGCGATAATTCTCGCCGACGATATCGACGAACCCGTGCGGGGCGGTATTGTTTGCTTTCTTACCAGCAATGAGAACTGAACCTACCCCAGTAGTGACGCTGCTGAACTTCCGATCGTTCGCGCTATTGCGCAAGCAACGGCAATCCAGCCACGCACAACGCCCCCTGCACTAATAGCAACGCGCCGGCGATCCACAGGAACCAACGACGATAGCCTGTTTCGAGCGCGTCGGCAAAGACTCCGCCCACAAAGGCGAGGAGAAACGGAACCGCCCACAAGGTTGGCGTGCTCGGTACTCCGGGGGTCACCAGCAGTATGAGCAAGACTGTGACAATCAACGGCGCCGTGTTGCCGAAGTAACGTGACCGCCGCATCGCCAGATACAGACCGAGTGCGCCGGCGGCGGCAATCGTCAGGCCAGCATTCGGCAGAGTAGAAAAGAACCCTCGCAACTGCTCGAATGAGAACCCGATCTTTGCCGCCTCACTGCGAAAGACATAGCTGAAGGCGTCAGGCCGGAAGGCATACGACGCAAAGAGGATCAGCATTGCGCCCAGTACCCAGACAATCAGGAGTGTCGGAAGATATGCCCGCTTGCCCTCCGCCAGGTACACCATGAGACACGTAGCCAACACCAGCGCAAGCACAAAAGCCGACACATGCGCCGCCGCCGTAAATCCTAGAATTACGGTGAGCAGGATTATGCGTGGACGCCATTTCTTACGTGGACCTTGCATTGCATGAGAAACCCCAATCGCCGTGTAGACCGCCGCGAAGAGGCCAAACGCGGCCCATATTTCGTTGTTCGGGTAGACCGCCGCTGTGATTACCGGAGGCGAGAAGCAGTAGAGAGTCAGCGCGATGTAGCCGCCGGTGTTGCCGTAGAGCCGCCGCGTTACCCACCATAGACACCCTCCAAGCATCAACGCCGCAAAAACGAAAGGCATCCGCAGCAGCAGATTAATGTGGCTCAACTCGTGCCGCATCTCCCACGTTGAAGTGGTGGACGCCTGGCCGGCGAGGATGCGATCCAGCGTCAACGGCAGTCCAGCCGCGCGATAGGCCAGTGTTCCATCATGGATATTCCCGCAGGTGGTAAAGTATCCAGCCAGAGGTGAGGGCCTTTCCCACATCTCGCGCCCACAGCGCGCGTACTGATAGTCGCTCTCGGAGAGCGTACTGCGCTCGATTACCCAGAGACATTCGGCCAGCAATGCAAGGAGCAGCAGCGCGGCCATCTGCTGCGGCCGGTCAAAGCGAAATTTGCGCAGGCGGTGTTTCGTCGGGGGCATCGTTCAGGCGGGATTTATCTGGTGGTCAATGGTCAGTGTAAACGCTGCGATCCGTCTCAGTTTGACGTGCCATAGCACGCGCGGACAGGGGGAAATATGCAAACCTCTGGGCTTTCGTGACGCAGCCAACCTTGACCGCGGCTCCGCGGTGGCGATGCATCATCTGCCCGGGGTGCAAACCTCTGAATCCATTGGCCAAACCCGCATTGCGAGGCAATAAATAAAGCAGTATCATAGAGTTAGGTCCAACCGCAGGTTGAAAGAAACATATCCGTCTGATCCGACTGGGATTGGCTAACACCTGCTTCGATGGCCGTACACCTTATGGCAGAAGATCAGAATCCTCAACTTCCCCTCGGCAGCAATGGCAGTGACAGCAAAGGCGACCCGACGGGTGCCGCCAGCATAGTCCCGATCAATATCGAAGACGAGATGAAACGGTCCTATCTCGAGTACTCGATGTCGGTCATCATCGGGCGTGCACTGCCCGATGTGCGCGACGGCTTCAAGCCCGTGCACCGTCGTGTGCTCTACACGATGCACGAGATGGGCCTTCAGCACAACAAGAAGTACACCAAGAGTGCCAAGATCGTAGGACAGGCGATGGGTGTCTTCCATCCCCACGGCGACGCGCCGATTTACGACACCCTGGTGCGCATGGCGCAACCTTTCAGTCTGCGTTATCCGATGGTTGACGGTCAGGGCAATTTCGGGTCGGTCGACGGCGACCCGCCGGCGGCTATGCGCTACACGGAAGCGCGCATGACGCGCGTGGCCGGTGAAATGCTCGCCGACATCGACCAGGAGACGGTCGATTTTACGCCGAACTATGACGAATCCACGCTCGAGCCTCTTTGTCTGCCGACCCGCGTTCCCAACCTCATCGTCAATGGGTCAAGCGGCATCGCGGTCGGTATGGCAACCAACATTCCGCCGCATAACCTCACCGAAGTGGTCAACGCCGCCATCGAGATGGTCAACAATCCGCATGCCGGGCTGGCCGAGGTCCTCAGGCACGTGAAGGGTCCGGACTTCCCTACCGGCGGAATCCTCTATGGCACCAGCGGTATAGAGAATGCCTACAAAACAGGCCGCGGCCGCTTCCTCATCCGCGCCAAATGTGGGACCGAGAACATCTCCGGCGGCCGGCAGGCGATCATCGTCAGCGAGATTCCCTACCAGGTCAACAAGAACACGCTCATCAAGCGCATCGCCGAGCTGGTGAATGACAAGGTCATCGACGACATCTCCGACGTGCGCGACGAGAGCGACCGCGACGGCATGCGCATCGTCATCGAGCTCAAGCGCGGAGCTGAAGCGCAGATCATCCTCAACCAGCTCTACAAGCACTCGCAGATGCAGGAGAGCTTCTCGATGATCTTCCTGGCCGTGGTCAACGGCCAGCCGCGCGAGCTGCCTTTGCCCGACGCCATCCGCCACTTCATCGACCACCGCGTTGACGTGGTGCGCCGCCGTACCGCCTTCCTGCTGCGCAAGGCCCGCGAGCGCGAGCACATTCTGCTCGGCTATCAGATCGCGCTCGACCATCTTGACAATGTCATCAAGATCATTCGTGGATCATCTTCGCGCGCCGATGCAAGAGAGAATCTCTTTCAGTTTTTCTCCGGCAAGACGATCACCGTGCGTGATCAGGCTCTGGCCGGCGCTAAGCTCGACCCCGCGAAATACGCGATTGACCAGACGACTCTTATCTCGGCAACGCTCACGCTCAGCTATCGCCAGATCGATGCGATCCTGGAACTGCAACTCTATCGCCTGACACAGCTCTCCATCGACGAGTTGCTCAAGGAGCTCGCGCAGGTTCGCGACAATATCACCGAATACGAGTCCATTCTCGCTTCCGAGAAGAAGCTACGGTCGGTAATCGTGAAGGAGCTTGAGGCTGTCCGCAAGGAATTCGGCGACAAGCGCCGGACGGAAATTCTTGACGAAACCGCCGAACTACAGCTCGAAGACCTCATCGCAGACGAGCAGGTCGCGGTCACCGTCTCGCATTCCGGCTATCTCAAGCGCACACCGATTTCCACCTACCGCCAACAGCGCCGCGGAGGCACGGGGCGCCTTGGCATGAAAACACGCGAGGAAGACTTCGTCTCGCAGCTTATCATCGACTCGACTCACGCGTATTTGCTGTGCTTCACGAACTCCGGACGCGTCTATTGGCTTAAGGTTTATGAGGTTCCCGATGTCGGAGCAGCGGGCAAAGGAAAGTCCATGGCCAGCCTGCTCAACCTGCAACCTGGCGAAACAGTCCGCAACATCCTGCCCGTGCGCAACCTCGAAGAAGAGGGCAAATACATCTTCTTCGCCACGCGTAATGGCACAGTGAAGAAAACGCCCCTTAAAGACTTCTCCAATGTGATGTCCCGCGGCATCATCGCCATCGGTATCGACGCTGAGGACGAGCTGATCGGCGTGCGGATCACCGACGGCAACCAGGTCGTCTTCCTGGCGACGCATGAAGGCATGGCGATCCGCTTCGATGAAGAGGATGTTCGCTCGATGGGACGTCCGGCGTATGGTGTTCGCGGCATTGACTTGGCCAAGAAGGATTATGTCGTCGGCATTGCCGTAACTCCTAAGGAGCGGTACCGCCAGGTGCGGCAGCGTCAGTCCACGGCAATGCGTTGCCGCGCACTATCGGGCAATCCGGCATTCTGCAGATGA
>Ga0206865_1099_pt1 | contig 27238 bp, 13 predicted proteins | sample Alteio_BWOrgCont_39_FD_152628 | JGI IMG/M metagenome (GOLD analysis project Ga0206865, IMG submission 152628) | Enriched cells from forest soil in Barre Woods Harvard Forest LTER site, Petersham, Massachusetts, United States -... | ecosystem: Environmental > Terrestrial > Soil > Temperate forest >...
TTGCTTTTTATGCAAAAAGGCACCTCCCTGTTAGAACTTCATAAAAGTAAAATAAACGATTTTGACCACCCGAGCCCTATATTTTGGTATATGGCCCACGCGTTACAAGTCAACTACTATCACCAGGTTTGCGAAGCCTATGGCAAAGAGGACTATTTTGAAGGCGATTATATTGTTGACCCTGAATTATTTGAAAAAAACCTGGACCTGATGCTATCCGGCAATAAACTTAAACCCTAATGACACAAAATAAAAACCTTGCCTTAATTGTTTGTTATATGGGCCAGTTCCCCTGGTACATTGATTATTTTATACATTCGTCCAAATACAATCCCACTGTTGATTTCTTTATCATTACAAATCAAACCGGCTATTCCAAAGTTTTGCCGGTCAATGTAAAACTGGTTCATAAAACCCTGGATGAGATTAGCAGCCTTGCAAGCGAAAAATTAGGATTTTCCGTCAATATAACTTCCGGGTACAAACTATGCGATTTTAAGCCGGCATACGGATTTATTTTTTCCGAAATATTGCAACCCTATAATTGGTGGGGGCATGTCGACCTCGACATTATTTTTGGCAATATCCGCAACTTTATTACTGATGACTTATTGGATAGTTATGATTTGATAAGCGTGAGGCCCGATTGGATTCCGGGGTGTTTTTTGTTATTTAAAAACAATCAAAAAATGAACAGCCTTTTTAAACATAGTAAAGATTACAGGAAAGTGTTTAGCAGTAATATACATTACTGCTTTGATGAAACCAATTTTGCCCACGAAGCATTTGAAGAAGGAATGGCCTATCATGAGATTAAAACCGAAATAGAAAGCATGATGCACGTGGTGAAAAAAATGGAGGCTGAAAATTACATAAAACCTTATTTTGATTTGCACATAATTGAAGGAGTACCGGGTAAATTAAGGTGGAACAACGGAAAGCTGTTTTATCGTAACAAATACGAAGTGCTTTTATACCATTTAATCCGCTTAAAAAAGAATTACGCGCCTAAAACAACCCCAATTAATATTCCTTGTAGCTTTACCATAAGCCCAACTAATATTTATCACAACAAATGAACTCCATTTTTTATAGGTGACCTCGCATTTTAAAGCAATGGATGCGGTGTTACCTGGTTTCGGGTAGAAATACCAGTGTAAAACAAAATATCTGTAAATATTCAATTACATATCCTTCGGCGGCTGTAAATAAAAGGCGCCGAAATTGCACCTGCGATCTCAAATCCGTACATTGGCTTTGTAAACCCTATATCATGAAAATTATAGCCCGCGTGCTTACGCTTACCTTGCTGCCATTGGGTTGCTTTGCACAGTTTGCCACCCCGGGCGGCAATTTAAAGGCTGGAGAAGATAGTTCTGCGGTTAACAATATTCTTTCGAGGCTAAACGGCTTCAGCGCTTCGCATATCACTGAAAAAACCTACCTGCAATTCGACAAGCCCTATTATGCAGCCGGCGATACCATTTATTTTAAAGCATACATCACGTTGGGCGAACAACATAAACCCTCCAACTTAAGCGGGGTGTTGCACGTAGACTTAATTAACATAAACAGCAAAAAAGACCAAAGCATTAAGCTGCGGATTGACGGCGGCCTAAGCTGGGGAGATTTTGCACTGCCGGATTCGCTGCCTGCCGGTAACTATCGCGTAAGGGCTTACACACAGTGGATGCGCAATGCAGGCGAAGATTATTTTTTTGATAAGACGATCCAAATCGGGTCGTTAAAAGATAAACCGGTGCCCGAAAGTTTTGTGAAAAAGCCAACACAACTAACTGACAGTAAAGCGGATATCCAGTTTTTTCCCGAAGGAGGCAGCATGGTGACAGGCATCCGTTCAAAAATTGCATTTAAAGCAATGGGTATAAACGGATTGGGCATCAATGTTAAGGGCGTGATCATCGACAATGAAAACAAACAAATACTTTCATTTTCATCAACTCATTTAGGGATGGGTTATTTTTACCTCAGTCCCGAAGAAGGCAAAACTTACGCAGCAGAGCTAACCTATGCTGATGGGACGCAAAACACAATTGACCTGCCAAGGCCAAATTCAAAAGCAATAGTTTTATCAATTAATAACGATTCTATCCCGAAAGCATCGGTAAAAATTGTGGCGACCAATGCTTATTTTCTCGAAAACCGCGGGAAGGAGTATTCTTTAGTCATATATTCGGGTGGTATTGCAACCGTGGCTACCTGTAAACTGGACAGCCCGGTGATCACCATGGATATTTTAAAGCGGCGGCTGCATACCGGTATTGCTACTATCACCCTGTTTTCGCCAACGGCTGAACCATTAGCCGAACGTTTGTTATTTATTCAAAATTACGATCAGCTAAGCCTGGGTTTAAGCAGCGACCATGCAGTTTATACCAAAAGAGCAAAAGTAAATATAAAACTGAACGCCATCAATCGGGCAGGCAAACCATCCGAAGGCCATTTTTCAATCGCCGTAACGGACGAAAGCAAGGTACCTGTTGATGAAAATGCAGAAAATACCATTATATCAAACTTGCTGCTCACATCGGATCTTAAAGGTTATATAGAACAGCCCAATTATTATTTTGCCGATACCAGTGGCAGTGCCCGCAATAACCTCGATGTGCTGATGTTAACCCAGGGTTACCGCCGGTTTGAATGGAAACAAGTGCTTGATGATAAATACCCGCCCACCGCATACCAGCCTGAAAAAGGACTGGAAATTAGTGGCACGATAAAAAATCTTTTGGATAGGCCAATAAACAATGGTACGGTTACCCTTCTGCCGGTCAAACGTGGCCCGTTGATGAGCAGTGTGTCGGACAAGAAAGGCATATTTCATTTTTCGGACCTTGTTTTTGCAGATAGTACGCGTTTTGTATTAAGCGCTGTAAACTCAAAAGGAAAAAACTGGACAAAGATCACGTATTTTAATGATAAGGCTGCGCCTGTACCTCCGTCTAATCAATTGCAAAATACGTCGGTAGTTTCGGATACAGCTATGGCCGTTTACCTCGATAACACAAAAAACGATCGGAATGAGCTCATTAATTTTGGCCGGGGTAAGGGGATCATGCTAAAAGAGGTAAAAATAAGGGACAGAAAACTGGATGATCATTACATAACGCAAAGCCTTGCCGGAGCCGGTAATGCCGACCAGGTGATGCATGCTGATCAAATCGAAAGAATTTCAGGCCCGCTCAGTAACAGTTTGATTGGGAGATTGCATGGCGTTGGTTTTTTATACGGGGGACACGGTGAAGCGATTGCGGTTTTAAGGGGGCAACACCCGGCTGGGCCAATGTTAGTAGTGGTGGATGGCGCAGAGATGATTGGCCTTCCTTTTGATGTCAACACTTTTAATTCATCGCAGATAGAAACTGTTGAAGTACTAAAGTATGGCAACACCGCTGTTTATGGAATGGATGGCGCTAACGGGGTGCTAATTATCACCACAAAACAAGGTGGGGGATTGAGCGCAAAAGACATTGCATCCGTCGGCATTTTACCGATAGCCCCCGTCGGGTTTTATAAAGCAAGGGAGTTTTATTCACCAAAATATGATAACATTAACCTGGTAACAAAACAAAAAGACCTCCGCTCAACTATTTACTGGCTGCCTGAATTAAAAACCGACAAAAACGGCAATGCATTATTTGAATATTACAATGCTGATGGTAAAGGAAGCTACCAAGTAACAATTGAAGGCATTGATAAGGATGGCAACATTGGTCGGCAGGTGTACCGGTATAAAGTGCGGTAATTTTGTAGCGTGTAAAGATTTAATTACGTTCCCTCAACTATAGCAAATAACCGTTGACGACATTGTGCGCTGGTTTTCAAATCCGTACATTGGCTTTGTTAACCCCATATCATGAAATTTATAGTCCGCCTGCTTGCTTTTACGCTGTTACCGTTGGGATGTTTTGCACAGTTCACTATAACCGGCAGGGTTTTAAACCAGGCAGATACCAAACCGATAGCCGATGCCAGCGTATTTTTAAACAATACGGTAACAGGCGACAGAACCACAAAAGATGGCACTTTCCGTTTAGAAAATGTAAAACCGGGTAAATATAAACTGGTAATATCCATCATCGGTTTCGAACGTTATGATGCAACCGTCAATGTAACTAATGGGGATATTCGGCTACCTGATGTCACGATATTCCCTAAAACCACTGCTTTAAAAGAAGTAACCATTACGGTTAACCATAACCGCGAAAAATACTTTAGTATGTATTACGAACGGTTTAAAAACGCATTCCTGGGCACATCAGATATGGCAAGAGATTGCAGGATAGTTAACCCGGATATGCTGGATTTTGACTACGACACGGAGACAAAAACCCTGAGCGTTTCATCAGCCGACTTTTTGGAAATTGATAACGACGACCTTGGCTACAAAATAAATTACCTATTAACTACCTTTAAGTTAAATGATGCAACAAACCACCTGCATTATGAGGGCCCCGTATTTTTTACCGAAATGAAGGGCTCGCCAATGCAGGAGCGCCGCTGGCTGCAAAACAGGAGACAGGTATACGAGGGTTCGGAAATGCATTTTTTACGGGCAATATTGAATGATGCACTGGAAGACGAAGGTTTTCAGGCCTTTCAACTCGCTACCTACCCCAACCCCGACCGTTTACCTGATAATATTTTGACTGATAAGCTGACAAAATTTGAGGATCCAAGCTACCGGAAGTCAGTTGAAAATCAATCGCGGAGCGGCTGTAAAGGTTGTATTATCGATTCATTGCCTTTTTATAAAAAGATGGCAAAGCTGCCCAAAACACTGCAAACGTTATTCCCATACACATTAAACGAACGCGACCTGGTATTGAGCACCCCCCAACCCGGGCTATTTGCGCTGGACTGCGATGGCGCAGCCATTATTGTGGAGTACGATAAAAATCATCATTTTACCCCTGCAAAACGATTGCAGGTCTTAGGCAACCTTGACTACAGTTTAAATAGAGCCGGCAACAAGCGATTAACCCTAATAAGCTTTAAGTCCCCCTACCTGCTTTTCGATACCAATGGCTGGACCACTGATCCAAACAATGTAAGTATAAGCGGTGCATGGGGTGCAAACCGGGTGGCCGATCTTTTACCGGTAAATTATGAAACGCAGCAAAACAAAAGTGACATTGTGCGCGCAGATACTGTTTTTAACGTCCTCAAAAACAAAATGGAGACGTTTGCCACTGGCAATCCTGTCGAAAAAGTGCACCTGCATTTGGACCGACCCCAGTATAGCCAGGGCGATACCATCTGGTTTAAAGCATATACTGTCGCCGGGGCTTTGCATGTACCTACAACCATAAGCAATGTATTGTACACCGAGCTAATTAACGACAAAGATTCCATCATAAACAGGCATGTTATCCCGTTAAGCGATGGCGCAGGCAAAGGCGATTTCGTCATTCCATTCACCTATAAAAGCGGCACCTATCGCCTGAGGGCCTATACCAATTACATGCGTAACGACAGTGACTATTTTTACGACCAAAGGATCACCATTGGCGGCTTGGAACCGGCGCAGGCGGCGGGGATCTCAAAAATATCGACAGCAAATACAACAAACCATCCATCTCAAACCGCATACACTAAACCTGATGTGCAGTTTTTTCCCGAAGGAGGTGAATTAGTAATGGGCTTGCGCTCTAAAGTGGCTTTTAAGGCAGTGACCTCGGATGGTTCTGCAGCCAGTATTGCCGGTGTTATTGCAGATCAGGACGGTACAGAAGTAGCATCGTTTAGCACACAGTATGGGGGGATGGGCCAGTTCCCGTTAACGCCGCTGCCTGGGAAATTGTACACCGCAAAAATATCTTGTGCCGATGGCACCGGTTTCCTGGTTGATCTTCCAAAGGCAAAAGAAGCAGGTTTTACACTGACAGTAAACAACGCCGGCGACAGCATTTATGTAAAAGTTGCGGCTAATGACGCATTGTACGGAAGCATGCGGGATACCAGTTTTTACGTTATTGCACAGTCGGGTGGTAAATATTACTTTGCAGCAGGTGGCAAGGTAGCCAATCGGGTATTTACAACGCAAATCCCTAAAGATCGCTTTCCATCGGGTATCGTACAATTCACCCTCTTTTCACAAAAAGGGGAACCGCTGAATGAACGGGCAGTCTTTGTGCAAAACGATGATCAGCTAAAGCTGGATATCTCACCAGAAAAGCAAAGTTTCGCCCCAAATGAAAACATACAGATAAATCTCGCTGCAACTAACAGGCAAGGCACGGCGGGCTTCAGCAGCTTCTCGGTATCCGTTAACACCGAAGTAAAGGAGCCTGCAGACAAACAAACCGAAACAACCATATTAGCCGACCTGCTGCTCACATCGGAATTAAAAGGCTATATGGCCAACCCCGATTATTATTTTGGCGATAAAACTGACAAAATCAGATCCGATCTTGACCTCCTGATGCTAACACGGGGCAATCACAGATTTGAATGGAAAAGGATATTGGCCGGCGACGATAAAGTAACTTTTAAGCCGGAAAAAATGTTAGCTATCGAGGGGTTAATAAAAACTCCAAATGGTGTGGCCATACCCGGTGTCAAGATATCGATGACATGCCTCACTCAAAATTTCTCTGCCGATACCCTTACCGATGCCGACGGTCGTTTTAAGTTTGATAAACTCAACCTAACAGATAGCGTAAAGTTGTTTATAAAAGCACAAAAAAAAGGTGAAAAAAGTGACTATAATATATTTATTAGGCAACCTGCTTTTCCGGCGCCAGGCAAGTTAGACGTTACCAATATCGATGCAGGTGAAAGCCCGAAACTGGCCATGCAAAATCAGCCAAAAATACCGGGAGTAATCCCAAACCAATTACCTTCAAAAAAAACTATTGTATTAAAGGAAGTTAAAATAAAGAGTAGTAAGGCCCAAACACCTGGTATCAACAATAAATATGGTGCCGATAACCCCTACACGGTAAACGGAGAACGTGTTAAGGATTTCGGAGTCGTGCACAATGCGCTCGTTGGCTTATTACCTGCTCGTATTACCGGGAATGGGGTATTGGTTTCGATACATGGAATGCCTCCGGTACCCTATCATATTGTATTAAATAGCGTTGAGATCGACTTTTCTGCTGTAGATAACTTTGTGAACGCTGATGAAGTAGAAAATATCAAAATATTGGAAGGATTTGCCTACAAGTCCATATATGGAATCCCGTTTAATCCTCGTTACCATGATGATGATGATATCATCCTTATTACAACGAAACAATTCGCGGGCACAGCAGGTGCCCATGGTAAACTGACGCCTGTGACTTTAAAAATGCCTGATGGCTCAGGTGGATTTCCCGATGAATCATTTCTAACCACATCCGTACCAGCAAATACAATGGTTTACCCGTTTGTTGGATACAATAACGAAGATGAATTCAGTTCCGCCAGTCATCGGAAACTCCCCGATGATAGCAAAACCATCTACTGGAACCCGGATATTATTACCGATGCCAACGGGAAAGCATCGTTCCAATTTACTAACGCTGCCACGCCGGGTACGTATTGCGTGGTGGTGGAGGGTATTGATGGTAATGGCAACATTGGCAGGCAGGTGTACCGGTATAAAGTGCAGTAATTTTATAGCGTGTAAAGATTCAATTACGTTCCGGTCAACCATGGCAAATAAACAGTGCCGGCATTGTGCCCGCGTTTTCAAATACGTATATTAGCTTTGTAAACCCCGCATCATGAAATTTATAGTCCGCCTGTTTGCCCTTACCTTGTTACCTTTTGGCTGTTTTGCACAATTCACTATAACCGGCAGGGTTTTAAACCAGGCAGATACCAAACCGGTAGCCGATGCCAGCGTATTTTTAAACAATACAGTTACAGGCGACAGAACCACAAAAGATGGCACTTTCCGTTTAGAAAATGTAAAACCTGGTAAATATAAACTGATAATATCTATCATCGGTTTCGAACCTTATAATGCTACTATCAATGTGGTTAACGCCAATATTAAACTGCCCGATATTACCATTTTCCCTAAAACAACCACTTTAAACGAGGTAACTATAAGGGTTAATCATAATCGCGAAAAATACTTTAACATCTATTATGATCGGTTTAAAAACGCATTCCTGGGCACATCAGATATAGCAAAAGATTGCAGGATAGAGAACCCGGAAATATTGGATTTTGACTATAGCGATGAAACCAATACGCTCACCGTTTCGTCGGCCGATTTTTTGAAAATTGACAATGATGATCTCGGTTATAAAATAAATTACCTGTTAACCAGTTTCACCTTAAATGATGCAACAAACGATCTGCATTACGAGGGACCCGTATTATTTACCGAAATGAAGGGCTCGCCGTCGCAGGAACGCCGCTGGCAGCAAAATCGAAGATTGGTATATGAAGGCTCGGAAATGCATTTTTTAAGGGCATTGTTAAACGATGCTTTAGAAAGTGAAGGTTTTCACGCATTTCAGTTAGCAATTTACCCCAACCCCGCCCGGTTACCCGATGATATTTTAACAGCTAAACTGGCAAAATTTGGAGATCCCGCCTATAGGAAGTCAATCGAAAGCCGGGCACAGAGCGGCTGCAAAGATTGCCTGATCGATTCGTTGCCTTTTTATAAAAAGATGGCTAAACTGCCCAAAGCAACACAAACATTGTTCCCCTACAACTTAAGCAAAGATGACCTGGTTTTGAGCACCCGCCAGCCCGGGATATTTGCACTTGAATGCGATGGTGCAGCTATCGTAATTGAGTATGATAAAAGTCATCATTTTACCCCCACAAATCGACTAACAGACTTAAGCAACCTTGGTTTTATTTTAAACAAAAGCAGCAATCGGGGACTAACTATGATAGACTTTAAGGCCCCTGCCCTGCTTTTTGATAGTAATGGCTGGCCTACCGACCCAAACAGCGTAAACATAAGCGGCGCCTGGGGATTAAATCGGGTAGCGGGGCTTCTACCGGTAAGTTATGAAACGCCGCAAATTAAAAATGAGGTTATACGGGCTGATACTGTTTTTAATAACCTAAAAGCGAAAATGGAGAGCTTTGCGGCTAACCATCCTGTTGAAAAAGTGCACTTGCATCTGGACAGGCCCTGGTACGGCCTGGGCGATACTATTTGGTTTAAGGCCTACACTGTAGCGGGCGAACGACACATCCCGACAACCATCAGCAACGTACTTTACACAGAATTGATCAATGACAAAGACTCAATAGTAAACAGTCATATTATTGCCTTAAATGATGGTGCAGGGAAAGGCGATTTTGTGATCCCTTTTTCTTATAGGAGCGGAACTTACCGTTTGAGGGCCTATACCAGCTATATGCGTAATGATAGTGATTATTTTTACAACCAGCCGCTCATTATCGGCGGTTTGGAGGCCCCGGCTGCGGGTGCAAAAACATTAATAACCAGTGCGGCGGGAAATCACACTACCCAAAAAGCAAATCCCAAACCCGATGTGCAATTTTTCCCGGAAGGCGGCGAATTAATTACCGGCTTGCGGTCAAGGGTAGCTTTCAAAGCCGTTTACCCCGATGGATCGGCCGCCAACATAGCCGGTGTTATTGCCGACCAGGATGGTACCGAAGTGGCTTCGTTTAGCACACAGCACGCAGGGATGGGGCAGTTTCCCTTAACACCCCTGACCGGTAAAATATATACCGCAAAAATATTTTGTGCTGATGGTACTGGTTTCCTGGTGGACCTGCCGAAGGCAAAAGATTCGGGGTTTACACTGACGATAAACAACAGCGTCGACAGTGTTTATGTAAAAGTAGCTGCTAATGACGCAATTTACCGCAGCCGGCGGGATACTATTTTTTACCTTATTGCGCAGTCGGGCGGTAAATATTACCTGGCAGCAGGCGGCAGAGTAAGCAACAAAGTATTTACAACGCAAATTGCCCGGGATCGTTTCCCATCGGGCGTCATCCAGTTTACCCTATTCTCCCAAAGCGGCGAACCACTTAATGAACGGGTAATTTTTGTGCAAAATGATGACCCGTTTAAGGTGTTCATTACAACCGACAAAACTGGCTACAAAGCCAATGAAAACGTAAAAATAGCGCTAAAAACGGAAGGGACGGGTGAAAAACCAGCCCCCGGCAGTTTTTCAGTTTCGGTTACTGATGAAACGAAAGTCCCGGTGGATGAACAGGCCGAAACGACCATCTTCACCGATTTGTTGCTCACCTCGGAGTTGAAGGGTTATATCGCCGGCCCTAATTATTATTTTATAAATCAAACAAGTAAAACGCGCTCCGATCTTGACCTGCTGATGCTAACCCAGGGGTATCGCCGTTTTGAATGGAAGAAGGTATTGGCCGGCAATGACAAGATAGTCTTTAAACCCGAAAATACCCTCAGCTTATCCGGAACTATAAAAACACCGGGCAATAAACCGCTCCCTAATGCAAGGGTAAAACTCACGTCAATAAAAGATTATTTTTCGGCTGACACCCTTACCGATGCTAATGGCAATTTCACGTTTACCAACATAAACCTGCCCGATACAGCTAAAGTGATCATTAATGCCAAAAATCAAAAAGGCGGCGACAATGTAAAAATCACGATAACAGAACCTATCTATCCAGCTATTAAAAAATCTACTGTAGCCCATAGCTTCGCTGATAGTAGCTTTTCTTTAAATGTCAGGGACGCGCTGCAACGCAGCTACCTTGCCGGGAAGAAGCTTTCCCTGAAAAATGTTATCCAGCTAAAAGAAGTCCACATTAACGACCGTAAAAAGAACCCGGTTTTTGAGCCAACCTATTCCGATAATATGAAATATTCTCAAAATTTGAACGGCCCCGGCAAAGCCGACCAGGTGATATTAGGCGAAAACCTTTTGGGCTGTACAGTACTTTCAGATTGCCTGCGTGCAAAAATAATCGGTGTTACCATTACCCCTGATGGAGTGATATATAATACCAGGGCCATTAACCGTCGCTTTAGGGGCGGCCCTAAACCCATGGCGATAATAATTGGCGGCTTGCAAGTTAGCCCGCAGGATCTAAATAGAATTAATGCGCAGGATATTTATAGCATCGAAGTGCTAAGAAGTGGTGCCAGCGTGGCTATATACGGCTCCAATGCGTCCGCAGGAGCTATCATCATTACACTGAAACGCGGATCGGACTTTAAAGCAACGAATGGCCCGGTAGACGGTTTGATCACCTATCAATTTAAAGGCTATTATAAAGCCCGCGAATTTTACTCACCCAAATACGCTGCCGGGCAGCCTGTAAACCCAGCCGATGACCGCAAAACCATTTACTGGAACCCCGATATTATTACTGATGCTAATGGCAAAGCGTCGTTTGGCTTTTTTAACGCAGGCAGCCCCGGCTTATACCGCGTTGTGGTTGAAGGTATTGACGGCAATGGCAATATTGGCAGGCAGGTGTACGGGTACCAGGTAGAATAAATTAGACATCAGCGATGACTTATTTTTAATGTTTAATTTCTTTTAAAGAACAATGTTTACTCAAAAAAACCGATATTCACATTTTGGCGGGTTGGGTAATTACCAATTGCGCCTTTTATAGCTAAAAAGTACCTATTTTATCATAAATGAGTTTCCCATTTTATAAACAACCCGATTCAATGGACTGCGGTCCAACCTGCCTCAAAATGATTGCGAAGCATTACGGCCGCAATTATAAGGTGGAAACTTTGCGTAAACTGTGTGAGATTAACCGCGAAGGCGTTTCCTTATTGGGTATTAGTGATGCGGCCGAGAAGATTGGTTTCCGTTCGTTGGGAGTAAAATTAAGCGCCCAGCAATTAAAGGATGCCGAAATGCCCTGCATCTTACATTGGAGGCAAACGCATTTTGTGGTGTTATATAAGATAAAAAATCACAAATATTACCTCGCGGACCCGGCAAGCGGCCTGGTTACCTTAGAAGAAGCTGATTTTGCACGTGCCTGGCTTGGTGACAAAGAAAAGCAGGAAGGGATCGCTATGCTGCTTTCCCCCAGCCCCCAGTTTTATGAGCTGGAAGATGAAAAAACCAGCGAAGTACGCTGGTCGTTTTTACTGCGGTACTTGATCACGTACCGCAAACTGGTTATCCAGCTGCTTTTTGGACTGGGTATTGGGAGTTTACTGCAATTAATTACGCCATTTTTAACGCAATCTATCGTTGATATAGGCATCAATACCCGTAACCTCAATTTCGTATACATTATCCTTACAGCCCAAATTGCGCTTGTCATTGGCCGGGTAAGCGTTGAATTTATCCGGTCGTGGATCTTATTGCATATCAGCACACGTATCAACATATCTATTTTAACCGATTTTTTGATCAAGCTCATGAAACTGCCCATGAGTTTTTTTGATACCAAAATGACCGGGGACATTATGCAGCGGATGAATGATCAAAAAAACATCCAAAGCTTTTTAACAGGTTCCACCTTATCTACCATTTTTTCGATGTTTAACCTGGTGGTATTCTCGGTTGTGCTGGCATATTATAACGTGGGGATATTTTTTGTATTCGCTGTAAGCAGCACATTATATATTGGCTGGATAATGCTGTTCTTAAAACGACGCCGGGCACTAAACTATAAGAGCTTTGATGTATCATCAAAAAATCAAAGCAGCATTGTACAGTTAATTGGCGGCATGCAGGAAATAAAACTTAATAACTGCGAACAGCAAAAACGCTGGGAATGGGAGCATATACAGGCTCGCTTATTCAAATTCAACGTAAAAACGCTGGCCCTTAACCAATACCAGCAGGGCGGCGCAACATTTATAAACGAAGGCAAAAACATATTAATAACTTTCCTTAGCGCTGCGGCTGTTATTAACGGCTACCTCACGCTGGGTCAGATGGTGGCCGTTCAATACATTGTGGGGCAGCTAAGCAGCCCCATTGAGCAAATGCTGGGCTTTGTGCAGGGATTCCAGGATGCCAAGATCAGCCTTGAACGATTAAACGAAATTCACCAGATGCAGGACGAAGAGCCTGTTGGTAAGGAATGGAGCCATGCCCTACCCGAAAACAAAAGTTTATCCATCAGCGAGCTTACTTTCCGTTACCCGGGTGCGGGCAACGAGCCGGTGCTCGATAAAATAGACCTGCTGATACCGCAAGGAAAAACCACCGCCATTGTTGGCATGAGCGGAAGCGGTAAAACCACCATATTAAAACTGCTGTTACGGTTTTATGAACCACAGAAAGGCGAAATAAAAGTTGGCGATCAGCAAATAAGCAACATCGGTTTTAAAACATGGCGCAGCCAGTGCGGCGTAGTTATGCAGGATGGTTTTATATTTTCGGACAGTATTGAACGTAATATTGCCGTTGGCGATGAATATCCCGACAAACAAAAATTAAAACATGCTATTAAAGTAGCTAACATACAGGACTTTATTGACGGCTTGCCATTGGGCCTTAATACAAAAATAGGCGCCGAAGGTAATGGTATAAGCCAGGGACAAAGGCAACGTATGCTAATTGCCCGTGCCGTATATAAAAACCCCGAATATTTGTTTTTTGATGAAGCCACCAATGCGCTCGACGCCAATAACGAAAGGGTGATCATGAATAACTTGCACGAATTTTTTCACGGCCGCACGGTGGTGATTGTAGCGCACCGCCTGAGTACGGTAAGCAATGCCGATAATATTATTGTACTTGATAAGGGCCATATAATTGAGCAAGGCACTCACCAGGAACTAACCGCCCTTAAAGGCGATTATTATAAACTGGTAAAAAACCAGCTGGAACTGGGTACCTGAAGATTAGCGTTTAACGAGATCAAAAAAAACAGGGAAATTATTTAATCAGATAAATCTGCTTTACGATGCCAACAATATATACTTACGATACCGAAAACGATGAAACCAGGCATACCGATGAGATGCACGACATTATTACCGCCGTACCGCCCTGGCTGCTGCGGTGGGGCATTACGGTATTTTTTGGTTTGCTATTGATGATAATCAGTCTGGCTTCATTTATACATTACCCGGATATTGTAAACGCACAGTTAAAAATCGAGTCGCCTAATGCGCCAAAACCTGTTGTATCCAAAATATCGGGTAAATTGGTTACCCTTTTAGCAAAGGAAAATGATGAAGTTACCGCCGGACAACCGCTCGCTTTTCTGGAAAGTACGGCCAATCACCCTAAAGTTTTGAGTTTGCTAAAAAATTTAACCACCATACAGCAGCAGGTACTACAAGATAAACCATTCAATAACTCATTGCTCAACCAGGAAGACAACCTGCAATTTGGCGAACTGCAAACGGCCTATCAAACATTTTACCAGGAGTACCTGGCGTACCGGTCATCTATTAACGATGGTTTTTTGATTAAGAAAAAGGCCTATCTGCAAAAAAGCCTCGATAACCTTTCGGCCCAGCAGGAACAATTAAAAGCGCAAAAAAACATTGAACAAAAAGACTTCGACCTGGCCCAGGACGAGTACAAAATGCACAAAAAGCTTGAGGAACAAAAGGTAGAAACACAGGCCGAATTACGGCAGGAAGAAAGCAAACTGCTGGGCAAAAAATCGCCGCTGGTGCAAACTGAGTCGTCATTAATAAGCGGTGAAAACAGTTATTCGGAAAAACAAAGTGAAATTCTGGAACTTGGGAACCAGTTACTGGAGGAAAAATCAAAGTTTTTGCAGGCACTTAACAGCCTGATCAGCGCCGCCGGCGACTGGAAAAGTAAATATGTACTTACAGCGCCCCAGGCTGGTAAATTAACCTACTCGGGGGTCATCCAGGAAAATCAGGTGCTTAATCCCGGGCAGGAGGTGTTTTACGTAAACCCCGGCGATGAACAATTTTTTGGCAGCATGTCCATATCTCAAAACAACATGGGCAAAGTAAAAGAGGGCGAGCAGGTGCTTATTAAACTCCGGAGTTATCCCTTCGAAGAATATGGCATGATTAGAGGTACCATAAAATCCATCTCCGAAGTGCCATATAAGGATAGCGTCTACACTTCAAAGGTCGATTTTAATAGAAAAGCCATCTCTGATATGAAACGCCCCATCCACCTGAAGCAGGGCATGGCCGCTGATGCCGAAATTATAACCCAAAATGCTACCGTTTTTCAGCGCCTCAGTCGCAGTTTATTTAAAATTATGGATAAGTAGCAAAGCGATTTTAAAGGCTTAATGAGTACCGGGCGAACGGATAACCATCAGCCAATAATAAAAACCAGGAAAATCACCATTCCATTGTTTCTCGTTATGCCCTGCACCTTTTATAATCACTACCGGCGTTTTAGCTTTGTCTTTACCTTTTGAGCGCAGGATATCAACCATTTTCTGCATATCGGCCGTCATGGAATCGCTCTCGGCATCGCCGCATACAAAGTAAAATCTTGATTTAGCCGGCAATTTCTGTTGTTGTGCAAAGGTGTAAATCTGCGGGGCGATCCAGAATGCCGGGGAAAAAATGCCTGCGTTTCCAAAAACATCAGGATATTTTACGGCCGCGTACATGGATATTAAGCCGCCCATCGAGCTGCCTGCAATAGTAGTGTGCACGGCATCGCTTTGGGTGCGATACCTAGCATCAATATAGGGTTTTAGTGTTTTTGCCAGGAAATCAACATAATCGCCTCCCCTGCCCTTGCCGTATTTCGAATCGTAGGGATCATATTCTGTTATACGGTAATCGCCGCCGTGATCAACGCCCACTACTATGCATTCATTATTGTCGCTTAGTTTATCCAGTATTTCATCTATGCCCCATTCGCCATAACCAGAAGTGTAAGCATCGAACAGGTTTTGCCCGTCATGCATGTATATCACCGGGTATTTCCGTTTCGAAGTGCTGTAACCTGCAGGCAGGTAGATCCATACCCTGCGTTGCCTGCCCAACTGCGGCATATCAAATTTTTCGCTGATGATGTGTACCTGCGCACTGGCTGTATGTTTCCTTTCTTCGGGCGCAAAATTATCCTGCCAGCCGGCAATATTAAGCGTTATGGTAGTGTCTCCAAAAATTCTCAATTTCCGATTATCAACCGGTTTGCCGGTTGCCGAACATTCCCCTTTTTGCCAACTGCCTTTGGTTACTTTAAACTCGTAAACGCCTTTTGGCAAATCCTTTGTAAGGGTAAAACTCCCTGTTGCATCGGGGTGCATTTCCCAGGCTGTATCGGCGGGGTTCCAGCCATCAAAAGTACCGGCTAAAAACAAGTGTACATTTGACACTATTGGTATCGCAATTTCACCCGTTTTAAACACTATTTTTTGCTGTCCCAGCAACAAAAAATTTTGGCTCAAAAGCCAAAACGCGCAGAAAATTATTTTTTTCATCATTATAAAGTGTCGAAATAACAGTTAATTTTCCGGGAACGTTCCCGGAAATTGGTTACATATAAGTAAAATTATCATTTGTGTATTTTTTACACCCGTTTTTAATCAAATCCTCATAATCAGCTATTTTATAGCTTTTTTTATGCCAATTTATCAAAAAAAACAGTCTCATTTTTCGTTTCGTTAAAGTTAATTTTGAGTCCATAAAACAGGCAAAAATTATCTTTTATATAAAATTTGCATTTATTAAACCTAAGTGTAAATTAGTCACATGCTGTTTCAGCAAAAATAGCAAACCAATTGTACCCGGCTCAAAAAGCCCTAATTAATTTACAAAACAAAAAAGTATATGAGAAAAAATTACTCAAAAAAGTATGTACTTCTGTGTGCGTTTCTGATGCTGTCATGTATGGCATTTGCACAAACCGGCGGTATAAAAGGAAAGGTAGTTGACGAAACCAATCAACCCCTTCCCGGTTCGTCAGTAAGTATTGATGGCACCACCATTGGTGCATCAGTCGACGTAAATGGTAACTATACCATTGCGCACCTAAAAGCAGGTACCTATACAGTTACCGCAAAGTTTTTAGGTTATGTGGCGCTCAAGAAAACTGTTACAGTCGATAACGGGATCGTTACCGTTGATTTCAGCTTACAACCTCAAAACACAAGTTTGAATGAGGTGGTCGTGATTGGCTACGGTACTGTAAAGAAAAAGGACCTGACAGGAGCTGTGTCGACGGTCACCGCGAAAGATTTCAATCAGGGCGTTGTTACCACCCCGGAACAATTAATACAAGGTAAAGTATCCGGTGTCGAAATCACTTCAAATAGTGGCGCGCCTGGTGCAGGAAGCACTATCCGTATCCACGGCGGCGCATCTATTACAGCAAGTAATGATCCGCTTATTGTTATTGATGATGTTCCTGTTACTAATACAGGTATTGGAGGTGTTGCAAACCCTTTAGCTACTATTAACCCTGATGACATTGCATCATTTACTATATTAAAAGATGCTTCAGCCACTGCAATTTATGGTTCGCGAGCTTCAAACGGCGTAATCATTATTACCACTAAAAAAGGAAATGCCAGCGATAAATTAAATGTGAACGTCAGTACCGTAAATTCGCTTTCTAAAATTATTAAGGAGTTTCCTGTACTCAGCGCCGCGCAATTTCGCAATGTGGTACAAACACAGGACCCGGCGCAGGTTGGGCTGTTAGGCAGCACAAGTACCGACTGGCAAAAACAGATTTACCAGCAAGCTATAGCCTCTGATAACAATATAAGCTTTACAGGTGGCATCAAAGGTTTACCTTATCGCTTATCGGTAGGCTATTTAGATCAGGATGGTATTTTAAAAACCGACAATTTGAAAAGAACTTCCGTTGCTTTAAATGTAAACCACGACTTTTTTAACAAAAGTTTAAAAATAGACCTTAATTTTAAGAGCAGTTATTCTGAAAGTGCTTTCGCAAACCAGGGAGCAATAGGTTCAGCTGTAGGTTTTGACCCAACACAGGCAGTTTACTCGGGTAACACTAACTATGGGGGTTACTTTGAATGGCTTGATGTTAATGGAAAGCCAACCGGGCCATACAACCCACTGGGCTTGCTAAAGGAAAGTGTAAACAACGGATATGCCACCAGGGAATTGGGTGATGTTAGTTTAAATTATCTCTTTCCCTTTTTAAAAGGATTACAGGCCAACGCTACCTTTGGCGGCGATCTTTCCAACGGTATGGGAAATAATTTTACTCCGGCAACTGCAGCGTCGAGCTTTGCAGGCGGTGGCAATTATGACCAATATTATAATAAAAATTACACATACAACACCGACTATTATTTAAAATACGTCAGAGACTTTAAAGATATCAAGAGCCACCTGGATGTACAGGCAGGATATTCATACCAGTTTTTTTCGTTTTACACCAGACCCGAGGCTAACTATAAAGCCGACCGCACAACCGTTAACACAGTTGCGCCTACAATTAGTCCGAATCCGGGGCAATATGATCTTGAATCGCCTTTTGGCCGTTTAAATTTTGATGTTGACGGAAAATATTTACTGACAGCAACCATCAGGGACGACCGTTCATCACGGTTCGGACCCGCAAACCGTAATGGTTATTTCCCATCGGTAGCTTTAGGCTGGCGCATTAAGGAAGAGCCTTTCCTGAAAGGTATTGATGTGCTTTCGGAATTGAAATTACGCGGAAGTTATGGTGTAACTGGCCAGCAGGACCTAGGTACTAATTATTTCCCTTACCTGGCTGTGTATGAACAAAGTAATGGAGGTGCCGGCTACGAATTCGGTAATACCTTTACAAATTCACTTCGTGCCGATGCTTACAACTCCGATTTAAAGTGGGAATCAACTGCTACCACTAACATAGGTCTTGATTATGGCTTTTTGAACGGTAGGATAAACGGCGCCATCGACCTTTATTATCGCAACACAACCGGCTTATTATTATTTACCCCAATTCCGGACGGTACTAATTTGAGCAACTATGTTAATGCAAACATTGGCAATCTGGTTACCAGGGGCATCGACTTCAATGTCAACGTCATTGCTATTACCAATAAAGATATTAACTGGACATTAGGTTACAATGTTTCATTCAATAAACGTATAGTAACCAACCTTTCGTTAACCAAAGACCCTACCCTTATCCTTCCTACCGGAAACATCAACGGTTTGGGTAATACCATACAAATCTTTAAAGCAGGGGCTGCACCTAATTCATTTTATCCTTTCCAGCAGGTATACGGCCCCAACGGCGCACCGCTTGAAGGCGTTTATGTTGACCGTAACGGTAATGGTTCTTCTGTTGATGATCAATATATTTATCAGCAGCCAAATCCAAAGGTGTTTATGGGCTTTAATTCAAATTTTAGATACAAAAAATGGGATCTTTCATTTACACTGCGTTCCGAGTTAGGGAATTATGTATATAATGATGTAGCCGCTGGTGCAGCTTATAACAATGTTAAATCTCAGAATACACCTTCGTTAAATAATCTTCCTGCCAGCATTTTAAAAACCAATTTCCAGAATGTACAACTATATTCTGATTATTTTATCGAAAATGGTTCTTTCTTACGTATGGATAATGCTAACTTAGGGTATGATTTTGGCAAGATAGCCAAAGTGGGTACCCTGAGAGCTTCGTTCAGCGTACAAAATGTATTCATAGTAACCAAATATTCCGGTCTTGATCCGGAAGTTAACGGCGGTATTGATAATAACATATACCCACGGCCGCGAATTTATTCACTTGGGCTAAACCTTGGCTTTTAAACAAAAAATGCGACGATGTTTAAGAATAAGAAAACAGAAAAGTATTTAAAAAGATATAACATTATGAAATTAAGACATTTACAAAAACTGGCGGCCTTTATGGTTATTGCGCTGCTGGTAACGGTCACTTCATGCAGAAAGAATCTGACTCCTATTGGAGAAACAACTACTGCGAATGTGTACACCAATTTTGGCAACTACATACAGGTTTTGGCGAAACTGTATGACTCCTTTGCTATCAGCGGCCAAACAGGCGGCGCAGGAAACCCGGATATTGCCGGGATTGATGAAGGCTTTGGTAACTATTTACGCGAGTATTTTAATATGGAGGAGTTAACCACTGACGAAGTTTCAATTACCTGGAACGATCACACCATCCATAATTTTCACGATATGACCTGGGATAAGAACGACATATTTATTTCAACCATATATGATCGTATCTATTATCAAATATCGTTGGATAATGAATTCCTTCGTAATACTACCGATGCTTCGTTAGCAAAAAATGGCATTACCGGAGCCAACGCTGCTGCTGTTAAGCAATACCGTGCCGAGGCGCGTTTTTTGAGAGCTCTGGCTTATTCACATGCTATTGATATTTTTGGTGCCGTTCCTTTGGTAACCGAAAACGACCCGGTAGGTGTATTTTTCCCGGTGCAAAAATCGCGCACTGATGTATTTAATTATGTGGTTAGCGAATTACAGGCTATTGACGGTGACCTTGGCGCTCCGCGATTTTCGTACGGTCATGCAGATAAAGGTGCGGAATGGGCATTATTGGCTAAATTATATTTAAATGCCAAAGTGTACACCGGTACAGATCAAAGCACAAATGCTATTACATATGCAAAAAAAGTAATTGGAGCGGGATATGCACTTGAGCCGCATTTTGCCAATATGTTCAAGGCTGACAACAATCTTTCAAATGAAATGATATTCCCGATTGAGTCGGACGCGATACACATACAGGGATACGGGGGAGTGACTTATATATTGCACGCTGAGATGGGAGGACTGATGAATCCCAGTGATTATGGAGCTGTTGGATCGGGTCCGGCCTGGGCAGGTTTCCGCACAACCGCCACCTACGTGTCATTATTTCCGGACGCGAGCGGTGAAACTGATACCCGCGCTATGTTTTTCACAAACGGACAAAGCTTAAGTATGACCGACGAATCTGATTTTACCAAAGGATATGCAATAACAAAATTCAGCAACCTTACGTCTACAGGTGCGTTGGGAGGAAATGACCCAAGCGTAAATTTTGTTGATACTGATTTCCCGGTTTTCCGCCTGGCAGATATGTACCTCACCTATGCAGAGGCGGTTTTACGTGGTGGAACAGGTGGCGACATGGCGACAGCACTTAATTATGTTAATGCTATTCGCACAAGGGCCTATGACGGCAGCACGTCAGGTAATATAACTGCCGGCCAGTTAAATTTAGCCTTTATCATCGCAGAAAGAGGACGCGAATTCATGTTAGAGGGACAGAGGAGAACCGATCTGATCCGCTTTGGTCTATTTACTAAAGGATATAACTGGCAATGGAAAGGCGGCGTTTTAGCCGGTACCGATGTTGACGATTTCCGCAACCTGATGCCTATACCGCAGGCTCAAATTGCGCTTAACCCCACTTTAAAACAAAACCCCGGTTATTAAAATTTGATAATTGTGAACATTGATATTGAGTTAATTAAAAACAAAATGAAAAAAGTTTTAACAAAATTTTTGGCCATTGGCAGCGTAGCGCTGCTAATGTTCGCATCGTGTAAGAAAGAAGGAACGCTGGCAACTTCAAACGGAGGGAAAGCGGGAACGCTGAGCGCTTCAGCATCAACGTTGATATTGGATAAAACCAAACTTAATGACCCATCAACAATTATCTCCTTTAATTTCACCCAGGCCGACTATGGTTTTAGTGCAACAGTAACCAACGCACTTCAAATTGATTCGATGGGTGATAATTGGAAAAAACCATTTTCAGTAATTCTAAGTGCAAACAAACTTACTGCCGGTTATTCCACTGCTGATTTTAACAACCTTATTTTAAAACTTAACTTAGCAGGTGGTGCTGTTGGCCAGGTGCAGGTACGTATTGCGCATTCCATTTCAACTGCAATAACACCTGTTTATTCAAATGTGATAAACCTTACTGTTACGCCATTTGATTTAACCTCATACCTTTGGGTTCCGGGAGCCTATCAGGGTTGGTCGCCGCCAAGCGCACCGCAATTGGTATCGCCGGTAAGTAATAACATTTATTCGGCTATTGTAAATTTCACCGGTGCTGACTTAACCTTCAAAGTAACCAGCGAAGCTGATTGGAACGGAACAAACTACGGCGCTGGCTCTGGTGCGGGCACAATAAGCTCAACTGGTGGCAATTTAACAGCTCCCGCTGATGGTGGCTTGCTGGTAACGGTAAACCTAACCGCCAACACCATCACCTTTTTACCCGAATGGAGTATTATTGGCGATGCTACGCCAGGCGGCTGGGGCGGTGATACCAATATGCTTTACGATTCTAAAACCAACACTTATTATATCACGGCCAAATTGGTTAGTGATGGTACCAATGCTATTAAGTTCAGGCTTAACAATGCATGGACGACCAACTTAGGTGGCAGCAACGGTACGCTTTCGTTAAATGGTGCCAACATCACCATTCCTGCTACCGGAGCAGGTGGCGCCATGTATGCCATTACGCTTGACCCAACTGCAAATACTTACACGCTCACAAAACAATAGAATATATACAGAGTTGATTAATTTGAAAGCCCGCCTGGTGAAAACCAGCGGGCTTTTTGGTTGCTATAGTGCCCGAGTTTCTTGTGCGTAAATTAATAGCCTTAAATTGCTTAATAGTAAATTATTGTTGCTATATTGTTCATTATAACTAAATCTTAAATAATAATGAATAATCTAAACAAAATCACAATTTTAGCCATGTTGGCTTTTTTTATTTTAACCGGTTGTAATAAAGAAGTAATTACATCCACCAGCAAACCGGTATTGCACGGTAACGATTTCACCGGGGTTGATGCTTCAGTAAAAGATTCTGTTATGGTAATGACCAGCTTTGGCCCAAGGCTAAGATCTGACGTTCATACAATTCCTGTCGGCCATCGTTTAAATTTTGCTGGTCAGCATTTACAGGAAGTTGACATCGCAACCGGAAAATTAATCAACGACTTCGGCATACAGGCACCGTTAAAATATCTTCTTTCAAACCAGCAAGCCAACGCAAAACCGCACACAATTAATCAGTTAAATGCTGCGAATAATAATACAAAATTAACAAATACCATAGTCCCTGCCGGCCCCGCTTCCGGGAGTTGGAAAACATGGGCCGGAACCTCGGACGGAAAAAACGGCACCATAACGAGCCTGGTGAATCCAAGTTTTTCAACAACATGGGTTGTACCTTCGTATCCGACAAATATGCACGACAACCAAAATTTTTTTATATTTAATGGGCTAACCGCTGCAGATAGTTCAAATATAGTACAACCTGTTTTACAATTCGGTGATAACGGGGTGAGCGGAGCCTCTCCCACAACCTGGTCTATATTTAGTGAATTCGCCTCCTGTAATAACTGCGGCACCGCTGTTACCACGGCCACTCGAGTAAATCCGGGAGATCATTTAACGGGAACACTTACGCTTTCTGGTATGCCCGGAGCAGATGATTACACATCGTCATTTTTGTTAAACGGCAGCCCGGCAGCAAATTCCGTCCTCTCTGGATCAGTGGCCGTCGGCCTTCCATTTGCACGTTACTACGTTACCCTTGAAGAATATCGTGTATTGAACGGTGGGGATTATCCGACAGATAACTATGTGGCTATGTCGACCCCGCTGGTTAAGAATTTGGTAGCTGATACCAACACAACGCCGCCGCCTAGCTTTGGGGAACACACGGTAGTAACCAGCACTAACGAGGCATTGCTGTTTTTCCGCGCGGCGCCTCTCCCGGTTCCAGTCATCAGCTACCCAACTCCCGATGCATTCCTGATCAACACGTATAATTCTTTAAGTCCTGTTAATACCGGCGGCCCGCCCAACGCTTATACAATAAGCCCTACCACCTTGCCTGCGGGGCTAACTTTCAACACAGCTAATGGCATTATCTCGGGCACCCCAACCAGCGCATTTCCTCCAACGAGTTATACCATCTCGGCGCAAAACAGGGTTGGTACCGGAAGGGCAACAATATCCTTATCCGTTGTAACCACCCTCGCCCCGATAATTGCGTATCACACACCGCATATATTTACGACCAATACACCCATCACAGCTTTAAATCCAACAAACACGGGAGGTACGCCCGTTAGCTATTCTATAAGCCCATCACTACCCAGCGGTTTAATAATTGATCCTATTACTGGTATTATACATGGTACCGCACCAGGTTCGGCATCGCCGCCCACAAACTACACGGTAACGGCCACCAATTCCTATGGTAGCGGTACCGCCCCGGTGAATATTGCCATTTTTAGTCCTTACACAATTATTGTCTCATCAACTTCTGCGCTTTCGACATATTACACTTTGACAGTTAACGGGAGTCTTTTTTCAGGCACAAACCGGGTAGCATCCAATAACCCCAATACAATACCCGGAGTAATATACCCTACGACAAGCTCAACTGTAATTTTTCAATACGTAACAGGTACTCCTCCCACATCAGCAACTTTATATCCATCTGGGTTGGCCCCAATTAACGGCATAGTCAGCGGAAGTACGATAACATTTACCGGTGTCAATTTAACGGTTGGCACGTCATGCCAGATATATATTAATATTTGATGCAAATTAAAATTATGCAAAGGCCCGCCCGGTGAAAACCAGCGGGCTTTTTTGCTATATTTTACCGGCCTGCCCGGCTAATAACCAGATTGGTATATACAATGACCTACTTGGTGTAATTTATTTCGGAATAGCGCAGTTTAAAAGTATTTTGAAGCCATAAACCACTAAACACAAAAGTTGTATGAAAAAAAACTATTCGCTGCTCTCGCTGCTGCTTATTATCATGGTGATTGTAGCCGGCTGTAAAAAAGACCAAAACTCATCAGTAACAAAACCCGCGGCAACCGCTAATGCCTCCAAAAAAACCAACCTGGTGTTATTTCCGGGGGCCGGATGGGTGCCCGCAGATGAAGTACACCTGATTGAGCCTGGCAACTACCTGGCACGGCAAAATGATCACATTTTAAAACTACAGAAAGGCACCAATAAACTGGTAGCCGATTTTGGCATATTTAAACGCCCGGAAGTTGTTGCTCCCTCGGGTAATGGCACCCCATCCTTAAATCCAGGCTTTAGCTCCCTGGCAACTGTAATACCGGGCAGTGCCAACACCCCTAACTGGATAACTTATGGCAAATGGGTAAATCCCGGTACTTTGGGGGCTATCACAAGTTTTCACACCAACTATATAGTGCCGTCAAACCCGGTAAACACTACCGACGGGCAAACCTTGTTTATTTTTAATGGCCTGGCAAACTCAACACTGACAGACGTTTTAGAACCGGTTTTACAATGGGGGAGTAACTCGGCAGCAACAGGTGGCGGTAACTTTTGGTCGGTAACCAATGTTTACTACGTACCGGGATCGCCGGGGTTTTATGCCTATACCACGCCTGTCTCCGTTGCTGTAGGAAGCAGCCTCGAAGGTTTATTAACTTACAATGGCACCCAGGCCGATGGTTCCTATGATTATTCTTCGGCATTTGTAGGAAAAAGCAATATCCTTACGCTGATAGAAGGAGTTACAGCAAAAGGCGCTGGTGTTAGTTCAACCATCAGCACAGCTACTGCACCATTTATCCCGCAATTAACCGTTGCAACCGAAACCCTGGAAGCTTTCAGTGCCACCGGCGGTTCGCCAACTTCGGTTAACGATTACCCGGCCGATCATTTGATACAAATGAAAAGCATCAGTATTACCAATGCTACCGGCACCCCGACCTTAAGTTGGACAGCAGTTAACAACGTAACAGCCTTTGGTCAGCAAACATCTGTTGTGAGCAACGCCAACCCCAACGGCGAAGTGGACCTTTTGTTTCATGCAGTTAAACCATCAATCACCTACCCTACCCCCGAAGTTTATCCGCAAAACACAGCTATTAGCCCCTTAAGCCCTACAAATACAGGCGGGCCGGCAACTTATACCGCCTCCGGTTTGCCTGCCGGGCTCGTAATAAACCCCAGTACCGGCGTTATTACAGGTACACCAACCGTATTGTCGGGTCCAACAGCCTACACAATTACAGCTACAAACGGCGGCGGAACCAGCACTTTTACCATCACCATAAGTGTTGTTGCAGCCAATATTAATTTCCAGATCACCAATAACAGTGCAACCAGCCTTGCTATAACGTTCACCCGGACTGACATCAGCCAGCCCAATATTAATATTACAGTGGGGGCAAGTTCGGGTACAACCCCTATTGGTATCCCTCCCGGCACCTACAACATCGGGTTTAATGATGCTATGATGCCATTCATCAGCGTTACCGTAACGCTCAACACTGGCCAGTCAGTGGGGCCAACACCCGGCGGATCGTTTACCGGTATAGGAATAGGGCCTACTACATCAATGACAGCCCATTAATAAATTTGTAAACAGGGAAAAATACTTCCACCCTAAAACTAAAAGGCCGCCCCGTGAAACACCGGGCGGCCTTTTATATTTAAAGCAGCAATTACTACCTGTTCTTTATCTCCACGTAATCGCGGTTGGTGGCGCCAACGTATATCTGGCGCGGGCGGCCAATTGGCTCTTTGTTGTCTTTCATTTCTTTCCATTGCGCTATCCAGCCCGGCAGGCGGCCCAAGGCAAACAATACAGTAAACATATCAGTTGGGAAACCCAATGCACGGTATATAATTCCTGAATAAAAATCCACATTCGGGTATAGCTTGCGCTCAACAAAATAAGGGTCTTTTAAAGCTACTTCTTCCAATTTTTTGGCTATTTCCAGCACCTCATCGTCCATTCCCAATTTTTCGAGGATATCGTCGCAGGCCTTTTTAATGATTTTGGCGCGCGGGTCAAAGTTTTTATAAACGCGGTGGCCAAAGCCCATCAGGCGGAAAGGGTCGTTTTTATCTTTAGCTTTCGCAATCCATTTATCTGTATCTCCCCCATCCTCTTTAATCTTCTCCAGCATTTCAATTACCGCCTGGTTAGCGCCGCCATGCAGCGGTCCCCACAAGGCAGAAATACCGGCCGATACAGATGCGTAGATGTTTGATTCGGACGAACCTACAATGCGCACGGTAGAGGTTGAGCAATTTTGCTCGTGGTCGGCATGCAATATCAGCAGCGTATTCATCGCGCTTACAATTACCGGGTCAATTTCAATATCCTCGGTACGCTGCCCAAAGGTCATGTGCAGGAAGTTGGTGACGTAATCGTATTTGTTTTGTGGGTAGATATAAGGATGCCCCAATGATTTTTTATAGATCCACGAAACGATGGTTGCCATTTTGGCCAGCATCTTAATAATACTCAAATGCTGCTCAGCCTCGGTTTGCACAGGTTTCAGCGACTCAGGATAAAAAGCCGACAATGCACACACCAGCGACGACAATTGCCCCATGGGA
>Ga0206865_1100_pt1 | contig 26510 bp, 16 predicted proteins | sample Alteio_BWOrgCont_39_FD_152628 | JGI IMG/M metagenome (GOLD analysis project Ga0206865, IMG submission 152628) | Enriched cells from forest soil in Barre Woods Harvard Forest LTER site, Petersham, Massachusetts, United States -... | ecosystem: Environmental > Terrestrial > Soil > Temperate forest >...
CCGCGCATTTGCATCCATTGTTAAAGGGCGCAAAAAGGCCGATAATATTACCGCATGGCTGGTCCCCGGATCGCATATTGTAGAGAGCCAGATAAAGGAAGAAGGTATTTTAGCTATTTTAAATGAGGCCGGTTTTCAACTGCGCCAGCCCGGTTGTTCGGCATGCCTTGCCATGAATGACGATAAGGTGCCCGCCGGTAAATATGCCGTGAGTACCAGTAACCGTAATTTCGAAGGCCGCCAGGGCCCCGGAAGCCGTACCTTGCTGGCAAGTCCGTTAGTAGCGGCTGCAACAGCTGTAACGGGTGTAATTACCGACCCCCGGGTGTTTTTATAATCAATAATCTGCAATACAACAATCCTGAAAATGGCTTACGATAAATTTACAATATTAACATCTACCGCGGTTCCGCTGCCTATCGAGAATGTGGATACGGACCAAATCATCCCTGCCCGTTTTTTAAAAGCAACCGAAAGGGAAGGTTTTGGCGATAATTTGTTCCGCGACTGGAGATATAACCCTGATAACACGCCTAAAAAAGATTTTATACTGAATAACCCAACATTTTCGGGCAAAATATTGGTGGGTGGCAAAAATTTTGGCAGTGGCAGCAGTCGCGAACACGCCGCATGGGCCATTTACGATTATGGGTTCCGCTGCGTGGTTTCCAGCTTTTTTGCGGATATTTTTCGTGGAAACTCACTTAATATCGGTATCCTGCCGGTACAGGTTAGGCCCGAATTTTTGGATGAAATATTCAAAGCTGTATTGGCTGATCCAAAAACAGAACTGGAAGTTAACTTGCCTGAACAGACCATTTCGATAGCCGGTACCGACAAAAAGGAATCATTTGCTATCAATACATACAAAAAACACAACATGCTCAACGGCTTCGACGATATTGACTATTTACAGGCAATGAGAGAAGACATTGATGCATTTGCTGCTCAAAGTATCTATTAACTACGTTCTTTCAGCAGTGCTTATCCTACTATAATGTCCCAGGTAAAACGTCATATCGAAATAATGGACACCACCCTGCGTGATGGTGAACAAACCAGCGGAGTGTCCTTCTCTTCATCCGAAAAACTAACTATAGCGCAATTATTACTTACCGAAGTAAAGGTCGACCGCATAGAGATTGCCTCGGCAAGGGTATCTGAAGGCGAATTCCAGGCGGTAAGCAAGATTACTGAATGGGCAGCAGCTAATGGTTTTATCGACAGGATAGAAGTACTGACTTTTACCGACGGAACAACTTCGGTTGACTGGATGATAAGGGCAGGGGCAAAGGTGATGAACCTATTGACCAAAGGCTCGTTAAACCACCTGACCTTCCAGCTAAAGAAAACACCTGAACAGCATTTTGCCGAAATTGCAGAGGTTATTACCTATGCGCAAAAAAATGGAATAAAAACAAACGTTTATTTGGAGGATTGGAGCAATGGTATGCGCAATTCGCCGGAGTACGTTTTTCAATACCTTGATTTTTTGGCTACCCAGCCTGTTGAAAGGGTATTATTGCCAGATACGCTGGGCGTTTTAACGCCGGCAGAAACAAGGCAGTATTTAACAGCTATTGTTCCGCGTTACCCGCAGATGCATTTTGATTTTCACGGGCATAATGATTACGACCTGAGTGTAGCAAACGTTTTGGAAGCGGTTTATGCGGGTGTAAAAGGTTTGCACCTTACCATAAATGGTATGGGCGAACGTGCAGGCAACGCGCCACTGGCGAGCACCATCGCCGTTTTGAATGATTTTGTGCCGGAAGTAACCACTTCGGTAGAAGAAAAATCATTGTACACTGTAAGTAAACTGGTAGAAACCTTTTCGGGTTTCCGGATCCCGGTTAACAAACCTGTTGTGGGCGAAAATGTATTTACGCAAACAGCCGGCATCCACGCTGATGGCGATAAAAAGAACAACCTGTATTTTAACGACCTGATGCCCGAGCGCTTCGGTCGCGAACGTAAATATGCGCTGGGCAAAACCAGTGGCAAGGCTAATATCGAAAATAATCTGCAGCAATTAGGCATTCGCCTGTCTGATGCCGATCTGAAAAAAGTTACCGAGCGCGTGATCGAACTTGGCGATAAAAAAGAAGTGGTAACACAATCGGACTTGCCGTATATTATTTCGGACGTGCTGGACAGCAATGCCATTGAGGAAAAGGTTCATATTAAAAACTACGTACTCACGCATTCCAAAAACCTGCGTCCATCAGTTACTTTAAGGATTGATGTGCATGGCGAAGTGTTTGAAGAACATGCCCAGGGCGATGGACAGTATGACGCCTTTATGAATGCCCTCAGAGAAGTCTACAAAAAGAAAAAACTCGAATTGCCCTTACTAACCGATTATGCCGTGCGCATCCCGCCGGGTGGTAAATCAGATGCCTTGTGCGAAACCATCATTACCTGGTGCTGCAAAAATGGCCGCGACTTTAAAACCCGCGGTCTTGATAGCGACCAAACTGTAGCGGCTATTATTGCCACGCAGAAGATGTTGAATATGATATAAAAACGTTCCGTGCGAAACTTACGAAGTCTTCAAGACTTCGTAAGTTTTACTAGCCTATTCCTGCAATCCACCCAATCTCCCTTTAACATTTATTGGCTATATTATTACAAATGTTTTATTGCACAATTAATTGTTGATGTATATTAGCCATCGGCATTGCTACCTGTGGTGCTTACCCAACTATATTTCATAAACCAATAAGATCTTTTAAAATGAATCAGCGCAGAGACTTTCTCAAAAAATTAGGATTATCAGCATTAGCCATACAACTGGCCCCACTGTCCGGATGGGCAGATGCAAAATTTGAGAAAGATAAAACGTATGACGGTCCTGTGCTTCGGGTAGCCATAATGGGCCTTGGAAGTTATGGTGAGCGCGTTGCTAATGCCATGAAATCGTGCGTAAAAGCCAAGTTAGTGGGGGTAATCAGCGGCACGCCTTCAAAAATAACGGATTGGCAAAACAGGTACAGTATCCCGGCAAAAAACTGTTACAACTATCAGAATTTCGACGAAATAAAAAATAATCCAGATATCGACGCGGTATATATTATTACACCAAATGGTTTGCATCGCGATGAGGCCATCCGCGTGGCGAAGGCGGGCAAGCATGTGATATGCGAAAAGCCAATGGCCATAAACGCAAAAGAAGGCCAGGATATGATTGATGCCTGTAACCAGGCCAAAGTGAAATTACTGGTAGGCTACCGGATGCATTTTGAGCCTAAAACGCTTGAGGTCATCCGGATGCGAAAGGCCGGTGAGTTTGGTAAAATAAAGTTTTTCCAGGGGCTGTCCGGCTTCACCATTGGCGATCCTACCCAATGGCGGTTAAATAAAAAGCTGTCGGGAGGTGGTTCTATGATGGATATTGGTATCTATTCCATCAACGGCGCACGCTACATGGTGGGCGAAGATCCTATTTGGGTAACCGCACAGGAAACAAAAACCGATACCGAAAAATTTAAAGAAGGCGTTGACGAAACGATAGAATTTCAATTCGGCTTTCCGAGCGGCGCGGTGGCATCCTGTTTATCAACCTACAGCATGAACAACCTCGATAAGTTTTTCCTGAATGGTACCGATGGCTTTGCAGAAATGCAGCCGTCCACAGGTTACGGCCCTATCATGGGGCATACGCACAAAGGCGAGCTAAACCAGCCAATTACCCTCCACCAGGCGGTGCAAATGGAAGAAATGGCCGAAATTATTTTTAACGGCAAACAACCAGTGGTGGCCATTGACGGATATGAAGCACTGAAAGACCTTAAGCTCATCGACGCTATTTACCTTGCGGCTAAAACCGGGAAAAAAGTAGAGGTTAGTTTGTAGGGAACGATCACGGATCACCCACCCACCAGTTTCTTCACATCTTCCAGCTTTCTGCAGCTGTTGGTGGTGATGATGTGGTTGCCGGTATTTTTAAAATAGCCCACAATAATAGCTTCTTCGGTATCATCATTAAAAATCTGATCAAAAGCAATCTCCGTTTCCGGAATGCCTTCAAAGTTTTTATCGTCGCTTGTTTGTTTAACCAGGATGTTTTTAAGGGCGACCGGCCGCCGGTTGCGCACGCTTACAGTGGTGCTTACCCCAAAAAGTACCTGTGGTTTTGTTTCCAGGCCGATGTTAAAGACATATTGTTCCATTTCCTCAAAATCGAGGTTTTGGCAATTGATATATAAACAGCCGTCGCGAATGCCGGTCACCTTGCCGCTATAACGGTGGCCTTCAGAGACGGAGCGTACTATCACCTGCCCGTTATCCAGCTCCTTTAAAATAAACGGCGTTTTAATAACGGCAGGGCTGCCGTCGCTTTTGGGATAGTAAAGGAAGTAATTGCCAAGGTAATAACTTTTAATAATGGCCATGGATGTACGGCTTAAGCCACTGCCTGATAATGGAAGCCTCGACAGGTTATTATAAAGATCTGTTTTTTGTTCCTGCGTTTTTTGCCACTGGTCCCATTCGGAAAAAGGTATCTGCAAAAAAACGGTTAATGCATTTATCTTTACATATTTGGCATCGCCGCCGCTCCAGTAACTTTGCAGGGTTTTGCCGCTTATCCAGTTAAAAACCCGGTACTCGCCAAGACCACCTATGTACCTGATAAAATCGTAAACGTGATTTGACCTTAAGGAACGTAAATGCTTTTCCAGGCTGTCTTTGCCGATGATCAGGCTCATTTCTACCAGGTCTGGGTTTACCTGTACTTCTTTACTGATTTGCTTATTAATCACTTTTGCTGCCAGGTTAAACTGCGTGCGGGTAAACCCCTGCCAGCCGTTTGTCCGCTTTTTGTTGTTTAGCGCAGCAATAATATCCGGATGTTCTTCAATAGCTGTTTTTAATTTTTCGGTTAACTGCATATAATTGTGATGATCTGATTTAAAAATATTCTTTTCGCCATCGCCGCACCCGCCATATCAAGCTGAAAAAATACGTCTCTTCAATAGTTGTTTTGTTATAAAGCACAGCAAATAAGCATCTTAAATAAGGGCTGGCCTGCGTGTGCTTTTGGTCAAACTTTTGACCAATAAATATACTAAAATTTGACTTAATTTAATATGCTGTAAATCAATGATTAAAGTATTTTACAAAAAATGTTTTGACTTATGTTTTGACTCATTTGACTTAACGATATTTAGATTTACAATTGATTACCTTAAACAAGGTGAAATTATATTGATCGTATCGGCATCTATCTACCGGTCGGTCATGTTTTAGTTTTAATAACAACAACCCAAACTATATTGAAAAATTTAAAATCAGAAACCTTACGTTAACCTCAAAATCACACCCATGAAGAAAACTTTACGTTTATTATTTTCTCTCCTGATCTTTTGGTTTGTTTGCATAGCCCCCCGATCGGTGATGGCCCAGGACCATGTATTAAAGGGAATTGTTCAGGATGCGCAAGGCGGCGCCTTGCCAGGGGCATCGGTTATTATTCAGGGCACAAAAGAAGGTATGAGTACCGCAGTTGACGGTAGTTTCTCGCTAAAATTACACGGCCCGGTGAATGTTTTAATCGTAACCTTCGCCGGTTTCGATAAAAAGACCGTCACGGTAAAAAATGAAGCCAGTATCGTCATCGTACTTGACGAATCAAAAGCCCTGCTTAAAGAGGTTGTTGTAGTTGGTTACGGCACCCAGCAAAAAAGCGAGGTTACCGGGGCCATTTCGTCCATTAAAAATAAGGACTTTAAAGACCAGCCGGTATCAAACTTAGCAGCCAGTATCGAAGGTAAGCTTTCGGGCATCAACGTTACACAACCATCTGGTACGCCGGGTGCAGGATTGCTGGTGAGTATTCGCGGTGCGCAAAATCCATTATATGTAGTTGATGGCGTGCCGATGGAGAGCGAAAGTAATTCGTCATTGGGGACATCTTATAATCTTTCGGGTCAATCAGTGGGCAGTGGACAAAACATCAGTTCCATATCCGACATTAATCCCGATGATATTGAATCGATAGAAATTCTGAAGGATGCATCAAAAGCAATTTATGGCTCACGGGCTGCTAACGGGGTAGTACTTATTACTACTAAACGGGGAAGAGCCGGCAAAACCACTTTTGATTTTAATGCAAACGTAGGCACACAGGCCGTAGAAAAGGAAATTCCGTTTTTAAACTCATTGCAGTTTTATAACCTCACCAATACGGCTATTGCAAATGATATTTGGATATACCATAATGATATAGCTACCAATAACCCCAACCCGCATTTTTCATTGGATGATTTGGAAAGTGTTGGCATACTGGATGCCAACGGCAAGCCCATCCCCAAGCCGGCGGCACCTTATTATGATTTAAGCAGCCACATCAACACCAACTGGGAAAACGCTATATTCCGGACGGCACCGGTGGCCAATTATGAGCTATCGGCACGTGGCGGCGATGACAAAACAAAATTCTTTATCGGGGGTGGCTATTTCGACCAGGAGGGCATCATTATAAACAACTATTACAAACGTTACAATTTCAGAGCGAACGTAGACAACCAGGCAACTGATAAAATTGCTTTTGGTACAAATATCAGCGCATCTTATTCGGATGATAAACGAAGCTTTAACGACAATACTTATACCGGTATAGTAACGAACGCATTAGGTGCATCGCCATTGATGCCGGTTTATTCGTCACCTGGTGTGTATGCTGATTTTGGCAACTACCAGGCCTATTGGCTGTCGGATAACCCTGTAAAATCAGCGAAGGAAATAAACGCCCATACGTTTACTGATCGTTTTATTGCCTCGGTTTATGGTGAATATAAGTTTAGTAAGGACTTTAAATTCAGAAGTACCTGGTCGGTTGATTATGACAATGTAAGCGATAATCAATATTTTTCGGCGCTTACGGTTGATGCACAAACTGATAATGGTAAGTTATTATTAGGCGACTCGAAGCATTTTACCTGGCTAAATGAAAACATGTTTAGCTATCAGCACCAGTTTGGCAAAAGCAACCTGAGTTTATTGGGCGGATTTTCGCAACAGCAAACCGAAATACAATTGCAGCAAAGCGAGGGCATTGGCTTTCCGCAAACCGGCAATGTGCAAAACATTAATAACGCCGCGCTTTCAACCAATATCCCTTTGCTTTATCCTAAGGTTTATTCGGATCTTAACTCATTTATTTCACGTGCTAATTATAGCTATGATGATAAATATTTGCTCGCGGTTATCATGCGCGCCGATGGTTCGTCGAAATTTGAGCCCGGCCACCAATGGGGATACTTCCCATCGGTATCTGCCGGCTGGAATATTGCGAATGAGCCCTTTTTAGCGGATAATAAAAATATCAATTCGTTGAAACTGCGCGCCAGCTATGGCTTGTCAGGCCAGCAGGATAACGTGCCCGATTATCTGAACTATCCTTACTGGGGAACAGGTAAATACAATGGCGCTGCGGGTTTTGTGCCTATAAACATACTACCATATACCCCGCTGACATGGCAGGTAAATACAACGTTTAACGTTGGCGTAGATTTTGAATTGTTTAATCATTTTGTAAATGGTTCGGTAGAATACTTTGTTTCCGATCAAACCAAACTGTTAAACCCATCACAGGTTGAAGGCACTACCGGTTTTCAAACCGTTTTTACCAACTCTGGAAAAATCAGGGACAGGGGGCTCGAAATTCAGCTGAGCACCAATAATATCAAAACAAAAGATTTCACCTGGACAAGTTCCTTCAATATCTCGTTCCTTAAAAACACTATTCTATCACTGGCTTCCGATAACCAACTGATCAGTTCCTATAACGACCAGTCGCCAACCAATATCTTAAAAGTTGGTGATCCTGTTGGCGAGTTTGTGGGCGTACGGTTTGCCGGTGTCGACCCGGCTAACGGCGATGCCTTATATTACCGCGCCGATGGAACCAAGGAACGAGCAGACCAGGTAAACTTTACTACGGATGCTACCACAATAGGCAGCCCAAGACCCACAGTTTTTGGCGGGTTTACAAATAACTTCAGGTACAAGAAGCTAGATCTGATGATTGCGACGCAATATAGTGTAGGCAACAAAGTGTTTAACCTTATCCGTACCACTTACGAAAGTTTGGGCTGGAGCAGCGGTTCCACACCAAGCGGGGCATATTTGGGCGGTGTTTACGCCAATAATGACACACGGGTACTTGGCGCATGGTCGCATCCCGGACAGGTTACCGATATCCCGCGGCCATCGTTTTTACTCCAAAACTATTTCCCCAATTCCGATGAGTTTTTGGAGAACGGATCTTTCTTAAAAATCCGCACAGTTAATTTGGGGTACACTTTTGGTAAAACAAAATACTTCAGCAACGTGAGGTTATATGTGCAGGCCGAAAATCTGTACACATTTACCAAGTATATCGGCTTCGATCCGGAAGTAAGTTCAACCGGCGGTGGTAACGATCAGACGGCCGGAATTGACTATGCCGCGTATCCGCCGGCCCGTACGTTTAGTTTAGGCCTTGACGTTAAATTTTAATCCTGCGAAAAATGAAAAATATAAAAAATATAATCCCCTTTAGTTTTATCATAGTCGTAGCGGTAATGGTTAACGGCTGCGCAAAGTTGCACCAGGTATCGCCCACTGCCGTACAGGGCCAGCAGCTTTTTACCGATTCAACAGGCTTGTCGGAGGCGGTGACAGGTCTTTACAGCACATTGGAATCATCCGATTATTATGGCGCTAACTACCTGATGCTTGCCGATTTGAATAGCGACAACGGTGTTGCCGGTGGGTATAACAATACTTCGCTGAATGAATTCGGGGCGTACAGCGTTACATCATCAAATATTTTTATCCAAAATACCTACGTGGCCATTTATAAAATGATCACCACTGCCAATAATGTTATGGCGGGAGAGGCCACAGTTAAAGGTGCGTCCACTGGCTACCTGAATAATGTGAAAGGGCAGGCGCTGACGTTAAGGGCTTTAGGTCACTTCGATTTGCTGCGGGCCTTTGGCTATCATTGGGACCTAAGTTCTCAGTATGGTATTCCGCTGGTTACAACTATTCAAACCAGCAACAGTGTTGTACCCAGGAACACGGTTGCTGATTGTTATGCATCCATTATCTCCGATTTAACATCTGCAGCAACCTTGTTGAGCAGTAACAGCAGCCGCGACCCGCATTACGTTAACCCGGCAATTGTGAACGCATTGCTTGCGCGTGTTTACCTGTACAAAAAGGATTACACCAACGCGGCAAAATATGCGTCGAAGGTTATAAACGATGGCGCTTTTTCATTGGTAAATACCGCCAATTATGTGGCTATGTATAACAACGGTGCAAAAACCTCAACTGAGTTTGTTTTTAATTTGCCTTTTGATTTTCAGAACCAGAGCGAGTACTACGCCACAACTTATGCCCGCCCGAATGCGGCCTCAACTGAAGTGCTTTTTATTGCCAATTCAGATCTGCAATCATTTTTCGAATCGAGGAACGGTGATGTACGTTATAATTTGATGGATACCACCAATGCCAACGGCTACCTGCGCACACTTAAATACAGCAGCGATGGTGAGTATAAGGATAACTCGGCATTGCTGATTCGTATCTCCGAACTGTACCTCATCAGGGCTGAAGCATCAGGGAGGGCCGCTGGCCTTGCCGATTTAAATATCATCCGCACCAATCGTGGCTTAAACGCTTTAACACCTGCCGATGTACCCGACAATGCTACCTACGCGCAGGCAGTTGCCGACGAACGCCGGGCAGAGCTCAATTTTGAAGGACACCGCTATTTTGACCTGGCACGGACGGGACAAATAAACAATGTTTTAGGTGTGCCGGCAACAAACTCGGCGTTCCCTATCCCGCTTCGCGAAATACAGGCAACACATGGCACGGTAGTTCAAAACCCGGGATACTAGTTAGGTGTGAATTGGTGAATGAGTGAGTGCCGGATTTGGAGAGTTAGTGAATTATGAAATAAAGAGTTATGGAATTAAATAATCAATGAATCAAACAAAAATATTATGACCCCTGATAATAGAAACTTTAAAAGCAATCACTAATTCACCAATTCACTAACTCAGCAATTATACCCCCATGGCACATAATTTTATATCCGGTTTTTTAAGGACGGCTTTTCAGGCAGCATTGCTTGAAGATAAAGAGGCCCTGGAAAACTATAACGAATGGCGCGAAAGCAGGCGCAGGTTTTTAAAACAGGCTGCAATAGTTGGCACAGGTGCAGTAATGGCGCCGCCTTTATTAGGCCTGGCATCCTGCGGAAAACCTGCGACAAATAATATAGCTATAATAGGTGCCGGTATTGCCGGATTAAATGCCGCATATCAATTACAAAAACAAGGTATTAAAGCCACGGTTTACGAAGCATCGGGCCGTATTGGCGGGCGAATGTATACGCTGAGGGATCAATTCGGACCAGGTTTAACCACTGATGTGGGCGGCGAATTTGTAGATACTACCCACGCCGATATCATCCAGTTGGTTAAAGAACTCGGCTTGTCTTTCTATGATTTGCGGACAGATAGACTGCAGCGGAAAACGCTTCATTTCGGCGGGAAAGAATATAGTGAAGAAGATTTAAAGGATGTGCTTAAGCCATTTGTGGGCCAATTGGTAAAAGATATTAAATCGCTGCCGGAAGTCATCAGCTATAAATCGGCTGATAAGTTCCAGCATCTCGACCAGCAAACCATAACCGGGTATCTTACCTCGATTGGCATAAAAGGCTGGTTGTACGACTTTTTAGTGGTTACGCTTACGCGTGAATACGGGATGGAATCGTCTGTTCAGTCAGCAGTAAACTTCCTGATCATGTTTGAGCCGCCGGTATACACCAAACCAGGATACGAGTTGTTCGGCGATGACCACGAAGTATTTAAAATAAAAGGCGGAAGCGCACATTTAACCGATACGATTTATCAAAAAGTAAGTTCATCGGTAAAAACAGGATATAAGCTTACTGGCGTAAGTCCCGGTTCGACACAGGGTTATGATCTTAAGTTTGATTACCAGGGTTCGCCGACAACTGTAAATGCCGATCATGTAATTATGGCGATACCTTTTACCATCCTCCGTAGTATAGACTTTGCCGTGCCAATGCCCGATGGTAAAAAGAAATGTATTAACGAAATAGGTTATGGAAATAGCAGTAAAGTTTTCATCGGCGTAAAAAATAAATCGTGGCGTGCCAAGGGCAGCCAGGGCTATACGTTTACCGACCTGAGTTTTGGCTGCGGATGGGACAGCAGCCAGATGCAATCAGATGCTGAGGGAAGTTTCACCGTTTTTGGCGGAGGCGATTTTAGCGATATGGTAAACGGCAAGAGTGCTGATGAACTAACCAAAAAGTTTTTGCCCGATTTTGATAAGATTTTTCCCGGGACCGGTAAAGCATATAGCAACAACACAAGCAAGTTTTGTTGGCAGGTGAATCCTTATTCGATGGCTGCCTACAGTTCATTTAAAGCCGGGCAATGGAGCACCCTTGCAGGCTGGGAAGGTGTACCCGTTGGAGAAATATATTTTGCAGGTGAACACGTAAGCCGTGAATTCCAGGGGTATATGAACGGTGCGGCGCAGACAGGCAGGGTGGCAGCGGAAATGCTGGTGAAATCAATGACGGAGCAAAAGTGATGGGTGAGAAGTGATTGGTGAGTTGTGAATAGATAAAACAATATAAACCTGGTCGTATAGGGCCAAATATTTGTATCAATTATGACAAATGCGGATAAGACCCCATCGGGGTCAAATATCGGTAGCAAAGAGATTTTAGACCGCAGGAAAGAGTTTGTACCGAATGCCATTGGCATATTCAATCCATCAACTGCGATAAGCGCCAAAGGGGCGGTAATTACTGATGCTGATGGTCGCGAAATGATTGATTTTGCCGGAGGGATCGGCGTAGTAAACGCAGGCCATTGCCCGGAGCCGGTTGTTAAAGCCATTGCTGATCAGGCTGCAAAAATGATCCATTGCAGCTTTAACGTAGCCAGCTACGACCTGTATATGCAGGTTGCAGAAAAGCTCGCCAATCTTTTTCCGCATGGTGAGCAAACCAAAGTAATGCTTACTAATTCCGGCGCGGAAAGTGTGGAGAATGCGATTAAAATTGCCCGCCAGGCAACCGGTCGGCCGGCAGTTATTTGCTATGGCGGCGCATTCCATGGTCGCACCATGATGAGTATGACCTTAACTTCGAAAGTAGGTTATAAATTGGGCTGCGGCCCGTTTGCCCCCGAGGTTCATCGTATCCCTTTCCCCGACTACTACCGCTACGGAAATGGCCTCGACCAGGATCAGTTTTCTGATATTCATTTGCGGGAACTTGAAGACTTTTTTCATACCAATGTCCCTGCTGAACAAGTAGCAGCTATCATTATTGAACCCGTACAGGGCGAAGGTGGCTTTAACGTAGTTCCGCAAAAATACCTCAAGGGATTGCGTAAAGTATGCGATAAGTACGGTATCATGCTCATTTTAGATGAGGTGCAAAGTGGTTTCGGACGCACCGGTAAGTGGGCCGCGTATCAGCATTACGATGTTACACCAGATATCTCAACCTGGGCGAAAAGCCTGGGCAGCGGAATGCCCATTGGCGCAGTAATTGGCAAAGCGCATATCATGGATTCCTGCAAACCGTCGACGATTGGTGGCACCTATCCCGGTAATCCGGTTTGCTGTGCGGCTGCCCTGGCTACCCTCATTTATATGGAGGAAATTGACATCAACAAACTTGGCGAAAACGTTGGAGAGATTGTACGAAATCGATTCGACCATTTAAAGGAGCAATTTGGCGCCATAGGCGATGTGCGCGGATTAGGCGCCATGATGGCATTCGAACTGGTAAAAAACAATGACCCTTTTCAGCCCGATGCTGAGCTTTGCAAAAAATTGATAGCCTATTGTGCCGATAATGGTTTAATAGTGATCAACGCAGGTATAAATGGCAATGTGATCCGGATACTGAGTCCGTTGGTTATCGAAGAAGAATTACTGCAAAAAGGCCTGGATATTATTGAAGGCGGCCTGCATCAGTTATTAGGCGATCAACAAAAGATTAGCGCCACGGTAAAATAACCATCATCAGTGTAATCAATAACAATCGGTGAAATCACAAAAAGTAATAATCGGTGAAATCACAAAACAAAATCGGTGAAATCAAAAACATATAATCGGTGAAATCAAACAAATATCAACAATACATCAATGGCTCGTGGGTAGAAGCGGTGGATAAGCAGTTATTGCCCTTGATTAATCCGGCAACAGAGGAACTCATCGCCGACATAAGTTTTGGTAACGAAAAAGATGCTTTGCTGGCTATTGATGCCGCACAAACTGCTTTTAAAACCTGGAGCAAAACAACGCCCTATTACAGGGCCGAAATATTAAAAAAAGCCGCCGACTACCTTCGCCAGCATCTGGATACTATTGCCCATGATATGGTTGTAGAAAGTGGTAAGCCTTTATTAGAAGCACGTGGGGAATGGACAGTGGCCGCCAATTTACTGGAGTGGTATGCCGAAGAAGGAAAAAGGGCCTATGGCAAAGTAATACCCACTAATCGTGCAGATAAACGCAGCTCGGTGATCTACCAGCCAACGGGGGTTATCGGCATCATTACTGCATGGAATTTTCCCGCTTATAATCCGGCTCGCGCCTGGGCTGCGGCACTGGCAGCTGGTTGTACAGTGGTAGCCAAGCCTTCCGAAAGCACGCCGTTATCGGCTTATCACCTGGTTGATGCACTGGCGAGCGCAGGTTTACCTGCCGGGGTGCTTAACCTGCTGATTGCACACGCTGCACCTGTAGGTGAAATGATGCTGGATGATGCACGTGTAAAGAAGATCAGTTTTACCGGCAGTACCCGTGTTGGGAAAATTTTGATGGACGGCGCCTCCCGTACCAATACCAAGCTGTCGCTTGAATTGGGTGGCAACGCGCCGGTTATTATTTTCGACGATGTAGACGTCGATGCCATCGCTAAAGCCGCTTCCATAGCCCGTTTCCGAAACAACGGACAGGTTTGTGTGGCACCACAGCGGTTTTATGTGCACAAAAATATTTACGACCAATTTGCCAACCTGGTTAGCCAATATGTTTCTGAACTAAAGGTAGGAGGCGGTTTCGAAGAAGGGGTAAACGTTGGCCCACTAATTACCAGTAAGCAACGCGATAGCGTAGTAGCCTTGCTCGAAAAATCGAAAGCAGAAAATGCAACTATACTTACCGGCGGACATCAGCCTGAACGCGGCGGCAAAGGTTATTTTATTCAACCGGCGGTAGTGAGTGGACTCGATCAAAACTCAAGTCTGGCCCGAAATGAAATATTTGGCCCCATACTTCCACTTTTTAAGTTTGATGACCTGGACGACGCCCTGGCAAAAGCCAACGATACGGAATATGGCTTAGCGGCCTACGTGTTTACCAATAATTTAAAAACGGCCATCAAAGCTTCTGAGGGCCTGGAATTTGGTATCGTCGGCATAAATGAATGGGCCGCTCATGGCACCGAACTTCCCTTCGGCGGCTGGAAACAAAGCGGCCAGGGCCACGAAAGCGGCAGCGAAGGTTTATATGAATATATGGAGAAGAAGCTCATCAGCATCGGCGGTATCTTTTAATTAAAACATAAACAACTAACTCACTAATTCACCAACTCACTAATTCAATAACTCCCCCATGGCCTACGGCGCAATAGCATTAATACCACCGGCAGTTGTAATTATACTTGCCATAAAACAGCGGACATCGTTTGAGCCTTTGCTCATCGGCTGTTTGGTGGGCTACGCTATTATTGGCTATCACGACCGTACAAATGTGTTTACAAATTTTGTTAAGTCGTTTGAGGGGGTAATGGGAAAAGAAGATTCAGTATGGGTGATATTGGTTTGCGGTCTCTACGGTTCGTTAATCGGCCTGATGGTTCGCAGTGGGGGCACCCTGAAGTTTGGCGAGTGGGCTTTAACACGTTTAAAAACCGAGAAAAGCGCGCTGATGGGCGCCTGGGGATTAGGTCTTTTTATTTTTTTAGATGATTATCTGAGTGCTTTGACCGTAGGCCTTTCCATGCGTAAAATAACCGATGCTTTTAAAATACCGCGCGAGAAACTGGCATATATTGTAAATACCACCGCACCGCCATGGTGCGTGATCGTACCCATATCAACCTGGACAATTTTTATTGCCAATATCCTGGAAACCTCGCACGTAGCACCTCATGGCAAAGGCTTATCTACCTATTGGAAGATGATTCCTTATGTTGCGTATGGTTATATATCGGTACTGATAATTCCCTTGTTTATCTATGGCGTTTTCCCCTGGTTCGGCAGGATGAAAAAGGCAGATATAAGGGCAAAGGAAACCGGAAGACTGACCGAATCGGAATTTAGTGACACCGCATCTTTGGATATCTCGCCCATGAACCCCGATAAGCAATCAAAAGTGATCTACTTTTTGCTGCCGATTTTTGTGCTGCTTGTGGCCACCATATTTTTCGATATCGATGCCTTAAAAGGCGTGATGATCGCAGTAGCATTCACCTTTATTTATTATATGGTCATCAAATTGGGCACTTTTAAACAATTGTCCGAAACGATGTTTGGCGGATTTAACTCCATGGTTTACGCGCTGGCTATTTTGATGATGAGCTATGTGTTAAAGGATGTAAACGATAAAATGGGACTTACGCAGTATGTACTTCACTCAGCATCGCCTTATTTAAACAGGGAGTTTTTGCCGGTTATTGTATTCGTATCCTTGTCGCTCATTTCGGTAACAACAGGTTCGTCATGGGGGCTATATGCCATCGCCATTCCGCTGGTTGTTCCACTGGCGCAGCACTTTAATTCAAACGTATTGCTCAACTGCGGCGCGGTGATCAGCGCAGGGGTATTTGGCGCAAATGCCTGTTTATATTCTGACGCAACGGTGCTCACGGCGCAAAGTACGGAGTGTAACAACCTCGATCATGGCTTGTCGCAGATGCCCTACGCCTTGATTGCTTTTGTTTTATCATCAGGTATGTATGTTTTACTTGGCTTTACCGTCCACTAATAAATTGAAAAATGCAAACCATTATTCAACCATATACTTTTACAGATAGCGCAGGTTTGCTGGTGCAAAATACCCGGGCTGAACACGCGGTTCAGCTTGAAGAACTGCAGCGGATCGTATTTCCGACGCTTGCCGATGATGAGCTTATTTTGGCAAAACACTATTTAAAACACCTGGAAATATTTCCGGAGGGCCAGTTTGTGATAACCGATAATAGTAGAGTAATAGGCATGACATCAACCATGCGCAGCGATCTCGACCTCAATAACCTGCAGCATTCTTTTAAAGAAACCTTTGCCGGTGGCTGGATGACTAACCATAACCCCGAAGGACAATGGCTATACGGTCTTGACGTAGGCGTTCATCCTGATTACCGGGGCAAAGGTTTGGCAAGGCTGCTATACCGGGCAAGGCAACACGTAGCCCGTCAACTGGGGTTAAAAGGACAAATTACGGTAGGTATGATGAGCGGTTATGGAAAAGTCGGGCATTTAATGAGCGGCGAATCCTATTACGGTGAGTTGATTGAAGGCCTTAGAACAGACCCAACTTTAACCCCGCAGATGAAAATAGGATTTGAGCCTATCGCTTTGATCCCGGATTATCTGAATGATCCGGTGTGCGGCAACTTTGGGGTGTTTATAAAAATAGATGCGGATAAGGAGGTTTGAGTCGGGAAAGTCCGAAAAGACCGGAAGATAAAAAGGTAAAGAGGCGCTTAATAACTACAATTTAGAGAAACATCACTTAATATAAAAAACTTTCGGACTTTCGGTCCCGATAGCTATCGGGATTCCGGACTTTTCCGACTAAAAACACAACATGTCATTCATAAAACTTAAAACAGCATTGCCCGGCCCTAAGGGACTGGCGGCTTTGGAAAGACGGAAAAATGCCCTACCCTCGGGTTTGGCAAAATCAACTGATATTGTGGTTGAAAGGGCAGAAGGCGCCCTTGTATGGGACGTAGATGGTAACCAACTGCTCGATTTTGCAGGTGGAATCGGGATGATCAACGTTGGCCATAGCAATGAGCAGGTGGTGAACGCCATAAAGAGCCAGCTGGATAAATATATTCACACCTGCTCGCTTGTGACCACCATGGAACCCTACCTGGACCTTGCCGAACTGCTAAACAGCATAACGCCGGGCGACTTTCCTAAAAAAACCCTGCTGGCGAACTCAGGTTCGGAGGCTGTTGAGAATGCAGTCAACATTGCAAAATATTATACCAAACGAAATGCGGTTTTGTGTTTCGAAGGTGCTTATCATGGGCGCACACTGCTAACACTTAGCCTCACCAGCAAATACGCTCTGTTTAAAAAAGGCTTCGGGTCCTATGTTTCGGATATTTACCGTATTCCCGCCCCAAATACTTATCGCGGGATTGAAGGTATGAGCGAAGATGATTATGTAGCCTTCTGCATAAAAAAACTTGAAGAAGCGTTTATTTCACAGGTTGATCCTGAATCGTTGGCGGCAATTATTATTGAACCCGTACAGGGTGAAGGCGGCTTTTTGCCGATACCTGATGCCTATCTACACAAGCTGCGTCAGGTTTGCGATAAATACGGAATTGTTTTTATTGCAGACGAAATACAGTGTGGTGCTGGCCGCACCGGTAAATTTTTCGCGGTAGAGCATAGTGGTGTAATTCCTGACATTATCGTTAGCGCAAAATCTATCGGTGCGGGGATGCCTATCAGCGCCGTTACGGGTAAGGCCGAAATGATGGATGCGCCACATTTAGGTGGAGTAGGCGGCACCTATGGTGGTAGTCCGGTGGCTTGCGTTGCCGCTATAGAAGCCATTAAGATTATAAAAAGCGAAGCCTTTTTGAAACGGGTTAACCAGGTAGGAGAGACGATCCGCATTACGCTGGAAGGCTGGAAAAATAAATATCCTTTAATTGGCGATGTTCGCGGGATAGGGGCCATGCGCCTGGTTGAGTTTGTAAAAGATCGCGATACTAAGGAACCAGACGCGGAAGCCACATTGGAAATCATAAAAGACGCGGTATCCCATGGTTTATTGATGATCCGCGCCGGCTTGTTCAGCAACTGTATTCGGCTGCTGCCGCCAATTGTGATCACCGACGAACAGTTAGCTGAAGGATTACAGGTTTTGGAAGATGCCATCGCGCGGGCGCAGGAAAAAAGAGCCGTGAAAATGACAACTTAAATTATTCAATAAGGAAATATCAGCAATGTCCTCCCTCATCATCCATAATGCAAACTTGCTTTCCTTTCACAAAGGATTTGGACCCGGCGAAGCTGATGCTATTGCTTTTGAGGATGGATTGATAAGGGCTATAGGAAAATGGGACGAACTGAAGCCCTTAGTTCATACAGGCACTGAAGTAATAGATGCCGGGGGTAAAACGGTGATGCCCGGGTTTAATGATTCACACATCCACATCTGGAAGGTTGGTAACCTGAAAACTTATATGCTTGATGTGCGCCCGGCAACAAGCCTTGACGAAATGCTGGGGATGATTGAAACGTATCACCGCCAAAATCCGGAGGTAAAATGGATAACTGCCAGGGGTTTTAACGAAGCGGGATGGGCAGCCGGCAAAATGCCTGATAAAAATGACCTGGACAAAGTAGTAAAGAATAAACCTGTTTTTGTCATCCGCACCTGCGCCCATATAGCCGTTGCTAACACCTGCGCTTTACAGGCGGCTAATATTACAACCGATACCCTTGTGCCGGCAGGTGGCGTGCTCCATAAGGGCGCCGATGGTAAACCGAATGGCGTTTTTTCAGAAACGGCGCTTGGCCTGGTTAGCAAGCATATTCCGCCTTATACCAGGGATGAGTTAAAAGTAATGGTAAAAGCCGCCCGCAAGGAATTGTTCAGTTTGGGCATTACAGCGGCAACCGATCCGGCGGTTGATCCGCTATTGCTGGAGGCTTATTACGAAATGAACGAGGCACGGGAACTCGGTTTCCGGTTAAATGCAATGCCCATTTTGCTGCCTGACGGTGGCGAACAGGCATACCTCATGCCACGGTATTATTCGTCGGATATGTTTAACGTAAACACAGTTAAGTTTTTTAGCGACGGTGGTTTAAGCGGAAAAACAGCGGCCCTTAAAAGGCCTTATAAAAATACAGATGAACATGGGGTGCTTCGCCTGCAAAAGGAACAATACCTGCAATTGGGCGTAGCGGCAATGGATAAGGGCTTAGGTTTGGCTACCCACGCCATCGGCGATAAGGCTATTGAATTTGTGGTGGATTGTTATCAGCGACTCAGTGGCTTATTCCCAGATACGATCAAGCGGATAGAACATCTTGGCTTGCCGGAGCAAAAACACCTCGAAACAATGGCTAAGCACCAAATGGCAGCATCCATGCAAACCATATTCATCAGCGAACTCGGAAAAAATTTCAGGCAATATCTTGACCAGGATTACCTGGATCAATGTTACCCTGTAAAAACAGTTTTGAATCATGGCATATTGACGGCCTTATCGTCTGACGCACCGGTGGTTGGCAATTTAAACCCGTTAAAAGGTACCCAGGCGGCAGTCACCAGGCTGGATAATGAAGGTTATGCCATCGCCCCGCAGGAAGCCATAAGTATATCGGAGGCTTTAAAAGCCTATACGTTGTCGGCGGCGACTATAAGCGGAACATCACAACATGGTTCGCTGGAGCCGGGAAGATTTGCCGATATTATTATGCTGAGCGATGATCCGCTGAAAATGCCGTCGGATAAATTAACGGATATTAAGGTTGAAACGACGTTTGTTGGCGGAAAATGTGTTTATGAATCAAATTAAGGAATCAGAAATGGCACGCCGACGCAAGGGCGCTGAAGGACCCCGGATTACCAAATACGGTAAGGCACTGTTGAATGACGAAGTATTTCCGTAGCTTTATACTAAACAAGGCCTTAGTTTTTTCTGCAATACCCTGCTCTCGCTGCTTTTATAAGTGGCGCATTTGTGAATTTATCAAAGCATTATGCTACAACAAGTTTTATCATACCAGGTAGCCGATAGTATCGATATTAAAATGTTTAAGTCGGCATTTAAGTCCGAGGTGTACTACAGCGATACCGATGAATTATTTTATCAAATTGAAGCCGATCAGTTCATCTATGTTTTTAAATACGGTGTTGTCTGCTTTTTAAATTACGATGCCGTAAAAATATCCGAGTTCCTGCGGCTGATCTCATTTTACTGCAAAAATAAATTCGACGAAAGCCTGATGGAAGAATTTAAAATTCAAACAAACTCAGGCCGTAATAAAATAGGATTTAACCTGATAGAGATCGCTGGTTCTGATACAGAAGTATTGCGGCTTATCATGTTAAACGTTTCCCAATCGGTTGCGCTCGATTATTACTACGAGCAAACAACCAAGCTAATGGAAGAAACCAATTATCATACCCAGATATTGGAAACCAAAGGTCGCCTTACCATTTCGGCCATCAACCTTAAAAAATTTATTGGTAAAACGCTGCTGCTTAAAAATCGCATCTCCGAGAATCTGTATATTTTTGATTCTCCACCGGAAACCTGGGATGATGAAAACCTTAATAAAATAGATAACGATCTTAAGCGGACGTTTGATTTGCAGGAGCGCTTCCGGAATATCCAGGAAGGGCTCAATATCATTAAGGAAAACCTCGAACTTTTTAAAGATTTGCTGCAATACCGCAATAGTTTCCGGCTGGAATGGGTAATCATCATCCTGATACTGATTGAAGTACTGGATATTTTTGTTCAGAAAATATTTAAGTAGCTTTGGTGTAAACCGGCTATGCGAAAAATCTCTCTCCTGTGCTTTTTTCTTCCTTTTTTTATCCTCTCCTGTAAAAAGGCGCCTGTTCTTTTTGAACAGGTTCCCTCGTCTTGGTCAGGTGTCCATTTTAATAATAAAATAACCGAGAATGATTCCATCAACCCGCTAAACATGGTAAATGTTTACAATGGTGGCGGCGTAGGTATAGGCGATTTTAATAACGATGGCTTGCAGGACATTTATCTTATCGGCAACCAGGTGCCCAACCGGCTTTATATCAATAAAGGCGATATGAAGTTTGTGGATGTTACCAAAGAGGCTGGAGTAGGTGGCCTGGGTGGATGGGGCCGCGGCGTGGCAGTGGTGGATATTAATAATGATGGCTTGCCTGATATTTACGTTTGCAATACTTTGTTAAATGACCCGGTAAAACGGCGTAATTTGCTATATATAAACCAGGGAGCCGATAAAAATGGCGTCCCTCATTTTAAAGAAATGGCTAAGGAATATGGCCTGGATATCACCGTATATTCAACAATGGCCTCATTTTTTGACTATGATAATGACGGCGACCTGGATATGTACTTAACCGTTAATGATGTAAAGGCTACCGATCACACCACCATTTTCAGACCCATTGTAAAAGATGGCTCCAGGAGCAGTACAGGAAGGCTTTATCGTAACGATTGGGATCCTGTGTTAAAACACCCCGTGTTTCATGATGTATCAAAACAAGCCGGAATATTGATAGAGGGGTATGGCCATGGCGCCACAACTGTTGATATTAACCGCGACGGATGGAAGGACATCTACGTAACAAACGACTTTTTGCCCGGCAATATATTATACGTGAATAACCACGATGGCACGTTTACCGACAGATCAAAAGAATACTTTAAGCATACATCGATGAGTGCGATGGGGCAGGATATTGAAGATTTAAATAACGATGGCTTGGCTGACGTATTTGAATTGGATATGTTTCCGGAGAATAATTACAGGCAAAAAATGTTCCTGAACGCAAACTTCTCCGAACTCAATTTTAATTTCGATCACTACGGTTACCAGTATCAATACAACCGCAATACCTTGCAAATTAACCAGGGCCCGCGGCCGGGACAAAATGATTCACTCGCCGCCCCCATTTTTAGTGAAACCTCGTTCATGAGCGGTGTTGCGCAAACCGACTGGAGTTGGTGCCCTATGATCACCGATTTTGATAATGACGGCTTCAGGGATATTGTAGTTACCAATGGTTACCCGCGCGATATAAACGACCACGATTTCAGGGTATTCAGGCACGACGCGTTTATCAATGCGCCAATACAGGAAGTGCTGGATCAGATTCCGGCGGTAAAAATCCCTAATTATGCTTTTAAAAACAGCGGCGACCTGCAATTTGCTGATGTTACAAAGGCCTGGGGTTTGGATTTACCCACATTTTCAAATGGGGCAGCTTATGCCGACCTGGATAATGATGGCGATATGGATATGGTGATTAATAATATTGATGACGAAGTGCTCATTTATAAAAATACCGCCCGCGAAAAAGAGAAGAGCAATAGTCATTATTTAAATGTGCAATTTTTGGGTGGTCCTTTAAATCGCGGCGGCATAGGGGCTTTGGCCGATATTTACTACGACCACGGCAAACATCAGGTGTACGAAAATACGCCATATAGAGGGTATCTATCAACCATACAAAACATGGCTCACTTTGGATTAGGGAAAATAAGTTCGCTTGATTCTGTGGTTATCAGTTGGCAAAATGGCAAAAAACAAATTCTTCAAAATGTGAAGGCAGACCAGGTGTTGAAAGTTGATATTGCAAATGCAATGGATAGCCAAACATTCAGTCAGCCGGTAATTAATAAGCAATCCTTGTTTAAAGAAGTAACCCGTTCGGTAGGGGTAAATTACACGCATAAAGAAGATAATTTTGAAGATTTCAGTGTTCAAAAACTGATACCGCACAAACTATCGCAATATACCCCGGCTATTGCCGTGGGCGATGTTGACGGTAATGGTTATGATGATATGGTTATTGGCGGAACATCACAATACCCTTCACAATTGCTATTGCAGCAACCAGACGGAAAATTTATTCAAAGAGACTTGTTGCCAAAAGGTGCCAATAACCCCTACGATCATTTTAAAGATGAAGGATTATTACTGTTCGATGCCAATGGCGACGGGTTCCCTGATCTTTACGTGGCCAGCGGCGGATATGCTAACGCGCCCAATACCTCGTATTACCAGGACAGGCTATACATAAACGATGGAAAAGGGAATTTTAAAGAAGCCGTTGATGCGCTGCCGAAAAACTTTGTAAGTAAGTTGTGTGTAAAAGCTGTTGATTACAACAAAGACGGCAAGCTTGATCTTTTTGTATCGGGGCGTGTAGAACCATCGCACTATCCAAAACCTGTTTCGAGCTTTATTTTGCGTAATGATAGTAAGGACGGCCATGTAAAGTTTACCGAAGTTACCGCTACGGTAGCGCCCGACCTGAAAAATATAGGACTTGTTTGCGATGCCATATTCACTGATTTCGACAATGACGGCTGGCCGGATCTGCTATTGGCCGGTGAATGGATGCCGGTTACGTTTTTAAAAAATGATCATGGTGTGTTTAAAAACGTAACAGCCGCTACCGGTTTAAAAGATAAATTGGGCTGGTGGAATTCGATCACCGCCGGTGATTTTAATCACGATGGTAAAATTGACTATATAGTCGGCAATGTTGGCTTAAATACATTTTATAAAGCCAGCGATCAGTTTCCGGTTTATATTACTGCGAAAGACTTTGACAATAACGGCAACTTTGACGCTATTCCATCGCTTTTTATAAAGGATAAAGAAGGCACGATGAAGGAATTTCCGGCTAACACGCGGGATGATCTCATTAAACAGATGATAAGCATGCGGCGAAAGTTTCAGAACTATAATTCGTATGCCACTGCAACAATGGACGAGGTGCTGACACCGGACATGAGGCAGGGAGCAGTGAGGCTGAAAGCCAATACCATGCAATCATGTTATTTGCAAAACAACGGTAACGGAAAGTTTACCATGACGCCTTTACCGCCGGTGGCCCAAACATCCCAACTGGACGGTATGGTGGTTGATGATTTTGATGGTGACGGAAACCTGGACATTGCCATAAGTGGTAATGATTATGGGACTGACGTGGCTACAGGCCGTTATGATGCTTTCAATGGCCTGGTACTTAAGGGCGACGGTAAGGGTCACTTTGCCCCGCTTACACTACAACAGAGCGGGATGTATATCCCAGGCGATGGCAAAGCCCTGGTAAAATTAAGAGGCGTTAAAGGGGGGTATTTACTGGCAGCAAGTCAAAATAAAGACGCGCTTAAAATATTCGAACTGAAAAGATCTGCTCAAACAATTAATTTGTTGCCGATGGATATGTTTGCCACAATTAAATACAAAAATGGTAAAATGAGTAAGCAGGAGTTTTATTATGGCAGTTCTTTCCTGTCGCAATCGGGCCGGTTTATAAACATTGATAGTACTATGGCGTCGGTAACCATTACCGATAGTTTCGGGCATACCCGAACAGTTTTATCGAAATAGGTTTAAGCCATTTCAAATTGCCGTTCACAAAGGTTAACGATAGTTTAATTAAGTAATAACCTTGGTTAATCTGTAATCTTATACATTTGGCTTTCGGTTTTGGCCAAATTAATAACCTGTATTTGGCGATGCCGGCAAGTTTTCAATCATAAAAAATGGATACCAGGAGAGATTTTATAAAAAAGGCGGCTTTGTTAACGGGGGCTGCCGGTTTAGCTAACTTTTTACCCGAATCAATTCAAAAGGCGATGGCCATTGACGCGCCCGAAGGAAGCACCTATATGGACGCCGAGCACATCGTTATCCTGATGCAGGAAAATCGTTCGTTCGATCATTGTTTTGGGACATTAAAAGGCGTAAGGGGCTTCAATGATCCCCGCGCTATCGATCTACCCAATCGCAACAAAGTTTGGCTGCAAACCAACAAAAAAGGCGAAACCTACGTGCCTTTTCGTCTTGATATAAAAAATACAAAAGCCACCTGGATGAACTCATTGCCACACTCCTGGAAAAACCAGGTAAATGCACGCAACGAAGGCAAGTTTGATAAATGGCTCGACTCCAAGCGTTCGGGTAATAAGGAGTATGCCGATATGCCTTTAACATTGGGTTATCACACCCGCGAGGATATCCCGTTTTATTACGCGCTTGCTGATGCCTTTACTGTTTGCGACCAGAACTTTTGCTCGGCCCTTACGGGTACCAATCCCAACCGGTTATATTTCTGGACCGGTACTGTCCGAGAGGAACAACACGAAGATTCGCTCGCTCATGTGTGGAACGAAGACATGGATTATGGCGCATTGAAATGGAAAACGTTTCCTGAACGCCTGGAAGAAAATGGCATATCATGGAAATGCTATCAGAATGAAATGAGCATTGATGTTGGTTTTGAAGGTGAGGAGGACCCATGGTTATCTAATTTCCAGGATAACCCGCTGGAGTTTTTCGCCCAGTACAACATTAGTTTACATCCTAAACATATCGCCCAGGTAAAACGGCTATTGAAAACGCTGCCTGCCGCGATTGAAGAATTACAGCAAAAGATTGCGGCACTACCTGCCGGGGATGCCAGTATCGATCATTTAAAACACAAATTAAATGAAATGAAATCGGAGCTGGCATCGTTAAAAAACAACGAGGATATTTTAGAGCCAGGCAAGTTTGATAAACTTACGGACAGGGAAAAAAGTATTCATAAAAAAGGCTTTGATACCAATACCAATGATCCGCATTACCATGAGCTGACCAAAATAACTTATGATGACAATGGCGTTGAACGCGAATTGCTTGCTCCTAAAGGGGATGTTTTACACCAATTCAGGCAGGATGTAAAAAGCGGGGCTCTGCCGATGGTCTCGTGGGTAACGGCGCCCGAGAATTTTTCGGATCACCCCAGCGCGGCCTGGTACGGGGCATGGTATGTGTCGGAGGTTCTGGACATCCTGACGCAAAACCCCGAGGTATGGAAAAAGACCATATTTATCCTGGCGTACGACGAGAATGACGGCTATTTTGACCATGTACCGCCATTTACAGCGCCACATTCGCATAAACCGGGCACCGGTGCTGTATCCAAAGGGATAGATACCCGCGTAGAATTTGTGACCGTTGAACAGGAACAGGCAAGGAATAATTTCCCGGAGAAATTCGACAAAGAAAATTCAATCGGCCTTGGGTTTAGGGTGCCATTGGTAATCGCGTCCCCATGGAGCAAAGGCGGATGGGTTAATTCAGAAGTATTTGATCACACCTCCACACTCCAATTCCTCGAAACCTTTCTGACCAAAAAAACAGGTAAGCAAATAGTTGAACCGAACATCAGCGATTGGCGACGTACGGTTTGCGGTGACCTGACGACTGTTTTCCGCCCATACCGCAGCGAGAAGATACCTACACCGGAATTTATACCAAGGGATGCATTTTTAGAAGGTATTCACAAAGCGCAGTTTAAATCGCTGCCTTCGGATTTTAAATTGCTTACAGCAGATGAAATTGAGCAGTTAAACAACAATACCTACGCATCTGCGTATATGACTAAGCAGGAACCGGGTATACGTTCTTCGTGTGCTTTACCCTACGAGTTATACGCCACAGGCAAACTCA